>WNFY01006047.1_pt1 | contig 16688 bp, 18 predicted proteins | sample 5400091 | NCBI WGS metagenome assembly WNFY01 (sample SAMN13153364, study PRJNA577476) | soil metagenome | isolation source: 60 cm soil or saprolite under grassland replicate 1 | place: USA:California | collected 2016-06-15
CTGGGAGGCTTGCGGCTGCTGCGACGGCTGCATCTCCTGCGCAGGCGGCTCCTGCATCTGCTGCTCTTGCGCCGGCGGCTGTTCCACCTGCGGCAGCATGTCCTGCGCCGGCGAATTCTGCGCCTGCCAGGCGGGAACGCCCAGCATCAATACGCATGCCGCGGCGAGAATTACTACTCGATTGGTCATCGCGACCACCTCCATTGCGGCCCCGGAGGTGAAACTCCGGAACCGGCTTGGCCCTGATTGCTTAGAAGATTTATTCTGGCCCAGTGTTTCAAGAACATCTGGGACTCTTCCGCGTGCATCTTTCTGATCTGGGGTTTTTAACCTTAGCCCTGATTCAGAAAAGTTCAGGTACAAGGACCAGCCGTGAAACTGATTGTGCAGCCGGAGGACGGGATCGGTCCCATCCTCACAGCTCTTGGCCAAGCGAAGAAAAGCATTCATATCATGATCTTCCGGATCGACCTCAGCGAAGTGGAACGAGCGCTGACCGATGCGGCCGAGCGAGGAGTGTCTGTTCAGGCGCTGGTGGCATTCACCAACAGCGGTGGATTCAAGCCGTTGCGCCGCTTTGAAGCCAGGCTGCTGGAAAACGGAGTGACAGTGACCCGCACTGCCGACGACCTGCTCCGGTATCACGGCAAGATGTTCATCATCGACCGCAAAGAGCTCCACGTGATGGCCTTCAACTTCAGCCACATTGACATCATGCTCAGCCGCTCCTTTGCCGTGAGTACCCTGGAGCCAAAGCTGGTGCGCGAGGCCATGAAGCTGTTCGAGTGTGACGCCAAGCGTCGTCCGTACAAGCCTGGGCACCATGAGCTCGTAGTGAGTCCGGAGAACGCGCGCGAGCAGCTCATCAAGTTCATCGAAGGCGCAAGGAAACACCTGCTGATTTACGACATGAAGATCACCGACCGCGCCTTTGTGAAGCTGCTGAATGAGAAGATTTCGCAGGGCGTGGATGTGAGGATCATCGGCAGGGCCTCCAGCTCCTCGCTTTTCACTCGCGAGCTGCCCATGCGCCTGCATGCCCGGGTCATCCTGCGCGATGGGAATTCAGCCTTTGTCGGAAGCCAGAGCCTGCGCAAGCTGGAGCTCGAGGTACGCAGGGAGATCGGCATCATCTTCCACGATCGGCAGATCGTGAAGCGGATGACCGCGGTCTTCGACAAGGACTGGAGCAGCGCCGTTCCAGCTATCGTGCCCGACGCCGCAATGGCTATTCTGGACGCGCCTGCCAAGAAGGTGGCAAAGGTTCTCGCGAAGAAGATCAGGGTAGCCGAGAAGGTGGAAGCGGCGCTCGACAAGATGGTGGGCGACTCGGGAAAAGAGGTTGCCCTGGAACCCAAAGAGGTGGTCGAGAGCGTACGCGAGGCGGTGCGCGACGAGGTGCGCGACGCGGTAGTGCAGGCCGTGCAGGAGCTGGTGACCGAAGCCGCAAAAGCCACCGAAGCGCCCACGCCTGCCGCGAACAATACCAAAACTTAGCCTAGTGCCGCCCCGCGTTTCGTCCCGGGGCTTTGTCCGGGAATTTCGTCCTAAGCTGCTCTCTCCGAGCTTCGCGCGTAGGTGCCCATCAGTTCTGCCTCTTCGATCACGTGACCCTGTATGGCCTGCTCGAGCTGTTCGCGCGTGGCGCCGGGGTTCAGCTTCAGCTCCTTGTCGAGTGCATACAGCCGGACAAAATAGCGGTGCGTCCCGGAGGGTGGGCACGGGCCCATGTAGCCGGTCTTTCGCGCGTCGTTCTTTCCCTGGACTCCGGTGCCGGCTACGCGCTCCTCCTTCGGCACATTCGGCATAATCGCGCCGTTACTGGCGGGAACGTCGTACAGCACCCAGTGGGTGAATCCGCCCGGTTTGGGAGCGTCCGGATCATGGATGATCAGCGCGAAAGATTTGGTCTCGGCGGGAGCATCTCTCCATGAGAATTCCGGCGACTCGTTGTCTCCGTCGCAGGTGAACTTTGCGGGGATCTTGCCTTCATGCTGAAAAGCTGAGCTCGTGAGCTGCATGGCTGGCCTCCTGTTCTCAAACTTCTTCGATGCTCCAGCACATCAACAGGAGAGCGCGAGTGCGCCGATAATTTGTTCGCGCGGTACCTTGATCCGTGCTCCGAATTACGCGGCAACGAAAGCCTGTGGCCAGGCTTCCTACGACATAGGGCAAGCATTGACCAGCAATTCCTGTCCAATGTGAGGTCGTCCTACGCGCAACGATGCACTTCAACGTAGTCGGCTTGCCGGGGTAGAACTCCGCGCATTACAGGAGAATGCGCACGTCCTGACCGGCAGCTCCGCCGATTACGACCCTCTGCTCGAGTTGATCGGAGATTCCCGCTTCGTGCTTTTGGGCGAGGCATCGCATGGCACGCACGAGTTCTACGAGGCCCGGGCGCAGCTCACTCAGCGCCTGATCGCAGAGAAAGGCTTTTCGGCAGTCGCCGTGGAGGCCGATTGGCCGGATGCCTACAATGTCAACCGCTTTGTTCAGGGACGAAGCACAGCGCAAGAGGCAGTGGAGGCGCTGGATGAATTTCGCCGCTTCCCGGCCTGGATGTGGCGCAATGCCGATGTGCTGGACTTCGCCGGTTGGATGCGCAGCTACAATGACGCGCTGCCGCGGCCACAGCGCAGGGCGGGCTTTTACGGACTGGACCTCTACAGTCTGCATGGCTCCATCCAGGCGGTCCTGAGATATTTGGATAAAGTCGATCCTGAGGGCGCAAAACGCGCCCGCTATCGCTACGGATGCTTCGAGCATTTCGGCGAAGACCAGCAGGCATATGGCTACGCCACCAGCTTTGGGCTCAATAAGAGCTGCGAAGACGAGGTAGTTGGCCAACTGATTGAGCTGCGGCGCCGGGCCGCCGAACTCGCCGGCCGCGATGGCCGCGTGGAGCCGGATGAGTTCTTTTTTGTCGAGCAAAACGCGCGCCTGATCAAGAATGCCGAGCAATATTACAGGTCGATGTTTGCCGGCCGGGTCTCCTCCTGGAACCTGCGCGACCGGCACATGACGGAGACATTGAATGAATTGGCCGCTCACCTGGGAGCAGATTCAAAGATTGTGGTGTGGGCGCACAACTCACATCTGGGAGATGCCCGCGCTACGGAGATGGGCGAAGCGGGCGAGCTGAATGTAGGCCAACTGGTGCGCCAGCAGTACGGCGACGGCGCGGTGCTTGTGGGGTTCACAACGTACGCCGGTTCGGTGACCGCCGCCTCCGCCTGGGACGGCCCAGCCGAACGCAAGAGCGTGCGGCCTGCTCTGGCCAGCAGCTATGAGGCGCTGTTTCATGAGACCGGCGCGCAGAACTTCCTGCTCCTGCTTCATGGCAACGAGTGGCTCTCATCGGTATTGGGCAAACGACGGCTGGAGCGCGCCATCGGCGTCATCTATTTGCCTGGCTCCGAGCGCATCAGCCACTACTTTCATGCGGAGCTGCCGCGCCAGTTCGACGCAGTGATCCACTTTGACCAGACGCGAGCAGTGGAGCCGCTTGAGCGCACCTCCGGCTGGGAGCGGGGAGAACTGCCGGAGACTTATCCTTCGGCCGTCTGACTGCCGGCAAGCTCCGGATTTAGCCTTCAGGGCAAACGGCATCCCGCGCTGGGCATCCAAGTGAAGCGAACAACTCCAATAGCACGCAGGTAGCTGTTCAGGGTTCCCATCGCGCGGTTGGCGTGCTGGGACGAGTCAGGAGGCGGCATGCTGTTCCAGGACCGCCGCGAAGCGGGAAAAAAGTTGGGCACAGCCCTGGGAAAGTTCGCCGGCACGGATGCGGTTGTCCTCGCCCTGCCTCGGGGTGGTGTTCCTGTTGGCTTTGAGGTCGCACAGGCACTGCATACGCCGCTGGATGTCTTTGTGGTCCGCAAGCTCGGCGTGCCGGGGCAGGAGGAGCTGGCGATGGGCGCCATAGCCTCGGGCGGCGTACGCGTGTTGAACCGCACGATCATCGAGGGCCTGGCGATCCCGCCGGAGCAGATTGACGCCGTGGCTGCTCGAGAGGAGCACGAACTGGAACGGCGCGAGAGCACCTATCGAGGCGCGCGTGGCCCACTCGACGTGCAGGGCCGCGTGGCGATCCTGGTCGATGACGGCGTGGCCACCGGATCCTCGATGCGCGCTGCGGTCACCGCGCTCCGGCAGAAGGGGCCGCGGGAGATCGTGGTGGCCGTGCCGGTGGCCTCGCGCTATATCTGCGACGAGCTGCAAGAAGAGGCCGACCAGACCGTTTGCCTCTACACACCGCTCGATTTCTTCGCCGTGGGCCAGTGGTACCAAGAGTTCTCGCAGACCAGCGACGACGAAGTCCGCAGTCTGCTGGAACGGGCTGCAAAAACCGTGCAGCAGCGCGCGGCCTGAGTTCGCGGCAGCGCCGAAAGTCTACGGAGTCGCACAAGATGAATCAGCCCGACATGAATCAGCCCGATGAAGCGCAGCCACAGCCGGAGAAGGCGCAGGGCGACGTGGACATCGCTCACAACCAGTGGACGGCATATCTGGACAGCTTCAGCCGCGAGCACCTGGACTGGCTGGTGACGGTGGAAATTCGCAGCCGCGAAGGACGGCTGATGGTGGCCGAGGAACGTCCGCTGAAAGGCGTGAGCCTCGACTGCGCCGAGGGCGTTGACCGCGCCTATATCCAGGTGGGGGATGGCCCGGAGGCGCACATGACGCACACGGTCGAGCGGCCCGTGCGCGTGACCTTCAAGCAGTCGCAATCGGGCGCACATCAGGGCCTGGAGATCGCCACCGCAAACGGCACCACGACCGTCATCCGCTTCCGCTCGGCGATGCGGCCGGAGGCGCTGGACGGCATCGCCGCATAAGATCACCGATCGTCGGGATCACGCAGCCCGGAGCTTGCGGCCGAGCGTGACACCGGCCTGCTGCAGCCTGCGAACCATCCTCTCGCCGAAGCCGGGGGCCCGTTTCACATCCTCCCAACTTTCGAAATTTCCCAGCCGCCTGCGGGTTTCCAGCAGGTCTCTCGCTCTTCCGACTCCAAGGTTGGGAATGCGCATGAGCTCCGCTTCGCCGGCATGGTTCAGATCAATCTGTGCGTGCTGCCCCGCCGCCGAGGCCGCTGCCGGCGCATGCCGATGCGCCGCGCTGCGCGCCTGCTGCGAAAGAGCTCGATGCGAAACCGTGCTCTTCGGCTCGCGTTTGAGCGCCTGCATGCGAGCACGCGAACGGCGGGCACTGGGCTTCTTGCGGGGGGACGTCTGGCCCTCGCGATAGTCGCGCTCGGCGGACTGCCGCGTCTTCTCCTTTGCCTTTCCCTCGGCCGGAGGGGGCAAGGGAACCCCGGCCCGGCGCGCCTTACTCAACCCAATCGCAATCGCCTGCTGCGGAGAGCGCACTCCGTGCTTGCCCTGTTTGACATGCTCGATCTCCTCGCGCACGAATTCGCCAGCCGCGGTGGTCGGTGACTTGCCCTCGCGCAGATCTTCTTTGGCGCGTTGAATGGTGGATTTTTCCGGCATAGCTGCCTCCTGTTTCGAACAGATAGGAAGCGAGCGATGAACGCTCCAGGTGCCCTATCTACGATTTTTTGACACATGCTGGTGAGTACTTATGCGGCCCGGGTGCCGCCCTGCTGCCCAAGATGCTGCAGGAACCACTTGCGGGCCAATATTGCGACCTCTTCCAACGTGCCTGGCTCCTCGAAAAGGTGTGTGGCGCCCGGCACAATCTCCAGCCGCTTCTCGCAGGAAAGCTGCTCCATTGCTTTGCGGTTCAGCGCAATCACATGCGTGTCCTCTCCCCCCACGATCAGCAGAGTAGGAGCCTTCACCTTGGCCAGTGACGGCCCAGCCAGATCAGGCCGTCCACCGCGCGAAACCACCGCGGAAATCGGAAGCTCGGCGGCTGCGACCAGAGCGGCCGCGGCCCCGGTGCTGGCGCCAAAGTAGCCGATGCGCAGCTTCTCCATCTCTCGTTGGGTGATCAGCCATTCGGTCGCCTGCCGCAGCCTTCGCGCCAGGAGCGCGATATCGAAGCGCAACTGCGCTGTGCGCTCATCGATTGCCTCCTCGTTGCGGGTGAGCAGATTGGCGTGCTGGGGCGAGAATTGCGCGCTGAAGAGTGTCGTTGGTTGTTCATGGTTCCGTCTCCCGCCCGTCCCGGAGATTTCTCGTTGACGCGGCTCGTACGCTCCCGCACTGAAACTTTGGATGCGGGGCGGCGGACGCAGGCAACAGTTTCAACGGCCGCGCACTCCGTGCTTACCGGAACCATCGAGCCGGCCCGCGATGAGCGGGAATGGAAGATCCGGTTGCTTATTCATAAGTGCGCTCGCGTGAGAAGCGGGATTGAGGTGAATCGAATGCTGGCAAATAAACCAAAAACAAAGATTCTCGTGGATGGCGGCGACCCCGATGAGACGCTTCGGATCAAAAGCCTGCTCGGCTTCGTCGATGGCCAGACCACCAATCCAACCCTGATTGCCAAGAACCCGGAGATCCAGCAGCGCCTTGCCTCGGGCCAGAAGTTGAGTGCGCAGGAAGAAAGAGAGGAATACAAGCGGATTGTGCAGGCGATCTCGCCGCTAGTGGGAGACGCCGGCGTCTCGATTGAGGTCTATGCCGAGCTCAATACCAAAGCCGACGAGATGCTCGTCCAGGGTGAGGAGATGTTCACCTGGATCCCCAATGCCTATGTGAAGTATCCGTGCACGCGTGAGGGGCTGCGCGCGGCCGCCGTTTCGGTACGCAAGGGCATTCGCGTCAACATGACCTTGTGTTTTTCGCAGGACCAGGCAGCCGCGGTCTACGCCGCGACCACCGGATCCAGGGCCCCGGTGTATGTCTCCCCGTTCGTGGGCAGGCTGGACGACCACGGCGAAGACGGAATGGAGCTGGTGGCAAACATCAAGCGCATGTTCGCCACCGGCGATGGCCACGTGCACGTGCTCGCCGCCAGCATCCGCAACATCAATCACCTGCTGTGCGCGTTTTGCCTGGATGCCGAGCTGGTCACTGTGCCCGCCAAGGTGCTGGAGGAGTGGGCCGAAAAAGGCTTTCCCATGCCGGACGAGAATTTCATGTACAGAGCCGTCGATAAGGAGGGCAAGCCACAGAGGCCGATTCCGTACAAGCGGCTGGACCTGCACCAGCCCTGGCAGAGCTTCGATCTTGCGCACGAGCTCACTACCAAGGGCATTGAGAAGTTCGCCGCCGACTATCGCAGCACGTTGCGCCGAACGGCATAGCGTTACACCCCCAGCACGCCACGGGGTCCCCGCAAGCCGGCAGTTGGCTTGTTGGGGTGGAACAGCAGACGCGCCGGGTACCCTGGTCGCTGTGGCGCGGGTACCCTGGCGCAGGATGACGGTTCGAGGCTTGGCCTGTCGCGGCTGCTCAGGAATTCTCTGTAGCGGCCACCCAGGTCATGGTGCGGTTCGAGGCGGCGCCCGTGCCCTGCGAATCCACGGCGATCAATCCGATCGAAAAGTTCTCCGGGACGAGCTTGATGCCGCGCTCGCACGCGATCTGGGCCGGCAAGCCTGCCTCGATCCACTCATAGACGCGCTTCGATGCAAGGATGCGAATGATCTCCTCTCCCCTGCCGGTTGCCTCTTGCGCCCGCAAATAGTCCTGCGCCGTAGAGAGAGGCGTGTCCCCTACCCGGCCGCGCTGTGGGGTGTTGCAAGCACCCGCTCGGCCACCATTACAGGGTTGCTGACATCTTCGATGGCAGCTACACCGCCAAAGCAGCCGTCAGAGCCCGCAACAGCGGCGTCCATCTGCACGGTAGACCCATCGAGCCTTATGTTCGCTCCGCTCCCCGCATTGAAGCGCCCATCGTCTTCGAGCACAACGATTGCCGCCACGGCTGCGCGAATCACAGCCTGCGTGCGCGCGACTTCGGGCCCGGCCTCGCGGGCCTGCTTCTGCGAAAGCACAGACAAGGCCGCCTGGAGCGCACGCTCACAGCCGTCGCGCGTTCCTGGTTCCGATGGCGCTCCTCCGTGTACCACTGCAGCGGCACTTATCACTGGTTTATCGCTCAGGGTGAAACCTGGATGACAGCGGTCCGCGGGCGGACTGCTCTCACCAGCACGCGAGGTATTTTACAGATAAAATCAGCCGCAATTTCGGCAGCCATGCGGGTCGGCCAACAGGAGCATTGAGAATGACATCCCTAACCACGATGCCGCGCACAGCCCGCGCTGCTGGTCCTTCATCATGCTCTCACCCCAGCAAGCCAAGCTTGCCGGGGACCCCGTCACGGAATGGCCCTACACTCTGCGTCTGCATAGCCGTGCTTTTCTCAATGCTGCTTTTCTCAATACTGTTTGGCTCATTGTTTATCTCATTGTTTGTCTCATTGTTTGAATCAAAGCTGCTTGCTGCCGGCGCGACCTCACCCCTGCCGCAGATGGGCCCGCCGATTCGCGGGCTCAGGCTGGCGGAGCTGAGGGACACCTTCGATGAAGTTCACCACGGCCATCGTCATGAGGCAATCGATATTGTGGCGCCGCGAGGGACACCTGTGCATGCAGTGGTCTCCGGAACGATCCAAAAGCTTTTTCTGAGCAAAGCCGGCGGCAACACGATCTACGAATTCGATGATGCGGGAGTGTATTGCTACTACTACGCGCACCTGGATCGGTACGCAAAAGAGCTGCGCGAGGGAATGCGCGTCGAGCGTGGCAGCGTCATCGGTTTTGTAGGCTCGACGGGAAACGCAGATCTGCGCACGCCGCACTTACACTTTGCGATCTTCCGTCTGGGGCCGGAACAGAAGTGGTGGAAGGGAACGGCCATGAATCCATATCCTGCGGTGGTCGAGGCGGTGAGACGAGAGAACACGCGTTAAAAAAGGACGAAGCTTCGCGTTACTCGAGGTTCATTCCTCGAAGATGACCGGAGTTCCTACCGCGACCAAGCCGGCAAGATTGTCAGCGTCCCAATTGGTCAGGCGCACGCATCCGTGAGATTCGGAATGGCCGATCCGCCCCGGTTCGGGCGAGCCGTGTATGCCATAGTGCGGCTTGTTGATATCAATCCAGACCACACCGACCGGATTGTTTGGACCCGCCGCGATCTTGGCCTTCGTATCGGTGGGATTGGCGTCCCAGAAAAGATCGGGGTTGTAATAGAAATTGGGGTTTCGCCGTATTTGCGTGACCTTCCAACTTCCAATAGGGAGCGGGTCGTGCTCGCTGCCGCTCGTCACCGGCGCGTAGAAGACGATCTTGTCGTCGCGGTATACCGTCAGGTCCGACTTATTCTTCGAGACAACCACCTTGGAGACAGCCACGTTGCCGGCGCCTGATGATCCAGGCTTGTCCTTCTGCCCTGTCGCCTGCGGACCCGAACTTTGCTTGCTGGATTGAGCGCCGGAAGGTCCCGGCTTGCCCTTCTGCCCTGCGGCCGCGCCCGGCTTTCCCGCATTTGGGTTGCTCTGCTGGGTGGCCGGCTTATCGTCTGGCGCGGCTTGCTCATTTCCCGACACGTTCGGGACCCGGATTTGCTCTCCTGCGGTGAATTGCGCGCCAGGGTTCAGGCGCTTGAGCAGCGCCGGCGACGAGTGGAATTTCTCGCCAAGCTTTTCCAGTACCGATGTGTAGTACAGGCCCGGAAGTTTCGCTTTCTCCGTCATCTCCTGCGGAATCGCCTCGGCAAATGGCCCGGCGGCGTCTTCCCCGGTGATCGTGTAGGAGACGATCGGTTCCACTTTCTGTGCGCCGAGCGCCTTGAGCAACTCTTCTTTCCCGGCGCTGGGCGCGGGCCCAAGGGAAGCCCGGAAAGCCTCCAGCGCCTTGCGAGTGTTTGCTCCTCCGGCCCCGTCGATCTCGCCCGGTGAGAAGCCCGCCCGATCCAGCAGAACCTGCAACTGAAGTCCAGCGAGCGGGGCTGCTCGACGCCGTGGTGCCGTACGCTTCGCTGCGCTCAAGGAGAACGTGCCAAAAAGAAGAGTCGAACTTGCGATGAAACAGAAGAGAGTCTTGCGTGTGAATGTCATGGCTTTAATCGGCTCCGGATGGCGAGGAGCTGTTCAAGTTCGGCGAAGATGCGCCCAATTTCCGCGCGCTGGCCCGCTTCGCACATCCCCCAACGAATCAGATCGAGTTCCCGCTGGGCTTCGAACACGCGTCGCCGGACGGGCTCTGCTGCATTCATCGTGCTCACGTCTAGGGCTGCAAAGCGGTCCTGAATGTCTTCCGCGGTAAGTTCGTGCGCGCGGAAGCCGCGCGACCAGCTAAGAATCAACTCCTCCGCCTCGTTATTGCCCACAATTGATTCGATGCTCGCCGGCACGTTCGCAACTTCAGCATGCTCCTGGCAAATAAGTGTATCGGTGACCGACATGCAAAACAGCCTGCCGCAGGGCAGGCTGCTCATCATGATCGGCCTCCCCGACTCAGGCAGCTTTGCTGGCCTGAGGAGCCGTCTGCTTCATCATCTGACGCATGGCGGCGATATGGCCTGGTGCTCGCCCTTCGCTCCAGGTCTCGTAGCGGTTCGCGGCTTTCTCCAGGTTGGCGAGGAACAGTGGATTCGAGAACCGCTGGCGGCCTTCCGCTATGGTCGGCTTCACGCGCTCCCACACGAAGAAGAACTCGCCGCCGTTGGTTTCGAAGAACAGATCTTCGTGCAGTAGCCCATGATTGAGATACGCACATGCCTGGTCCCAGTAGCTCACGACCATCATGTAGAATGTGCCGGCCTCCGACCCCATCGGCGCAAGTCGCATTGCCTCCTCAAGAGTGTTTGCGTAGTAATTGTTGGCGAACCAGTCGCGGGCTTGCCGCAGACGCGACTCGCGGCGGAGATCGAAAAGTTTCAATTGAAGTTCTGCCTGCTCGTACGTCGGTTCCTTTGCCATCGTCTTCTCCTTTTTTGTCCTTGGGCTGTCCGTGATGCTCGAACCAGTGCCGCTTCGCTGCTGCTGCCTGGCCGCGATCTTTGACTTACGGCGCGCCGAAAACGACAGACGGAGTCGATTCTTCGCTCACTCAGCGGGCGGCCCTGGCATTTCGAGCACCGGCCGGATCTCAACCCTGCCCTTGCGCGCCGCGGGAATTCTACCTGACATCGCAATCGCCTCATCCGGATCTTTCGTCTTAATCATGAAGAAACCCCGAGTTGTCGGCCGGCAATTAGCGCACGTGGCCAAACGCATCTCGTTTATGAACTCTTAAGACACGCTAGAAATTCGACCAGGAACAGATCGCCAGTCAATCGCGTGAAATCCGCGACGCCACGAATAAAGTCGGCCTGCGAGGTGCATCCATGGGTTTCTACGTTGGGAGTTGATCTGCAACTTTCGTCTGGAACGGCAAGAACACCACGTACATGATCTTTTAAGAAAGTCTTTAGCTTGGTTTTAGATGGTTTGTTGTCCAATCGTAATGAACCCCTAATCGAGAAGCTGTCGGGACCCAATCAGCCGGGTGCAGACCACAGCATGCCGGGCTTTTGAGTAAGGCTAGTCGAACAACGTGCGAGGTCAAAGATGCTGGATGCGGGTTATGTCGCCGTCGTAATTGTGTTTTTCGCGCTGCTCTGGGGCTTTGCCAGAGTGTCGGAACATCTCTAGGAGGGTCCATGGAATATGGCGTTGCCGGCGTTCTCGCCGCTGCTCTGTTCGTCTACCTGATGTACGCGCTACTCCTGCCAGAGCGCTTTTGAGGTGATCAGATGACTTTACTCGGTATTGCGCAGATCGTGGGGTACTTTGCCCTCGTTGTGGCGATCACCAAACCAGTTGGTACATTCATGTACCGGATATTCGAGGGCGAGAAAACGTTCCTTCACCCCGTATTTCGCCCGCTGGAGCGGCTGATCTATTGGACCGGAGGAGTGCGTGAAGACGAGGAGCAATCCTGGATCCGCTATACGGCGTCCATGATCTCGCTGAGCGTATTCAGCTTCTTGTTTGTGTATGCGATCCAGAGATTGCAGGGATATCTGCCGCTGAACCCCATGCACTTCTCGGCCCCGCAGGCGCCACAGAATGCCGCGCCCATGACGCCCGATCTGGCATTTAGCACCGCCGTCAGCTTCATGACGAACACGAACTGGCAGGCCTATTCGCCCGATGTCACGATCAGCTACTTCGTGAACATGGTTGCTCTGGCTGTCCAGAACTTCGTCTCGGCCGCGGTGGGCATTGCTGTTGCCGTTGCCATGATTCGCGGGTTCGCGCGGCATAACGCCAAGACGATCGGCAATTTCTGGGTCGATGTCACGCGGTGCACGGTTTATGTCCTGCTGCCTATTTGCATCCTGGCCACGGTTTTCTTTGTCGGACAGGGCTCGATTCAGAACTTTAAAGGCCCGGCGACTGCGACCACGCTTGAGGGCACGACTCAGACAATCGAGCAAGGACCGCTGGCCTCACAGCTGTCGATCAAGATGCTCGGCACCAATGGCGGCGGATACTTCAATGCGAACTCTTCGCACCCGTACGAGAATCCCACGCCCTTAGCGAATCTGCTGCAAATGCTGCTGATCTTTTCGCTGGGAGCGGGATTGACCTACATGTTCGGCAAGATGGTGCGCGATACGCGTCAGGGCTGGGCACTATTTGCCGCGATGTCGGCAATGTTTCTGATTGGGGTCTTCATCTGCTACGGGGCAGAGCAGCACGGAAATCCGCACCTCTCTCAGATGGGCGTGGAACACGTCTACACCGGCGCGCAGCCGGGCGGCAACATGGAGGGCAAGGAGGTTCGCTTCGGCAATGCTCAGACAACCCTATTCGCCACTGTTACCACCGACGCCAGCTGCGGAGCTGTCATCGGCATGCACGACAGTTTCACGCCTCTCGGCGGGCTGGTGCCGCTCTTTAACATCCAGACGGACGAGGTGATCTTTGGCGGTGTAGGCGCTGGTCTTTACAGCATGCTGATCTATGCTGTCATCGCCGTCTTCATTGGCGGGCTGATGGTCGGGCGTACTCCCGAATATGTGGGCAAGAAGATCGAGAAGAAAGAAGTCAAGATGGCGATTATCGCCGTCCTAGCGACATCGCTCTGCATTCTTGGGTTCACTGCTCTCAGTTCGGTCACGCCATTTGCTAAAGGCGGCTATTGGAATCCTCCTGGACCGGCGATCGCGAACACCAACAATAGCGCTGCGCACGGCTTCTCCGAAATCATGTACGCCTACACAAGCGGAGCCGGTAACAATGGCAGCGCCTTTGCCGGCATCAACGCGAACACGCCCTGGTACAACCTGACGATCGGCATCGATATGCTGATCGGCAGATTCCTGTTCATCATTCCGGCTCTGGCAATCGCCGGCAGTCTGGCCCAGAAAAAACTGGTGCCGGTCGGCAGCGGCACGTTGCCAACCAATGGCCGGCTGTTTGTGGTTCTGCTGATCGGGACGGTCGTGATCGTGGGTGCTCTTACGTATTTTCCCGCCCTCTCGCTTGGCCCAATCGTGGAACATTTCCAAATGTTCAGCGGAAAACTGTTCTGATCGGACGACGGATAAAGGAGCCAGAGAGAATGTCAACCGCAACCGCACAAAAGGCGCATCGCAAGCCGGAAGTCAACGACGATCCCACGACGCTCATTTCGCGGGGCGTGCGAGCGCGTCCGTTGTTCGATCCCGAGATCCTGGGCCGCGCGATCAAACAATCCTTTGTCAAGCTGAATCCGGTGCACGTCGCCAAGAACCCCGTGATGTTTGTCGTCGAAGCGGGTGCTGCGCTGACGACGGCATATGTGATCAAAGACGCGGTCACCCATGCCGGCGGTCTTCTGTTTGGCATTCAGATCTCCCTGTGGCTGTGGTTCACCGTGGTCTTTGCGAACTTCGCGGAGGCCATGGCAGAGGCGCGCGGCAAAGCTCAGGCCGACGCGCTGCGCAAGACCAAGACCGACACGCTGGCGCGCAAGATTCTGCCTGGCGGTAAGTACGAAGAGGTCCCGGCATCCAAACTGCGTGCCGGCGACGTCGTCCACGTCGAAGCAGGCCAGCTCATCCCAGGCGATGGCGAGGTCGTCGAAGGCATTGCCAGCGTCGATGAGTCCGTCATCACCGGAGAAAGCGCGCCGGTCATTCGCGAATCCGGAGGAGACCGCAGCGCCGTTACCGGCGGCACGAAGGTGTTGTCGGATGAAATCAAAATCAAGATTACTTCGAATCCGGGCGAGACCTTCTTGGATCGCATGATCGCCCTGGTGGAGGGCGCCGTGCGTCAGAAGACGCCGAATGAAATCGCCCTCAACATCTTGATCACCGGTTTGACGTTGATCTTCCTCATGGCCGTCGCGACCCTGCCGCCGTATGCCAAGTATGCAATCTCGGCGGTGAACAGCGGTACTCTTCCCACCGTCGCCGTTCTCGTATCGCTGCTGGTCTGCCTGATCCCGACGACGATCGGCGGCTTGCTCTCCGCGATCGGCATTGCCGGAATGGACCGCGTGATGCAACACAACGTCCTGGCCATGAGCGGAAAGGCCGTCGAGGCCTCTGGCGACGTGGACACGCTGCTTTTGGACAAGACCGGAACGATCACGTTGGGCAATCGGCAAGCAGTGGAATTCATTACAGTCGAAGGTGTCAATGATACTGAACTGGCTGACGCCGCTCAGTTGTCCAGCCTGGCCGACGAAACGCCGGAAGGCCGCTCGATTGTCGTGCTGGCCAAGGAAAAGTACGGCTTGCGCGGGCGCGAACTCGCCGAGCATGAGGCGCAATTCATCCCCTTCTCTGCCTTCACGCGCATGAGCGGCGTAGACATGGATGGCCGCCAGTTGCGAAAAGGCGCGACGGACGCAATCGCGGACTTTGTGAGAAAGGCCGGCGGAACCGTGCCGGAATCGCTGGTTGCGGCATCCGACAACATCTCCAGAAATGGGGGCACACCTCTGGCGGTAGCCGACGGACGCAAGGTCCTGGGAGTTATTCATCTCAAGGACATCGTCAAGGGTGGCATGAAGGACCGGCTGGCATCGCTGCGCGCGATGGGCATCCGCTCCATCATGATCACGGGCGACAATCCTTTGACCGCCGCAGCGATTGCTGCAGAGGCCGGGGTGGATGACTTCCTTGCACAGGCGACCCCGAAGGACAAGCTGGAATACATCAAGAAGGAGCAGTCGCTGAGCCGTCTGGTGGCCATGACCGGTGATGGCACAAACGATGCTCCGGCGCTGGCCCAGGCAGACGTTGGGGTTGCCATGAACACCGGAACCATGGCAGCCAAGGAAGCCGGCAACATGGTCGATCTCGACAGCAACCCGACCAAGCTCATCGAAATCGTCGCCATCGGCAAGCAGTTGCTGATTACTCGCGGAGCTTTGACAACATTCTCCATCGCCAACGATGTAGCGAAGTACTTTGCGATCATTCCGGCAATGTTCGCCTCCTTCTATCCGGAGCTGAACAAGTTGAACATCATGGGCCTGCACTCACCGCAGAGCGCCGTGCTGGCCGCGGTCATCTTCAATGCGGTGATCATCGTCGCGCTGGTGCCGCTTGCCCTTCGCGGCGTGCGATACAAGCCGGTAACTGCCGGCCAACTGCTAACTCGCAACCTGTTGATCTACGGCCTGGGCGGGATCATCGTGCCGTTCCCTGCGATTTGGCTGATCGACAAAATGCTGGTTGCCCTGCATTTGGCGTAAAGGGAGAGAGACATGCTGAAAGAAATTAGTCCTGGATTCCGCTTAACATTGGCCTTTACGGTTGTTACCGGGTTGGTGTACCCGGCGCTGATGACCGGTCTCTCTGAATTGATTTTTCCGGCCAGGGCGAACGGCAGCCTGGTGACAGTGAACGGAAAGGTCGTCGGGTCGAGCCTCATCGGCCAGTCATTTGCAAGGCCCGAGTATTTTCATCCCCGGCCGTCATCGGCCGGCAGCGGCTACGATGCCACCGCCAGCAGTGGCTCGAACCTGGGCCCCACGAGCGCCAAGCTGATGCATGGCACGACCGCCACCGACGACAAGAACAAGGAAACCGTTAGCTTTGACGGCATTAACCTTCGCGTCGTGCATTACTGCCTGGAGAATGATCTGCCCTACGAGTCCTCGGTGCCGCTGGACCAGTTTAAGGATGCACAGCGCAACCTGGATGACCTGAAGCTGGTCAAGGCCTTCAACGATGACAAGGCGCCATTGCAATTTGCGGCCAAGGCGCCGATTCCCTCCGACTCGGTAACAGCGTCAGCCTCGGGACTGGACCCGCACATCAGTCCGGCGAATGCAGAATTGCAAGCCGCACGCATCGCCAAGGCACGGGGTGTTGATCCGGAGAAGGTCAAGGCGCTGATTCCGCAATATACCGACAGGGCGGATTTGGGGTTACTCGGGGAGCCGCGCGTGAATGTGCTGATGTTGAACATCGCGATGGATCAAAAGCTCCCGGCTTCGAAGAAATAGGAACAGCGGGCCAGGCTCAGCCGCCAGGTCAACTTCATCGAGAGGGATCCCCAAAGCGAGAGCTGGTGGCTCATCGTTGCTCGAAAAACTTAGCCAAAACTCTCAAAATGCGCGGGGCAAAGCGGCTGGCGATCTGCGCAAACGTGAGAGCCAGGATGGGCGTAGTATTTTCTCGGCAGTCTTTTCGGGCTGATTCGAAGGAGGATGAAGAGATGGAGAAACAACTCGGCGCTGCAGTGGGGGCGTCCGTCCCCGAAGACCAGTCAACCGAAGCCCAGTGCCCGGTATCGCACGGCGCTCGCAGACACACCGGCCCGACGAATGC
>WNFY01005055.1_pt1 | contig 16685 bp, 12 predicted proteins | sample 5400091 | NCBI WGS metagenome assembly WNFY01 (sample SAMN13153364, study PRJNA577476) | soil metagenome | isolation source: 60 cm soil or saprolite under grassland replicate 1 | place: USA:California | collected 2016-06-15
GGCGAAGTCGGGCACGGTCAGCACGGCCGCCGGCCGGTCCGGGGCGGCGGCGTGCTCCCCGGTGCGCACCCGGATCGCCCGCGCGCCGGCCCGGCCCGGCCCGACGACGGCCCGGGCAGCCGCCGCTGCCGCGGCTGTCAGCCGGCCGACCACGGCCGGGGCCCGTCGGTGAAGTCCGGCTCGACCAGGTCGAGCAGCCCGCCGGTGCCGGGGTCGGACAGGGTCGCGGCCACCCGGGCGCCGGTGGTGCCATCCCCGTACGGGCAGGGTAGGGCGGCGACCCGGGCCAGCTCCGGCGGCGCGGTCAGCGCCTGCGCCGCGCGCAGGGCCCGGTCCGCGTCCTCGTCGAAGGTCAGCCCGGCGAGCACCGCGGACCCGTTCTCGACCCCCTCCCACCGCGGGGTGGACCGGCGCAGCACCACCACCGGCACGCCGAAGAACGCGGCCTCCTCCTGGATCCCGCCGGAATCGGTGACCGCGACCCGGCAGCCGGCCAGCGCGCCGAGCATCCCGTCGTACGGCAGCGGGCCGCACATCGTGACGCTGTCCAGCCTGGACAGTCGGGCACCCAGGCCGGACGAGTCCAGCCGGCGGGCGGTGCGCGGGTGCACCGGGAACCGGACCGGTCCAACCTGGACGGACAGTGCCTCGACCAGCGCGACCAGCCGGGCCAGCCGGGTGGGGTCGTCGACGTTCGTCGGCCGGTGCGCGGTGACCAGCACGCCGGTGCGCCGGTCCGGCGGCACCGGGGCCAGACCCCGCTCGCGGAGCGCGTCGACCACCGGGTTGCCGACCACGAACACCCGCTCGGCCGGGACCCCCTCGGCGGCCAGCAGTGCGGCCGACCGCGCGGTCGGGGCGAAGTGAAGCTGGGCCGAGGCGGTGGCGATCCGCCGGTTCAGCTCCTCGACGCTGCGCTGGTTGAAGCTGCGCAGCCCGGCCTCGAGGTGTCCGAATGCGACACCGGCGGCCCGGGCGGCCAGCGCGTAGGCCGGCACCGTTTCGGTGTCGCCGAGGGTCAGCACCAGGTCGGGCCGGTCGGCGGCGATCGCGTCGACCGCGCCGGACAGCAGCGCCCCGCGGCGGGCCGCCACCCCACCGGCCAGCCGGAGCTGGACGTCCGGCGCCAACTCGAGCGAGCGCGGCACGTCGGCGGCCATCGCCGGGTCGTCGTGCTGTCCGATGTGGACGGCGCGGACCCGGTGACCGGCGGCCCGCAGCGCCCGGACCACCGGAGCGAGCTTGACCACCTCCGGGCGGGTGCCGAACGGGACGAGCAGCCGGCGGCGCACCCCGCCGGCCCGGGCGGTCCCCACGGCCGCGCCGGTCACCGGGCGCCGCCGTCCTGTCGGCCTGCTGGCGCGCCGGCTCCGCCGGCGCCGACCAGGACGGCGGCGCCGGCCAGCGCGGCCGCCGCGGCACCGGTCCTACGAAGAAGCGTCACGATGATCCCCCATGTCCCGACGAGTCGTGGCACTGCTGCCCGCACAGTCGGCCGGTGAGCGGGAGGATTGAGGTGAACGGCAGACCGTTCGACCGAGGAGGGACGATGGGGCTCCGTGACCGACCGCCGTTCCGGGCCGACCACGTCGGCAGCCTGCTGCGCCCGCCCCGGCTGCTGGCCGCGCGGGAGGACCACGCCGCCGGCCGGCTCTCGGCGGAGCGGCTGCGCGCGGTGGAGGACGACGCCATCCGGGACGTGGTGCGGATGCAGCAGGAGGTCGGCCTGCAGTCGGCCACCGACGGCGAGTTCCGCCGGACGTCCTGGCACATGGACTTCATCTACCGGCTCGGCGGCATCAGCCGGGCGGCCGAGAGCCTGCGGGTGCAGTTCCGGAACGCGGCCGGGACGCTGGAGTTCACCTCCGCGGCGCTCAAGGTGGACGGAAAGATCCAGCTCCAGGAGACGATCTTCGCCGACGCGTTCCGGTTCCTGCAGCGATGCGTCTCCACCGCGGTGCCGAAGCTGACGATCCCCAGCCCGAGCATGGTCCACTACCGGGGCGGCCGGGCCGCCATCGACCCCGCCGTCTACCCGGACATCGAGGAGTTCTGGGCGGACCTGAGCGCCGCCTACGCCGCGCAGATCCGGGCCCTGGGCGAGCTGGGCTGCCGCTACCTGCAGCTGGACGACACCAGCCTGGCCTACCTCAACGACCCGAAGCAGCGCGAGCTGGTGGCCAGCCGCGGCGACGACGCCGAGCGCCAGCACCTGCGCAACATCAAGCAGATCAACGAGGCGCTCGCGGCCCGGCCGGCGGGCATGGCGGTGACCACGCACCTGTGCCGCGGGAACTACCGGTCGTCCTGGGTCGCCGAGGGCGGCTACGACTTCGTCGCCGAGGCGCTGTTCGGCGAGCTGGCGGTGGACGGCTTCTTCCTGGAGTACGACGACGCCCGGTCCGGCGGGTTCGCGCCGCTGCGCTTCGTCCCGCCCGGGAAGATGGTGGTGCTGGGCCTGGTCACCACGAAGCGCGGGGACCTGGAGTCCAGGGACGAGCTGCTCCGCCGGATCGAGGAGGCCAGCAGGTACGTGCCGCTGGACCAGCTGTGCCTGTCCCCGCAGTGCGGTTTCGCGTCCACTGTGGAGGGCAACGACCTGACCTACCAGCAGGAGGTCGCGAAGCTGCGGCTGATCGTGGAGACCGCGCGGGAGGTGTGGGGCTGACCTTCGCTTCGCGCCGATGTCCTTCGGCAGCGACGGGCGGGATGTTCGGCGGCGCGGACGCTGTCCTCGGTGCGGTGGCTCGTGCTCACCCGGCGGGGCGCTACCCGAGCGGGACCGACCGGGCCGGGTCGGTCCGCCACCGGGCGCCGAGCCGGTCCGGTGCCGCGGGCCTGGCGAAGTACCAGCCCTGGGCGGTGTCGCAGCCCAGCTCGCGCAGCCGGTCGGCCTGCTCGGGCGTCTCGACCGCCTCGGCGGTGACGGTCAGCCGCAGCGTGTGGGCGATCTCGACCAGCGCGGCCACCACCCGGATGTCGGTCGGGTCGGGCTCGCCCGGTGTGCGCAGCCCGTCCAGGAAGGCGCCGGCCAGCTTGAGCTCGTGCACCGGCAGCCGGCGCAGGTAGGCGAGGTTGGAGTATCCGGTGCCGAAGTCGTCGATGGCGATGCGCACTCCCATGTCGGCGAGCCGGCGCACCGCGGCCAGCGGCTCGTCGGCGTCCGAGGCCATCAGCGCGCTCTCGGTGACCTCCAGCTGGAGCCGGTCGGCCGGCAGGCCGGAGTCGGCCAGCGCCCGGCTGACGTCCTCGACCAGCCCGGGGTCCTGCAACTGCCGGACCGCCACGTTCACGCTGAGCAGGCTGTCGGCCGGCAGCGGCGGGCTCCAGCTGGTCGCCTGCCGGCAGGACTCGGCGAAGATCCACTTGCCGAGCGGCAGGATGGCGCCGGTCTCCTCGGCGAGCCGGATGAACTGGTCGGGGGTGAGCAGCCCGAACCGCGGGTGCTGCCAGCGCAGCAACGCCTCCACCCCGTGCAGCCGGCCGTCGGCCAGCCGGACCAGCGGCTGGTAGGCCAGGGTGAACTCGCCGCGGTCCAGCGCCCCGGGCAGCGTGGCGGCGAGCGTGTAGAGGGTGACCTGGGTGGCGTTGCGGTGCGGATCGTGGAACGCGGCCCGGCCCTTCCCCTCCGCCTTCGCCTGCTGCAGCGTGATGTCGGCGGCCCGGATGAGGTCGGTCGGGGTGGTCCCGCCGGCCGGTGCCTCGACCACGCCGATGCTGACCGACAGCGACAGGTGGTGGCCCTCGATCGGGATCGGCACCGCCAGCGCGTCCAGCAGCCGCTCGGTCAGCGCGGTCAGCTGCTCGCGGCCGGTGGACGGGGCGACCAGGACGACGAACTCGTCGCCGCCGACACGGGCGATCAGGTCGCCGTGGCCCAGCTCCGCGGCCAGCCGGTCGGAGACCGCGACCAGCAACTGGTCGCCGACGGAGTGGCCGAGGCTGTCGTTGATCACCTTGAAGCTGTCCAGGTCGAGGAAGCACAGGCCGACCTGGCCGCCGGGGCGGTCCGCGTGCAGCGCGGCGGTCAGCCGGTCCAGGAACATCGCCCGGTTCGGCAGCCCGGTGAGCGGGTCGTGGTTCGCCTGGTAGCTGAGCCGGTCCTGGAGCCGGTGGCGTTCGGTGACGTCCTCGATGATCGCAACCTGGTAGCGCGGGGCGCCGTCCTCGCCGCGGATCAGCGACACGGTCAGGTGCGTCCAGATCGCCGTCCCGTCGGCCCGGTAGAACCGCTTCTCGGTGCGGAACGACTCACGGTGGCCCTCCACCAGGTCCCGGTAGTCCTCCCAGACCTCGGCCGCGTCGTCCGGGTGCAGGAAGTCCGCGACGTTGCGGCGGCGGAAGTCCGCCGGCGGGTAGCCGAGCATCTTCACCAGCGCCGGGTTGACGTCCAGGATGTTACCGGCCGTGTCGCCGACGCCGATGCCCACCGCGGCATCGGTGAACAGTGCCCGGAACCGGGCGTCGCTGGCCCGGAGCGCCGCCTGGGCCTGGTCTCGGGCGGACAGCGCCGCCTGCCGGATCTGCTCCTGCTCGGCCAGCGCCAGGGTGAGCAGCGCCTCGGTGTACCCGCGGGCCACGGCGCCCTGCAGGTCGGACACCCGCGGCCGGAGCCAACTGTCGGCGGACCGGCCGAGGCAGGGCAGCAACAGGTCGCCGAGCAGCGCGGTGGTCTGGCTCAGCGCCTTCGCCCCGGTGAAGTGCGCGTCGACCAGCGCCTGGCCGATCCGCTCGCCGGCGGTGGCGGTGAACGGCTCGTCGAACATGGCGGCAGCCAGCAGGTCGGAAAGGTCGAGGGTGAGGACCTCGATTTCGGCCGCGACGAGCGTGCTGTAGCTGGTGCCGTCCAACACCCGGGCCCAGGCCCTGGCGAACTCCACCCGGCCCCACTCGGTCGGGCTCGGCGCCCGCGCTGTCCCAGGCCCTCCGGTCCCGGCGTTCGCGTCGGAGTCGGTCATGGCTTTCGGCCGACCCCGGCGAACCCGGAGAACCGCTCCGGTCGTTCGTCGACCTCGGTGCCCGGATCGGGTCGCCACAGCGGCAGGTACACCAGGCCGGGCTCGACCAACTCGTACCCGTCGAAGAACGCGGCGATCTGGGCCCCGGTCCGCATGGTCATCGGTGTCGCGGTGCGACGGTAGAGGCCGCGGTGCGACTCGGTGAGCGCCGGCTGACCCTCCGAGCTGGCGTGCGAGACGGCCAGGTAGCTGCCCGCCGGCGCGGCGTCCCGGTACCGCCGGACCAGGCCGTGCGGGTCGTCCTCATCGGACACGAAGTGCAGCACCGCGACCATCAGCACGGCCACCGGCTGGCGCAGGTCGAGCAACGCCTTCGCCGCCGGGTCGCGGAGCACCGAGTCGGGGTCGCGCAGGTCGGCCTGCACCACGGCGGTCTGCTCGCTGCCGGTCAGGATCGCCCGGCTGTGCTCGACCGCCACCGGGTCGTTGTCCACATAGACCACTCGCGCGTCCGGCGCGGCCGCCCTGGCCACCTCGTGCACGTTGCCCACGGTCGGGATGCCGGAGCCGATGTCGAGGAACTGCCGCACCCCGGCGGCGACGAGGTGGCGCACCGCCCGGCGCAGGAAGGCACGGTTCGCCTTCATGATCTCCGGCAGCTCGGGCCACATCTCGATGGCCCGCCGGCCCATCTCCCGGTCCGCGGCGAAGTTGTGGAACCCGCCGAGGTAGAAGTCGTAGACCCGGGCCGCGCTCGGCCGGTCCAGGTCGATGCCCGCTGGTGCCCAATCCGGACGACCCACGGGGATACTCTATCCAGCCACCGCCACGCGTCCGGACGGGTGAACGCCTCCGCGCGGCGCCCGTCCCCCGACCCCCATCGACCGGCGGGTGCAGCCGGCGGCGTTCGGGCAGGCCGTGCTCAGCCCGGGCGGCCGTGCCGGACCGGCTCGGCCCCGACCCGGGCGGCGCCGGCTGGCGCGCCGGCTGGCAGCGGCTCGGCCGGGCCTCGTGGCCGACCGCGGCGAGTGGCCAGCAGCGAGCCGAGGATCACCAGCACGAAGCCGACCACGACCGCCACGGTGAGCGGCTCGCCCAGCAGCAGCACGCCGGCGGCCACCGCGACTGCCGGGTTGACGTAGGTGATCACCGTCGCCCGCACCGGGCCGACCTCGGCGACCAGCCCGAACATCAGCAGGAACGCGACGGCGGTGCAGACCACCGCGAGCAGCGCGATCGAGGCGAGCACCGACGGCCGGGGCCACTCGCCGGGCAGCCCCGGTACGCCGAACGGCGCGTAGCCGACCGCGCAGGCCGCCAGCGACACCGCCACCACCCCGAGGACGGGCAGGTCCCGCAGCGCACCGGCCATGATGATCGGCCCGATCGCGTACCCGAGCACCACCCCGGCTACCTCGACCACCGCGAGCGCCTGGCTGCCGTGCACGTCCAGGCCGACCAGCGCGGCGACGCCCGCCAGGCCGACGGCGAGGCCGAGCAGGCCGACCCGACCGAGCCGGTCCCCGTCCGGGCGCAGCAGCGCGAGCCCGGCCCCGACCAGCGGCACCGCGGCCACCAGCAGCCCGGCCAGCGAGCTGGTCAGGTGCCGCTCGGCGTCGGACAGCAGCAGCCACGGCGTGGCGATCTCCACCACGGTGTAGACCAGCATCGGCCGCCACTTGGCCAGCACCGGCCGCAGCTTCCCCTGGGCCAGCGCGACCGGCAGCAGCAGCACCGCGGCGATCCCGGTGCGCAGGAACACCAGCGACACCGGGGACACCTCGGAGACGGCGACCTTGATCAGCAGATACGGAATGCCCCAGACGACGCACAGCGCGGCAAAGAAGACCGCCCCGCGGCGGGTCACACGCGACTCCTTCCGCCGGCGTCCGAGGCGACGCCAGGTGGGCCGGGTTCAGGTGGGCCGGGTTCAGGTGGGCCGGGTTCAGGTGGGCCGGGTTCAGGTGGGCCGGGTTCAGGTGATCCTGACGTACTCGAACTCGACCGGGCGGTCGTTGATTCCGGTCGACGGCGGGGCGATCCAGCTGGCGAACCGGCCGGGCTGGTAGACCGGCCGCATGAGCGCGGCGACCCGCTGGCGGTCCTCGGCGGTGGGCAGCCACGCGGCTCGGCCGCGGTCCCAGGTCTGCTCGTCGACCAGGTCGCCGTCCGGGGTGATGTGCGCACCGGCGTAGCCGCCGACCTTGCGGTTGAAGCCCTCGTGCGGCAGCCGGAGGCGGTGCGGCAGGCCGGCCTGCTCCAGCGCCCGGTTCCAGCGGCGGACGCCGTGCTCGCAGTCGGCCACGTACTGGTTGCGCAGGTCCAGGTTCAGCGCGGACAGCGCGGGCGCCTGCTCGGTGACCAGCCGGCCGTCCCGGACCCGGGTCAGCTCGGTGACCTCGCCCAGCAGCCGGTGGCCGTCCCGGCGCCGGGTCTCCTGCCAGCGGCCCTTCAGCCCGGCCGTGAAGTAGTTCGCCGCGTTCGTGGACAGCTCCGAGCCGAACAGGTCCATGGACACCGCGGAGTGGAAGTTCAGGTAGCGCTGGATGATGTCCAGCGGGATCCCGCCGTGCGGGTAGACGTCCTCGGTGTCGTGCTCGCGGATCAGCGCGGCGGTCCGCTCCAGGATCCGCTGCACGCCGGTGACCCCGACGAACATGTGGTGCGCCTCTTCCCGGAGCATGAACGTGCAGGTACGGGCGAGTGGGTCGAACGCGCTCTCCTTCAGCGTGCCGAGCTGGAACTTCCCGTCCCGGTCGGTGAAGTACAGGAACATGAAGAAGGACAGCCAGTCCGGCGTCCTCTCGTTGAACGCGCCCAGGATGCGCGGGGAGTCGACGTTGCCGCTGCTGCGCTGCAGCAGCATCTCCGCCTCCTCGCGGCCGTCCCGGCCGAAGTACCCGTGCAGCAGGTAGACCATCGCCCACAGGTGCCGGCCCTCCTCCACGTTCACCTGGAAGAGGTTGCGCAGGTCGTAGAGGCTGGGCGCGGTGCGGCCGAGGTGGCGCTGCTGCTCCACCGAGGCCGGCTCGGTGTCGCCCTGCACCACGATGAGCCGGCGCAGCTCGGAGCGGTGCTCGCCGGGCAGCTGCTGCCAGACCGGCTCGCCGGCGTGCTGCCCGTGGCTGATAACCCGCTCCGGCTCCGGCTCGGCCAGGAAGATCCCCCACCGGTACTCCGGCATCCGGACGTAGTCGAAGTGGGCCCAGCCGTCCCGGCCGACGGAGACCGCGGTGCGCAGGTAGATGTCGTTCTCCTGGAAGACCTCCGGGCCGAGGCCACGCCACCAGCCCAGGAAGTTCGGCTGCCAGGACTCGAGCGCCCGCTGCAGCCGGCGGTCGGTGCCCAGGTCGACGTTGTTCGGGATCTTCTCGGCGTAGTCGATGCGGCTCACCGGGGTATCGGCCATCGGGGCCTGCCTCTCAGACTCGCTTCCGGTCGTAGTCGGGCCGCCGGCCGGTGCCGTACCGCTGCAGGGCACCGTCCGGGCCGGCGGCGTTCGGCCGCTGGAAGACCCAGTTCTGCCAGCCGGTCAGCCGGCCGAAGATCTTCGTCTCGGTGGTCTCGGGGCCGCCGAAGCGGTGGTTGGCCTCCATCCCGGACAGCGCGTCCGGGTTGAACGAGGCTCGCTCCTCGATGGCCAGCCGGACCTCGTCGTCCCAGTCCAGCTCGTCCGGTGCGAAGGTGACCAGGCCGGCGTCCGCGGCGTCGGCGGCCAGCAGCGGGGTGCCCACCAGCTTGCGGGCCAGGTCCAGCGCCTCGTCCCGCCCCCAGAACCGGCTCTGCAGCCGGGTCAGCCCGTTGCCCATCGGGTAGGCGCCGAGGTTCGCCCCGGTCAGCGTGAGCGTGGCCGGGGTGAGGCCGCGCTGCTCGTCCTGCTCGCGCAGGCCGTCCAGCAGGTAGCCGCGGTCGGCCAGCAGGGCCAGCTCGGCAAGCGTGCCGGCGAAGCAGCTGCCCGGCTCGATCACCGCGAACAGGCTGCGGGCCGAGTAGTCCAGCCGGGTGAAGACCCGGCGCAGCAGCAGCCGGATCTCGGCGACCAGCCAGTCGCCGGCGTGCGCGTCCAGGAACGCGTCGTAGCCGACCGCGGCGGCCGAGTCGCCCGCCGTCTTCAGCACCCAGGTGCCGATCTCCAGCTCGTTCAGCCGCAGCCGCAGCACCAGGTCGTCCAGCTCGCGGGCCACCGCCAGCGGCCAGGCCGCCGCGCCCTGCCCGTGCAGGGCGTCCACATCGGACGGAACGGAGTCCGGTCCGGACACGACGATGGTGGCCGCGCGGTAGGCCCGGTCCAGTGCACAGTGGACGTGCAGGTAGCCGATGGCGTCCGGCTCGACCTGCCGGTCCAGCGGGGGCAGCGGCACGCCGACCGCGTCGGCCGGCCGGCGGCCGCGGGCGATCGCGGCGGCCACCCGGGCCTCGACCGCGTCGGCGAACAGCCGGGGCGGCACCACCGCGTCGACCAGCCCCCAGTCCACCGCGGTCTGCCCGCGCACCCCCTCGGCCCTGGTGGCGAACACGTCGGCGAGGTCGCGGCGGACGTGCCGCTTGTCCACCAGCCGGGTCAGCCCGCCGGTGCCGGGCAGCACGCCCAGCAGCGGCACCTCGGGCAGCGCCACCGTGGACGAGCCGTCGTCGACCAGCAGGATCTCGTCGCAGGCCAGCGCGATCTCGTAGCCGCCGCCCGCGGCCGAGCCGTTCAGCGCGGCGATCCAGGTCTGCCCGGAGCGTGCACCGGCGTCCTCGATGGCGCTGCGGGTCTCGTTGGTGAACTTGCAGAAGTTGACCTTCCACGGGTGAGCCGACTGGGCCAGCATCCGGATGTTCGCGCCGGCGCTGAACACCCGGTCCTTGCCGCTGGTGACCACGACCGCGCGCACCTGCGGGTGCTCGAACCGCAGCCGCTGCACCGCGTCGCGCAGCTCGATGTCGACGCCCAAGTCGTAGGAGTTGGCCTTCAGTTCGTAGCCGTCGACGATGCCGCCCTGCTCGTCGACGTCCAGGGTCAGCGTGGCTCGCTGGCCGTCGACGTCCAGCCGCCAGTGCCGGTACGCGGACGGGTGGGTGTCGAAGTCGACCACCCCTCCGATGCTAGGGGTGTCCGGTGGGTCGTGGTGGATGCCCGCGGCGGCGTGGGCGCCGCCGAAGGCCCATGGGACACCCTCGGTAGTCCTCGGGGACACTGGGGCGTGCCCGTCATCGACGCCCACGTTCACATCGCCACGCCCGAGGGGTTGAAGCTGCCCACCTCGAGCTGGCTGGCCGGGTTCCCGGCCGGCGAGGTGGCCGGCCTGTACGACGACGCCGGGCGTCCGCGGCCAGCGGTCTTCGCCGACTACCTGGCCGCCGAGGGCGTGCAGCAGGCGCTGCTGTTCGCCGAGTACAGCCCGCGGGTCACCGGCTGGCAGCCGATCGAGGACCTGCTGCCGTTCCTGGCGCATGACCCGGCTCGGTTCCACGCGGTCGCGAACGTCAACCCGCACCTGCACTTCCCGGTGCTGGACGAGGCCCGCCGGCAGCTCGCGCTCGGCGCGGTGGCGGTGAAGCTGCATCCGGTGCACGCCGGGTTCCCGCTCGACCTGCCCGAGCTGTACCCGCTGTACGGGCACTGCGAGCAGCACGCCGTGCCGGTGGTCGTGCACGCCGGCACCAGCAACTTTCCCGGAGCTCGCAACCGGTACGCCGGGCTGGAGCACGCCGTGGACGTGGTCCGGGACTTCCCCGGCTGCCCGTTCGTGCTCGCGCACGGCGGCCGCGGCTGGGCCTTCGACACCGCGGCCGTGCTCGCGCTGACGTTCGACAACGTGTGGATCGACATCGCCGGCCTGCCGCCGCGCAAGCTGCCGACCTACTATGCCCGGCACGACCTGAGCCGGCTGGCCCGGCGGTTCGTATTCGGCAGCGACTGGCCCGGGCTGCTCAGCGTGGCCGGCAACATCGCGGCGGTCCGCGAGCTCGGCCTGCCCGACGAGGTGACCGAGGCGATACTGGCCGGTAACGCCAGGCGGGTCTACCGGCTGCCCGGCTGAGCCCGCTCGGCATGCCGGGCCGCCGGGCCGGCCAGGGCAGAATCGACGCTGTGCAGATCGCCGTGCTCGGGCCGCTCGAGGTCCGCGCCGACGCTGGCCAGCCGGTCGAGGTCGGCGGCGCCCGGCTGCGCCGGCTGCTGATCCTGCTCGCGCTGGAGCCGGGCCGGGTGGTGACCACCAGCCGGCTGGTCGACGGGGTGTGGGAGGACGACCGGCCGGCGGGCGCGGCGAACGCGCTGCAGGCGCTGGTGTCGCGGCTGCGCCGGGCCATTCCGGAGATCGTGCTGGAGTCCAGGCCGGCCGGCTATCGGCTGGTCGTCGAGCCGGACGCGGTGGACGCGCGGCGGTTCGAGCGGCTGGCCGCGGCCGGGAGGGCCCGGCTGCCGGTGGACCCGGCCGGTGCGGCGGCCACGCTGCGCGAGGCGCTCGCGCTGTGGCGCGGGCCGGCGCTGGCCGACGTCGCCGACGCGGACTTCGCCAGGGCCCGGGTGGCCAGGCTGACCGAGCTGCGGCTGACCGCTATCGAGGACCGGGTGGAGGCCGACCTCCGGCTCGGCGCCGGACCCTCGCTGGTGCCCGAGCTGCAGGAGCTGGTCGCCGCGCACCCGCTGCGGGAGCCGCCGATCGGCCAGCTGATGCGCGCGCTGCGCGCGGCCGGCCGGCCGAGTGCCGCGCTGAGCGTCTTCGAGCAGGCCCGCGGCCGGTTGGCGGACCAGCTCGGCGCGGACCCGTCGCCGGGGCTGACCACGCTGCACATGGCGGTGCTGCGGGGCGAGCCGGACAGCGCCCACCCGGACCCCCGCCGCCGCCCCGACGGCGCCGCCGGCCCGGCCGGCAGCCTGCCGGCCCCGGGCGCCGCCCAGCCCGGCGCGGCCGGGCGCACCACGACCGGGCCCAGCACGACCGGGCCCAGCACGACCGGGCCCAGCACGACCGGGCCCAGCACGACCGGGCCCAGCACGACCGGGCCCAGCACGACCGGGCCCACCCAGCACGACCGGGCCCAGCACGACCGGGCCGGGCGCGCAGGGGCCGACGACGAACGGCGCCGGTCCGGATCGGGGGCGGACCAACCTGCGCACCGAGCTGACCAGCTTCGTGGGCCGGGACGCCGACGCCGAGCGGATCGGGGCGCTGCTGGCCGCCTCCCGGCTGGTCACGCTGACCGGGCCGGGCGGCTCGGGCAAGACCCGACTGGCCATCGAGGCGGCCCGGCCGCTGCTGGCCAGGGCACCGGACGGGGTGTGGCTGGTCGAGCTGGCGCCGGTCAGCGACCCGGCCGAGGTGCCGCAGGGGGTGCTGACCGTGCTCGGCCTGCGCGAGCACGCGCTGATCGGCACCGCCCGCATCCGCTCGCCGACCGAGCAGGCCACGGACCCGTCCGCCCGGCTGGCCGCCGGCCTGGCCGGCAAGGACCTGCTGCTGGTGCTGGACAACTGCGAGCACCTGGTCGAGGGGGCCGCCGCGCTGGCCGGCCGGATCCTGGGCGACTGCCCGGGGGTGCGAATCCTGGCCACCAGCCGGGAGCCGCTCGGCATCATGGGGGAGACGCTCTGGCCGGTGCCGCCGCTCGCGCTGCCGCCGGCCGGCGCCGACACGCCGGCCGCGCTCGGCTACGCCTCGGTGCAGCTGCTGGCCGAGCGCGCCGCGGCGGTCCGCCCCGGGTTCGCGGTGGACGCCGGCAACGTGGCCGCCGTGGTCCAGACCTGTCGGGCCCTGGACGGCATGCCGCTGGCCATCGAGCTGGCCGCGGCCCGGCTCCGGTCGATGACGCCGGAGCAGGTTGCCGCCCGGCTGGACGACCGGTTCCGGCTGCTCACCGGCGGCAACCGGACCGCGCTGCCCCGGCACCGCACCCTGCAGGCCGTGGTGGACTGGAGCTGGGACCTGCTGGACGGCGCCGAGCAGGCGCTGTGGCGGCGGCTGGCCGTCTTCGCCGGCGGAGCCACCGCGGAGGCGGCCGAGCGGGTGGCCGCCGGCGGGCCGGTCGCCCCGGACCGGGTCGCCGACCTGCTCACCGCGCTGGTGGACAAGTCGCTGCTGGCGCCGACCGGGTCGGCCGAGCCCCGGTACCGGATGCTCGAGACGATCCGCGCGTACGGGCTGGACCGGCTGGCCGAGGCGGGCGAGCGGGACCGGCTGCGGGCCGCGCACGCGGCCTACTTCCGGGACCTCGCGGAGGCCGCCGAGCCGCTGCTGCAGACCCGCGACCAGCTGTACTACCTCGGCCGGCTCGCCGACGAGCACGACAACCTGCACGCGGCGCTGCGCAACGCGATCGCCGCCGGCGACGCGGCGACCGCGGTCCGGCTGGTCGCGGCGCTCGGCTGGTACTGGTGGCTACGCGGGCACCGGGCCGAGGGGGCCGAGCTGACCCGGGAGGCGCTGGAGCTGCCCGGCGAGGCTCCGCCGGCCAGCCGGGCACTGGCCTATGGCTGGGGCGCGATGAACGCGTTCGGCTCCGGCCACGAGCCCGCCGCGGCGTCCGACTGGCTGCGCGCGGCCACCGAGGCCACCGCGGCGGCCAAGGCCGCCGGCTCAGCCGGGACCGCGGCCGACCCGGCCGCCCGGCACCCGATGCTCCGGCTGCTCGGCCCGTTCCAGGCGCTGATGGCGACCAGCGACCAGGACCGGGCACTGGGCCTGCTGCGTGAGCTGTACGACGACGAGGATCCGTGGCTGGCCGCGATCGCCCGGGTCATGCACGCGGCCGTGGCGGTCAACCTGGGCCGCCGGTACACCGAGGCGGAGGCCGACCTGCTGGTCGCGCTGGACACGTTCCGGCAGGTCGGCGAGCGCTGGGGGCTCTCGCTCACCTTCGGGGTGCTCTCCCAGCTCACCGGGCTGGGCGGGGATCACGCCAGGGCGGCCGGCTACCTGCAGGAGTCGCTGGCGCTGGCCGCCGAGCTCGGTGCCGAGGAGGACGTGCCGCAGCTCGGCGCCGCGCTGGTGCACGAGCTGTGGATGTCCGGCCAGACCGGGCGGGCGGCCGAGGCGCTCGCCGAGGCGTGCCGGCGGGCCGAGCGGGCCGGCCTGCCGGAAAGCCTGGCCGCGGTCTACTACACGGCGGGCGAGCTGGCCCGGCGCACCGGCGACCCGGACACCGCCCGGGACCACCTGCGCCAGGCGGCCGCCGCGGCGGCGGCTCCCGGGGTCGCCCGGCAGTGGCGGGCCGGGATCGCCGGCGCGCTCGGCTGGCTGGACCTGGCGGCCGGCGACCTGGACGCGGCCCGGGCCACCCTGACCGAGGCGCTGCAGACCGCGCTGGCCTCGGTGGACGCGCCCATCATCGCCCAGATCCTGGTCGCCGTGGCCGACCTGGCGGTGTGCAGCGGGGACCCGGCCAGAGCCGCGGCGCTGCTCGGCGCCACCGAGTCGATCCTCGGCCTGCCCGAGCCGTCCCTGCTGGACCTGCCGCGAGTGGCCGCTGCCGCCCGGAAGGCGCTCGGCGAACGCGCGTTCACCGAGGCCTACCAGAGCGGCCGCGGCACCACCATGCAGACCGTGCAGGGGCTGGCCGGGCTCACACCCGACGCCTGAGCGCCCGTACGCCAGAGGACGCGCGCGGCGTTCGCGCTGCTCACACCCGGCGGCGGAAGGCGCGGACGGCCAGCGGCGCGAAGACCACGCCGATGCCGGCCGCCCAGAGCAGCGACCACAGCACCGGGCCGGCGACAGGCCCGCTGACCAGCAGCCCGCGGATGGCGTCGGCGAGGTGGGTGACCGGGTTGACCTTCACCCAGGCCTGCAGCCAGCCGGGCATGGTGGAGGTCGCCACGAACGCGTTGCTGACGAACGTCAGCGGGAACATCACGGTGAACCCGAAGACCATCACCCGCTCCGGCTCGGACACCACCATCCCGACCAGTACCGACATCCAGGACACCGCCAGCGCGACGATCACCAGCAGGACGAACGCGCCGAGCACGCCGAACGGGCCGGTGTGCACCCGGAACCCGATCGCCGCGCCGGCGGCCAGCAGCAGCGCCATCGACCAGCCCTGCTTGGCCACGTCGGCCACGATCCGCCCGGCCAGCGGCGCCGACCGGGCGATCGGCAGCGACCGCAGCCGGTCGAACACCCCCTTGGTCAGGTCGGTGTTCAGCCCCACGCCCGTGTTCAGCGTGGTGAACAGCGCGTTCTGCACGATGATCCCGGGCAGCGCGAAGGCCAGGTAGGCGCCGGTCGAGCCGGACACCGCTCCGCCGAAGACGTACGTGAACAGCAGCACGAACATCAGCGGCTGGACGCTGTAGTCCATCAGCTCCATCGGGTTGTGCCGGATCTGCACCAGCGTGCGCCAGGCCAGCGTCGCGGTCTGGCGCAGCCCCTCCACCGGCCGCACCCGAACGGCCGCGGGTAGCGGTGGCGTCTGGATGGCGATGGCGGTCATGCCACGCTCCCTTCGTAGCGGACGTCCGCCCCTGCGTGGGATGCAGCGGCGTCGGATGAATCGGGCTCGCCGGCCGGCTCGTCCAGCTCCTCGGCACGGCGCCCGGTCACGGACAGGAACACCTCGTCCAGGCTGGAGCCGCGCAGCGACAGCTCGGCCACCAGCACCCCGGCGTCGTCCAGCCGGCGCACCACCGCCGGCAGCACCGCGGGATCGGCGACCGGAGCGGTCACCAGCGTGTCCTGCACCTCCGGCACGCTGCCGGACAGATGCGCGACCGCGGACACCACGGCCTGCAGGTCGACCGGGTGGGCCGGGCGCACCGCCAACGTCTGCGCGCCGGTGCGGGCCTTCAGCTCCTCCGGCGTGCCGGTGGCGATCACCCGGCCGTGGTCGACCACCGCGATCTCGTCGGCGAGCTGGTCGGCCTCCTCCAGGTACTGCGTGGTGAGCAGGACGGTGACCCCGCCGGAGACCAGGTGCCGGATGACGCCCCACATCTCCATCCGGCTGCGCGGGTCGAGCCCGGTGGTCGGCTCGTCCAGGAACAGCACCCTGGGCCGGCCGACCAGGCTGGAGGCCAGGTCCAGGCGCCGCCGCATGCCGCCGGAGTAGGTCTTCGCCGGCCGGTCCGCGGCGTCCTCCAGCCGGAACTCGGCCAGCAGCTCGGCGGCCCGGCGCCTCGCCTGCGGCCGGGGCTGGCCGAGCAGCCGGGCGATCAGCACCAGGTTTTCCGTGCCGGTGAGGTTCTCGTCCACCGACGCGTACTGCCCGGTCAGCCCGATCAGCTGGCGCACCCGGTGCGAGTCGGCGAGCACGTCGTGCCCGCCGACGGTGGCCCGCCCCTCGTCCGGGCGCAGCAGGGTGGCCAGGATGCGCACCGCGGTGGTCTTGCCGGCCCCGTTCGGGCCGAGCAGGCCGAAGACCGAGCCGGCGCGCACGGCGAGATCCACGCCGGCCAGGGCGGTGGTCGCGCCGAAGCGCTTCACCAGCCCCTCGGCGACGATTGCCTGAGTCATCTCCACTCCCGTCATCTGTCGACGGGAACACCGTGCCGGGGGGCACCGACATTTCACCGAGACCGCGCTGACGCGCCGGACACCGCGCTGACACCGCGCTGACACCGCGCTGACAGCCGGCTGACGGGGGGCTATAGTCGACTGTGACGCACGACTGTGGCAACATTTCGGGCACTTATTCGTGCATCCATCCGACCTGTGCGGCCATTTCGAGCATATATCCGGCCCCACTTCACGGCATCCACTACTCCGCTACCGCTTTCCTCGATGACGACAAAGGAAACGTCTG
>WNFY01003345.1_pt1 | contig 16682 bp, 19 predicted proteins | sample 5400091 | NCBI WGS metagenome assembly WNFY01 (sample SAMN13153364, study PRJNA577476) | soil metagenome | isolation source: 60 cm soil or saprolite under grassland replicate 1 | place: USA:California | collected 2016-06-15
GCAGAAGAAGCAGCGCAAAGCCCTTCTGGTGATGGCCACCGGCGCAGGCAAGACGCGCACGGTGATCGCCCTGTGCGACCTGCTGATGCGAGCCAACTGGGCCAAGCGCGTGCTCTTCCTCGCGGACCGCGTGGCGCTGGTAAACCAGGCGATTGGGGCATTCAAGAAGCATCTGCCGAGTGCAGCCCCGGTGAACCTGTGCACGGAGAAAGAGACCTCGGGGCGCGTCTACGTGGCCACCTATCCGACGATGATGAACCTGATCGAACAGGTGGACGACGGCGAGCGCCGCTTTGGCGCGGGACACTTCGACCTGATCGTCATCGACGAGGCACACCGCTCGGTCTACCAGAAATACCGCGCCATCTTTGAATACTTCGATTCGCTGCTGGTGGGACTGACGGCTACTCCGAAGGACGAGATCGACCACAACACATACAGCCTCTTCGAGCTGGAAACCGGCGTGCCCACGGATGTGTACGATCTGGAGACGGCGGTGAAAGACGGCTTCCTCGTGCCGCCGAAGTCGATCTCCGTGCCGCTGAAGTTTCAGCGCGAGGGGATCAAGTACGATCAGCTCTCCGAGGCAGAAAAAGAGCAGTGGGACGAGTTGGAGTGGGATGAAGACGGCAACGTCCCCGACAAAGTGGAAGCCGAGGCGGTCAATCGCTGGCTCTTCAACGAAGACACGGTCGATAAGGTCCTGGCGCACCTGATGGAAAAGGGCCAGAAGGTGGCAGACGGGGACCGATTGGGCAAGACGATCATCTTCGCCAAGAACCACGACCACGCGGAGTTCATCGCCGACCGATTCAACGCCAACTATCCACACTACGCCGGGCACTTTGCGCGTGTGATCGACTTCAAGACAGAATACGCTCAGTCGCTGATTGATAGCTTCTCTATCCCGGAGAAGGCCCCGCACATCGCGATCTCCGTGGACATGCTGGATACCGGAATCGACGTGCCCGAGGTGGTGAACCTCGTCTTCTTCAAGCTGGTCCGCTCAAAGACCAAGTTCTGGCAGATGCTGGGGCGCGGCACCCGCTTGCGCCCCGATCTGCGCGGCCCTGGCAGAGACAAGAAAGACTTCACGATCTTCGACTACTGCCAGAACCTGGAATTCTTCAGCCAGAACCCGGAAACGACAGACGGTTCCTCCGGTGAGTCGCTCGGCAAGAAGCTGTTTTCAACGCGTGTGGAACTGGTGGCCAGCCTCGACAAACTGCTGGCGGCCGGAAATGGCGACGGCGTAGCCGAACTGCGCACGGAAACCGCCGGCCTCTTGCACAGCATTGTAGCGGCGATGAACGTGAACAACTTTGTAGTGCGTCCGCAGCGCAAGCTGGTGGAACAGTACAGCGATGCGAAAGCTTGGGAAGTCTTGACTATGGAGCAGCAGGCGGAACTGGAGGAGGTAGCGGGGCTGCCTTCGGAACTGACGGACGAAGACCAGGACGCCAAGCAGTTCGATCTCCTTATGCTGCGGCTAGAACTGGCGCTGTTGAACTCGGACAAGAGCTTCCAGCGGATGAGCCGGCAGGTTCGAGATATGGCGAGCAGTCTATCGGAGATGAAGAGTATACCGATGGTGGCGCAGCAGTTGGCACTGATCCTGGAAGTGCAGACCGACGAGTTCTGGCAGGACGTGACGCTGCCAATCCTGGAAAATGTGCGTAAGAAACTACGTTCGCTGATGAAGCTGATCGAGCGAAAGAAGCGCAATCAGGTCTATACCGATTTCGAGGACGAACTCGGCGCGGAGACGGAGATTGAGTTTGAGGGGATTACGATTGCCGGCGACTTCGCGCGTTTCAAGGCCAAGGCGCTACAGTTCCTCAAATCCCACGAAAACGATACTGTCATCCACAAACTGCGGTGGAACGAGCCGTTAACGTCGGCGGATCTCGCTAAGCTTGAAACGATGCTTGTGGAAGCTGGAACGGGAACACCGGAGGACATGGAACTGGCGAAAAAGGAAAGCCTCGGTCTCGGGCTGTTCGTCCGGTCGCTCGTCGGGTTGGATCGTGATGCGGCCAAGCAGGCATTCGGCAGCTTCCTACAGGACAAAGCTCTCGGTGCCAACCAGATCGACTTCATCAACCTCATCATCGACCACCTGACCCAGCGCGGCTGGATGGACGCCAGCGCGCTCTATGAATCGCCATTTGTCGATTACAGCAGCAAAGGCGTCGATGGCCTGTTCAGTGCCGCGCAGGTGGACGAATTAGTTTCTATTCTGAACGAAGTCACGCAAAGAGCTGCAGTCTAACGCTAGCTGGAGAACTGGGAGCAATGCGGGAAAGTAGCCTACGAAACATTTTCGACAAAACGGGCGGCCATTGCCACCTCCGCGGTGACGCTATTACGAAACCGTGGCTGGGCCGATCCCAGATGGCCATTGGGAAGTAGACCATCCAGAGAACAAGGGCAGCGCAAAATCCGCTGACAACAGCCCCCGGCTTATATGCGCAGCAACCGCCTGCGCTGGCATCAAAGGCGAGTCGGTCCGCGACATACTCCCGCTCGGCATAATCTCCCGAAAAGGAGATAAAGATAATTCACCGCTGGGACGTGATCTTGCGCAATAGAGCGCCAAGCGACTAGTTCAGAACACAACGAGGAGGCGACCAATTCCTCGGACTGAAGGCCGGGGGGCGCCAGAACCCCAAATGTTCGCCAGTGAAACTTGAGCCGGCACACTATGAGAAATATCGCGTAGCCTTCGTTCCGAAACCAGTTCTTTTCGGAACGCGCGAAAGCGCGCACTCCGAGTCCGAAAACGCAACGACTTAGAAAGTGGAGGAGAATAGGGATTTCGGAACGTGCCCCCGTCGGCTTCGAGGAGGCGCGGTCGAAAGCTGCTCAGCCGGGCGGGGTGGCGCTCCCCGGCTTCCGCGAAGCGTTTTGGGGGGACCCTAGCCATTACCAATCGGGATTCAGACTAGATTCCCCCCATACTGGCGCCTTTTGCATAAATAATGGCGTCTTGTGCATATCGGAGCAGGCGGCGCGCATCTAGACTTAGCGCATGTTCAACGCCAAAGCCTACTCCGCTGCAAGTGCGACATCGCCGCTGGCCCCCACCACGATCACGCGGCGTGATCCAACCGAACAAGACGTACAGATTGAAATTCTTTACTGCGGCATCTGTCACTCCGATCTCCATCAAGTTCGCAACGAGTGGAGTGGAGTGATGCCCACCGTCTACCCTTGCGTCCCCGGCCACGAGATCGTCGGTCGCGTCACCAGGGTTGGCTCCGCAGTTTCCAAGTTCAACCCCGGCGATCTAGCCGCAGTTGGCTGCATGGTCGACTCGGATGGCGCTTGCCCCGAGTGCAAAGCAGGGCTTGAGCAGTTCTGCCCGAATGTGACTTACACCTATAACCTGCCCGACAAGCAATTGGGATGCGTCACGTATGGCGGCTACTCCGACGGCATTGTGGTCGACCAGAGGTTCGTCCTGCGGGTGCCGTCCAACCTCGATCTTGCCGGAGCCGCTCCATTGCTCTGCGCCGGAATCACGACTTACTCCCCAATGCGTCACTGGGGAGTCACCAGCGGCAAGAAAGTTGGCGTCGTCGGTCTCGGTGGACTGGGCCACATGGGCGTGAAGTTTGCCCACGCTCGGAGCCCACGTGGTTGTCTTTACCACGTCGGCGAGCAAGAAAGACGACGCGCTCCGGCTGGGAGCCGATGAAGTTGTCCTTTCAAAGAACGCCGACGAGATGCGAAAGCACGCCGGCAGCTTCGACTTCATTCTCGACGCTGTCTCCGCCGATCACGACATAAACGCCTACATCAACCTGTTGCGGCGCGATGGCAACATCACGCTAGTCGGCGCCCCGGAGAAGCCTCACGCCGTTTCGGCATTCGGGCTGATCATGGGCCGCCGGAGTCTCTCCGGTTCTCCGATTGGCGGCATCGCCGAAACCCAGGAGATGCTCGACTTCTGCGGGAAGCACAACATCACCGCGGATGTCGAGGTCGTGCCCATCCAGAAGGTCAACGAAGCTTACGAGAGACTGCTCAAGTCCGATGTGAAGTACCGCTTCTCTATCGACATGGCATCTCTGAAATCCGAGTGAATCGATGAATAAGCACTTTCGTTTTTCTGGCAGCACATTTTCGAGGTTGGAAGAACTGGGAGTCCCGGCGTCGGCGGTGCTGCGCAGAGCGGGCCTGCCGCAGGGATACATTGGGCAGCCGCGCGTGCTTCTCACCACTGAAGAACTCTTTGCTCTGTGGCGTGCCGTGGGCGAAGTGAGCACCAACCCCGCGATTGGTCTTCTGCTTGGAACGGAAACGAAGACGGAACGATTTCATCCGATCGGTCTCGCTGCTCTCTCATCGGAACACTTCGGCGCGGCAATAGACCAGATGGCGCGCTACAAACAGCTGACCTGCCCGGAGGAGATCGTGCAGCAAACGGATGAAGAAGAGTGGAGCATCCTGTTCCGCTGGCTTCTGGCTGACGAGGCTGAGCCTTCCGTTCTGATTGAATGCTGCTTTGCGTGGGTGCTCTCGATGTCTCGCGTGGGTACGGGGACGCGCTTGTCACCGCTGCGCGTGGAGCTGGTGCAGAGCCGGGCGCATGTGAAAACCATTGAGCGCCACTTTGGGTGCGCCGTGGTCTGCGGAGCCGCCCGCAATGCGATCGTGTTTCGCGCCGCCGACGCTTTGCGGCCGTTCGTCACCCGGAATGCCGAACTTCTGGCAATGCTTGCGCCGCAATTCGAGGAAGAGCTGAAGCAGGAGAACAGCGACGAGAACTTCGTCGATCGTGTCCGCATAGCGGTACAGCAAAAACTCACCGGCCGGCGTCCCACCATCGAGAACATCGCCGAAGCGCTACACATTAGTTCCCGTACTCTGCAGCGGCGTTTGCAAGACGAAGGGTCAAGCTTTCAGCGCGTTCTAGAAGAAGCTCGTCACCAGCTTGCTCGCCAGTATCTCAACAACTCGGTCCTCGAGTTGAATGAAGCTGCGTACCTTCTGGGATATAACGACGCAAATTCATTCGTTCGCGCTTTCCGCACCTGGGAAGGAATTCCACCCGCTCGCTGGCGCGAAGAGCAGCGTGCACGAGCAACGTCATAATCTCCATTTTTTTGGAAGGAGTCGCAATGCAAAAACGCAGACTTGGGAAAAGCAATGTGGAAGTTTCCATCATCGGGCTCGGCTGCATGGGAATGAGCGCCAGCTACGGTCCACCCGCAGACAGACAGGAAATGATTGCCCTCATCCGGGCGGCCGTCGAACGCGGCGTCACATTCTTCGACACGGCTGAAGTCTACGGCCCGTTCACGAACGAAGAACTCGTAGGCGAAGCCCTCGCTCCATTTCGTGCTCAGGTGGTGATCGCAACCAAGTTCGGCTTCCACCTCGATCCAAAGACGGGGCAGCGCCGTGGAGGCCTGAACAGTCGCCCAGAGCACATCAAAGAGGTCGCGGAGGCTTCGCTCAAGCGCCTCAAACTCGACGCCATCGACCTGTTCTACCAGCATCGTGTCGACCCGGACGTGCCGATTGAGGATGTGGCGGGAACCGTGAAGGAGCTAATCCGGGAAGGCAAGGTGAAACACTTCGGCCTTTCCGAGCCCGGGGCCAATACGATCCGCCGCGCTCACGCAATCCAGCCCCTCACCGCGGTTCAGAGCGAATACTCCCTGTGGTGGCGAGGTCCTGAGGCAGAGATTTTGCCGACACTCGACGAACTCGGAATCGGCTTCGTTCCGTTCAGCCCGCTTGGTGCAGGCTTCCTCACGGGCAAGATCAACGAGAATACGAAGTTCGATAACAGCGACTTCCGCAACATAGTCCCTCGCTTTACCCCGGAGGCTCGGAAAGCAAATCAAGCCTTGGTTGATCTGGTTGGCAAGTTTGCAGAACAGAAGAAGGCAACATCTGCGCAGGTCGCGCTCGCTTGGCTGCTTGCGCAAAAGCCGTGGATCGTGCCGATTCCGGGTACAACGAAACTGCATCGTCTCGAAGAGAATATCGGAGCAGTTGCAGTCGAGCTTACGTCCGACGATCTCCGTGAAATCGACAGCGCCGCTTCAAAGATCAAGCTGCAAGGCGCTCGGCTACCTGAAGGCGCGCTGCAGATGACCGGGCGCTGATCGATGAGCCAACCAGACGAGGTGGACTTGAACGAGATCCGGGCCAGTCGAAGAAATTCGTCCTGGGGACGTCATTTGGTTCGAGCCTGGCGAGAAGCACTGGCACGGCGCAACGCTACAAACTGCAATGACTCACGTCGCCATCGCTGAGGCACTCGATGGCAGGGCTGTCGACTGGATGGAGAAGGTGAGCGACGCGCAGTACCACGCCGGGCCGAGGGCGAGCGAGTGAGGAAAACAGCGATGGCTCCCAGTGAGCAGGCCCGCAAGAACCACGATGAGCTTTTTCCCGGCCACGTCTCCACCTTGGCGGTGACCGACCCCGAACTCATCGAGACCTTCGACAACTTCGCCTTTGACGAGGTGCTCCGTCACGGCAAGTTGGACACCCGGACCCGGCTGATGGTCCAGCTTGCATCGATGATTGCCTCGCAGGCATTGCGCGAGTACCGGGTCATGCTCGGCGCGGCGGGCGCTGCGATGCCGAACAGGAACGAGACGTTATGACGATTCCTCAAATGACTGTGCTGGTGGTTGGTGCAACCGGTAGCATTGGGCACCTCGTCGTCGAGGAAGTAATCCAGCAGGGCAATGCCGTACGCGCCCTTGTGCGCAACCCCGGCACGGCACGTCGGCTCCCCACGAAGCGCAGGTGGTGGTCGGTGACGTCACCCATCCGGAGACTCTTGCCGACGCCGTAGACGGTGTGGACGCCATCGTGTTTACCCTCGGCTCGGACGGAGGCGGAAAGGTGGGTGCTGAGACGGTCGACTACGGCGGCGTGCGCAACGTCCTGAGGGCGCTGGGTTCGCGGACTGCGCGCGTTGCGCTGATGACTTCGATCGGAGTTACCAACCGCACCGGCTCATACAACCGTTCCACTGAGGCTCACGATTGGAAGAGGCTGGTGCGCGCCAGCGGGCTGCCGTACACGATTGTGCGACCCGGCTGGTTCGACTACAACGGTCCGGACGAGCACCGGCTTGTCCTCTTGCAGGGAGATACACGCCAGGCCGGTAACTCCAGCGACGGTGTCGTTCCGCGCCGTCAGATTGCAGAGATCCTGGTTCGCAGCCTGGGCTCGGATCATGCGTTGCGCAAGACCTTCGAACTTATCGCAACCAAGGGCCCGGCACCGGAGGACTTCGACGCACTAGTCGCTCCTCTCGATGCGGACCCGCAAGGCTCCCTGGATGGCGTGCGCGACATAACGAACCAGCCGTTGGAGGACGAGCCGAAACGGGTCCGTGACGACTTGGACGCGATGCTCGCGCACTGATCTGTCGCCTCTGACACACGGGTCCAGTGTGAATTGATATGTAACTGGGCAGGGAGCTGTCGGCGCACGCTAGCGATTGCAACGATCACCGGACGATTCACGATGGAAAAAAATAGTTTACGAAAGGAAATCACCATGAGCAACGTCGTAGTCGTTATCGGAGCCGGATCGATTGGTCAGGCGATCGCGCGGCGGGTCAGCGCGGGCAAGCACGTCCTGCTGGCTGACTTACGCCAGGAAAACGCCGATGCGGCCGCCGAGGTGCTCAGCAATGCCGGATTCGAGGTGAGCACAACGACCGTGGACGTTTCTTTGCGAGAGTCGGTTCACGCACTCGTCGAAGCAGCCACCGCGATTGGGGATGTGACCGGCCTCATACACGCCGCCGGTGTCTCTCCCTCACAGGCGTCGCCCGCAACGATCCTCGCCGTCCATCTCTACGGCACCGCGCTGGTGCTGGAGAGTTCGGCAAGGTCATCGCGCAGGGTGGCGCCGCCGTCGTCATCGCCTCGCAGTCGGGGCACCGCCTGGGCGCGCTGACGGCCGAGCAGAACGCGGCGCTCGCGACGACGCCCGCCGACGAGTTGTTGTCGCTCCCCATGCTCCAGCGCGACCAGGTGAAGGATTCCCTTCACGCTTACCAGCTCTCCAAGCGTGGGAACGCGCTGCGGGTGATGGCCGAGGCGGTGAGGTGGGGCAAGCGCGGTGCGCGGGTCAACACGATCAGCCCCGGCATCGTCATCACCCCGCTTGCCAAGGACGAATTGACCGGTCCACGCGGCGAAGGATATCGGCGCATGATCGAGTTGTGCCCGGTCGGGCGCGCCGCCACGCCTGACGAGGTCGGAACCGTCGGGGCGCTCCTCATGGGCGCGGACGGCGCGTTTATCACCGGCAGCGACTTCCTCATGGATGGCGGAGTGACGGCCTCCTACTGGTACGGCGAACTCGCTCCGAAGTGCGTGAGGCCTACAAGGGGTAGATTCTGAGCCCTGATGGTCCCAGTGCATCAAGGCCGCTTCCCAATCTCCGCGCTAACCCGGCTGAACTCCCCCCGACCTGTAACATTGGCACCGCACACATACCGCTATCGTCTCAACGGTTCGCCGATTTCGAAACGCAGACGGAGCTCGCCGCTTCCACCGATTTTCCGCCTGCGGAGTGACCATACGGTCATCCGGATACCGACCGTGTCCGGATGAGGGGCGATGCGCGATCAATTCAAGTTCGGATTAGTACCGAAATACGCCCATCCAGACGCCCATCCCACGCCACAACGCGGCCGCGAGATTCCAGTCGCGATACCGACTTATCATTACAAATCATCATCGGCAGGTCTCCCACCGCGAACGAGGGGTGTGACCTCCGCTCCGACTAGAGCTAGGCAAACTCTTCCGAGGAAATCGGCGTTGGAGTTTCCCTAGACCTATACTCTGGGACGGTCGAGTTCTGGTGTGAGCAGGGCATGCTCGAGCAAGTCTCCCTGCATTGTGACGATCGGGACCAAGTTTATTTAAGAGACACTGGAGAGACACACACCAGCAGTCGCGCGAGCTGACCTTTTCTCTTCGGCTCTCCTGTGATGTCCTCTGAAAAGATGCTCCCTCGGTCGGTCCGTTGTGGGCGAGGTGCACCGAACTGGGTCTTCGCGTTTTCCACGGTAGCCACAAGCTACGCCTCAGGGAACGCGGGAGGCATCTTTGGCCCATCGCTTTTTCTTGGGGCGATGCTGGGAGGTTCCATCGGCACCGTGGCGCATCGTTTGTTGCCCGCCTATACGGCAATGCCGGGAGCCTACGCATTAGTAGGCATGGGCCGCGGTGTTCGCGGGCATCGTACGCGCCCCGATGACATCCGTGCTGTTGATTTTCGAGATCACCCAGAACTATGCAGTGATCGTTCCGTTGATGATATCCAACCTGGTCAGCTTTTTCGTCTCGGCGCGGCTCCAGAGGCACCCAATTTACGAGTGCCTCGCCGTGCAGGATGGCATACACCTGCCTTCGGCAGAGTCGCGACAGCGGCCGCAGCGGCAGGTTCTGCGAATCATGCGGCAATCAACCGCCTCTCTTGCCGCCGAGATTACGGCACGAGATGCGTGGGAGCAACTCCGCTCGGCCGATTTTCAAACAGGGCTGGTGGTGGACCGCAGAGGAGTGGGTGGGCGTGATGAGCGTTGCGCGACTGGAACAGGAGCTCACGTCTAGCCCGACAGGAGGATCGAAGAACTTGTGGATGCGATCGATTTTCCTCACGTCCACGCCGAAGGCTTGATGTGGCTCTGGAACGCATGGGAATGAATCAGCTCGAATTTCTGCCCGTGGTGAGCCGCGCAGATGTACACAAGTTGCAGCGCATCGTGACCTTGAATGATGTTCTGGGTGCGCATGGTGTCAGCCCCCGCACCTAGCAGAATTTACCCAGTCTCGTCTCTCTGGTAATACCGCAGCGAGTTCTGCACTCCTTGCGTCCTCGCCGGACAGTAGTTCTCAGTTCGCACGGCCACGAAACCAAATTTGTCACAAATTAAGCGGTCACGAATCGTATCTCGGCAAGCGGAGGTCTTATGAACGCAGCCAACCACTACGACGTGATCATTATCGGTACTGGAGCCGGAGGCGGAACCCTGGCGTATCACCTGGCGCCCTCGGGCAAGCGGATCCTGTTGCTCGAGCGCGGTGACTATGTGCCGCGCGAACGCGACAATTGGAGCACGAAAGCGGTCAACCTTGAGGCTAAGTACAACACCAAAGAGATCTGGTACGACAAGTCCGGGGCGCCGCTCCACCCGCATACCAACTATTACGTTGGCGGAAACACGAAATTCTATGGTTCCGCTTTGTTCCGGCTTCGTCAGCAGGACTTCGGTGAGATTCGTCACGCCGGCGGACTCTCCCCCGCATGGCCGATCACCTATGAAGAGCTGGAGCCCTATTATCTCCAGGCCGAACATCTGTATCAGGTGCACGGAGAACGCGGAGAAGACCCGACCGACCCGCAGGCAAGTGGACCCTATGCACATCCGCCGGTCAGCCACGAGCCGCGCATCCAGCAATTGAGCGACGATTTTGGCCGCGCAGGCTTGCAGCCGTTCCATGTTCCGTTGGGCATCATGCTGGATGAGCGCAACGCGCGCAATAGCCGTTGCATTCGCTGCGCCACCTGCGACGGACACCCATGCCTGGTAAACGCCAAGTCCGACGCGCAGGTGGTTTGCGTCGATCCGGCCCTCGAGTATCCGAATGTAGAGCTGCTGACGAACGCCAAGGTGCTGCGCTTGGAAACCAGCAGTTCCGGGCGTGAGGTTCGCAGCGTGGTCATCGAGCGGAACGGTCAGCGAGAGCAGTACTCAGCAGACATCATTGTCGCCTCGTGCGGCGCGATCAACTCGGCTGCGTTGCTCCTGCGTTCCGCGAACGATCGCCATCCCAATGGGCTCGCTAACGGCTCGGAGGTGGTGGGGCGCCACTACATGGGGCACACCAATTCGATTCTGATGGCAATCTCCAAATGCCCGAATCCCACTGTGTTCCAGAAGACGCTTGCCATTAACGATTTCTATTTTGGTTCGAGTGAATGGGATTACCCGATGGGGCACATCTCTTTTGTCGGCAAGCTCGACGCGGATACGCTTCGCGCCGGGGCACCGAAGATTGCCCCGGGCTGGAGCCTGGAGTTGATGGCCACGCACTCCCTGGATTTCTGGCTTACCTCTGAGGACCTGCCCGATCCGAACAATCGAGTGACCTTGGACCGCAATGGCGAGATTGTATTGACCTACACGCCAAACAATCTGCCGGGTCACGAGCGACTCAAGGCGAAGCTGCAGAGCGTCTTGCAGAAGCAACATTGCTCGATTCATGGGCATGAGTGCCACCAAGGCTTGCTTGCGCGCAACCTGTTCATTGGGCAACAGCTCCCGCTGGCAGCCGTTGCTCACCAGAACGGCACCATCCGCTTCGGGGACGACCCCGCCACCTCCGCGCTGGACCGCAACTGCAAGGCACACGAGGTGGACAACCTCTACGTGGTGGATGCGAGCTTCTTCCCATCCAGCGGGGCAGTGAATCCGGCGCTCACGATCATGGCGAACGCACTCAGGGTAGGCGATCATCTCCTGGAGCGGCTAGGCGCCCGCCGCAAACAGGCCTCTGCTCTGGACGATTCCAGCGTAATCGCCGCCACGGCAAATTAGGTTGCGCGTGAAAATGCGCGTCACATTTTCAAGAGTTACACATCCCATCACCCGCGGAGGAATCAACAATGAATCGAATCGTTTGTTTGACTGTAGCGGTACTTGGCTCGGCACTTGTGCTGCACGCCGAAGACACCGGCAAGCGTAACACCACGACGGAATCGCACCGCTATTACGAGTGCGTCTCCGAAAGCGAAAATCGCGCCGTGTGCGATCAGACCGTTACCAACAGAGAGGCCGACGCTACTCCTGTCGCTGATGGCAACGTCTTTAAGGACGCCGCCCGGAACTCTGACCCGCAACACATGGGAAAAAACATGGGCTCCGCGAACAAGGAGAAGAAACAGGTGGATTGGGCTCCGTTTGACTACAACTAGCAATTGCAACCGCGGCGAAGCCGATTTCGGCAAGTGAAGTGAAAACGAGCGTTCGCTGCGAAAGCGCTCGTGCTTTCTGGAGGAAAGCAGAAAGCCGGGGCCCGTCAGCTTGGCAGGACTAGGGAACTAACGATACGATGTGGCAGGCTTACTCAATCGTCGCGCCTGTTGAGAAGCAGGGGTATATGCCTGCTTTTCAGAACTGGTGGACGGGCAACTGCATCCAAGAATGTCTGGGGCAGCCTTATAGACCGCTCGAGGCAGTCTTGCCGGGCGTTGCGACCAGAGTCGCGCGGCGCCTGAAACATTCCCCACGCCTGACCGGCTACGGTCAGGCGAACCTTCCAGGACTGAAGATGGCCCAGGGGTCGCATCCACAGCTGGACGTCTTGGAACGAGAACTGATTCGCCGTGTCTGTGATGGCGATCAGGAAGCGTTCTACGCGCTCGTTCGCCCTCACGAGCGCTCGATCTATTTCGCGGCGAAATCTGTGCTGGACAACGATGCCGACGCCGAAGAGGCTGCGCAGGAAGCGGTGCTGAAGGCGTTTACCCACATCCGCGACTTTCGTGCGGAGGCGAAGTTCAGCACCTGGCTGATTCAGATCGCCATTAACGAAGCACGCATGAAGCTGCGCAAGGACCACCGTAGGCTTTATGAGTCGCTGGATGAGCCCAGGACGGACGAGGAAGGCGATTACTGGCCCTCCGACTACGCCGATTGGCGCGAGATACCTTCTGAAGCGCTGGAGCTAAAGGAACTGCGGAACGCCTTGAACAAGGCGCTGGAATCGCTGCCGCCCAAATACCGGCAGGTGGTAATTTGCCGCGATATTCAGCAGATGAATATCGCAGAGACGGCCCAGGTGCTGGGCATCAGCGAGGCCAACGTGCGCACGCGACTGTTGCGTGCGCGCCTGCAAATGCGCGATGCGTTGGCGCCGGGTTTTGACGGAGCATGGACCCGCGGACGAACGTACGAAAAAGTTCGGCCCTGGTAGGCAATTTACGATTGCCTGGGACTTGAGATGACGATCGAAATCAGCTGCGTGGAAGTTTGGCGCGAGATCTCTAACTACATCGATGGAGAGGTCGATGCGGAACTCCGCGCCAGGATGGAAGCGCACTTTAAGAACTGCAAGCATTGCAGTGCCATCCACGACGGCACGCGCAATGTAGTTCGGCTCATCGGGGACGGCCATACCTTCGAGGTGCCCGCAGACTTCAGCAAGCGGCTCTACAGCAAGCTGCCGAAGCGCAACGCATAACAGCTCTCATCGCGGCTGCCCCATGGGGTCGGGCACATTGGCATTATCCATGTACATGGCCAGCTTCCAATCACCTGTCTTATTCTTCCTCCACACATCCAGATAGCGTGTACGCGTGTACACAGGGTCGCCGCCGCTCTTGGGCGTGAGCGTCGTCTCGTGCCAGCCGTATTCCAGGGCGACATCGCCCAGCAACTTTATTTCGATAACGATCGGCACAAGATGTGCGTTGTATGTTTCGAACAGCTCCGTCAGATGCTCCTTCAGGGCCTGCCTGCCACTCTCGCCATAACCGCTCTGGCGTGTGTCGGCGAACTGAATGAAGTCAACGTCGAGGACGGCGAGCAGCCGCTCAGGACTGCCTGTGTTGTAGGCCTCACGAATCTCAGTCTTCAGAAGGTTGATGGCGTAGCGATCGTCCATTAGAGCCTCATGGATGGTGCAATGCCACAAAGTGTAGCACCGGCATCAGCTGCTCTCCTCGGAATAAAAAGTTGCCCCCAAGCCTGTAACAAATACGCAGATAGCGAATCGGATTCACTGTCATGAAAAGGGCAGCCAAACTCGGAGGCAATGCGATGACGGGAATAATCGGACGACAGATTGTCGAAGGCGCTGCCGGCCTGACGCACGCGATCAAATATTGCCGGGCCGCGCAGAAGGAAGAGAAAAACGGCTTTGCATATACGGCAGCCGTGGAGTGGCAGAAAGCTGCCGAATTTCTCTCTCCTTTTCCCTCACTCGCTGACCGTTGCTGGCAGGAATGGGAGCGCATCATGCGGCTGCCGCGCCGGCTGGCGGGCCCCATCTCTGATGCCCCGGCGCCAGGCAGCGCACAGTTTCGAGCGGCGGATAACAGCGACATCGAGCAGGTCCTCGCTCGCGTGGCCGAAGAGCTCTTCCCCGCGAACGACGTTGAACCAGCCGCCAGCAACGTCCTGACAATCGCACCGGCGCAGATGGAAGCCGCCGCTGCTTAATCACAGTTCCATCGAGTATCAAAGCGCCCGGCTTGCAAGCCGGGCTTTTTCTTTCACGCGATCCACCCCCATCAGCTCACGATTTTTTCTGCGCTGATTCTGTCACAAATTTTGAACCCCCGAATCAGATTGCGCATGAAAGCAATGATCAAAGAGGAAATTGGCGGCGCATTGAGCGCACAGCGCATGCACGAAGTAATCGCGCAAGGCGACGAGTGGAAAGCGCTGGAAACTCTGCGCCGCCACTGGCCGGAATACCTCATGGAATCCGGCGAACTGGGACTGTTCATGCTTTCCGCGTGCGCATTCGCGACTCTGCTGCAGCACCCGGCGTCGCCGGTCACGAGCCTCATTGGGAGCGACCTCTCCCGGCGCGCATTGATGGGGCTTGCAATGGGCGCAACTGCGATCTCGATTGTGATGTCGCCTTGGGGAAAGCAGTCCGGTGCGCATTTCAATCCGGCCGTGACGCTCACGTTTTTCCGCCTCGGCAAGGTGAAACCGTGGGACGCGCTCTTCTATGTGGGTGCGCAGTTCGTCGGCGGTGTTCTCGGAGTGGGCGTAGCGTCGGCTTTGCTATGCGATGCGTTGCAGGACAACACAGTTCGATATGCCACTACAGTGCCGGGCGTCAGGGGAATCGCTGTGGCCTTTGTCGCCGAGCTAGTCATCTCATTCGGGCTGATGTTGACCGTACTGCTTGTTTCAAATCGCGAAGGGATCGCGCGCTTCACGCCGTACTTTGCCGGCGCGCTCGTAGCTACTTATATCTGCGTTGAGAACCCGCGGCGGCGCCGCACCGAAGTGCGCGAAGCTGCACCACGCCAACAACAAGCGCTGCATTTTCCAATGCGGATATATGCCGGCGCAAACCCAAAACAACTGAAAGAGGAGTGTTCGAAATGAAGAAGTGGAAGATCGCTATTCCTGTGTTTGTAGTCGCCCTGATCGCCGCCTGGTATGCCTTCCGACCGGAACGGCTGGTTACCAATCAGCGCGTAAACGAGGCATTGCCGAGCGCGCAAGCGGCGGCGCCGGAGAAAACCCTGACATCGGGCACCTTCCATACCGTCCTGCATGACACCAGCGGCATGGCAACCGTGTATCAGCTCGGTGATGGCTCGCGCGTCCTGCGCTTCACCAACTTCACGACATCCAATGGCCCTGATGTTCACGTCTATCTTGTGGCCGCAGACGATGCGAAGGACAGCGACTCGGTGAAGCAGGCAGGCTTTATCGATCTCGGATCGATCAAGGGCAACATCGGAGACCAGAACTACACTCTAGCTTCGAACATCGATCTGTCAAAGTACCGGGCAGTCTCAGTGTGGTGCAAGCGCTTCAGCGCCAATTTCGGCACCGCGCCGTTGAGAGCCGGCCAGATGATGTCGGAGAAGTAGCAACCAATGGTGACGCTCAATTCGGGGCGTCAACGTCAAAGGGGGCCGATGGCCTGAGCGCTGCAGGCCCCCAGATTGCCCAGGAGAAGGGAAAAGCAATGCGGTTCAATGCGCAAATTCGGTGGGCGACACTGCTGACGCTATGGTTGGTGGTAGCCCAGGCTGGAAATGCGCAGGCGTCCGCGGCCAAGCGTGTGCCGAGCGTGCAGGCGGTGGAAGCGATCAGCACAACCGTCGCAGACATGGACCGCTCAGTGGAGTTCTATGCAAAGGTCCTCTCCTTCCGCAAGATGTCGGACCAGCAAGTAGCGCTTGGAAACACGGGCAATGGCGAACAGGCTCCCATCTCGCGGGTGGTCAGTATGAAGTTGGGAGACGAGTCCATCGACCTGGTGCAATACAAAAATGCGCAGGGCCGGCCGGCGCCGCGCGACTCCCGCAGCAATGATCTCTGGTTTCAGCATATCGCCATCATCGTGAGCGACCTGGATCGCGCGTACACGGTCCTGAAGGCAAATCATGTCGAGGCCGCATCGCTGGCGCCGCAGCGCCTGCCAGAGTGGAACAAGAACGCTGCCGGAATTCGCGCATTCTACTTCAAAGACCCGGATGGCCATCCGCTGGAGATCCTGCAGTTCCCTGTAGGAAAGGGTGACGGGAAGTGGCATCGAAACTCGGGCGGGCTATTCCTCGGAATCGATCACACAGCGATCGTGGTGAGCAATACGGAGGCCAGCCTGAGATTTTATCGTGACATCTTGGGGATGCGGGTGGCGGGGACAAGTGAGAATTACGGTCCCGAGCAGGAGGCGCTCAACAACGTCCGCGGAGCGCACCTCCGTATCACCACTCTGCGCGCGCAGCAAGGCCCGGGGATAGAGCTGCTGGAATACCTGGTACCGCGCGATGGGCGGCAGCTTCCGTATGAGCCGGAGCTCAGTGATCTGGTGCATCGGCAGACAGTAGTTTTAGCGCATGATCCCGCCAGACTGGCAAACGCGCTTGAGTCCGCGTTGGTCGTGCGTCGCCATATTGCGGAACAGATGGGGATCACGGTTCGC
>WNFY01006078.1_pt1 | contig 16679 bp, 8 predicted proteins | sample 5400091 | NCBI WGS metagenome assembly WNFY01 (sample SAMN13153364, study PRJNA577476) | soil metagenome | isolation source: 60 cm soil or saprolite under grassland replicate 1 | place: USA:California | collected 2016-06-15
GGGATTCGAACCCACGGTGGGTTTCCCCACGCTCGATTTCGAGTCGAGTGCCTTAAACCGGACTCAGCCACCCTTCCTTCAAAGCAGAAGAAACGCCGAACGCGTAACGTCCAACATACAACGTCCAATGCAACTGTCTGGAGGTTGGGCGTTCAGCGTTGGGCGTTGGACGTTGAGCGTTTATCTTCAGGCAAACCGCCTGCGTCGCATGCACCGCCCGCTCTCGGGAAGAATACTGAGCCTCCAGCGCAGAGCACGGCCCAGAGTACCCGAAAAAATGTTACAATTTTTGGCTTGCCACCGCTAATCCGGAGGCTGCATATTGTATAACCGCCGGAGAGCTACGCTATTACTTGTTGTCGGTTACTGACTAGAATTCACAGGTTATTGGCGCCGCTTTTGGCAAATATTGACATCTTATTCAGAACCTCAACCCCTCTCTTACCGCCATGATTCAACTAAAACCCGGAATTCCGCCCGCATCACTCACTGGATCGTCTCCATCGGCCTCGCGCCGGAAAAAGGGAACGAAAAAAACGAAAAACAGCGGTCTGCATTTCAATCGTGTTTTCAGCGATGCTGCCGTTGCGCCTTTTGATCAGATCGAATGGGAACGGCGCAATGCGGAAATCAATGATGACAGTGGCAAGGTTATTTTTAAGCAGGAAGACATCGAGGTGCCGAAAAGCTGGAGCGCCCTGGCGACCAAGATTGCAGTCTCAAAATATTTCTACGGCGACATCGCCAAGGGGACCGATCCATACAAAGGCGGAAGAGAAATGTCGGTGCGGCAACTCATTCATCGGGTCACGCGCACGATCACCGACTGGGGAATCGCGGATGGCTACTTCGTCGATGAAGAAACTGCGGAGATTTTCTACGACGAACTGACCTGGCTCTGTTTGAACCAGCATGGCGCCTTCAACTCGCCGGTGTGGTTCAATGTTGGATTGTATCATCAATACGGCGTCGGCAAGGACGGGGGCGCCGGAAATTATTTTTACAATCGCGAGACCGGCAAAGCCGAACGCGCGCCATCGCAATATGAGTATCCGCAGGGCAGCGCCTGCTTTATCCAGAGCGTGTGCGACACGATGGAAGACATCATGCGGTTGGCCATGAGCGAAGCCATGCTTTTCAAGTACGGCAGCGGCACCGGCACGGATCTTTCTTCCTTAAGATCCACGCGGGAAAAATTGAGCGGCGGCGGCAAACCCAGCGGGCCGCTGTCGTTCCTGAAAGTTTACGATCAAGTAGCGAATGTGGTGAAAAGCGGCGGCAAAACGCGTCGCGCAGCGAAGATGAACACGCTCAAGGATTGGCACCCGGACATCGAAGAGTTTATCGACGCCAAGCAGAAAGAAGAAAAAAAAGCGTGGGCGCTGATCGAGCGAGGATATGACGGCAGCTACAACGGCGACGCTTACGGCTCGGTGATGTATCAAAACGAAAACGTGAGCGTGCGCGTAAGCGACAAATTCATGGAGGCGGCGCTGGAAGGCCGCGAGTGGTGGACGCGCCGGGTGACGGATGGCCAGCCGTGCGAACGCAAAGATGCGCGAGCGTTGTTACGCAAAATTGCCGAGGGCACATACATCTGCGGCGATCCAGGAATGCAATTTGATTCTACGATCCACAAATGGCACACCTGCAAGGGCACTGACCGGCAAAACTCCACTAACCCGTGTTCGGAATATCTTTTCCTCGATAACACCGCATGCAATCTGGCCTCGCTAAATTTAATGAAGTTCAAGACCGCCGACGGCGATTTCGGTGTCGAGCGGTTCAAGGCGGCGGTGCGCATCTTCATCACTGCGCAGGAGATCATCGTCGATAACGCGAGTTACCCAATCAAAGAAATCGCGGAGAACTCGCACGTTTTCCGCACGCTCGGACTCGGTTACGCGAATCTCGGCTCACTCATCATGAGTTACGGCTACGGTTATGACAGCGTCGAAGGCCGCGCGCTCTGCGGCGCGATCACTGCGATCATGACCGGCGAAGCGTACGAACAAAGCGCGCGATTGGCGCGAGCAATAGGGCCGTTCCCAGGTTATCACGACGCGCGCGCCAGCGGCGTGGCAAAACCGGTATCGAAAGACAACGTTGCATCGATGCTCGAAGTCATTGAGCTGCATCGTGACGCCGTGCGAGACATTCCAGACGCAAAAGAGTTCGCTCATCTGAAAGAAGAAGCTGCAAAAGTTTGGGACAGCGCGTCAGAGCTGGGCAAACGCTACGGCTATCGCAACGCGCAAGTAACCGTGCTCGCGCCGACCGGCACGATCAGTTTTCTGATGGATTGCGATACCACGGGGATCGAACCCGACATTGCGTTGGTAAAATACAAACTGCTCGCGGGCGGCGGCATGCTCAAAATTGTTAACCAGACCGTCAAACCCGCGCTGGAAAAACTCGGTTACAATTCGGAAGAGATCGATCGCATTATCGCGCACATCGACTCGTTCGACACGATCGAGGACGTCACCGATTCCGACGGATCAAAGGTCTCATCTGGCTTGAGACCTGAGCACTTGCCGATCTTCGATTGCGCATTCAAGCCGTTCAAAGGCGAGCGCGCCCTGAATTACATGGCGCACCTGAAAATGATGGCTGCCGCCCAGCCGTTCCTCAGCGGCGCGATCTCGAAAACTGTAAACATGCCGGAAGCAGCCAACGTGGACGACATCATGAACACCTACGTCGAAGGTTGGCGGATGGGATTGAAGTCGATCGCGATTTACCGCGAAGGTTCAAAGCGCTCCGCACCTTTGAACACGCGCAAAACGAAGGACATGGGCACTGCAGTCCCGCAACTGCGGGATGATGCCGGTGCCGAGGCCGACGCGCTACAAAACCGCATTCTCGAACTGGAACAAGAACTGGCAACGCTGCGCAGCCAACTCGACCAACCCGTGCGTCATCGCATGCCGGACACGCGCAATTCTATGACCCACCGGTTCGAGATCGCCGGTCACGAAGGTTACATCACTGTCGGTTTGTACGAAGATGGTCAGCCGGGCGAACTTTTCATCACCATGTCAAAGGAAGGAAGCACGATCGGCGGACTGATGGACACTGTAGGCACACTCACCTCGATCGCGCTGCAGTACGGCGTGCCCCTTGAGAGTCTGGTAAAAAAATTCGCCTACCAACGATTCGAGCCGAGCGGCTTTACAAAAAATCCAGATATCCGCCACGCGAGCAGCATCACGGATTACGTTTTCCGCTGGCTCGCCTGCCAGTTCATCAAAGGTTACAAGGAAGCAACGGCGCCGAACCGCGGGCAGCCCGACTTACCGCTCAAGGAAATTGTCGAGATCGAGAAAAAAGCGGTAAACCGGCCGGTCACTGATTTGGCCCGCACGGCCGACAAAGAAGTGATCGACGTGATCACGAACAATCCCGGCACTGAGGGACACAGCGGGAATGGCAATGGCCACGCCGAGCGGGTCATGGTCGCGCTAGGTAGCATCTTCATGGGAATCACATGTTCGGTATGCGGCAGCGACAAAGTCATCCGCGCCGGCGCCTGCGGCGTTTGCACCGAATGCGGAACTAGCCAGGGATGTAGCTGAGGGCAAACCTCCAATATCCGAATTTCAGGTTGCTGAGGCTTGTATCTTAAGGCGCAGCTGCTGCAGCTGATTGGACACGCGAGCCGCCACGGCTACAATTCGTCGCGCCTTTTTTCAAGGCTAACTGAATGAACAAACTCGACGCGGAGCGACAGAAAGAAATTCAACAAGCTGAGGAGCTGCTTTTTGCAGGTCCCCAGGCGCTTGGGTTCACGAAGGGATTGTTCCAGGGACATTTCGTTTCCGATTGGGTGATGCCGTATCCGCGTATTCCGGCGGCCCAACAAGGTGAGTTGGATGATACACTCACTGAACTTCGCAAATTTTTGGACGAACACCTCGATCCGGCGGAGATCGACCGAAACGCGGATATTCCGCGCAGCGTGATCGATGGTCTAGGCCGCGTCGGAGTACTGGGTATGACCGCCCCGAAGGAATATGGCGGGCGAGGGTTCTCGCAAATGGCCAACTGCAAAGTGCTCGAAGAAATCGGGCGCCGTTGTGCTTCGACCTCGGTTTTTGTTAACGCACATCACTCTATTGGAATTCGCGCGTTGCTGCTTTTTGGAACGCACGAGCAAAAGCAGAAGTGGCTTCCGAAATTAGTTACTGGCGAGCAGCTGGGCTCCTTCGCGCTCACTGAAAAAGAAGCGGGATCGGATGCGGCAAACGTGCAGATGCAGGCGCGCCCCACGGAGGACGGCTCGCATTTCATTTTGAACGGCGAGAAACGCTATATTACCAACGCGACGATCGCACACGAACTCACGGTCATGGCGCGGACGCCAGTGCCCGGGTCGAACAAAACTGCGATTACGGCTTTTCTGGTCACGCCCGACATGCCGGGATTCGAGATGCTCGAGGAGCGAATGCCAAAGATGGGAATCCGCGGCACAGCGACTGGCCGTTTCGCGTTGCGGGACGTTAGAGTTCCGAAGGAAAATATTCTCGGACCGCTGGGGAAAGGTCTTAAAGTCGCACTGACGGTACTCGATTTCGGCCGCACAACTTTCGGCGCGTGCTGCACCGGCGCGGCCAAGACGTGTCTGGAACTGGCGATCAAGCACGCGAACACGCGTAAACAATTCAATAAGACGCTCGGTAATTTTCATTTGGTCAAAAAGAAAATCGCGCGGATCGCTGCGGATGCCTATGCGATGGACGCGATGACGACGGTTACAGCGTCGCTCATCGATCGCGGTCTGGAAGATTACATGCTTGAGACCGCCATGCTGAAGGTGTTCACGACCGAGCGACTTTGGGAATGCATCAACGACGTATTCCAGATTTATGGCGGCTCTGCGTACTTTGTAGATCTTCCGCTGGAGCGAATGCTGCGTGACGCGCGGATCAACCAGATCGGCGAAGGCGCAAACGAAGTGCTCACTTCGTTTATCGCGCTGGTGGGAATGCGCGGGCCGGGGATGGAGTTCAAGGAAATCTACGACACAATGATCAAACCTTCGCGCGATGGGATGAGCAAAGCGTGGGCCGCCGGAAAGAGCCGGATCGGTGCGACGATTCGCGTTCCTGACGTGCCCGTGCAAAGCGAGCAGCTCCGCGGTCACGCGCGGCAGCTTGGCCGTTTGATCCGGCGTTTCAATTTTGCTGTCAACCGCGCGCTCATCACGTATCGCGAGCCGATTCTGGATATGCAGCTTGTCCAGGAGCGGATCGCAAACGCGGCGATGGATCTCTTCGCGTCGACTTGTGTCCTCAGCCGTCAGGACACCGAAATTCAGTTTGCGCGGCGAAACGGCGACACGGCTGCACCGGATCACGCCGCCGCCGATCTGTTCTTGCGTCAATCGTTTCGCCGAATTCGCGGTTTCCTCGCGGGACTGACGGATAACGACGACAAATCGGTGCTTGCGACAGCGGATTCCTGCCTGGCCACGCCACGCAGCTAAATTTGGCGGCGCTCCTTTACACCGACGAAGATCCCGACCTTCATTGGCAGCCGAGGCCGAAAGGCATGCAATCGAGACGGGTGGAGCGCGTAGTTACGAAGACTAATGGCCTGGCACGCAAAAAATAATCTCACGCTCGCGCTGCGGACATTGTCAGCGCGCCAGTAACCGGCGAAATCGTCGGGAGTTTTGTTATCTCCCCGGACGGTGGCCGTAAATCGTCATCGCGTTAGCGGTAGTCGGAATCGCGGCGAGCCGATCGCAAGACTGCGGGATACGGGATCCTGACTCCACAACGAAGCACATTTTCCTTACGGTTTGTGTCACTGGCTGTTGTGTTGCCGGCCGCACCACCACATTCTTGCTCGGATCAGCAGCGAACGCGGATATGCCAAACGCGAGTGCCAATCCCACGCTTGCACATCGAACCGACCAGGCGCACGAGCGACTGAGTCTGCGTTCTATTTTCATGCTGTGATTGTGAGCCCCGGCAATGATCGTTGCAAGCTTATTTCCATCGGCTTTGCGTACAAAGAATAGACACTTGCAGCGACCTTGAGACGCGCTTTTGCTTCTTCGCTTCGGCCGTCTCCGGCCGCAGCGAGCTTATCATAGATAGCAGCCGCAGATTCCCACTTAGAATCTTCCTCCAACAATCGGCCTGCGTTAAATCCAGCTTTGTAATACCAAAAAAGCTCGCGCCGCTGGTCCGGCCGCCCTTCGTCTTCCAAAATTTCGTAAAACGTCGCAAGCGCTCCGGCTCGATTACTTTTCTTTTCCAGGCACAATCCCTTTTTGAAGAGCGCCTGGTTGCGCCAGTCGATCGCCTCCTTTTTATCCGAGGCTAATTGGTCGTAGGTCTCAATCGCGCGCTGATAGCTATTCGGGTCGGTTGCTCCAGCCTCAAAGAAAATGTCTCCTTTCCCGCAAAGCGCCTCGCGTTTGTCGGACAGGCCAGCATCGCTCTTTAGTACGTCATCGTACAAGGCGAGAGCATCTTTCGGCTTGCCAAGCTTGCGCTCGATTACGGCTTGTTCATTGCGTGCGCCCCAACGTAGCGGTCCGTTTTTCTGCACGACCTGATCAAAGAGAACAATCGCTCGGTCAAGCGAATGCTCGCCCATGCTCGACATGGCTGATTCTGCAGCAAAAAAAAGTGCGCTTTCCGCGAGAGAGTCGTCGGGATTGTGTTGCGCGATAATTTCGAACTGCGTCTGCGCGTTTGCGAAATCCTGGTGCCGGTAATAAAGCTCCGCTAATTTCATTCGAACCTCCGAAGCGAATGGTGAACCGCCATGTTGCTCCAGAAAGCGCTTTGCCAGATCAATCACTTGCATCTCGTTTCCGCGCGCTGATTCCTCCACCCAAATGCTGAGATAATCGGCGCGCTCGGCGGCCGCGGCGGTTGGCCTCGACTCGGCTGCACGAGCCAGATTTTTTCGCGCTTCATCGAACCGCGGCGGCGAGGAGTGAAAGGCCAGCTCAGCCAGGCTTACCCAGGCCTCCGACACACGCGGATTTTTGGGGAAATCACGAATGAACTGTTGCAGCGATGCCGCCGCTCTCTTATCGCCCTTCGCCGCCTGCATCAAACCTTCCTCCAATCGCAAATTCGCTCGCGCCTCTTCGCCGCCGCCTTGCTTCTCTAACTCAGTGTAATCAGCTGCGAAACGACCATGATTACCAAGTTGTAGCCAACCGCTGGATGCATTAAGCAGGGCAATTTTTGTCCAGGGCGAATTGGAATGTGCGATTTGTTCAAAACCCGCCGTCGCTATGTCAAATCGCTTCGCCAGATAATTCACTTGGGCGGACAAAAAATTGATCCGAGCCAGCAAAGTCGGCTCGGGATGCAGCAGACGCGCCTCATCCAAAATCGTAATCGCCTCATCCAAATGCCCATCGTCCATTTCAAATTGCGCAAACTCAAGCAGAGCGGGTGCGATCGCCGGGGATTTAGTACCGGTCCGCAGATCGGAAAATAGTTCCCGGGCTCGCTCCCGACGCCCAGCGCGAGTTTCCAACCGTGCGAGATACCATCGGGCAAAAGTTCGCCGTGGTTGTTCCGGCCTGCGCACCCACTTCTCCAGTTCGCTGCGGGACGGTTTGTGCTCCGCGCGATACAGCTCATCCAGTTTTGCAAAGAGAAGAGGGAGATCCGGGTCCGCCGGGTGGCGATCGATAAAGCGTTCGATGAAATCATCTCCAGCTTCCGGCGTCTTTAGTTGCAAATGTGCATCGGCTATGCCGAAGAGCGCCGCGATTAGCGTGGCATGGGGTGCTCCCTCCGGCCTTTTTAAAAGCGCTTGAAACATGCCGATTGCTCTCTCAGGCCGCCGCAAGATTAGCTCCAGCCGCCCGCGTAACACCCGCCGTTCTCTTCGCTCCGCCACCGATGTCGGTCGCATTTCTGCCAGGAGGCGCTGCGCATTAGAAGCATCGGCCATTTCAATGTGCAGTTCGGCTGCTCGTAACTGCGCTCGGGTAGCCAATTCTTTGTCGTGGAGCAGGAGGTTCAGTTTTCTAAGAGCTTCTTGCCGCTTTCCTAACGCGCGCAGCATCTCGGCCGCGCCAAATACGGCTGCTTCAAAAAAGGGAGAGGCTCGGTCGGTGGTCAGTTCCTCATACAACGGCAGTGCGTCAGCCCATCGGTTCACGCCGGCCAAGGCTTGGGCGCGCCAGAATTTGGCCCATGGAAGTTCCCGTAATCGAGGGTCCGCCAACAAAACGAGCGTATCCTCTGGCTCTCTTGCAACCACTTGCGCTTCGGCAAGTTTCTCGGCAACGACGCGCCATTCGGTTTCAGGTAGGTTCTCATTTAACAGCGCCTGCAACCTCGCGACCGCTACTTCCGGAACGCCCTGTGTTAGCGGCGCGCTCGCTTCAGCAATCTGAGCGGAAATGTCCGCGCGGGCGAATTGCGCGAGTGTGCCGACCAGAAAACTGAGTCCTATTTTTTTAAAGCTCATTTCTTCTCCAGCATCGACTGCAAATATCGCCCCGTATGACTAGCGGGGAGTGCTGCGATCTCCTCCGGCGGAGCGGCTCCAACGAGATCGCCGCCACCTTCGCCACCTTCAGGTCCCAAATCGATGATCCAATCGGCGCACTTGATCATCTCCAGATTGTGCTCAATCACAATCACCGTATTACCCGCATTGCGCAGCTTCATCAGCACTTGCAGCAATTTCTCAATGTCGGCGAAATGCAATCCGGTCGTTGGCTCATCGAGAATGTAAAGGGTGCGCCCGGTTGCCTTTTTCGCAAGCTCCGTGGCGAGTTTTACCCGCTGGGCTTCCCCGCCGGAGAGAGTTGTCCCGGCTTGGCCAAGCCGCAAATAACCGAGACCTACGTCGAGCAATGAGTTTAACTTTTCCGCGATGCTGGGCACGTTGCGAAAAAAGCGCGCCGCCTCATCCACCGTCATATCGAGAACGTCGGCAATATTTTTACCTTTGTAAGTGATCTCGAGTGTCTCACGGTTGTACCGCTGGCCGTGGCACACTTCGCATTCGACATACACGTCCGGCAGAAAGTGCATCTCGATCTTAATTAATCCACCCCCTTCGCAATTTTCGCAGCGGCCCCCTTTAACATTGAAACTGAAACGCCCGGCGTCGTAACCGCGCACCCGCGCCACAGGCAGCTGGCTGAATAGCTCGCGAATCGGCGTAAATGCACCCGTGTAGGTGACGGGGTTTGAGCGTGGCGTTCGTCCAATTGCACTCTGGTCAATCACAATCGCCTTGTCGATCTGTTCCACTCCACGAATGGCCCGATGCGCGCCCGGTTTTTCTTTCGCATTATAGAAACGCCGAAACAGCGCGCGCCGCAGAATGTCGTCCACCAGAGTGGATTTACCGCTGCCCGAGACACCGGCGACGCAAGTCAAACAGCCGAGCGGGAAAGAAACCGTAATATCTTTCAAGTTGTTTTCCGTCGCTCCGACCAGTGTTAACCAGCCTTCGGATTGGTTGCGAGGTGGCGGTTTGAGCCGCTGTCTTGGAACGGAAATTCGCGCGCGACCAGAAAGATAATCGCCGGTTAAAGAATTCTTCGCAGAGACGATGTCGTTGAGTTTCCCTTGCGCTACGATTTCGCCTCCGCGCGGGCCCGCCCCGGGCCCGAGATCGATGATGTGGTCGGCCGCCCGGATGGTTTCTTCATCGTGTTCAACTACGATGACGGAATTGCCCAGATCACGCAGGCGGTGCAGGGTCCCCAGCAGCTGACCATTGTCGCGCTGGTGCAGCCCAATGCTTGGTTCGTCCAGAATGTAAAGCACTCCAGCAAGGCCGGAGCCGATCTGTGTCGCCAATCGAATCCGCTGTGCTTCGCCCCCGGAGAGCGTGCCGCTCTGGCGATTGAGCGTGAGATAACCGAGCCCAACTTCAACGAGGAATTGCAATCGCGATTGAATTTCACGCACCACATCGCTCACGATAGTTTGTTGCTGCGGAGTTAGCTCGAGGTCTGAAATAAACCGTGCGGCCGCTTCGATCGTAAGCTCACTGAACTGGTGAATGTTCAATTCGCGTTGATTTCGATCTTTGATGGTAACTGCGAGGATTTCCGGCTTAAGCCTCGCGCCATTGCACACCTTGCATGGTTCGCGTGTCATGAATGAGCGAATGCGGTTACGGGTGAATTCGCTCTGGGTTTCCTCGTAAAGCCGCTGCATCTGCGGCACTAGTCCCTCGAATGGCTTCGCAACTTTCTGTTGTCCATTCTCGGAGAAGCTCATTTCAATCGGCGTCCCATCGGTGCCGAAGTAGAGGGCTTGTTTGAATTGCTCCGGCAAATCGCTAAACGGAATGTCTTCATCGACGTGAAAATGTCTTACCAGCGCCTTTTGCAGATGCCGATAGTATGCTTGCATCCGCTTTGTCCCGCGTCGCCAAGGCGTGATTGCCCCTTCTGCCAGCGTTCTGGCAGGATCGGAGATCATCAGGTCCGGATCGCAGACCAATTGCGTGCCAAGCCCATGGCAAGCCGGGCATGCTCCGAGATGACTGTTAAAGGAAAAATGTCTGGGAGTTAGATCGCTTAACGTAAATCCCGTCTCCGCGTTTCCATAATCCGTGGAGTACCGCAGTTCTTCCCACGCTGCGGCTGGAGTAATGGAGTGGTGGAGTATTGGAGTGTTGCGTTGTTCATTACTCCATTTCTCCTTTACTCCATCACCGTGTCGTTCGCGCAGCACAACGACACGGTTGCCACCCAATTTGAGCGCAGTCTCAATTGAATCTGTTAGGCGCACGCGAATTCCCTCGCGAATGACCAATCGATCAATCACCGCCTCAATCGTGTGCCGCCTGTTCTTGTTGAGGCGGATCGGCTCGGGGCGATCGAGCTCCATAAGCTGGCCATCAATGCGCGCGCGAACGAATCCTTCGCGCTTGAGCTTTTCGATCACATCGCGGAACTCGCCCGGCTGATTCTCGATGAGGGGCGCCACCATAATGATTTTAGAGCCCGCTTCGTGCGCGAGGATCTGATCGACAATCTGCTGAGGCGTCTGGCGGCTCAGTGGCCGGCCGGTGAGCGGGTCGTGCGGTTGCCCCACAGCAGAGAAGAGGACCCGCAGATAATCGTAGATTTCAGTGGTGGTCGCGATTGTCGATCTTGGGTTGGCGCCCGCGCTGCGTTGCTCGATCGCAATCGCAGGAGAGAGTCCTTGGATAAAATCGACATTCGGCTTTTCCATTTGATCGAGGAATTGCCGCGCATAAGCGGAGAGACTCTCCACGTATCGCCGTTGCCCCTCGGCATAAAGAGTGTCGAAAGCCAGCGAGGATTTCCCCGAACCACTCAGGCCTGTGATGACGACAAACTTCTCCCGTGGAATCTCCACATGGAGGTTCTTGAGATTGTGCTGGCGGGCACCACTAATTTTGATAACTTGCGCAGGCATTCTGACGAAGAATGTCGAACCTATCAGTCAAGCACAGCTGTTCCTTTTCTCCAGCGAAATTGCGTTATCGAGAGTACGGCGGGGGTGGCTGCCCCGGTGAAACTTCACCAGGGTTGTAAACATGAAAGTCTTAATCGCAATCGGAGTCAGGGATGATCTGACTCAGGGGTACGAAGGAGCTTCCCTTGAAATTCAGTCAACGAAATGATGTAGTCCATTTTTGCAATCTGTTGCTCAGTGACTTGGTTCGCTCCGGCAACGTAAATTCGCAAGGAATGATCGTTCCACACAAGAGAAGCAACGAAAAGCGGATAGTGTTTGTTTTGGTAGAACCGGCTTTCTGGCCTCAGCAAAATCATGCTACCGGGCGATGGATGAAGATCTAGCGAACGGAGCGCTTGGATAACGTGAAGCGTCTTCAGCCCTACATTGAGCCAAGCGCGAATTATAACGCGATTTGGAGCTAGATAGAAAAGCTCGCTAATACACACTCAGCATGCCGCCGTCGGAACGTCCACACTGGTTTTTCCGGTCGATGCCAATGGCAACCAGACCAGCGACATTCCCTGCGCATTGTCGATAATTCCGGCAAGTACGGTTATTTCTACGGAGTGTATTTGCAGGATGAATATAAACCGTTCGAACAACTCACCATCAATTTCGGCGGTCGATTCGACATCGTTGACGCGTTCGCGCACGAGAACCAGCTCAGTCCACGGATCAATATCGTCTATGAACCATTCAAAGGGACCGCGCTACGCGCCGGTTATGCGCGGTATTTCACACCACCGCCGCTGGAAAATGTCGAACAAGGCACGGTCTCAAAATTCAACAGCACAACCAACGAACCCGCAATTCAAAAAGATTCCGTCACGAAATCGGAGCGCGCGCATTATTTTGATGGGGGCATGACGCAGCAAATCTCCAAAGGCTTCAGTGTAGGCATCGATGGTTTTCTGCAAGAGCTCACATTCAGTGCTGGACGAGTGTCAGTTCGGCGAGGCGCTTATTCTTTCGTCGTTCAATTACAAGCGCGGCGAGATTTACGAAGGCGAATTCACGGCAAACTACAACGAGGGTGGCTTCGTCGCGTATCTGAATGCGGGGTACGAATGGGCGCGTGGCACGAACATCAGCTCCGCACAATTCTTATTTGATCCCGATGAGTTCGCCTACATCCGCAAGAACTGCGTCTTTCTCGATCATGATCAGCGCTTCACCGGTTCCGCCGGTATTTCCTACACCTGGAATGACTGGAGGTTAGCCATCGACGGACTTTATGGAAATGGGTTGCGCCGGGGTCTTGCGAACCCCCAAAGAACCATCCCTACGAGACTTTTAACGTTAGCTTGCAGCGTCGAATCCAGATCACGGCGAAGACAGCCCTCAAAATCCGTTTCGATGTCGTCAATATTCTCGACACGATCTACGAATTGCGTGACGGCAGCGGCATTGGAGTCGGGGCGCCGCAATTCGGCCAGCGTCGCGGTTTCTACGGCACCGTCGCCTACGAATTTTAAACTGACGCTGCAATAATTGAGGTATCTTCCTGCGATGCGCCGGGATGATTCCAATTCTGACCGCCACGACGAGCAAGGGCACGTCCACGAGCACAAAGAAGCATTCGCTGAATACGTGCGCCTGGCGCTGATGGCGGCAGTGATTGTCGCCAGTCTCTTTGGTTGGTGGAAACACTTCATGAGCCGAGACTGGCTGGCTTTCGTCGCGACGCTCGTTGGGGGCTATCCCATTTTTCAAGAAGCATGGGAGAACCTCCGCAAGCGGCGGATGACGATGGAGCTCTCCATGACCATCGCGCTCGTCGCAGCGCTATGCATCGGGCAATTCTTCACCGCGCTGGTGATCGCGTTTTTTGTGCTCTTCGCCGAATTGCTCGAAGGCTATACTGTTGGCGGCGGATGTAGAGCGATTGAAAAATTAATTGAATCGCTACCGCACCAAGTCACCGTGCGGCGCGATGGTCGCGAGCGCGAACTAAGTACGCAGGAGGTAGGCCGGGGCGAGACCATCATCATTCGGCCCGGCTCACGCATCCCCGCTGACGGCGAGGTGCGCAAGGGCCACAGCTTCGTGGATCAATCCTCTATCACCGGCGAATCGCTGCCCGTCGAAAAGGTCGAAGGAAGTAAAGTATTCGCGGGCACGATTAACAAGGATGGTGTGCTTGAAGTTCGGGTAGAAAAAATTGGGCGCGACACCACGTTCGGAAAAATTATTGAAATCGTTGAGCAAGCCGAGAAATCAAAGGCGCCTGTGGAGCGCGTGTCCGATCGGTTGGCTGCTGGTCTGGTTTACTTCGCGCTCGGAGCGGCGGTCTTGACGTTCATCGTCACACGCAACCTTACTTCGACCATTGCTGTTATCATCGTGGCAGGCGCGTGCGGTGTGGCAGCGGGAACCCCGCTTGCAATACTGGCGGGGATCGGCAGCGCGGCGCGGCGCGGCATCATTATTAAAGGTGGCCTCTATCTGGAACAACTCAGTCAGATCGATACGGTCGTTCTTGATAAGACTGGCACCCTGACTTTGGGCGTTCCTGAAGTTACTTCCATCACCACGCTAAACGGCGCGAGCCAGGAGGAAGTATTGCAGACCGCAGCCATCGCCGAGCAACATTCTGAGCATCCACTCGGCGAAGCAATCGTGCGCCGCGCCCGAGAGCGCAATGTTCCACTGCGGGAGTATGCGAACCTGCGCTATTTGCCAGGAAAGGGATTGACATGCGATGACAACGGAAGCGAGATCCTCATTGGCTCGCGAACGTTGTTTGAAGAACGCGGCGTGTCTGTCCCCGCTAAGTTTGTAGCCGACTTTGCTGGCGCGAAAAGTGCGGGACAAACCACTGTGCTCGTGGGTCGGAACAGACGCGTTCTCGGCACGGTCACTCTCGCCGACCAACTGCGCGGCGAAGCAAGGCAAGCCGTCGCTACGCTCAAGAACCTCGGCTTGCGCACCATTCTCCTCACCGGCGACAGTTCTAGCACAGCTAAAGCCATCGGCGACTCACTCGGTGTGGATGAAGCCGTTGGCGATTTGTTGCCACAGCAGAAGCTGGAGAAAATCCGCTCATTGCTCCAGCGCGGGAACAAAGTCGCGATGGTTGGGGATGGCGTGAACGATGCGCCTGCGCTGGCCGAAGCCACGGTGGGCGTCGCAATGGGGCAGGGAACGGATGTCGCGCTGGAAACCGCCGATGTGACATTGATGACCAGCGATCTTTCGCGTTTGCTTGAAGTGCTTGCCATCAGCAAGCGTTGCTACGGCGTGATCATGTTTAATTTCTGGGGGACAATTCTCGTGGATACCGCAGGTATTGCATTAGCCTTCTTCGGTCTGCTGGCACCGATCATCGCGGCGCTCATTCATGTCGGCTCGGAGCTCGGTTTCATACTTAACTCCGCGCGGCTATTCCGCCAGGCACCACCCGTGCCTACTTGACGGCTGGGCTACGTTTTACTGCAAGAACCGCTCCAGTCGGTACGGGCTATTTATTAGCACCGCCCCGAGGGCTTCGGTGAGAACAAGATAATGAATGATCACGTTATTCTCTGGCAAGTGGTCGCGGCCTACGCTTTCGCTCTTGTCGGGGGCTGGATCAGCACGACACTGCAATTGGCGCACAAGCAGCTTTGCGCGCTGATCAGTTTCGCCGCCGGAACGCTTCTCGGGGTAACAATCTTTGCGATTTTGCCGGAAACTTTGCGCGCGTGTCCTTGGTGGGCTGCGTTCCTGGGTTTAGCTACTGGGTACGCGCTCTTCTTTTTCGTTAGCAAACATGTACATCATGTGTGCCCTGCTTGCGCGGCCAGTCATTTTGACGCGGATGCTACACGGCATTTCAGCGAAATCGCTACTGCGCTAATTGTCGCATTGGCGATTCACAGCACGACCGACGGGTTAGCCTTGGGAATTCAAGGGGAAACTCCAGCAACGGATGCTACAAAATGGTCGCTCTTTTCGGCTCTCTGCATTCACAAAGTCCCCGAAGGCCTCGCGCTCGGCAGCCTTTTGATCGGCGCCGGATTCGAGCGCACAGCCGCGCTCGGCTGGGTAGCTGCTGTGGAGGCAACGACGCTCCTCGGCGGACTGATCGGTTATTTTTTTCTGGCGAACATTTCGACGTTTTGGCTCGGCTTGATCATGGCGGGGGTTGGTGGCGGATTTATCTATCTGGCCGCGCACGCCGTCCTCGGAGAAATGTTGAAGCATGGAAAGAAACTTGTGGTGGCCAGTTTTTCGGTAGGCTTCGCCCTGATTGCGCTCCTAAATATTGGGTTGAGACTGCTTGGCTAACGGGCACTGACCTTTCTGGGGAGCGCAGGCTGCCAGCCTGTCCTTTTCGGCAGCCTGCCGAAAAGCTCATCGCAAGTTCTTTTCGCATAGTTCCTGTCTTGCGTTGGGAGTCGTCGGCAAGCTGCCGACGACAACAGGCTGGCAGCCTGTGCTCCCCAGACAATGCACGACGCCTGCGCTAGATTCACGCGTGCATTTCTTTCAGTATCGCGACGGGACCCTTTACTGTGAAGACGTCGACCTTGCACGCGTGGCCGAGAAATTGGGTACGCCCACGTATGTTTACAGCGCGGGAACAATCGTCGACCACTACACGCGGCTGGACGCTGCGCTTGTACCGCTGGATCACCTGATTTGTTACGCGGTCAAAGCGAACTCCAATCGCGCGATTCTGAAGTTGCTCGCAGATGCGGGCGCGGGGTTCGATATCGTTTCCGGTGGCGAGCTTTTTCGCGTGCTCGCGGCGGGTCCCGCAGGTGCGGGGGCAAAATGCACTTTCGCCGGCGTAGGCAAATCACGTGAGGAAATCGAATACGCGCTCGAACAAGGAGTTTACAGCTTCAATATCGAGAGCGAAGCAGAATTGGAATACATCGATCGCATCGCCAGTGCGCAAGACAAGCGGGCACCGATCGCATTGCGCGTCAATCCTGATGTCGATCCGCATACGCACGAATACATCTCCACGGGCTCGCGTGAGAATAAGTTCGGTATTGGGCTGGACCGCGTCACCGATGTTTACGAACGCGCTGCGAAAATGCGCAACATCGACATCGTTGGCCTGCAAATGCACATTGGGTCGCAGATCACTGAGGCCGCGCCGTTCGCAACTGCGATCAAAAAAGTGCTGCCAATCGTGGGCAAGCTGAGATCAAAATACGGCATCAAGTTCTTTAGCATTGGCGGCGGCATGGGAATCATTTACCGCCGTGCGCTGGAGAGCGGATCAGGCAAATGGTGGCA
>WNFY01016714.1_pt1 | contig 16675 bp, 14 predicted proteins | sample 5400091 | NCBI WGS metagenome assembly WNFY01 (sample SAMN13153364, study PRJNA577476) | soil metagenome | isolation source: 60 cm soil or saprolite under grassland replicate 1 | place: USA:California | collected 2016-06-15
GTCCGCCGCGGCGAATAAGTCTCCCACTTGGCACAGCCGGGGCAGCGCCAGTAATACTGCTTGGCGCGGAAACCGCAATGCTCGCATTTGTACATGCCGAGTCGCTTGATGTGCGCACCGACCAGCTGCTTGACGAGCTCGAGGTCGTGGCGCCGGTCGGCGGGCGCCGACAGGAGCTGCGCTTCGAGCAGGCGATCGAGGCCGAGCAGCGTCGGATTGCGCGCGAGCTCGTCCTTGATCAGCTCGCCCGCCGACAGCGGACCTTCCTCGGACAACGTCAGCGCGAACACGGCATTGAGGAGGTCGAGCGACGGATATTGCTCCTGATAGGCACGCAGCACGCGTAATCCCTGTGCGACATTGCCGGTCTTCCGGTACGCATCGGCGAGCCGATCCGCAACGAGCGCGAGGAACGCGGGGTTCTGCGATTCGATCCGCTGCCAAGCGGCGATTGCCGCGGGCAGGTCGCCCTGCTGCGATTCGATGTCGCCTTGCAGCATCGTCGCCCGGGCGCACGCGCGGTATTCGGCGTGCGCTTCGTCGACGTGCCGGCGGGCAGCGGCAAAATCCGAATTGAGGAGCGCTGCCTGCGCGAGCTCGCAGCAATAGTGCGCGATCTCCTTGAAGTACGGCTGCTTCGCGAGCGCCTCCATGCGGCGGGTGACGCTGATCGCCTTGCGCCAGTCCTTTTCCTGCTCGTAGATCGACAGCAGGAAACCGAGCGAGGGATGCTCGAACGGCGAGCCTTCGAGCTTGGTAAAAAGCTCCTCCGCGCGATCGAGCAGCCCGGCGCGATGGAAGTCCTGCGCGAGCTCGAACACCGCCGCCTGACGCTTGTCGGCAGGGAGATCGGGACGGTCGAGCAGGTTCTGATGCATCCGGATCGCCCGATCGATTTCGCCCTGCCGCCGGAAGAGGCTTCCCAGCGCGAAATGCAGATCGACGGTCTGCGGATCGACCTTGACCACTTCGATGAACGATTCGATCGCCTTGTCCGGCTGCTCGTTCAGCAGGAAGTTGAGACCGCGGAAATACGACAGCGGCAGCGCGCGCGATTCACGCAGCAAGTGACTGATGTCGATGCGCGCCGCGATCCATCCCAGCGCGAAAAAGACCGCGGGGATCGGCAGCAGCCACCACAGCTCGAAATCGGGAGACACGCTAAGTCGACGTCCGGCCGGGCCAAAGCGCGAGGCGTTCGGGCGGGCGCGACGCGTCACGCATTGTCGATCGGGCGATTGGCCTTGTCGCGCGGAGTTGCCGGCGTGGCGCTCGCGCGCTCGGCACGACGCATCCTGTTCAGCTCGCGCTTCAACCGCGTTGTGCGCATGACGCCGGCGGCGAGCCCCGCGGCAACGCCGACCGCGAACGCGATCAGCACGACGAAAATCAGCGGCGCCTGCCAGCTCCACCATTGGTAGAACTTGAGCGTTACCAGGTCGGAGTTCTGCAGCGACAGGAACAGCAGTGCGACGAACAGCGCCGCACCGACGATCCAGCGCACGATGTGCATCAGCGACTCCGCCACGGCGCCGAACGTGCCCAACGGCATGGCCTCCGCGACGCCGAGCTTTGCCGGTTGCACCTCAGCGTCGGCCGCCTACACTCGCTCATGCGCCCTTGAAATCGACCCGCTCGCGCAGTTCCTTGCCGGCCTTGAAGTGCGGGACATGCTTTTCCGGCACCTGCACCTTGTCGCCCGATTTGGGGTTGCGCCCGGTCCGCGGCGGCCGGTAATTGAGGCCGAAGCTGCCGAACCCGCGGATCTCGATGCGCTCCCCTTTCGCCAGGCTTTCGGCCATGGCGTCGAGGATCATCTTGACGGCGAGCTCGGCATCCTTGGCGACCAGCTGCGGGAACTGCGCCGCAAGGCGGTCGATCAGCTCCGATTTGGTCATCACGCGTTTTCCAGCTACTCGTTGGTCTTGTTGTCCATCTTCGCGCGCAGAAGCGCACCGAGATTCGTGGTGCCGGTGGTCGCGCCCGCCGCGTCTGCCTTGACGTTCTGCATCGCCTCGGTTTCCTCGGCGTGGTCCTTGGCCTTGATCGAGAGGTTGATCGAGCGGTTCTTGCGATCGATGTTGATGATCATCGCGGTCACCGCATCACCCTCCTTCAAGTGCGTCCGGATGTCCTCGACGCGATCGCGGGCGACCTCGGAGGCGCGCAGGTAGCCTTCGACATCGCCGTCGAGCGTGATCATCGCGCCCTTGCCGTCGAGAGACTTCACCGTGCCCTTCACGACGTTGCCCTTGTCGTGGGTCGCCACGTAGTTCGAGAACGGATCGCCGTCCAGTTGCTTGATGCCGAGCGAAATGCGCTCGCGCTCGACGTCGATCGCCAGCACGACCGCTTCGACTTCGGCGCCCTTCTTGTAGTCGCGCACCGCGGCTTCGCCGGGAAGCGTCCACGACAGATCGGACAGATGCACAAGCCCGTCGATGCCGCCGGGCAGCCCGACGAAGACGCCGAAGTCGGTGATCGACTTGATCTGCCCCTTCACGCGGTCGCCCTTCTTGTGATTGGCGGCGAACTCGTCCCACGGATTCGGCATGCATTGTTTCATGCCGAGCGAAATGCGGCGGCGGTCCTCGTCGATCTCGAGGATCATCACCTCGACCTCGTCGCCCAGCTGCACGACCTTGGTCGGATGGATGTTCTTGTTGGTCCAGTCCATTTCGGAGACGTGGACCAGCCCTTCGATGCCGGATTCGATCTCGACGAACGCGCCGTAATCGGTGATGTTGGTGACCTTGCCGAACAGGCGCGTACCCGTCGGATAGCGGCGCGACAGGCCGACCCACGGGTCCTCGCCCAGCTGCTTCATGCCGAGCGAGACGCGGTTCTTCTCCTGGTCGAACTTGAGGATCTTCGCCGTCACCTCGTCGCCGACCGCGAGCACTTCGGACGGATGCTTGACGCGGCGCCATGCGAGGTCGGTGATGTGCAGCAGCCCGTCGATTCCGCCCAGGTCCACGAACGCACCGTAGTCGGTGATGTTCTTGACGATGCCCTTGACGATCGCGCCTTCCTGCAGCGTCGACAGCAGCTTTGCGCGTTCCTCGCCCTGGCTCGCTTCGAGCACCGCGCGGCGCGAGACGACGACGTTGTTGCGCTTGCGATCGAGCTTGATGACCTTGAACTCGAGCGCCTTGTTCTCGTAGGGCGAGGTGTCCTTGACCGGCCGGATGTCGACGAGCGAGCCGGGAAGGAACGCACGAATGCCGTTGACCATCACGGTGAGGCCGCCCTTGACCTTGCCGGTGACCTGGCCGGTGACGATGGTGCCCTGCTCCATCGCGGCTTCGAGATCGTGCCAGGCCTTGAGGCGCTTCGCCTTGTCGCGCGACAGCTTGGTCTCGCCGTAGCCGTCTTCGAGACTTTCGATCGCGACAGTGACGAAATCGCCCGGCTTGACTTCGACTTCGCCCCGATCGTTCTTGAATTCCTCGATCGGGATGAAGCTTTCGGATTTGAGGCCGGCGTTGACGACGACGATGTTGTAATCGACGCGAACGACTTCGGCGGTGATGAGTTCACCCTGGCGCATTTCCTGCCGGGTGAGGGATTCTTCGAACAGTGCGGCGAAATTTTCTGGGGGAGTGGTGGTGGACATGCTCTGCGTGGCAATAGCCATTGGGTTTGGATCCTTCTGTCGGTGATAACCGCCTCCTCGCGAGAACCCTGTGTCTCGCTTAAAGCGGGCTGGTTGTCGATATCCGCCCGGGAAGCGCCGGCCAAAGCGCCCTCGAACGACCTCTTGCACTCGCCCGGCGGGGGAAACCCCCTCCATGACGCCTAACCTGCGTTCGACGCGCGGACCTTGTACTGCTCGAGCACGAAGCGGATCGCGGCGTCGATCGTCATGTTCGTCGTATCCAGGATCACGGCGTCGGCCGCGGGCTTGAGCGGGGCTTGCGCCCGACTCGCGTCACGCGCGTCGCGCTCCTGAATATCGCGCAAAAGACCATCCAGTGTAACCGAGATTCCTTTTTCGATCAACTGCTTATGCCGGCGGTGCGCCCGCTCCTCGGCGCTCGCCGTGACAAAGACCTTTAGCAGGGCTTCGGGAAATACGACCGTCCCCATGTCTCGGCCATCGGCGACGAGCCCGGGCGGGCGCCGGAAAGCGCGCTGGCGGGCGAGGAGCGCCTTGCGTACGGCCGGGTGGATGGCGACGTGAGACGCGGCAGCGCTTACCGCCTCGCTGCGAATCGCCTCGGTCACGTCGCGGCCCTCGAGCAGGATCGTGCCGTCGCGGAAGACCGCATCGAGGTCGCCCGCCGCCCGGGTTAGCGCGACTTCGGCATCGACGGGAATCCCCGCCTCGAGCGCTTTCAACGCGATCAGTCGGTAGAGCGATCCGCTGTCCAGAAGATGGAAGCCGAGCGCGCGCGCTACGCCGGACGCGACGGTCCCCTTGCCGGATGCCGCGGGGCCGTCGACGGCAATCACCGGTATCGGTGCCGAGGCCATCGAGTCAGCTACGCAGGCTCGCGGTCCCGCGCGATCGCGCGGAAGGCCGCGAAGTATTCGGGAAACGTCTTGCGGACACAGTCGGGATCGTTGATGCGGACGGTGACGCCGCCCAGGGCCGCCAGCGAAAAGCACATCGCCATCCGATGATCGTCGTAGGTGTCGATCGTCGCGGGCTTGAGCGCGAGCGGCGGAACGATGCGCAGAGCGTCGACACCGGCCTCGACAGTGGCGCCGAGCTTGGCGAGCTCGCACGCCATCGCCGCGATGCGGTCGGTCTCCTTGACCCGCCAGCTGGCGATGCCGGTCAGCGTCGACGGGCCTTGCGCGAACAACGCGACGATCGCGAGCGTCAGCGCAGCATCGGGAATCGCGACGCAATCGACGGCGATCCCGGTGAGGCGGCGCCCCGCTCGGGCTTCGATCCAGTCGTCGCCATAACGGACGTCGGCACCCATGCGCGACAGGACCTCGGCGAACGCGACGTCGCCCTGAATCGAGCGCCTGCCCACGCCGGTCACGCGCACCGGGCCGCCGCCGATGACGCCAGCCGCGAGAAAGTACGACGCTGCGGACGCGTCGCCTTCGACGTGAAGCGCGCCCGGGCTCGCGTAACGCGCACCAGCGGGCACGTGAAACGCGTGCCGCCCCTCCTGCTCCACCGCCACGCCGAAGCGCGCCATCAGGTTCATGGTGATCGCGACGTACGGTCTGGAAATGAGCTCGCCAATGACTTCGAGCGTCACCGTACGCTGCGTTCGCGCCGTGATCTGCGGCAGTGCGATCAGCAACGCGGAGACGAACTGGCTCGACACGTCGCCGCGCACATTCACGCGCTCGGGTGCCGCGTTCGTGCCGGCGCGGCCAAGGCTGATCCTCAGCGGCGGGAAGCCCTCGCGACCGAGATAGCGGATGTCGGCGCCGAGTGAGCGCAGTGCGTCGACGAGATCGCCGATCGGCCGCTCGCGCATTCGCGGAACGCCTGTCAGCTCGTAATCGCCGCCTGCGAGCGCCAGAACCGCGGTCAGCGGCCGGAACGCCGTTCCCGCGTTCCCGAGATCCAATTGTGCGGCTCGTGCGGGAAACGCGCCGCCGGCACCGTGGACAATGCATTCGCCCGGTGTTCCCGTCGTGTCGATGCGCACGCCGAGCGCAACCAGCGCATCGCGCATCCGGTCGACGTCGTCCGCATCGAGGAGACCGCCCAGGCGCGTGTCGCCGGTGGCGAGTGCTGCAAGGAGCAACGTCCGGTTGGAGATCGACTTGGAGCCCGGCAGCGCGACATCGCCCTCCGCATGGTCGATCGGCGCAAGGTCGAGGAAATCCTGCGCCGACGCGGCAGCACCGGTCATTGGTGTGCCCCCACGCTTGCGGCTCCATGCGGGCGCGCATTCGCGCCGCCGGGCCGTCCCAAGGCGCGAATTGGTCCCCCTCGGGGGGCAGCGCGGCGGCCAAAGCCGCAAGCGTGGGGGCACACATTCGCGCCGCCGGGCCGTCCCAAGGCGCGAATTGGTCCCCCTCGGGGGGCAGCGCGGCGGCCAAAGCCGCAAGCGTGGGGGGAGGTTCGCGCGGACCGTCCGCGGGCACTGGATTTCCGGCGGCATTGCGCTGCGAAGCCCAGCCGCGGCGAGCCGCCCGCGCATGGGCGAATACCGCTTCGAGCGCGGCGCCGTCGCCGGTCTCCACCATCGCGGCGACACGATCGAGCTGGGCGCGAAACGCCGCTATCTCGGCGAGCAGCGCCGCGCGGTTCGCGAGCGCGATGTCGCGCCACATTTCCGGCGAGCTCGCCGCGATGCGCGTGAAATCGCGAAAGCCGCTTGCTGCGAAGCGGAACAGGTCCTCGGCGTCGGGACGTGCCGCGAGCTCGTCGACGAGCGCAAAGGCCAGCAGATGCGGCAGGTGGGACACCGCAGCGAAGATTCGGTCGTGCGCGAGGGCATCCAGCGTGCGCACGCGCGCGCCGCACGTCTGCCACGCGGCTGCGACCGTCGCAATCGCCAGCGGATCGGTTTCAGGAAGCGGCGTCAGCACGACGCTGCGATCGGCATAGAGCGTCGAGAACGCAGCGGCGGCGCCCGACTGCTCGGTACCGGCGATCGGATGCCCGGGAACGAAGCGTGGCAATACAGCACCGAGTGTTTCACGCGCGGCGGCGATCACATCCTGCTTCGTGCTCCCCGCATCGGTGACGATGGTGTGCGGGCCGAGATGCGGCGCCATCGCCCGCAGAAGCGCCGGATATTGAGCGACTGGCGCGGCCACGAGCACGAAATCGGCGCCGGTCACCTCGGCTGCCCAATCGCCATCGAGCGGAACGAAGCGATCGATGATGCCGAGGTTCAGCGCTTCCTCGAGATTCATCCGCCCGCGGCCGACGCCGACGACCGTGCCCGTGCAGCCTGCCGCCTTCTGCGCGAGCGCGAACGAGCCGCCGATCAAGCCCACGCCGATGACGACGAGCTTGTCGATCCTGTGCGGAGCGGTGCTCACGGCAAGCGGGACGCGCGCGTCGCGTCAGTTTGCAAGCGCGGTTGCCAGCGCGTCGAGGAAGCGGCGGTTTTCCGCCGGCAAGCCGATCGTCACGCGCAGCCATTCGGGCAATGCGTAATTGGCGACCGGCCGGACGATGACGCCCTGCTCCAGCAGGCGCTGATAGACGCGGCCCGCATCGCCGACTTTCACCAGGATGAAATTGGCGTGCGACGGGAGCCAGGTGAGCCCGACCAAGGCGAATCCTTGCTCCAGCTCGGCAATGCCCTTGCGATTGAGGCGACGGCTTTCTTCGACATACGCCGTGTCGGCGAGCGCGGCGACGGCGGCAGCCTGCGCGAGGCCGTTGACGTTGAACGGTTGGCGAACCCGATTGAGCATGTCGGCGACTTTGGGGTGCATGATGCCGTAACCGACGCGCAGCGCGGCAAGCCCATAGGCTTTCGAGAACGTCCGCGTCACCACCAGGTTGGGATGGTGGCCGATCCATGGCGCGCTTGCCGTCTGCTGCGCCGGATCGAGATATTCGTGGTAGGCCTCGTCGAGCACGACGATCACGTCGTCGCCCACACTTTCGAGGAACGCTTCGATCGCCGCCGGCGGAAGCCATGTGCCCGTCGGATTGTTGGGGTTCGCGATGAAGACCACGCGCGTCGTCGGGGTGAGCGCCGCACGGATCGCGGGCAGGTCGTGGCTGAAGTTCCTCGCGGCGACTTCAATGCCCGTTGCACCCCGTGCCTGGGTGGCGAGCGGATAAACGGCGAAAGCGTGCCGGGAGTAAACAGCGTGATCGCCCGGCCGCAGGAACGCCTGCGTCACGAGCTCGAGCACGTCGTTCGAACCATTGCCCAAGACGATTTGCTCGGGCGCGACGCGATGGCGTGCCGCGAGCGCGGTTTTCAATTCGAACCCATTGCCGTCGGGGTAACGCGAAACATCGTCGAGAGCCGCCGCGATCGCGGCGCGGACGGCCGGACCGGGGCCGCGCGGATTTTCGTTCGACGCGAGCTTCACGATGTCGCGTTCGGCGAGACCGAACTCGCGCGCGAGTTCGGCCGTAGGCTTGCCGGGAAGATACGGCGCGATCTTCCGGACGTACTCCGGCGCCTGCATCGAGGGATCGCGGTGATGAACCGCGGATGCGGGGGCTATCATTCTTAATAAACCGCCGCAGGATATGATCCCAAGAGCTTGAGAAATGGGGCTTTTTCACGAAGCTCAGCGAGGGCCGCCGCGACCGGCAGATCGCTCGCGTGGCCGACAAGATCGACGAAAAAGAGATACTCCCAAAGCCCGGTGCGCGCCGGCCGCGACTCCAGGCGCGACATGCTCACGCCGTGCTTGGCAATCGGTTCGAGCAGGCCGTAGACCGCGCCCGGACGGTTCGGCGCCGACATCACGAGCGAAGTCTCGTCGCGGCCGGACGGCGGGACCGCCTGGCTTCCGAGCACCCAGAACCGGGTCGTGTTGTTGGGCTCGTCCTCGATGTGCGGGACCAGCACTCCGAGGCCATAGATCGCCGCGGCGATTTCGCCGGCGATCGCCGCGGCACCCGGCTCCGCCGCCGCCATGCGGGCAGCTTCGGCGTTGCTCGCGACGGCGACGCGGGCCGCCTGCGGCAGATGGCGGGCGAGCCACTGCACGCACTGGGCGAGCGACTGCGCATGCGAGTAGACGCGCGTCACGTCCTCGATCGCTGCTGCGTTCGAGAGCAGATTCTGGCGAATGCGCAGGCGGATCTCGCCGCAGATCGACAGCGGAGTCTGGCACATGAGATCGAGCGTGCGGCCGACCGCCCCTTCGGTGGAGTTCTCGACGGGGACTACGGCATAGTCGGCCTGACCCGCCTCGGCGGCGCGAAAGACCTCGTCGATCGTCGCGCAGGACTCGGGCTGAACGAAACGACCGAAATGCTTGGCGACGGCCGCATGCGAGAACGTTCCGGCGGGCCCGAGATACGCGATGCGCAGCGGCTGCTCGAGCGCGAGACACGCCGACATCAGCTGGCGGAAGACCCCCGCGACCGCTTCATCCGTCAGCGGTCCGCGGTTTGCCGCCTGCAACCGCGAGAGCACCTGCGCCTCGCGCTCGGGACGGTACGCCGCCCCGCCCGCCTTCAGCGCGCCGATTGCCTGGGCGTGCGCAGCGCGCGCATTGAGCGCCGCGAGGAGTTCCTGGTCGATCGCGTCGATGGCGGCGCGGTGGCGGGCGAGCTCCCGCTCGGAATCGGCAGAAGACGTGGCTTCGGGCATGGAATGGTGGGCGGGTCGATCGCGCGTTGCGGCGAAGAGCTGCGTCACTCCTCTTCGTCCTCGCGCTCGACGACGCGCTCGAGGCCGGCGAGCTTCTCCCCCTCGCCCAGATTGATGAGCGTGACGCCTTGTGTCGAGCGGCTCATTTCGCGGATCGACTTGACCCGGGTGCGAATCAGCACGCCGCCGGTCGAGATCAGCATCACCTCGTCGTCCGGATGCACCAGCGCGGCGGCGACGACGGTGCCGTTGCGCGCGGTCTGCTGGATCGCGATCATGCCCTTCGTGCCGCGGCCGTGGCGCGTGTATTCGACGATCGGCGTGCGCTTGCCGTAACCGTTCTCGGTGGCGGTCAGCACCGACTGGTCCTCGTCTTCGGCGACCAGCATCGAGATCACGCGCTGGCCGCGGTCGAGCATCATCCCGCGGACGCCGTGCGCGCCGCGGCCCATCGGGCGCACGTCGTTTTCGTCGAAGCGAACGGCTTTGCCGCCGGAAGAGAACAGCATCACATCGTGGGTCCCGTCGGTCAGGGCGACGCCGATGAGCCCGTCACCCACGTCGAGATCGACGGCGATGATGCCCGACGCGCGCGGCCGCGAGAATTCCGAGAGCGGGGTCTTCTTGACGGTGCCGAACGCGGTCGCCATGAACACGAATTGGGTCTCGGTGAATTCCTTGACCGGCAGGATGGCGGTGATCTTCTCGTTCTCGGTGAGCGGCACCAGATTGACGATCGGCTTGCCACGCGCGGAGCGGGTCCCCTGCGGCACGTTGTAGACCTTGAGCCAGTAGACGCGGCCGCGATTGGAAAAGCACAGGATGTAATCGTGCGTGTTGGCGATGAACAGGCGATCGATGAAATCGTCTTCCTTCGTGGCCGTCGCCTGCTTGCCGCGTCCGCCGCGCTTCTGCGCCCGGTATTCGTCGAGCGGCTGGGCCTTCATGTAACCGCCGTGCGACAGCGTGACGACCATGTCTGCGGGCGCGATCAGGTCCTCGAGCGACAGATCGGCGCCCTGCGCGACGATCTCGGAGCGGCGTGCGTCGCCGAACTGATCGCGGATCGCGGTGAGCTCGTCGTGGATCAGCGTCGTCACCCGCGTGGGCTTCGCGAGGATGTCGATCAAGTCGACGATCTCCGCCATCACGTCGCGGTATTCGCCGAAGATCTTGTCCTGCTCGAGCCCCGTCAGCCGCTGCAGCCGCAATTCGAGGATCGCTTGCGCCTGCGCGTCCGAAAGCTTGTAGCCGCTGGCCTTTTCCTGCCAGCCGAACTCGAGCGGCAGACCTTCCGGGCGCGCCGCTTCGGCGGCAGCGCGCCGGAGCATGTCCTCGACCAGCGGCGAACGCCACGTCTTTCCCATCAGCGCGATCTTCGCGTCGGAAGGCGCAGGTGCGGCCTTGATGAGCGCGATGATCTCGTCGACGTTGGACAGTGCAACGGCAAGTCCCTCCAGGATGTGCCCCCGCTCGCGCGCCTTGCGCAACTCGTAGCGCGTGCGCCGGACGATGACTTCGCGCCGGTGCTGCAGGAAGAATTCGAGGAACTGCTTGAGATTGAGCAGTCGCGGCTGGCCATCGACCAGCGCCACCATGTTCATCCCGAAGCTGTCCTGCAGCTGCGTGAGCTTGAAGAGGTTGTTCTGGACGATCTCGGTGACTTCGCCGCGCTTCAACTCGATCACCACGCGCATCCCGGACTTGTCGGACTCGTCGCGCAGCGGATCACCACCCGGCCACGACCGGTCCGGTAGCCCTCGCGAACGCCTTCGGTTCCGTAGATGATTCCCGCCGTCGGAAAATCGGGCGCCGGAACGATCTCGATCAGCTCGTCCAGCGTGATTCCCGGGCTCGCAAGCAACGCGAGGCATGCGTTCACGACCTCCCTCAGATTGTGCGGCGGAATGTTGGTCGCCATCCCGACGGCAATGCCCGACGACCCGTTGACGAGGAGATTGGGGAGCCGCGACGGCAGCACCGTCGGCTCTTGCTCCTTGCCGTCGTAGTTCGGGACGAAATCGACGGTTTCCCGGTCGATGTCGGCGGTGAGCTCGTTCGCGATCTTCTGCAACCGGCATTCGGTGTAGCGCATCGCCGCGGCGTTGTCGCCGTCGACCGAGCCGAAATTGCCCTGCCCGTCGATCAGCGGGTAGCGAAGCGAGAATTCCTGCGCCATCCGCACCAGCGTGTCGTAGATCGCCATGTCGCCGTGCGGATGGTATTTCCCCATCACGTCGCCCACGACGCGGGCGCATTTGACGTACGGCCGGTTGAAAACGATGTTGGCCTCGTGCATCGCGAACAGCACGCGCCGATGAACCGGCTTCAGGCCGTCGCGGACATCCGGCAACGCCCGCCCGACGATCACGCTCATCGCGTAATCGAGGTAGGAATGCCGCATTTCGGCTTCCAGGCTTACGGGCAACGTCTCTTTGGCAAACTGCTCCATGGGCGGGGAATTCTTTCTCGAACGGCGTTACTTGACGGTCGTCAGGGGATTCGGGTGCGCTGGGGCAAGACACCGGCGGCGCAAACCCCGCCGCGAGCCGCGTAATCGGTGCTGTACCGCACCCGCGGCAACCCGAGGCCGACGCCGGAGGGTCTTGAAAACGCGTCATTTTATCACGTCGTTGCATTGCCGCGACACTCGCACGGTCGGTGTTGGGGAAACCCCACTTTCTCTTGGACGCCCGAAGAACCCCTGTGCTATAGTTTTTGTGGAAATAAACGATTCGGCGCGTCACGCCCCCGGCAGTTCCTCGGGGCGACGCGGGAATTTTCCGGGTTTGCAGAAAAACTTCTTCAATACCAAAGCCAAAGGGGTGAAACAATGACTCGTCGTCTCGTTACCGGCGCGCTCGTCGGTGTGGTTGCCGCGATGTTTTCCGCCGGCGCAGCCGCCCAGGCGAATCCGACCAACAGCGGCTATGTCCTGTCGGCCACGGGTACGCCCCAGAACAATGTCGTCCGGAACAGCAACTTCGGCGACCCGAAGATCGGCAACCTTTGCTACCGCACCGGTTACTGGGCGCCGAGCATGGCGATCATCGAATGCGATCCCGACCTGATGCCGAAGCCCGCGCCGCCGCCGCCCCCGGCTGTCGTGCCGCCGGCCCCGCCGCCCCCGCCGCCGCCCCCGCCGCCGCAAGTGCAGAAGATCACGCTGGCGTCGAAGGCCCTGTTCGACTTCGACAAGGCGGTTCTGAAGCCCGAAGGCAAGGCGGCGATCGACAGCGAGATCATTTCGAAGCTTTCGGGTGTCCAGAAGCTCGAATTGGTGCTGGTGACCGGGCATACGGACCCGATCGGCACGCAGGCGTACAACCAGAAGCTCTCCGAGCGCCGGGCTGACGCGGTTCGCGACTACCTCGTGTCGAAGGGCATCGCCAAGGACAAGATCGAGACCCTTGGCATGGGCAAGACGCAGCCGGTTCCGGGTGTGGTGTGCAAGCAGAAGAACATGAAGGAGCTGATCGCTTGCTACGCGCCGGATCGCCGTGTCGAAGTGGAAGTCAAGGGCGAGGGGGTGAAGAAGTAACCCCGCGCCTCCCCGAAAAGCCCCGCCGTTGCGCGGGGCTTTTTTTCGTCCGGCCAGCAGCCAAGCGCATAGACTGTAGTCATTTTTCTCCCCATGCGACCCGTCGATCTTCGTCTCGACGCCGGCTGGATCGTGCCGATCGAGCCCGCCGGCACGCTTATCGATCATGCGTTGATTGCGGATGGCGGCCGCGTCGTCGCGCTCATGCCCGTCGCAGAGGCTGAGCACGTCTTCGCACCGCGGACGCACGTCGAGTTGCCGCGTCATGTCCTGTTGCCAGGTCTCGTCAACGCTCACACGCACGCGGCGATGAGCCTGTTTCGCGGCATCGCCGACGACGTGCCGCTCGACGTCTGGCTCGAGCACCACGTCTGGCCGCGCGAGGCGCAATTCGTCGCCCCGGATTTCGTCTACGACGGAGCACGGCTTGCCGCAGCGGAGATGCTCCGCGGCGGCGTGACCTGCTGCAACGACATGTATTTTTTTCCCGATGCGAGCGCGCGGGCTTTCGTCGAGCTCGGGATACGGGCGATGCTCGGCATGCCGATCCTCGATTTTCCAACGCCGTATGCGGCGGACCCGGATGGCTATCTGCAGCAAGGGCTCGCCGTCCGCGATGCGTGGAAACACGAAGGACGACTCACCTTCGCGCTGGCGCCGCACGCACCGTATACGGTCGGCGACGCAACCTGGGAGCGCATCGTCACCTATGCGCGACAACTCGACCTCCCCATCCAGACGCACCTTGCCGAAACCGCGCTCGAAATAGCGCAAAGCCGCGCCCGGTATGGCCGGACGCCGCTCGCGCGCTTGCACGCCCTCGGCGCAACGGGCCCCGGCTTCATTGCGATCCACGGTGTCCACTTGAGCCCCGAGGACATCGAGTTGCTCGCGACGCATGGCGGCCATGTCGTCCATTGCCCGGCGTCCAACATGAAGCTCGGCAGCGGGATCGCGCCGATCGGCCTGCTGCAGGGGCGCGGCATCAACGTGGCGCTCGGCACCGACGGCGCTGCGTCGAACAACCGGCTCGACCTCTTCGGCGAAATGCGCCTCGCTGCGCTGCTTGCCAAGGTCGCGACCGGCGATGCCGCGGCGCTGCCGGCGGCGCAGATCCTCACGAGTGCGACGCTGGGCGGCGCGCGCGCGCTCGGGCTCGATAGCGAGATCGGTTCGCTCGTGCCGGGCAAGTCGGCTGACATTGCGGCGGTCGATCTTTCCGGCCTCGACGCCGTGCCCTGCTACGATCCGATTTCGCACGTCGTCCACGCAATCGGCCGCGAGTCGGTGACCGACGTCTGGATCCACGGCCAGCGCATTGTCGCGAGCCGCGCTTTGACGACCGCCGACGAAGCCGCTATCGTGACTCGCGCCCGCTTCTGGCAGGAACGCCTGCAATGACCGCCCCCATCCTGTCCGCTCCCGCGAAGCCCGCCAATGTCGATTCGGGCGAGCTCGCCAAATTCGCGGCGCTCGCGCATCACTGGTGGGATCCCGACAGCGCGATGTTCGGGCCGCTGCATCGGATCAATCCGCTGCGGCTCGACTGGATCGACCGTGTCGTCGGCGGCCTCGACGGCAAGAAGGTCGTGGATGTCGGCTGCGGCGGCGGAATCCTCTCTGAAGCGATGGCGGCACGCGGGGCGCAAGTGCTCGGTATCGATCTGGGCGACAAGGCGCTCGGCGTCGCGCGCTTGCACAAGCTCGAGTCGGGTGCCAGCGTCGACTATCGGCTCGTCGCCGCCGAGGCGCTCGCGACCGAGATGCCCGGCGCCTTCGATGTCGTCACCTGCATGGAGCTCATCGAGCACGTCCCGGATCCCGCTGCACTCGTTGCTGCCTGCGCCGCGCTCGCGAAGCCCGACGGCGTCGTTGCAATCTCGACGATCAATCGCAATCCGAAGGCTTACGCGCTGGCAATTCTCGGCGCCGAGTACGTGCTGGGCCTGCTGCCGCGCGGCACGCACGACTACGCGAAATTCGTGACGCCGGCAGAGCTCGCCCGGTTTGCGCGAAGCGCGGGACTGACGTCGACCGACATCATCGGGCTCACGTACAACCCCCTCACCCGCAAGTTCAGGCTCGGGCAGGATACCGACGTCAATTACTCGATGGCGTTCCGACGCGTCGCCAATGCCTGACGCGCGCGTGGTGCAGAAACATCTGCCACGAGCGCTGCCGGTTGATGCGGTGTTGTTCGATCTCGACGGCACGCTCGTCGATACTGCCCCCGATCTCGGCGCCGCGTTGAACCGTGTCCGCGCCGACCGCGGACTCGGGCCGGTTCCGCTCGAGCGGTTACGGCCGTTCGCCTCGCATGGCGCGCGCGGACTGATCGGCGAAGGCCTGGGCGTCGCGCCCGCCGACCCGACGTACGTGGCGCTGCGCGACGCCTTCCTTGCCCATTACGAAACGGCGCTGTGCGTGGAGTCGGTGTTGTTCGCGACGGCCGAAGCGCTCCTCGACGCGATCGAAGCGCGCGCGCTTCCGTGGGGCATCGTCACCAACAAGGCGACGCGCTACACGGCGCCGTTGCTGCAGCAGCTGCGACTCGCAACGCGTGCCGGGGCCGTCGTCTGTGGCGATACGACGCCGTTCGCCAAGCCGCACCCGGCGCCGCTGATCGACGCCGCGAAACGCCTGGGGCTCGCGCCGGATCGTTGCGTCTACGTGGGCGACGCGGAACGCGATGTCACTGCCGGCATCGCCGCAGGGATGCACACGATCGTCGCGCGCTACGGCTATCTGCGCGCCGACGAAACACCGGAAGCATGGGCCGCCGACGGCATCATCGACGCGCCGGAGGAATTGCTGGCGTGGCTGCCGCGCGCGGCCCGGCGCTGATTCGCGTCAGCGACCGTTCCGGCACGTCGCCCGATTTCATCCCGGACACGCGCCCGCATTCAGGAACAGCCACTCGGCCGGCTTGCCGTCGCGCGTGCCCGCCACCCGTACCGGCTGGCTCGCCACGAGCGGCTTGACCACCGCCGTCAGCACGTCGTCGATCCCGCTGAGGCTGATGCCGTTGGCCACGGCCATCCGGTCGCCCGCCTTCATTCCGAGCATCACCGCAAAGCCGCTTTCGTCGCGCACGGCGAGCCCGCCCGGACTTGGCACGAGAAGCGCTTTCCAGCTATCGGGTTGCGATGCGATGCCGGCGAGGAGCTCCGCATTCAGGCGATAAACCGGTCCCTTGTAGCCCGCCGGCGGCACGCATCCCGGACGGGCAGTTGCCACACGCGCGCGATCAGAAGCCGGTGGCGACGCCGCGGCGTTCGGTTGCGCGCGCAACACGATATCGCGGACCTCGCCGTGATCGCGAATGCGGACCCCGTCGGGGCGGACGATTTCGAGCGTCACGTCCCTGGCGATCTCCTGCCCCGCCGTCACGAGCAGTGGGCCGCGATCGGCAAACCGGAAGAGCGCGTAACCGCGCCCGTCGCTTTCGGCGAAGACACCGAGCAGGCGCGCGTCGCCGCCGAGCGGTTTTGCCACAGGCTGCGCCTCGATCGCGCTCGCCGTCGAAGCGCGGCCGAAGAGCGGCGCGGCGACGATGGATTCCGTCCACCGCTCGGATGTCTCCGCTGGAGGGAGCGGCACTGCAGCCGGGCCGAAAGCGCGCCAGCCCCAATGGGCGATGACCGCGGCCAGCACCAGACCCGCGACGAGCGTCGCGAGCCACGACGCCACACGCCATGTTCGCGCTAGCACCCCGGAAGGCGAGTCTTCAGGCACCGACGTCACGAGCATCGCGCGACGCGTGATGGGCAGTCGCGTACGCCTGGGTCAAGCCGCGCTTCGCTATAATCACGCTCCGCCTCATCATGATGTTGCGCTCCCGTCCCACGTGAATCCCCGCCTTTCCCGGTTGCAGCCCTATCCGTTCGAGCGGCTGCGGCAATGGTTCGCCGAT
>WNFY01003723.1_pt1 | contig 16672 bp, 16 predicted proteins | sample 5400091 | NCBI WGS metagenome assembly WNFY01 (sample SAMN13153364, study PRJNA577476) | soil metagenome | isolation source: 60 cm soil or saprolite under grassland replicate 1 | place: USA:California | collected 2016-06-15
GCCGGAGGTCGTTGCGGCCATCGAGGGCCGGTGTGAAGTGCTGCTGGATAGCGGCATCCGCCGCGGCACGGACGTCCTCAAAGCGCTGGCGCTGGGCGCGAACGCCGTTCTCGTCGGCCGGGCATATATCTGGGGCCTTGCAGTCTCAGGCGAAGCAGGCGTTACTCAGGTCCTCTCGATGCTTCGCAACGAGCTCGAGCTGGCGATGGCGCTCTGCGGCTGCCGTTCAGTAGCGGAGGTCAGTCCCGAAGTCGTCTACTCGCAACGGCGCCCGGACTAGGCGTCCGGCCACTCGCCCTCGAACACGAACTCCGCCGGGCCGCTCAGGTACACATCGCCCTGGCCGTCCCACTCGACTGTCAGCGATCCGCCCGGCTGCTCGATCTCGACGCGACCTCCCACTCGGCCCTGCAACCGCGCGGCGACCATCGCGGCGCAGCAGCCGCTGCCGCAGGCCAGCGTCTCGCCTACGCCGCGCTCCCAGACCCGTAGGGCCATTCGCTCCGGTGCTCGGACCTGGGCGACGCCGAAGTTCACGCGCTCGGGAAAAGCCGCGTGCCACTCCACCTTCGGGCCGATGGTCTCCAGCGGATAGCTCTCGATCGGCCCGTCGACGAACAGCACCGCATGCGGATTTCCCATCGAAAGGCAGGTCACGGCGAGCGGCCGCCCATCGACCTCCAGCGGGAAGTCGATCACGGGCTCCATCTCGGCCATCACCGGCACCTCGTTGGGGGCGAACCTGGGCGGCCCCATGGAGAGCCGCACGGCCGTCACGGTCCCGTCTCTTATCGACGCCTCGGCCTTCAGCACTCCGTGGACGGCCTCGATGCTCAATCGCCCGTCGCGCGGTGTAGCCAGTCCTCGCTCGATCGCGTACTTCACCAAGCAGCGGACGCCGTTCCCGCTCACCTCCGCCTCAGAGCCGTCCGCGTTGAACAGACGCATCCGTACATCAGCCCGCTCGGACGGCAGGACAACTATGAGCCCGTCGGCCCCAGCGCCGTAATGCCGCTCGCACATCGCACGCGAGAGCGCGCTCCAGTCGCGCTCGCCGTCATCACCTGCTTCTACGAACAGGAAGTCGTTCCCCGTCCCCTGCATCTTCACGAACCTCACGACTTCTGCCAACCGTTCGTGCTGAGCCCGTCGAAGCAGCGTGTATCGTCAGCGCAGACTGAGTTCATCGAAGTGGAAGCGCGCAGGCGGTTGAACTCTCGCCTGAACACGGGAATGAACATGCGTAATTCAGCCCGCTCACGGTCTACTTAGCACCGGCCGCTCAGCATCTTTCTAGCCACAGCCACTAGCCACTAATCACTAACCACTAACCACTGACCACTGACCACTGACCACTGACCACTGACCACGCTGACCGCGGACCCAGTCCGCGGTCAGCTGTATCTGCCCGAGGTGCATCGACGCGTGCTCCAGAACGTGCGCCAGCGCCTCCCGCCGCGATATCTCGTGCGGTTTGCCCTCGCCCCACAGCTCCTGCGCCGGCACGAAGCGGTCATCGAGCGTCGACTGGTCCACCGCCGCCAGCGCGGCGTCGATCTCGCCCGAGAGCGCACAGGCCGCTTTCCCGAGCTGCTCATACGTCCCCGACGATGCGAACTCGCCCGGCCGATCGCGCGCTAGCGGCTGCCCGCAGACGATGCCCAGCACCCACGCCCGCGCATTCCCCAGGACGTGCGTGGCGATGACATAGCCACTATTCGCTCGGGGCACATCGGGCCGCCGATTGAGCTGCTCTTCGCTAAGCCCCTTCAACGCCGCATGAACGTCCGCTATCTGCTTCCGAATGTATTGGCTGTACGTTAGGATTTCGGGGTTCATGGCTATTTCAAAGTATGCCGGAAATGTAGGCGGGTGGCTTCTAGCCGCCCGCGAACTCGGGTCCAGAGCCTACCAGCGCCTGCGATATATGAGACGATTATAGACGCCGGGCCAGAGGAACGCGGACCCCGCCAAGAACAGGAGCGGCCCTAGTACGGCTGCAATCGCGACGGGAATCCGCGGAAAATCGCCGAGCGATTCGGGACAGCTCGCGCGTGAGCGCTGATCCTCGGTGGAAGGCGGGACGTCCGGCGGTGGTTTTATGTCGACCGGCTCATCGTACTGATCAACCACGGTCTCTCTTCTATCCGACATTTTCGGCCCGTCCCTTGAAAACACAAGCGAGTACACTCGGCCCGTATTCTTCCCAATTGTCAATTCTGTCGTCTCGGTTAAGTTGCTGAAGATTTCTCTCTCGCGCCCGAGTATTTCCTGCGCTTCAGGCGAGTCGCCGAGCGTCCGCTCTTCGTAGCTAAGGATGAACCCCCCGGCATCCTCGCTCGTCGCTTTGTACAGGCGCGTCGGCTCTCCTCCCATCGTCGGCCCATCAACTCCATCCACGGAGTCGTCGTGGTTTCCGCCATAGGCGAGTATCCGCCTGACAACGCTCAGCGCGTTGTAACAGTAGTCATCGGTCGACCAGCCGGATTCGTCACGACGCCAACCTCGCGGTCCAATAACGATGTTTTCAAGGCCGATTGCAGCGCTGCGGTCATTCCCGACGATGCGTGCGGAATCCGGTGCCGTGTACGAACCTTCTTCGCGGCTATCTACCGGATCTCCGTCTATGTTTCCCGTAGCCGTCTCTACGTAGTGAAAGGATGAGACCGAAGGAGGACCCGAATCCCCGGAGCACGCAACCAGCATACCGGCTGCTCCGGCTAGGACGCATCCGGCTATAGGGGCCACTCGAGCGCTAGGGCTCATCCCCGCCTTACGGGTGCGCCTCTTGCAGCGCTGAACGTGTGGGTTCTCTGAAGGAACTCCTCGACCAAGCGCTTGGCCTCGTCGGGTGCTCCATCGCCAGCCTCAATCCACCGTATCCGCTCATCGCCGGCCTTGAACCACGAGTTCTGGTGCCGCGCCAACCGGTGCGTCCCCGTCTTCGTCCGCTCGACCGCCGTCTCCAGATCGATTTCACCCGCCAGGTACTCGCACACTTCGCGATAGCCGATGCCGGACATCGACGGCAGCTCCCGCGAATATCCCTCCGCGAGCAGTCCACGCACCTCATCCACAAGCCCGCCGGCGAACATCCCCTCCACCCGCTGATCGATTCGCCGGTACAGCTCCTCGCGTCCCAACCTCAGCCCGATCGCCAGCGACTCGAACCCGGCCGGCTCCTTCCTGCGCCAGTGAGAGAACGGCTTGCCGGTCGCGTGATAGACCTCCAGCGCCCGCACAACTCGCCGCACGTTGCGCGGATCTACGAACGCCTCGGCCTCCGGGTCCACCCGCCGCATCTCTTCGACCAACTCAGAAGGTGCCCGCGACTCCAGCTCGGCGCGCAGACTGTCGTCCGGGGGCACGCGCGGCACACGCCAGCCCTCGAGGAGCGCCCATACGGACTGCCCCGTCCCGCCCACCAGCAGCGGCTGCTTCCCACGCGACCAGACCTCCTCTAGCGCGTCCTTCGCCAGGTCGAGCCAGCGGCCGAGGCTGAAAGGCTCGTCCGGATCGACGACGTCGATCAAGTGATGCCGCGCCGCAGTCCGCTCGTCCGGCGTCAGCTTCGCAGTGCCGATGTCCATGCGGCGATACACCTGCCGTGAGTCCGCCCCGATGATCTCGGCATCGATCTGTTCCGCCAGCTCAACGGCAAGCGTAGTCTTCCCGCTCGCCGTTGGGCCGACGATCGTGATCAGGCGTCTCATCGCCCTTCGATTATCACATGCGTGCGTTTCGTACACGCCCGGTTCAATCTTCGCCAGCACTGCCCACCGAAGCATCGAGCCATGCCGGTGGGCGGTCATGGTCAGCGCGATTCGCCAAGTAGTTGCCGCAGTTCGGCGACCTCCTTGGTTAGAGCTCCATCTTGGGCAGCAAGGTGTGCCTGGATCTGCAAACATTCATGCATAATCGCCTCGGCGTCCTTGTAGGTCTGTTCGGCCCGCTTATCAGCCGCCTTAGCCTGAATGTTCTGGCCCACGATGATGATGGGGAGGAGGACCAATTGGAGGAACGTCTGCGCGATCCACGCAACGATGATGATGCTGTCTCCACTACGGATCGCCGACGGAAAACTAACAATGGCGAGGACCGTGAAAAGGTAGGCCGCCCACATCGTGCCCACGATCGTCGTGAGGAACAGTCCCAGCTTGCCGTTGAAGCCTATTCTCTCGTCATCGACTTTAGGTGGCGCCGGTGCTGAACCTGCCAACATAGCCCGCGTATGGGGATGAGGGATATGCTCGAACACTGCGGCAACTTGGGTCATGGCGGCGCCTCCTTATAGCTATCGATTACGCCACTGGTTTGTCGTCTACCTTTCAAGAGAGTTTAGTTTCAGGTTTCCGCTCAGCCGCATTTGATCCGTTCGTGCTGAGCCTGTCGAAGCATCCGGCCGCCGCCAGCCCAGGCTGAGTTCATCGAAACCGGAGCGCGCAAGCGGAAAAAGCTTCTCGAAATGTGATTACCCCGCGCCCACCGCCCGCACCCTTGCCGCCTCCTCCACGATCCCCGCAAACGAGTCCACCTTCAGGCTCGCCCCGCCAACCAGCGCCCCATCGATCCCTTCGCGCGACATGAACTCGGCGATATTGTCCGGGGTGACGCTACCACCGTAGAGGGTGCGCGCCGTCTCCGCCTTCTCCTCCCCGAACATCGCCGCCACTTCCCGGCGAACGAACGCGATCGCCTCCTCGGCGTCCGCAGCGGTTGCCGCCGTCCCGGTCCCGATTGCCCACACCGGCTCATAGGCGATGATGAACCCCTCCGGCAATTCCCGTTCGGGCTGAGGCTCTCTGAGCCCATCGAGGCCGCCGCGCGTTTGCCGCACGAGCACGTCGACCGTCTTTCCCGCCTCGCGCTCTTCGAGCGTCTCGCCGACGCACATAATCGGCTTGAGCCCCACGCCTAGCGCTGCCTTCACCTTGCGGCTTACCATTTCGTCCGTTTCGCCGAAGTTATGCCGCCGCTCGGAGTGGCCGATGATCACGTAATCGCAGAGCTCCTCTAGCTGGGCAGGCCCGACCTCACCCGTCGCTGCGACGTCGTCCTCCCAGTGCGTGTCCTGCGCCCCCACCTTGATCGACGACATCGAGAGCGCCACCTCGACCGTCGCCAGGTAAATGAACGGCGGGCAGACGATCTTCTCCACCCCTTCGATATCTTCGATGCGCTCCCGCAGCCCGGACGCCAGCTGGTACGCGGAGTCCAGCCTTAGGTTGCACTTCCAGTTCCCCGCGATTACAGGCGTCCTCATTTTCTCTAACCCCGACTCCTTGCTCCTGGCTCGTTAAGCCCCGTACTTCTTGAATCGCCCCGCGTGCGCCATCGCCAGCGGCAACGCCTCCTTCGCCGGAAACGTGCCCAGCGTCCCCTGCTGCAGCTCCACCTCGTTGAACATCGTGCACGGGTCAGCTCGGTTCCATCTCGAGCGCAGCATGAACGGCACGGGGTGCCACGAATGCGCCGCCATCGTCGCCGGGGTCGAATGGTCGCCCGTTACCATCAGCACATCCGGCTCCAGCTCGACGAGTGAGTCGATCGCTTCGTTCACCTCCTCGAGCCTGGCGACCTTGCGGTTGAAATCGCCGTCTTCCCCCGCGGTGTCCGCGTACTTGTAGTGCACGAAGAAGAAATCGAAACGCCCCCAGTTCTCACGCAGCGTCGCGATGCTGTCCTCGAGCGCCGGCCCAACCGGCAGCGTCTCCATCCCCACGAGCTTCGCCAGCCCGCGGTACATCGGATAATGCGCGACCGCCGCCGGCCGCAACTTGAACACGTCCGGCATCGCCGGCCAGTCCGGCCGCTTCGCGAACCCGCGCAGCAGCAGCATGTTAGCGGGTGCCTTGTCCGCCAGGTACTTCTTCGCGGCCTCTAGGAACTTCGCGACCAGCCCCACCGTCGCCTCGCCCTCAGGCGATGTCGCTCTCAGCGGCAGCGGCTCCGCCCCCTCGGCTTGCGGGTCCGTGTCGGCTATCGCATCCGAGAGTCCATCGCCACGCAGCACCAGCACAAAGCGATGCTCCCGCACTGGCTCGATGAACACTTCCGTTCGTCCTGAACCCTGCTTAAGGGCGTCAACTCGAATATCCCGCAACCCCGCCACCAAGCGCGCGCTGTCCTCGGTGCTGATCCGGCCCGCCCGCCGGTCGACGATCCGCCCGGTTCCATCGACGGTGCAAAAGTTGCCGCGCGCCGCGACATCCGAGGGCTGGAGGTCGAAATCTATCCCGGCGGCCTCCAGCACTCCTCGTCCGATGTTGAACTTGAGCGGGTCGTATCCGAACAGCGCGAGGTGCCCAGGGCCACTCCCCGGCGTGATGCCGGGTCCCACGGGCAGCGTGAACCCGCAGACACTCTCCTTCGCGACCCTGTCGAGGTGCGGGATGTAGGCCGTCTCCAGCTCCGTCCGCCCCGTCTCGGCGTGCGGCAGCCCGCCCAGGCCGTCCATCACAAACAGCACGATCTTCGTATCCGCCCCTTGGGCCAATTCCCCAGCCAGCTCAAGCTCCATCGCGAGGACGATTATCAGATATCAGACGCCGGTTGGCTATCCGAACCGCCCGGATCCGCTCGTGGACGGGCGGTCGGCGGCTCGACTCAAGTATCCTGAATGCGATGCGATTCGTTACCGCTATCATCGCCCTCATCGTTGGCAGCTCGCTGCTGCTGGCTTCCTGCGGCGGCAAGTCCACCGAGGACACCTACCGCGCAGCCGCGCAGCGCGCCGTCCCCGACGCCGTGCTCACGCTCGACAATCTCCCTCAAGGTTGGGCCAAGAGCGAGATCGGAGACCAGGCGCTCGCCGGCTTCTCGCTAAACGGCGATTGCGCGGCTCTCAATGGCCGCGGCCGCGACTTTCCCGGCGAAGTCGCGACAGGCGATTCGGAACCGTTCGCGGGGCCGCACAACCAGCAGCTCGCCTCCACGGTCAGTGCTTTCACGGACACGGACGCTGCCCAGGCGGCCGTGCGTCGCGCGAACGACCTGGTCCTGCAGTGCCGAGACCAGATTCAGGAGGCGCTCAAGCAGGCTATTCAAAAGGCCGCCGGCGATCTCGGCCGCCTGATCGGTGGCATCTCGGCATCCGTAGAACCCGCGCAGTTCAAGTCGTTCGGCGACGAGACCTCCGCCTACAGCCTGAAGGCCGAGATCTCCACGCTGCTCACAAGCATCGACGTTAACGGCCACATCCTCGTCATCCGCAAAGGCCCGTTGACCGGCGTACTTCTCTACGCCACCCTCGGCGATCTGGACGCGGGCGAAGAAGAAGGCATCGCTTCCGCCCTGGCCACCAAGCTGACTCACGCTGAGGCCTCGCTACCAAAATGACCCCACCTCGACACATCGGACGCTTACTCCGCTCATCGCGACCCTTCCTCCGCTGATAGCGACCCTTGCTCCGCTGATCAGGCGTTTCCTCCGCTCATCCTGAGGTATCGAAGGATTGAGCGGGTCATCACGCCCTTGAGAAGATTCGCTCATCCGCTCTCGATCCGCCGACTACGCATTCATGAGCGCCGCCACCCCCGGCAGCTCCTTCCCCTCGAGGAACTCCAGCGATGCGCCGCCGCCGGTGCTCACATGCGAGAAACGGCTCGCCAGCCCGACCTGCTCGACCACCGCCGCTGTCTCGCCGCCGCCGATGATCGTCGTCGCCTCGCGTAGGTTCGCGATTACGCCGGCCAGCCGGTGCGAGCCGTGCGCGAACGGCGGCATCTCGATGACGCCCATCGGGCCGTTCCACACGACCATCCGGCAGTCCTGAAGCGCCCTCGCGAAGACGTCAATCGTCGTCTCACCTACGTCCATGATGCGCCAGCCGTCCGGCACGTCCTTCACCGAGACGCGCCTCGCTGGAGAGTCCGCAGCGAACCGCTCTGCAACGACTACGTCCGCCGGCAGCAGTAGCCTCACGCCCTTCTCGTCAGCCTTTCCCATCACGTCCTTCGCCTGCTCCAGGTAATCGTCCTCGACAAGCGATTCCCCAACATTGAACCCCTCCGCCTTGAGGAACGTGTTCGCCATCCCTCCGCCGATTAAGAGCTTGTCGACCTTCGACAGTAAGTGCTCGAGCACGGCCATCTTGCTACTGACCTTGGCGCCGCCGATGATCGCGGCGTACGGACGGTCCGGGTGCTCGACCGCTCGGCTGAGGAACTCGATCTCCTTCTCCATCAGAAATCCCGCTACCGCCGGGAGCAGCCGCGCTACTCCCTCCGTGGAAGCGTGTGCGCGGTGCGCAGTCCCGAAAGCGTCGTTCACGTATACCTCACCCAGGCTGGCGAGCGCCTTGGCATACTCGAAGTCGTTCGCCTCCTCCTCCGCATGAAACCGCAGGTTCTCCAGCAGCAGCACCTCACCTTCCCCAAGCGAATGCGCCGCCCTCTGCACATCCGCCCCCACGCAACAGTCCGTCATCTGGACCTGCGCCTCGCGTAGGTGCGCTCCGTCGGGGCGCACGGTGGACTCATTGTGCGACACCTCCTGTAGAGACGCCCCAGACCCATGGGATGGCGTGCCTCCGTGGTCCACATCGGGGCGTCTCTGCCGGCCCGACTCATCGGCCAAAAGCTCCCCCAACCGCTCCGCCACCGGCCTCAGCGACAGCGATTCGTCCCGCCCCTTTGGCCTTCCAAGATGTGACATCAGGATGACCTTCGCCCTTTGTCCCCGCAGGTACGAGATCGTCGGCAGCGTCGCCCGGATCCGAGAATCGTCGAGGATCCTTCCCGCGTCCAGCGGCACGTTGTAGTCCACCCGCACGAGCACCCGCTTGCCCTTCACATCGATGTCGCGGACGGTTTTCTTTTTCACTGGCTTGCGTCTAGGCCGCACCATCTGTCGGTCCGCCGGCGTTCAGGGCCATGTTGGGATTAGGCAGCGGGCTCCATACTCACAAGATCAAGGAATCCCCCCGGGAATTCCTCTCGCACCAAGCCCACGTCCGGGCAGTAGAACTTGAACTCCGTTACTTTGTCGATCGGAGAGTAGTCCTCCGTCTTTATGCAGCCCGCGTCCGTCTCCGCCGGAGTTTCGACGGTCTGGTCGACCGCGATCACCTTGGACCTGTCTTCCGCAATCCCAGGCGCTTTCTCCTGCTCGAACTCTTCCCCTATGTTCGGCTCGGCCGGCATGAACACGCCCGGCTGGTTCTGGCCCTCGCCGGCCAGCCACTGGCCGCCGTGCCCGACCACCTGGCCGTCCCTGTATTCGTCCACCCGCTCGCCGAAGTAATAGACGGCGCCGTCCATGTGCTGGGCGTAGTAGTCTCTCGTAATCTCGGTAAGCTGGCCGTCCTCGAACTCCTTTGCCTCCACGATCCTCACCTCGACGCCGCCGATCCTGTCCGTCTCGTTGAGAACGGTCTCCTCGACGCGCGTCTGCGTCTTGCCGCCTCCCGAGTCTTCCTCTCCCTCGTAGGCTCTCGTCTGCCCCGGCTGTACAGGAAAGAAGTCGTTGTCCACCGTTGTGCTGAAATCCGCCGGATTCAAGCCGCCCGTCGACGCTCCGACCGAATTCGTCTGAGAGGCTTGCCCAGCGCCGCCTTTCGCGTCATCCCCGTCCCCGCAGGCCGCGAGAAGCGCCAATCCGAAGACCAGCATTGCGATGGCTGCGGAACACCGCGAAAATGCCGGCATCTCACCTCCTGATCACCGCGTGAGCAGCATTCCTAATTAGGCCTGCGCCCGGAACAACGCCCACTCTCCCGGCACCCCTTTCAACGCATGCGACCCACGTGCCTCAAACTGAATCCCCGATCCTGCCACGAGGTCCTTCACCGTACTCGACACGAATACCTCGTCGGCTCCGGCTAGGGCGGCCACGCGAGCCGCGATATGCACGGCGATGCCGCCGACATCCGCCCCTAGAAGCTCGCACTCCCCGGTGTGTAGTCCAGCACGTACCTTGATCCCTAGGTCGTTCACGCCGGAAGAGATAGCCTGTGCACAACGAACCGCCCGACCCGGACCATCGAACGTCGCCAATACGCCATCGCCGGTGCTCTTGACGGCACGGCCCCGGAACCGGCCGATCTCTCGCTTCGCCAGCTCGTTGTGGGACTCGAGCAGGTCCACCCACTTGCGGTCGCCTATGGCCGAGGCATGACCGGTCGACCCAACGATATCGGTGAAAAGCACAGTAGCCAGGACGCGATCGGGTTCTGGGGCCGGCCTTACGCCGGTCATGAACTCCTCGATCTCATCGGCGATGACATCCTGCGTCGCGTTATCAAGCACAAGATGGTCCATCCCGGGAATCTCGACATACCTCGCTCCCGGGATGTGCTCGGCCAGGTAGCGCCCCGCTGCGACCGGCACCAGCGCGTCACCCGTGCGATGGAGAATCAGCGTCGGCACCCGGACCGAAGGCAGGAGGTGCCGGACGTCTAGCTCGTAATTGGCTAGCATCAGGGTGACAATGGAGCCCGGGCTTGCCGACGCCCGCTCGAGCTGGGCAACCCGTTGGACCATGGCTTTGTCCCCGAGCGCGCTCGGCGCATTGACAGCGAGCAGGATGCCTTCGCCCCAGTGAGCTTCCACTTCCTTAAGTATCTGCTCGCCTTGCTCGCGGCTTAAGGACCAAGGTTCGCTCTTTACGGACGCATACGTGCCGTACAGCACCAGGGCTAAGGTTCGCTCTGGGTAGGTGGCGGCGAACATCAGCGACATCGGGCCGCCTTCCGACCATCCATAGATGGTTGCGCGATCGGAGCCCGCCGCATCCATCACCGCCCGAACGTCACCAATCCGCTCCTCTAGAGTTTGCTCGGCGACCCGGTCGGAGAGCCCTTGGCCGCGTTTATCGAAGACAATTACCCGGGAGAAGGCGGTGAGCCTTTTCAGCAGGTGCTCGTTGGATGGGACTTCCCAGGTGAGTTCGAGATGCGAGAGCGTCCCCGGGATCAGCACGATATCGCGCGGGCCGTCCCCAAAAACCCGGTAAGCGATGTGAACGTCGCCGCTCTTTGCGTACTTCGTCGCGGGCTGCAAAGACTTCCCCCGATCTATTGGGTGCTCAGATCCAGCCGCCCGCGAGCCTGCGCCTCCACTTGCTCACGGTCCCAGAGCATCGGGTGGTACTCGCCCCGCCTCCACTGCGAAATCATGTCGGCGTAATGGCGGCTCCCCGGGTGCCCCGACTGCCCCGACGGCAAAGTCGCCCGGCTGCGGTTGAAGTCCGCGAGGTCGATGATCTGCCGCCAGCTTGCCGTAAAGCTGTTGACGTCGTAGCCGTGGTACGGCACGTAGGCCGCCTGCCACACTGTGTTCGCATCGCCTCCCATCGGCACCGCGCCGCGGTTGAAAATGCGGTCCAGCCCCCGCACTTCGCCCAGCGGATGTCGGAAGTACTGCTTGTGCAGCCCGCCCCACCGCCAACGTGACACTTCGTCGCCGAGTCGCGAGCGCAGTTCCCCCACCGCCGACTCGAGCGCTTCTTCCATCGCCTCCGTCCAACTCTTACCATCGCCGGGACCGGTCCCCGTCGGGGCGAACCACTGTGGCTTCTCGCGCATCTTCTCCATCAGCCACGAATGCGAGGCGTGGAAGAACACCGTATGCGGCCGCAGCATGTGGACGCCCTTCCCCAGGAAGAAGTCCGACCACGATCCCAGCTTCTCCTCCAGCGTCCGGCGCACGAGATGCGTGAAGAACACCTCGTAGATGCACGCCGCCGCGCTGTCCGCCGAAAGCCGGCAGTCCCATGCCTTCAGGAACGTGATCGCCCGCCGGCACCACTCGTCCTCTGGGGTAAGCGCAATGATCAGCGGCACCAGCTCTTTCGCCGCGAGCGACAGTTGGTCCACCTGCATCGCCTCGAAGTCCTCAGCGGAATGCTTCTCCTTCTCCTCCAGCAGCTCGACGATGCGCTTCTGGCGGCAGCCGTCGGCGTTCTCGACGCTCAAGAAATGCGGGTAGTCATCGTCCGCGATCTTGTTGTTCGCGCTGGCGATCCAGTGCGTCTCCGGGTTGTAGGCATGTGGAAGCTCCTCGAACGGAACGAAGCCCGTCCAGTCGTAGTCTTCGGTCCAGCCGGGCGCCGGCACCGTCCCGTGCCCCTTACCCCGCACCGGCACGAGCCCGGCGAGCTGATAGCCGATATTGCCGTCGATATCCGCGTACGCGAAGTTCAGCGATGGAAACGGCCACTGGCTCAACGCCTGGCGGAACTCTTCCCAGTTGTGCGCCGCCATTACCATCATCATTGCCTTCACCTGGTGCGCCGGCTCCAGCGCAACGGTCTTCAACGAAAGCGTCCGTGGCTCTCCTTTGATCGCCGGGCTGATGATCGGCCCGTGGCGCGTCACCAGCACCTCCTCGACGACCTGCTCGGAACGCTTCCGCACGGTGATTTCTTCGCGAAACACTTCGCCGCGCGACCACTTCCCGTTCTGGCGGTAGCGCGGTGCGTCCGCCGGGTCGATCTGCTCGACGAACAAGTCGTCGCCGTCCACGAGCGCGGCCGTCATGCCCCAGGCGATCCGTTCGTTGTGGCCCATGACCACCGCCGGCAGCCCCGGCAGCCCCACGCCTGCCGCCTTCGTCTCCGGCGAGTCGATGTGCATCTCCCACCAGATCGAGGGCAGCGAGAGCGTCAGGTGCGGATCGCTCGCCAGCAGCGGCTTGCCCGTCACCGACTTCGTCCCGTCGACCGCCCAGTTGTTGCTCATGCCACGCCCAGCGACGCCGACGAGCTCGGCTGCTTCGCGATAGTCCTCCAGCAGCTCAGGCCGCGCGCCCTTCGCTTCCGTCCCGGGAGGCACGATCACCGGCGCGCCGGCCGGATAGCTGGGATCTAGCTCGCCCATAACCTCCGCACCGAAGCGCTCGATCGTCCACGAACGCACGATCTCGCTGTCCCAGTTCCCCGTCAGAGCCCAGCCGAACAACCGCCCGAAGGCGAGCGAGTCGACCGGCTGCCAGGGCGCCGGCCGTGTGCGCAGGATTGTGAATTCGAGAGGCATCTTTGCTCGAGCAACGAATGCGTTGACGCCCGCCGAGTAAGCCTCCAGCACCTCGCGCTCCACAGGGTCCGCTTCGGCCCAGTCGCGCTCCGCCGCCCGCCGGAAGCCGATACGGCGCGTCATGCGGTCGATCTCGAGCACTTGCTCCCCGAGCAGCTCGGCCAGCGTGCCCGCCGCCGCGCGACGGTTCATCTCCAGTTGCCACAGCCGGTCCTGCGCCTGCGCGTACCCGACGGCGAACGCCAGGTCATTCAGGTTCGAAGCGTAGATGTGCGGCACCCCCCAGCGATCGCGGATGATCTCCGCGCCCTCGCGAAGCCCCTTGAGCGAGACCTTCCCTTTGGCCCGCGGTACCGGCCGCCGCAGCACGTAACCGCCCGCCAGCGCGGCCACTCCCGCCGCAAGTAGCGCTCCAGTCGCGATCCGTCTTACCGTCCGTGCGGTACCCATACGCGCCTCCTTCCGATCATGTCATTCTGAGCCCGACGCATTAACGAGAATCGATTGGCCCCATCAGCGATGAATCTGGCATTACCCCGTCGGCAGAGCGAAGAATCTCGGCGGCCACTCTTCCCACCGCGTTCGTATCGTCCTAACCCCGTACCTCGATTGCCCGACCCAGCGCCTCTTCCAGCTCTTCGCGGCTTACCGCGCCCTCGCGCACGATCGCCGGCGCAGCGCCCGACACGTCGACGACCGTCGATTCCACTTCTCCCGGCGCGCGCCCGCCGTCGATCACGAGCGACACCATCTCGCCCAGCGAGAACGCCACTTCCGCCGCCGACACCGGTGGCCTCGAGCCCGAGCGGTTCGCGCTGGTGCCGGTGAGCGGCTCTCCCAGCATCCGCACGAGGCCGCGCGGCACGTTGTTGTCCGGCACGCGCAGCCCGACGGTCTTCTGACCGGCCAGCGCGCGGCTCCGCAGCCCGTTCGCCTTACGCATGACGATGGTCAGCGGCCCGGGCCAGAAGCGCGAGATCAGTGTCTTCGCGAGCGGCGTGATCTCGGCGTACCGGCTCGCCTCACTCGGCTCGGCGATCAGCAGCGGTAGCGGCTTGTCCGGGGTGCGCCCCTTCACGGCGTACAGCCGCCGGATCGCGTCCTCGTTCGAGGCCGTCGCGCCGATGCCGTACACGGTGTCCGTCGGATAGCAGACGAGCTGCCCCTGACGCAGGAGAAACGCCGCCTGCTCGATGCACGCGGGGTGGTCGGCGGGCATTATGTTGGCCACTCGCCCGCTCAGGCGACTTCGCCGGATGCCTCGCCCCTACGCACCGCCGTCGGACCACCACCCTTCCCGCTCGTCCTGAGGCTCTCGTAGGACGAGCGGAGCGACCACGCGTGGATTCGCCATTCCCGCCGCCCGGCTGGCGACCCCGCCAGAACTGATAAGGGTGCTTATCGAATTCGTTGCCTTGGCCCCGGCCGCGTGCTATCATTCCGTCATGGAACCATCCGCCCCCCGCGAACCGGATTCCGAACGCTCCCACCCGACCTCTGAAGACCTCGAACTCGCCTCCTATCTCGAGGCCGCAACGGCAGATCCTTCCGTTCGTGCTGAGCCCCCTTCCGTTCGTGCTGAGCCCGTCGAAGCACGCGCCCGCGAGACAATCATCATCCTTGACTTCGGCTCTCAATACTCGATGCTCATCGCCCGGCGGGTGCGCGAGTGCCATGTCTACTGCGAGCTGGTCCCCCACGACGCGCCGTGGGAGCAGGTCGAGCGCCTCAACCCGCGCGGCTTTATTCTCTCCGGCGGGCCGGCATCCGTCTACGACGGAGGCGCCCCGCAGGCGCCCGCCTACGTCTTCGAGTCCGGCCTCCCGGTACTTGGCATCCACCGAGCTTCCGCCCGGCTTCCGCGCGCTCGCCCACTCTGACTCCTCGCCCTACGCCGTCATGGCGAACGACCGCGGCCTGATCGGCCTCCAGTTCCACCCGGAGGTCGTGCACACGCCTAACGGCAAGCAGCTCCTCGAGAACTTCCTCTTGCGCGTCTGCGGCTGCCGCGGCGACTGGACCGCCGGCCACTTCATCGCTGACTCCATCCTCCGCATCCGCGAGCAGGTCGGCGACGGGCGCGTGATCTGCGCACTCTCCGGCGGCGTCGACTCCGCAGTCACCGCCGCCCTCGTCCACCGCGCGATCGGCGACCAGCTCACCTGCATCTTCGTGAACAACGGCCTACTGCGCCGCGAGGAGCCCGAGCGCGTCGTCGACACCTTTCACCGCCATCTGAACATCCCGCTCATCCACGTCGACGCCACCGATCGCTTCCTCGAACGCCTCGCGGGCGTCACCGACCCCGAAGAGAAGCGCCGCATAGTCGGAGAGACCTTCATCCGCGTCTTCGAAGCCGAGGCCGACAAGCTATTCCCCGACGACGGCGGGGTCAGCTCCGTAGGGGCGCAGCATCCACCGAAGCAGACGAACGGCCAATCGCATCCCGACTCGCCTCCGTCAGATCGACCCACCGATGCGGAAAATACTGCGCCCAGCACGCCGGCCCGGACCGGCGCCCGCTTCATCGCCCAGGGCACCACCTACCCCGACGTCATCGAAAGCGGTGCCCACTCCACCGCCGCCGAGCCTGCCAGCAGGCCAGCACCTTTAGGTGCGTCATCCACTGTTCACTCTTCACTACTCACTGCTCACTCCAAGACCGCCGCGACCATCAAGACCCACCACAACGTCGGCGGCCTGCCGAAGGAGATGACCTTCGAGCTCGTCGAGCCCCTGCGCTATCTCTTCAAGGACGAGGTGCGCCAGGTGGGCCTCGCCCTCGGCCTGCCCGAGGAGATTGTCTTCCGCCAGCCGTTCCCCGGGCCCGGGCTCGCCATCCGCATCATCGGCGAGGTCACCCGCGAGAAGCTCGACACCCTGCGCGCCTGCGACTGGATCGTGATGGACGAGGTGAAGAGCGCCGCGATGTACCGCGACCTCTGGCAGGCCTTCGCCGTCCTCACCGACACCCGCTCCGTCGGCGTGATGGGCGACTACCGCACCTACGGCCACGTCGTCGCCATCCGCGCCGTCACCGCCGAAGACGCCATGACGGCGGACTGGGCGCGCCTCCCGTACGACCTCCTCGCCCGTATCGCCAACCGCATCGTGAACGAGGTGCCGGCGGTCAACCGCGTGGTATACGACATCACGTCAAAGCCGCCGGGGACGATCGAGTGGGAGTAGCGATGATATGATCGAAGAAGCATGAAATTTACTGTAATCCTCGAACCCGAAGAAGATGGCGGGTATTCTGTAATTTGCCCCGCCGTTCAGGGCGCAATTTCGCAGGGCGATTCCATGGCCGAAGCCCTCGCCAACATCCGAGAGGCCATTCTCGGTTGCCTTGAAGTCGGGAACAAGTACGGTGAATCTCCACCTCTGGAAACACCCGAGATCGTCGCCCGTGAGATCGAGGAGTGCCTCAAAGACCGCGCGGAAGACGGCCTTCCTCTCACCATCGAAACCCGCGAAGTTGAGATCGAAGCCGAGGTCGCTGCTTAGTGCCCAAGCTGCCTGCGGTCTCCGGCCGTCAGGCAGTCGCCGCCCTCGAGAGGGCCGGATTCGGCGTAGCGCGCCGCCGAGGCGGGCATATCATTATGACTAAGCCCGGCCACGCTGCCACCCTTAGCGTTCCAGACCACGCCCAACTCAAGCCGGGAACGCTCCGCGCGTTGATTCGAAAGGCCGGTCTCA
>WNFY01012364.1_pt1 | contig 16672 bp, 17 predicted proteins | sample 5400091 | NCBI WGS metagenome assembly WNFY01 (sample SAMN13153364, study PRJNA577476) | soil metagenome | isolation source: 60 cm soil or saprolite under grassland replicate 1 | place: USA:California | collected 2016-06-15
ATGGCTGCGCTTGCACGATCCTCCAGAGTTCGGAGGTCCCGGCGCGGGGCTGATCGCCGCGTATCGCTGGGCGCCGGAGGCGGCATGGATCGTGGCCGCCTGCGATCATCCGTGGCTGGGCGCCGAGCACATCGAGTGGCTCGCTCGGCAGCGGCAGCCGGGGCGCTGGGCCATCGTGCCCCGGCAGCGCGACGGCCACCCCTGTCCGACGCTTGCGTTGTATGAGCCGCAGGCGCTGGAGGCCATCGAGCGCCGTGCCCGCGCCGATCTTGTGCGTCGGGCCGACCCCTCGGCTGTGCTGGACCTGCCGCGCACCGCCGTCGTGCAGCCGCCTGCCGAACTCGCCGACGGATGGACCAACGTGAACACGCCGGAGCAGTTGCGCGCCGAAGAAGAGCGCCTCGCCTCGCACAATACGGAGCGGAAAGGGGAGCAGCGATGATCGCGGGAGACATTCTCGGCGAGCGGGCGCGCGTTCTTCCCGACAAATGCGCGTTGGTGTACGTGCCCACCGGCCAGCGCTTCTCGTACGCGCAACTGAACAGCATGGCGGAGCAGATGGCGCGCATCTGGACCTCGCAGCTCGGCCTGCGCAAAGGCGAGCGCATCGGCATTCTGGCGCAGAATTCGACGGAGTACATCTGCGCCTTCTTCGCCGCGGGCAAAACCGGCATCGTCCTGGTTCCGCTGAACTCGCGGCAAACTGCGCACGAGTTGTCCTTTGTTGTCCAGGATGCAGGCCTCTCGGCCTTGCTCTACGAGGCGCAATTTACCGCGATGGTGCGCGAGCTGCAGGCAACGCGGCGGATGAAACTGTTGCCTCTGGAGGGCGCGCCATGGCAAGCCGCAATGGCCGCGACTAGCTTGCGTGCCTCAGGCGGCGCGGCCGGCTCAGAAAAAGTTGCCTGCGCGCCGGAAGACCTCTATTGCCTGCTTTACACCAGCGGCAGCACGGGCCGCCCCAAGGGCGTGATGATTCCGCATCGCATGGTCCTCTGGAACGCCTACAACACGGCGGTCACATGGCAGATGCGCGACAGCGACGTAATTCCGATCGTCACTCCGCTGCATCACGCCGGCGGGCTCACGGTCTTCCTCGCGCCCGCCCTACTGCTGGGCGCGACCATCGTGCTGCACCGCGGCTTTGACCCTTCTGAGATCTGGCGCGGCATCGAGCGCGAGCGCGCCACGCTGCTGATGGCAGTGCCGACGATCTTCAAAATGTTGATGGACGCGCCGGAGTTCTCCAGCGCGGATGTGAGCAGCGTACGCTGGTTCATCAGCGGCGGTGCGCCGCTTCCGCGCTATCTGATCGAGGCGTACCGTGCGCGCGGCATCATCCTGAAGCAGGGGTATGGACTGACAGAGGTCGGCGTGAACTGCTTCGTGATGGGCGAGGAGGACACGCGGAGCAAACCAGGCTCCATCGGCAAACCGATGCTCTTTACCCAAGCCAAGCTGATCGACGCGCAGGGTCGCGAGGCGGCCGCAGGCGAGCCCGGCGGGGTCCCCAGCGCGCCCGCCGTTGGCGGGCTGGGGCGAGGCGAGCTGTGTCTGAAGGGACCGCGCAGGTTCAAGACGCGGCAGTGATCGGAGTGGAGCATGAGAAGTGGGGCGAGGTTGGCGCAGCGTTTGTAGTGCTGCGAGATGAAAAGCCGCTCGCCCCAGTCCAGCCGCGCATGGATGAAGCACATCCGAACGCACCGCCGAATGCCGAAGAGCTCTCCGCATTCCTCGCACGCAGGCTGGCGCGCTACAAGCTGCCGCAGCACTACATCTTCGTCCCCGAGCTTCCGCGCAGCGCTTTCGGCAAGGTCCTCAAGCCCGAGCTGCACAAGCTCTTTGTGCAGCGAACGCAGAGCGTTGCCGGCCCGTAGCTGCAGGCAGCCCAGAAGATTCATCGTGGGGCCCCACTTCTGCCCTGGTTGCAAATAAAGCCGTCAAATAACGCCGGCAGAAGTGGGTTCGTCGCGGATGCGGATGGCCTCTGCCCGCCAGCATTGCACCGTGCACGCCTTTGCTTCTAGACTTGTTTTGCCGGAGTGGGAGCTGCACCAGCCGGTTGTAATCACCATGCGAAAGTGGCGGAACTGGCAGACGCACCAGACTTAGGATCTGGCGGGGAAACCCATGGGGGTTCGAGTCCCCCCTTTCGCACCAACTACTTAGGGCCGATACGGAAATCAGCCCTTTTCATTTGTGCCCAATTTTGGGCCCACCTAGAAATTTCTGTGCGAGGGATATGCCGCCGCGATCCTTGGAACCGGCTCTGCGCGGCCTCTTCTATGCAGAAGGTCGACCGTGGATGGCGTCGGGAGCGGTCAGCTTGGCCGCCGGGCCGACGAGGGTCAAAGCCAACGTCGAACCCGGGCCCGGTATTGCCTGTAAGCAGATCCGAACTGCCGCTCAAGATAAAGCTCTTCCCGCACGATCACCCGACGGTCGATGAAGAACAGCACCAGGGGCAAGAGCAGAAGGGCACAGATCGACTGCCATAGAATGGCAATTCCCGCGTAAAGCAGGGCCAATGAGAGATACATTGGGTTGCGTGTCAGACGGTAGGGACCGGTGGTTGCCAGCGCCGTGGCAGGGCGATCCGGTCGGATTGTCGTTCTCTTGCGCCAAAAGAGAATCAGCGACGGCACTGACATCGCAGCCGAACACCCCACCAGTGTCCAGCCTAGCGGACGCGAGATTGCCCCTAGCGGCCAGCGGCCGGCGACCCACCTATCCGCCAGCAATCCAAGACCGAGACCGGCGGCATATACCAGCGGCGGCGGTATTCCTATACCGGGTGAATCTTGCGCTAAGGCCACGTTCGAGGCGCTCCAATCGGATCGCTATAATTTACTCAAATCCGCGGCTTGGGCCAAGTTCGCTTTCAGCCGCCACCTCGCAGAACGAATGCGCTGTGCGTGCGGCAAACCCGCATAAATACTGGCCAATCTCAATTCATGCAAAACGCGCTAAACTATTGATTCTTGGTGTGCGGTGAACTTAGGATCTGGCGGGGAGTCCCACCTTTCGCACCACATTCAGGCCCATTGATCCCGAAAGGCATTCATGTCGCTGATTCAACCCTTCCGAGCCTGCCGCCCACGGCCCGAACTTGCGGCCTGCGTGGCCTCGGTTCCCTACGACGTCATCAATACGGCCGAGGCACGCAAGCTGGCCTTCGGCAATCCGTACTCATTTCTCCACGTCTGCCGGCCGGAGATCGATCTGCCGGAGGGTGTGGACGAGCATGAGGACCGCGTCTACGCCACGGGCGCCGCGAACCTGAAGAAGTTCATCGCCGAAGGCATTCTCTCTCGCGAGGACTCTGACTCGCTCTACGTGTATCAGCAGCGCATGGGCAACCACGTGCAGGCCGGGCTGGTTGCGCTCTGCTCTGCGCGGGAGTACGAAGACAATCTCATCAAGAAGCACGAGTTCACGCGGCGTGATAAGGAAGACGACCGCACGCGCCACGTCTCCGAGCAGAACGCCAATGCCGAGCCGGTCTTCCTCACCTACCGCGCGCAGGCGGAGATCGATGCCATCGTGGACGGCGTGCGCGCCGGCGCCCCGCTCTATGACATCGTGACGCCGGATGGGATCGAGCACAAGGTGTGGAGGATCGCCGATCCGACATTGATCACCGGGCTCGTCGAGCTCTTCCACCGCATCCAGTCGCTCTACATCGCCGACGGCCATCACCGCACGGCATCCGCGGTGCGCTATGCGCAGGCCTGCCGCGCGCGCAATCCGCAGCCGACGGGCCATGAGCCTTACGAGTCCTTCATGGCCGTGGTCTTCCCGCACAATCAACTCAAGATTCTCGATTACAACCGCGTGGTCAAGGACCTCAACGGGCTCACGCAGGAGCAGTTTCTTGCCAAAATCAGCGCCCAGTTCGCGGTCGGCTCCAACGGCAGCCGCCAGCCAACACAGCCGGCGAGCTTCGGGATGTATCTCGGGGGCAAGTGGTACACGCTGCAGGCGCGCCCCGGGACATATGCGGCGGACGATCCGATCAAGCGGCTCGACGTGAGCATTCTGCAGGACAACCTGCTCTCGCCGGTGCTGGGGATTCACGACCCGCGCACCGACACGCGTATCGATTTCGTGGGCGGAATCCGCGGCATGGACGAGCTGGAGCGCCGGGTAAGGGAAGGCTGCGCGGTCGCGTTTGCGATGTATCCGACCTCGCTCGACCAGTTGATCGCCGTGGCCGATGCCGGCCAGGTGATGCCGCCCAAGTCCACATGGTTCGAACCGAAGCTGCGCTCCGGGCTGCTGGTGCGGCTGTACGAGTAAGCTGTATCATGGTTCGTTCACCGATGGCCATCTGATCGGGTATCTTGTCCAGGCGCGGCTTGCCGTCCACCCCAGCAAGTCAACCGCACGCTTGCCGGGGACCCCGGCCCGTGCGTCCACTCTCAGGAGAAGGTTGTATGTTTCGTAAGACTCGTCTCTTCACTCCGGGCCCCACGCCCCTGCTTCCGGCCGCGCAGTTTGCCATGGCGGCAGCCGACCTCCATCACCGCACGCCGGAGTTCCGCACGCTCTACCTCAAGGTGCTGGCGCAGCTCAAACTTTTTATCGGCACGGACAATGACGTCGTCGTGCTCGCCTCCTCCGGTACGGGAGCCATGGAGGCGGCCGTCAGCAATCTCACCAACCCCGGCGACAAGGTGGTCGTGCTCACCGCCGGCAAGTTCGGCGAGCGCTGGGTCTCACTGGCGAAGGCATTCGGCTGCAACGCGGCGGTGCTCACCAAGCCCTACGGGCAGACCTTCCCGATGGACGAGGTCAAGGCGCTGCTCACGCCGGACGTGAAGGCCGTCTTTGTGCAGGCCACCGAGACTTCCACCGGCGTGCGCCATGACGTCTCGGCGCTGGCTAAGTTGGTGAAGGGGACCGACGCTCTGCTGGTCGTTGACGCCATCACCGGCCTGGGCACCACGGACTTCGATGTAGATGGCGATGGGATCGATGTGATCATCGGCGGCTCGCAGAAGGCGCTGATGATCCCTCCCGGCCTCGCCTACCTTGCCGCCAGCGAGCGCGCCTGGGCGCGCATGGAGACCAGCAATCAGCCGCGCTACTACTTCGACTTGCGCAAGGAGCGGAAATCGGCCGCCAAGGGCGAGAGCGCCTACACGCCGTCGGTGGCGCTGATCGCCGCCATGGGCGCCGCGCTCGACTACCTCGAGCAGCAGGGAGAGGGCGACCTGCCGACAGGCCGCGACCTGCTGGTGGCCAACGCCGAGCTCAGCGCGCTGTGTATGCGGACCGCCGTCGAGGCCATGGGGCTCGAGCTCTTCTCTGCCTCCCATGCTGCCGCCGTAACCGCCGTCAAGGCGCCCGCCGGCGTCAGCTCAAGCGACGTCGTCAAGGGTTTCAAGAAAGAGTTCGCGGGCGTGCTCTCCGACGGTCAGGGCGAGATGAAGGGCCAGATCTTCCGCATCGCGCACATCGGCTTCCTCGACTATCTCGACTGTGTCTCGATCATCGCCGGCCTGGAGCAGGTACTGGCGCAGATCAAGCCGGACAGCTTCCAGCTGGGTGACGGCCTGCGCGCGGCGCAGCAACTGTACGCCCAGGCGCGCTCAGCGGCGGTCCACGCAGCCGTGGGAGAGCGCCAGTGAAGATCGTAGTCGCGGAGAAGATTGCGCCGGCCGCCATGCAGGTGCTGGAGGAGATCCCCAACAGCACCGTCGTGACGCCGGAGCAGTTTGCCGCCGATCCCAAAGCTTCCGTGCGTGGCGCCGACGCGCTTATTGTGCGCTCGGCCGTGCAGGCCGACGCGGCGCTCATCGAAGCCGCGGGCAACGTGCGCGTCATCGGCCGCGCCGGCGTAGGCGTGGACAACATCGACGTCGAGACCGCCACCCGTCGCGGCATCGTCGTGATGAACGCTCCAGGTGCCAGCGCCGTCTCAGTGGCCGAACTCACCCTGGGCCTTATGCTCGCCATGGCCCGCCACATACCGCGCGCGGACGTCACCACGCGCGGCGGCAAATGGGACAAGAAGAGCCTGCAGGGCACGGAGCTCGCGGGCAAGACGCTGGGCATCGTCGGGCTGGGCCGCATCGGCACGGAGACCGCGCAGCGCGCCCGCGCCTTCGGCATGAACCTGATCGGCAGCGACCCGTACCTGTCGCCCTCGCGCGCCAAGGAACTCAACATTGAGCTCGTCTCGCTCGATGAGCTCTACGCGCAGGCGGACTACATCTCGCTGCATCTGGCACTGACGCATCAGACGGCCAACATGATCAACGCCGAAGCCATCGCCAAGATGAAGCCCGGCGTGCGGCTGGTCAACTGCGCGCGCGGCGAACTGGTGGACGAGGCCGCCGTCGAGGCCGGGCTGCGTTCGGGACAGATCGCCGCCGCCGCGCTCGATGTCTTCCGCGAAGAGCCGCCGAAAAATAACGGACTGCTCTCGGCGCCAAACCTGTTGGCTACGCCGCACCTGGGCGCGTCGACACGCGAGGGGCAGGAGGCGGTGGGCATCCAGATCGCGCGCCAGGTGCGCGACTATCTGCTGGAGGGCATCGCGCAGAACGCCGTCAATCTGCCGTCGCTCTCCGACATCGAGTACCAGCAGATCAAGCCGTACATGGCCCTGGCGGCCAAGCTGGGACGCTTCGCCGCTCAGCTCTTCACCTCCAACCTGGCCGAGGTCGAGGTGCGCTTCCAGGGCGAGGTCGGCGGCTGGAAGACGCAGCTCATCCGTAGCGCTGCCGTGGCCGCAGTCCTGAGTTCCGACGAGAGCGAGCCGACGAACATCATCAACGCGCAGGCCGCGGCAGAGGCCCGCGGCGTGGTGGTGCGCGAGACGCGCGTTGAGCCCGAATCCCGCGTCAGCTTCCTCCACGTGTGCCTGTTGGGCGCGACCAGTTCGGTAGAGTGCAGCGGCACGCTGGTGCACGGCACCATGCTACGCCTCACGCGGCTCAACGGCATCGAGATCGAGTCGCACCTGGACGGCACCTTCATCGTCTTCTCCAACCTGGATGAGCCTGGTGTGATTGGCCATATCGGAACGGTGCTTGGCAAGCACCACATCAACATTGCGCGCTTCTCGCTCGGCCGCCTGGACCATCAGGCGCTGGCAATCGTGCAGGTCGATCAGGTGGCCACTCCCGAGGTGCTGGCCGAGCTGCGCGGCTCGCCTCACGTGCAGAGCGTTACCAGCGTCAGGGTGTAAGGTCTCAACGAAAGACAGGTTGCGGGTGCCGCCTTCGCCGCCTACAGAAGCAACGGCCCACTCAAGCCAACAGCAGGCTTGAGTGGGCCACTTTCAAGGCTCTCGTTTCCGCATGCGCTAGTTCTTGACGGTCATGGTATCCGAGTTAGCCGCCTTCTTGCCGGTGACTCCCTCCAGGCCGGCCAGCAAACCACGGTAGTCATTCTTGTCGGCCTGGAACGCCATGCCACCCTTCTTTCCGCCATCATCCCAGGTGATGCCGATGTAGTGCTTCTTTGATTTGCTCAAGGCCAACAATGCTCCGACACCGAGGCTCACGACGGCCACGCCAACCGCCGCACCGACACGGCGATGAACGTCCTGCCCGTAGCTGATCTCCGTCACGGCAGCGGCCGGAATGAGCAAGGCCTCGGATTTACCCTTCATGACTCGGATTTGGCCGTTGTCCAAGTAGAGCTTCATACTCGTTCCAGCTTTGACGTCCGGTATTGAACCGCCGTCGTAGCCGATCTTGTAGCTGTTATCGCCAGCGAACGCCATGACCGGAATTAGTATGCAGAGGAACAACGCCAGAATCTTCTTCATCGTTACCTTTCCTTTCAGATTCAACAGCACGAGAATTTTGGACTGCTTTGGGAAAACCCAATCTTAGCCGGCTGCGCTCCGGCACCGCTGTGAGAGCTATCACTATTGTGAGTGACTGATCGGATACACTGGGCGCTGGCGCCGTCCTTGGCCCTCTTTCGATTCGCGCCCAGGACTGGTATGCCCGCGCATTCTTCTTTAGAATGTCCTCTCCAATGTCCATCGAGCCTGAAGACTATGTCGATTCCGCCAAGAAGTTCGAAGCCCTGCTGCGCAAGCTGGCTTCGCAAAACGTAATTGGCCTCGACACTGAGTTTATCTCCGAGGGCCGCTACGAGCCGGAGCTTTGCCTGCTGCAGCTCTCCACTCCGGACGAGATCTTCATCGTCGATCCAATCGCCTTCACCGGGCTTGGGCCACTGTGGGAGCTGCTGGTTGCCCCCGGCCGGCGTGCTCGACCTGCAGGTCGCCGCCGGGCTGCTGGGCTATGGATATCCGCTCTCCCACACCAACCTTTGCCTGCGCCTTCTCAACATCAGGGTCAACGGCGGGGAGAGCTTCACCGACTGGCGCAAGCGTCCGCTGAGGCCCGTGCAGCTCGAATACGCCGCTGACGATGTGCGCTATCTGCTGCCGATGCGGCAAAAGGTGTTGGAGCGCGCCGCCAAGTTGCACCGGCTCGACTGGATCCGCGGCGAGTGCGAGCGCCTGGTGAAGAATGTCATGCGCGAGGACGAGCGCTGGCGCATCTCCGGCAGCGCGCGTCTCAGCCGCCGCCAGCTTGGGGTGCTTCGCGAGCTATGGCGCTGGCGCGACCGCCAGGCGCAGGCCAGCAACGCGCCCGCGTCGCGCATCCTCGGCGACCCCATGCTGATCGAGATCGCCCGCCGCTCGCCGGCGACCCCCGAGCAGGCCGCTCATTGCCCGACTCCGAGCTGCCCTCGAATGAGCGCCGCGACGACCCGCCGCAGGTGTCGGTGCTGACCAAGCTGCTCTCGGTGGCGGTTGCCAACCTCGCCGCGGAAGCCGACGTGGACACCGCATTGCTGGCCACGACCAGCGACATTCAGGAGATCGTGCGCTGGTTTCTGGAAGGCGAAAAGGAGCCCAGGCCCGAGGTCCTGGAGGGCTGGCGGGGCGAGATCCTCTACGAGTCGCTGATCGGCTTTCTGGAAGGCCGCAAGGTGATGCGGGTCGGCAATGTGCGCCGCCCGAACCCGCTTGTCTTTGAGTCGCTACCAGGGGAGTCGCTACCATGAAGGATCCGCTACCCGGAACGAGAACCGGATTGAGCTTGTTGAATTCCTGCGCGCGGAATGGCTCCGCGCAATCCGATGGTGCTCTTACGCGACGCCTTGATATTGCGCATCACTCACCTTTTCCATCCATTCAACAAGCTGACCGTTGAGCTGTTCCTGAATCGCGATGTGCGTCATCGCCGTCATTGCCGTGGCGCCATGCCAATGCTTCTCGCCGGGGGGGATCCAGACCACGTCGCCTGGCCGGATCTCTTCGATGGGTCCGGCTTCGCGCTGAACCAAGCCGCAGCCGGTGGTGACGATCAACGTCTGCCCGAGCGGATGAGTATGCCATGCAGTGCGCGCGCCCGGCTCAAACGTCACGCTGGCGCCGACAGCACGTGCCGGATCGGGTGCCTGAAAAAGCGCATCAATGCGCACGGTTCCAGTGAACCACTCAGAGGGCCCCTTTGCAGAAGGTTGCGAGCCGGCTCTCTTGATGTCCATGTTTCGCACTCCTTAGTTTCTCACTCCTTACTTGTGGAGCTGCTTTGTCCGATCATGCTTTGGTCTCGCGCGGCAGTCTCGCGCGGCATCACCTTGACTGTCGCGGACTGGGCGCGCGGGCCCAACATCCAGCTCAGATACGGGCTGTGATTGTACTTCGCCCTGTATGCGTCATCGACGATGTCACCGGTCAGCCCATCCACCGGCTCGAAGGTGACTTCCTTCGTCATGCCGGCGGCAATGATTCGTCCCGCCTTCTGGCGCACCGCAGCCTGGTACCAGCGAGAGTCCTGCCCGTTGTAGGCGCGCACATAGATCGCGTCGTCGACCGCGACGGACCAAATCCACGTCGGGGTGCCATACGTCTTCCCATCCTCACGGAAGGGCGAGATGTGCAGGTCATCAGCCTCGGCGATCTTGCGCAGTTCGTCTTTCGACCAGGTGCTCATTTTCCGATATTCCTTTCGTAAGTCCATTTCGGGCGCAGCAGCGTGTTGATCGCGCGGCGCTCGTCTACGGTGCGATAGCTCCGAGTTCACCCGGAGCGCAGTGCCATTTAGCGGCCGGTCATCTCCTCGAGCTTTTCCGGGTACCGCGCACCCTGCACCGTAATCTTTGAGGCGGCGGTGTCGATCTCGCGGAGATCGTTGGAGGTCAGCTCGACAGCGGCCGCCCCGAGGTTCTCTTCAAGGCGATGCAGCTTAGTTGTGCCGGGAATCGGAACGATCCACGGCTTCTGCGCAAGCAGCCAGGCGAGTGCAATCTGAGCCGGAGTCGCATTCTTCCGCTCCGCAATGCTGCCGAGGAGGTCAATCAGGGCCTGATTCGCCTTGAGAGCCTCCGGCGTAAAGCGAGGGAGAGTGCTGCGAAAGTCGGAGCTATCGAACGTCGTCTTTTCGTCCATCTTTCCCGTCAGGAAGCCCTTGCCGAGAGGGCTATACGGCACGAGACCAATCCCGAGTTCCTCGATCGTCGGGATCACTTCCTTTTCGGGGGTCCTTGTCCACAGCGAGTACTCGCTCTGGAGAGCAGTGACCGGCTGGACTGCGTGTGCGCGACGAATCGTCTTTGCGCCCGCCTCGGAAAGTCCGAAGTGTTTGACCTTGCCTGCTTGAATCAGTTCCTTCACCGCGCCGGCGACGTCTTCGATCGGCACGTTCGGGTCAACCCGGTGCTGATACAGCAGGTCGATTGTCTCGCTCTTGAGCCGCTTGAGTGAGCCTTCGACAGCCTCCTTGATGTGCTCCGGCCGGCTGTTCAGGCCCGGCGCTCCCTTCATTCCCCGGGGATCGAAATTAGGATTGAGGTCGAATCCAAACTTGGTGGCGATCACCACTTGCCCGCGGAACGGTGCGAGGGCTTCGCCCACGAGCTCTTCGTTGGTGAACGGCCCGTACACCTCCGCGGTGTCAAAGAACGTGACGCCGCGTTCCACGGCGGCACGAAGAAGAGAGGTCATCTCCTGCTTGTCTTTGGGCGGGCCATAGGAAAAGCTCATTCCCATGCAGCCCAGGCCGAGCGCCGACACTTCCAGATTGCTGTTTCCCAGTTTGCGCTTTTGCACGGTGCGGAGACCTCCTGCTCTCTCTGAGCAAACGTTACCGAAGAGTGATGTTCAGGCGTTATCCCGATCCTTCCGATTCATTGCCTATTTCTGTCGGTGCATGTAATTTTGTGCACAATATTCAGATCTTAGGGGTACGCTAGATGCGGGAAAGGAGCGGTGGCCAGGTGAGCAAACAGAGAATCACCAGGGAGGACCAGGATCCGCGGCTGGTCGAGATGCGGGCGGAAGTGGCCCGCAAGATTGCCGCTCATTCCAAAGTTGCTGCTCCTAACCAATTGGCAGGGGAACAAACTGCAATACCAGGTCTCGCGCTCTATCAACGAACTACATTGACTCCGTGCTATCCCGCGACCTACGAGCCCAGCTTTACCGTTTTTGTTCAAGGGAGAAAGCGTATAAACCTCGGCGGAACGACGTACCTCTGCGACGAATCAACTTTTGTCCTGACCTCTGTGGATGTGCCCGTTGTGAGCGAGATTGTCGCAGCCAGCGAGGAGTTGCCGTTGCTGGCGATGCTGCTGAAACTCGATATGGCGGTGGTGCGGGAGATTCTGAGCCAGGAAGAGTTCCATCCGCCTGAGGCTTCGGCCCAGGGTCGTGGCATCGCGGTAGGGAAGACAACAGTCGATCTGCTGAAGCCTTGTTCGCGCCTCTTGGATCTTCTCGATACACCCGAAGACATACCGTTCCTGAGCAACCTGGTACAACGCGAGATCGTGTACCGCCTGCTTCGGGGTCCTCAAGGAGAGCGTCTCCGCGCCATCGCAACGCTCGGCGACCAAAGCCACAGAACGGCAAAGGCCATCGCCTGGCTCAGGGCCAATTACACCAAGCCGTTGCGCGTGGAAGAGCTGGCGGAGGTTGCACGTATGGGCATGTCAACGCTCCACCATCACTTCCGCGCTTTGACCGCGATGAGCCCGCTTCAATATCAGAAACAGCTTCGCTTGGTTGCCGCGCGCGAGCGAATGCTCGTCGAGGGGCTCGATGCCGCCAGCGCGGCGTTCGAGGTTGGGTATGAGAGCGCGAGCCAGTTCAACCGCGAGTACAGGCGCTTCTTCGGTCAACCCCCAATGAAGGACATCAAAGCGCGCAAGCTGGCCGAGTCCGCAATAGGCGGGTAGAATTACATCTTAAAGCCGCGCCACAGCCACAGGCCCGCCATCAGCAGCACCAGAAGACCGCTGGATGCTCCAAGAATGTTGACGTAGGGCTGCAGCCGGTCCTGCTTCATCCTCAACTGCTCCTGCTCTTTCTCCAGGTGCGCCTCCGCTTTGTCCAGAAACAGTTGATCGTCTTCATGCATGGTGAGCGCGCTACGGTAGATCAGCAGCACCGCCAGCGCCGTTGTAAGCACCGCCCATAGCACTGCTAACACCCTCATCGCATCCATTCACACCACCCTTGGCGCCTGGGGACTCCGGTCTGCCGCTCGCCCGCAACGAATAGATCCAGGGCCGGGAGCTTCTCAGACCTCAGCGCCATCGCAGGAATTATAGGCATGCTTCGCCGAATGTCTATCGATTTTTGATATTTCGGGGCGAGCGCAGAGCGTATCGTCTTAGGTTCCAGCGAGCTACACCTGAATGCTGGAACTTCCGACCGTCCGGCCGCTGGATCCAACTTTTGCGACTGGCGGGGAGTTGGAGCATCGAATGAACAGGCCACGAGCGCCGGGGAGCGGTGTTGTTACAGGCCGCTGTGACACTGGTCACCCGGATTTTGCTATAATGGGTCGGTACGAGGAGAGAAAAGAACAATGTCCACCACCACGCCATCTACACCGGAAGTCAAGAACGCCCCGCTAACCCTTACCCCGGCCGCTGTTGCCAAGGTCAAGGAGATCATGGCCCAGCAGAGTCCCGTCCCTACCGGCCTTCGTGTGGGCGTCGTCGGCGGCGGCTGCTCCGGCTTCTCCTACAGCATGCAGTTTGAGACTGGCGCGGGTGCCATGGACAAGACCTTCGAGTTCGGCGACCTGAAGGTTTTTATCGATGCGACCTCGCTCATGTATCTGCAGGGCGCGACCGTCGACTATGTCGAGACCCTGGAAGGCGCCGGCTTCAAGTTCGAAAACCCGAACGTGAAGAGCACCTGCGGCTGCGGCTCGTCCTTCAACGCATAATAGGCCTCACCGAAAACGCAAAACCCCGCTGCGGCGGGGTTTTCTATTGCAACCTTCCATCACACCCGGAAAAAGCGGGCATCAAGGATTCTGTGTGGCTCCAGGCGTGGTTCCGGTGGGCGTCGTTGTCTCAGGCGCTGTGGTTTGTGGCGTCGACCCCGAACTCGTGGACCCCGAACTCGTGGAACCAGAATTCGTGGAACCAGGCTGTCCAACAACTCCGGTTGTCGTGGTCGCCTTCGGATTGAATGGGCCGTTCGGAATGGCCCCTAGCTGGTTTGTGTCCTGCGACGGAAGATAGATGAACAGCCACTCGTTATACCTGCTCTTCTCGTTGAAGGAGTGGACCCCTTCCTGCTTCGACTTGCTCACCACGCCGATCATGGCTCCGCCGCCCAGCACCTCACCGGTTCCGCCAGAGGTGCTCGCCGGCCCGGTGCCGGAGGTCGAGCCGCCGCTCGTGGTGCCAAGTGCTCCGCTCTGCTGTCCTGCGCTCGTTGGTGTTGAGGTGCCGCCCAGTCCGCCTGCGCTGCCCCCGCCGGTTTCGGGCGTTCCCGGTGTGCCCAGCCCTGTGCTGGCGGCCGGCAGGTTGACGTCGGTAAGATGCGCGATTTTCCATGCCCCGTCCGGCGTCATCGGGTCCTTGTAGCGCTTGCGCAGATAGCGGATCTTATTGGTCTCGACCAGTCTGTCGATGGATGGCGGATAGCTGTTGTTCTTGCGGTAGTAGAGCCGTACCGCCCGCTCGTACTGCACCCCGCGATGGATCATCTCCACCTCGCGGTCGCGTCGTATGCTTTGCCGGTAGTTGGTGGCGACGCTCAGCATGGTGATCGCCAGCATGGCAACGGCGAGCATCAGCATCAGCAGCATGTAGCCTGACTGCCGCTCTCTGCTGCCATGCCGCGCTCTCCAACGGTACATCTCTCGCCTCGCTAGCCTTGAGTCAACCGAATGCTCTGCCGGTTGTTGTTCAGCAGGTCTTCGACTTCAACCGCAGTCGGTGTAATGCGCACGATCTTGTACTGCCGGTTCACCACGTCGCCCTCGTGTGCAATCCAGACATTGTCGCCCTGGGAGAGGAATGCCTTGGGCTTCTCGCCCTTGCCGCTGCTGTAGCCAAAAAACTTCAGATTGATCGGCGGTGGAGGCGGCGGAGACGGAGGCTGCGGCGGCCCCTGAGGGACCTCCTCCGGCTGCGTCAGCAGCGGCGGCACCCTCACCCTGGGGATCGCCACCACCTCGGGAGCCGCACGAAAGATGTTCTTTCCCGCGCCTTCGTACACCACCGATTCGGAGTTGTCCAGCAGGTCCAGGCGCAGGCGTGGGTCGAGCGATTCCTCCACCGATGCAGCTCGCATTCCCTTCGGGTTGACGGGTGCCGTGGATGCCGGCCGGGGAGCGCCTCCGCCGCGGGGAAGCAGCGTTCGCGTGACCATCACGAGCGCGAGGACGACCAGAACAACCGCGATCCACTTCTTGGTCGTGCTGGTCTCCGGCTTCATGCCGCGCTCCTGAGATAAGTGGACAGGTGTACGGAGACGGTCAGCTCCTCGCCCTGCATTCCGCTGAAGCCGACTGCATCGATCAGCAGCAGCATCTTCTGCCGCTCCACCTCGTTGATAAAGCGCATGTCCTGCGCATAAGTTCCGTGTACCTGGACCGTGATGCCGACCGACTCGTATCCTGGCGGCGTCTCTTTTCCGGTCCGCTCGTCGTACTTAACATCGGAGACCTTCACGCCGGCATCGCGTGCGATCTTCGACAACTGCTCCGACATCGCGGAGTAGCGCGACGCGAGCCGCTCCTGATTGAATGCGGCCTCCTGCTGGCGCGCCGTGGCGATCTTCTCTTCCATGCCGCGCGTCGAGAGCGCCGTCCTCCCCTTCGCGATCTTCTCCAGCCTCAGTTGCTCATAGACCTGTTCCCGCACGCCTCGCGAGCGGCCGGCTGGAGACAACAGCACCGCGATTGCCGCCACGGCGAACAGCAGCAGCACTCCGGAAAAAATCAGCAGTTGCGTTCGAATGTCGCGCAGCTCGCCAATCATTGCGCGCCTCCCCGGGCCAAGTCCTGCTGGACGGCTTGCATACTGTCCGATGTGCCCAGCTTGCGTGGCATGTAGACAGCCACAACGTGGAACTGCACCGTGTCCGGGCTGCCAGTGCCTTGAATCGAACTCTCCTCCACAATGCGCGCCTCGCGAAACGATGGCGACTGCTCCAGCCGCTTCACCAGCTCCACGGCGGCCTCGCGCGAGGTTCCGGCGACCGTCAGATGGACCTCGACGGTGTTCGTCGCCGGCTGCAGCTCCGGCGAGATGGAGACCACGTGCAGCCTGGGCGGCATGATCTGCTCCAGTTGCATGAAGACCCGGGTCCAGGAGAAGGATTTGCGCGCGATGAGCCCATTCAAAAACTTTGAGGTGTTCAGCACCGGAATATTCTGCGGCTGCCGCAACATGACGCGGCGGACATCCAGATACGGCTTGGTGGCCAGATTGATGTTCAGTCGCACGTACTTTCCTCTCGTCTCTTCCTACGCCCCAGATGCTATGCCCAAAGCAGCGCGCCAATCGCGCCGGCAAACTGGTTGCGCAGCACCTGGTCGGCCGCAATGGAGTAGCCGATCAGCTCTTTCACCTGCATGCCGGTGTGCTCCTCCAGGGCCGGCGTCAGCTCTCGCAGTCCGGGAACGCCGTTTACAAAAAGTTGCTCCACCTGCAATCCATAGTTGTCCTGGAAGTACACCAGCGACGGATAAATATCGTCGGCCAGGTGGGCCGCGGTCAGAGCGGTGTTTCCCGCGCCTTCAAGAATGCGGAAGAGCAGCAGTTGTCCCGCGTTGACGACCGCCACTGCGGTCGAATCGCGGCAGACCTTGAGCAGCATCGCGGGGCGGTCGCCGTCCACCGCGCCGAGGGCCCCCACGCTCGAGGGCAGCACCACGCCCGGCGAGCAGCCGCCGGCGCGAAACGCCGACTCGTACTCCTCCAGAACACTCTGCAGCACAATGGAAGCTGCCACGCGAAGCCCCTGCGGAGTGTGCTGCGCATCAAAGCTCAGCGCGGCCTTGTCGATATCGAACGGCAGCGCCTTGCGCAGCCTGAAGCGCACCGCGGCTTCGGCCTCACCGCGGCGCTCCGGCAGGGAATCGAAGTCCAGCAGCGTCATGCGCACCGCCGAGTCCGGCAGCACCGCGATGACCTCCTGGCCTCGCCCTCCCACCGATGCGACCGCCTGTCCGATGGCATTGCTCAGCGTGTGCGCTTTCTGCACATTCTGCGCGGTCAACGTCGGCGTGACTACACCGGGTGACAGCGCAAAATAGTGCATTGGGCCGATCGCGCCGCTTCCGGCGTCCGCGCGAGCAGCGGCCACGCCCTCCGGAGTGACTTCGCAGGCGATGCGGGGCAGGCGGATTGCTGTCTTTCTCTCTGCCATCAGCGGGCT
>WNFY01003984.1_pt1 | contig 16666 bp, 16 predicted proteins | sample 5400091 | NCBI WGS metagenome assembly WNFY01 (sample SAMN13153364, study PRJNA577476) | soil metagenome | isolation source: 60 cm soil or saprolite under grassland replicate 1 | place: USA:California | collected 2016-06-15
CACCCCTGTTGGGATAATTACTCATATTGCCATAGCCTCTGTTCCCGTAATCTCTGCCCGTATCTCCATAGCTTCTGCCTCTGTCTCCTGTGCCCATAGTTGAGCCATAGCCTTCATTGCGCCATCTGTTGAAATCAGATGAGCTGCCATACCTTGAACCATAATTGGTGCCGTAATCATTATAGCCGCCTGAGGGATATTCGCTTCCACCATAACCTGCTCCTCTCTCTCTCATGCTGCCATAATTAGAACCGGCATAATCACCGTATGATCCCCGGCCCTGGTTATAATCGGCTTCACCATAACCTTCATTACGGCGCTGATTATAATCGTAGTCGCGACCACCATAATTCTCATAATTACGCTGTTGGTTATAATCGGTGTCGTGATTATAATTTTCATAGTTGCGTTGCTCACCATAATCGCCTTCACGATTATAAGTGCGCTGGTTTTGTTCCCAATTTTCGGAACGTCGGTCACGCCTGTTTTCCATAGTAAAAAATTTTTGAGATTAAGAAATAGTGTGGAATAATAATAAATGTCTAAAACTATGCCGCAACTAACTGTGAAATTCCGTTTCCGATTTCAGTTGAATCAACAATAAATCTTTTGGAATATTGAATTTATATATGCTTAAAAAAATAACCATTTTCACTTTTTTGATAACCAACGTATTTAGCCAAGAAAAGTTTTTGTGTTAAATAATATGCTGATTTTTATTTTTTTCAGGATTAATACAAATGAAAAATATTTATGAATTATGGCTCCGAAGTTTTTTAGTAACATAAATTTTTTTTCTTATTAATCTTAATTAACTCTCTTTTTTTTCAACAAAAAAAACAATAAAAACTGATGTTTTTTTTCTACACTTCAACTAAGAGAAACATTTTTTGAGGAATTATTTTAAGTCGGACTTTAGGGTCTTATGATTTCATCATTTTGATAATTCTACGAAACTGTGTAATACTTATCCGATAAATTACTGCTTTAACTGAAAACAATTTAAAACAGGAATTAATTACTTTTAATTCTTATAAAAATAAAATTACAATGAGCATATCTCTAACAAATGAAAATACCAGCGCCTCTCTTTTAGAACGAAGATCATTTGTTTTTACGGCACTTAAAGCCGCAGGAGTTTACGCTCTTTTAACTGTGCCGGGAGTAAGCAAGGGCCATAACGAATCAACAGCAAGAAAAGAATATACCGTACAAGATATTATTGACCTGATACTAAAAGAAATTCCCGGTGCACCTTTTAAAGAAACAGTAGATACAATAAAAAGCGGAAGTGCCGATCAAAAAGTAACAGGTATCGTAACTACAATGTTTGCAACAATTGAGGTAATAAAACAAGCAGCACAACTCAATGCAAATTTTATCATTGCGCATGAACCAACTTTTTATAATCACACAGACGATATCAACTGGGTGCCCGGTAATGAAGTAGTGAAAAAAAAGCAGGAATTACTCTCAAAAAATAATATTGCAATATGGCGCTTTCATGATTACTGGCATGCACATCGTCCCGACGGAATTACTTATGGCGTTTTAAAAAAAGCAAACTGGTTGGAATACAATAGTACTGCTGAACCCGTTTTTAAAATTCCTGTTGTTACTTTAAAAGAAATCATTCATCATCTTAAATCATCATTAAGTATTGATCACCTAAGAGTAATTGGCGATTTATCACAATCATGTGAACGCATTGCCTTATTGCCCGGCGCATGGGGCGGACAAAGACAAATAGCGCTTACAGAAAAAGAACAACCGAATGTGCTAATTGTTGGAGAAGTGCATGAGTGGGAAACCGCAGAATATATAAGAGATGCAAGGCTTTTAGGTTCAAAAACTTCATTGATTATTCTTGGTCATTCTGTAAGTGAAGAACCGGGAATGGAATATCTCGTGGAATGGCTACAAGCAAAAGTGCCCCAAATAAAAATCACACATATTGCTTCTAAAAGTCCGTTTACATTGGTTTGAGTTTTAAATAAAATTTGAGCTTACCATGAAAAAATTTTTTCTTATCTCCTCTTTGTTTACGACAATCATTGCACATACACAGGAACTGTATCAAATACCATCAAATACACAATCGCACGTCAGTAGTTTTGAAAACATGAATGGGGTAAAAGGCCAGGGTGGTAAAACAAATAAAACTGCCAAGGGTAATGCTTTTGAACTTATAAAAGCCGGAGAAACAAAAACACTGCTCAATGTTAAAAGGGCAGGCATTATTCAACGCATGTGGTGCACAGTTAGTGATCGCTCTCCGCAAATGCTGCGATCACTTCGGCTGCAGATGTTTTGGGATGATGCTTCAAGACCTGCTGTAGATGTGCCTTTGGGTGATTTCTTTTGTGCAGGACTTGGTAAAACAGCTGCATTTCAAAATGCATTGTTTAGCAATCCTGAAGGAAGATCATTCAATTTTTATATTCCTATGCCTTTTAAAAAAGCTGCAAAAATTCTATTGGTAAATGAAAGTAAAAAAGACATTTCATTGTTTTATGATATTGACTTTGCACAATTGCAACAGCCACCCGCCAACGCACTTTATTTTCATGCGTACTGGCATAGAGAAATCACAGCACCGCTTGAAAAAGATTTTGAGCTGTTACCTCTTGTAAAAGGCAAAGGAAGATATCTTGGTGTGAATGTTGGTGTGAATACCGATTCTGCTTATACTAATACATGGTATGGTGAAGGTGAAGTAAAAATGTTTATTGATGGCGATTCAAAATATCCCACCATTAATGGCACGGGCACTGAAGATTATATCGGCACCGGCTGGGGAGAAAGGAACATTTACACATATGTACCAGGGTTGCACCATTGCCGATGAAAAGAACAGGCAATTTGCTTTTTATCGTTTCCATATACCAGACCAAATTTTCTTTTATACAGATTTCAAGCAACAATTCAAAGAATTGGCGGCGGCGATTATGCTGTGGTAAAGGAGTTGCAAAAGAAAGGCGCGTTTTATTAAAACCTGTTACAGTATCTACCGACACAGGTTTTGTTCGTTTATTGGATTTGCCGCATGCGCCCTCTTTGGAGGATGAAAATTTTCCAAAGGGCTGGGTAAATTTTTACAGGATTGATGACTATTCTGCCACTGCATATTTTTATCTTGATAAGCCTTCAGGTGAATTGCCGGCTCTTGCTCCCGTGGAAGAAAGAACAAAATAACTTCTTCTAACTTTACTGTCTATCTGCCAGTAAACTGACGAACTTTCTAACTTCCTCACTCTTCAAAAAAATTTTCCACAATTAAGAAGGTTTTATGCAATTATAGCGTAAGAATTACGGAACTTGCGCTTTAATAATCTAAGTTTTATGAGAATCCAGTTCATTAAAAATATTCACTTCACGAGGCTGCTAAAAATCAATGGCCGGTTAAGAGAATTTAATTTCAGAAAGATGAAAGGTCCACAGGAAGAGCTCTTTAGTGTAGATGTAAGTGATGACCGTGGTAACCGCATAATGTTTCAAATGCAAAAAGATGGCAATGCTTGGAAGATTACAGATCAAGAAGTACCCAAATGGATTTTAGAAAATGACGACAAATTGAATGAGGCGATAGAAGAAGAATTACGCAATGTTTGAAACCAAGAGAAAGGACTAATCGGAAGTAATTTTCGTTATTACTTTATTTTGAAGAATGTATTTTATTGCAAAAAACTGCTCTACAAAAATTGCCTGATAAAAATGATAACAATGCCGGACTTTTCCGGCATTGTTGTTTTGTTGAGATTCTTGATTAGGACATATGAGATAAAATTATGAAATACATGAAGCTCATAATTGAAATTAGTAAACTGTCATTAATCAAAAGTCTTATCCAATTTTGCCGACAGGTGATTTTCAAAACGCTCGTTCTGATATGTACTCATATTCAATTCATACTCCAGCACATTGCCTTTAATTTTTATTATACGCTGTGTGGTAATAGTTTTAGGATCGTTTTCAATGTTAATTGTATTGAATGTAAATCGATCGTCTATGAATTGTTGCAATTCATAAGTTTCAGTTCTGCCACCGACTTGAGCACTTACCAAAAGAATTTTTTCATCTTTAAGCAAAATAAATCCTGTGTCCCAAAAAACAGTTTGCCCGTTTTTCTCTGTATTATTTTTATACTTGGTTTTTTGATTAAAGTAAATCGCATCTTTAAATTCATCCGGTTCAAATTCCCAGACCTCAGTATAAAAAGTAGGTTGAATAGTAGGATATTTTGCAGAGCCTTCTCCTTTCCATACACCTTTTAAACGCCTTTTTAATGTTTCAAATATTTCTTTCATGTGTTTTATTTTTAATAAGTGGGCAAGTTTAAAATAAAAATATAAACATTAAATTTTTGTCAGCTACAATACTTTTTTAAATTTTCAAAAAACGCTTTATTATTGATTCTGCAATTGCCTTTTTTGTACATTAATAAAAATTTTTTCTTTGATTTTTGAAAAATATAAACTCATGCTCATCAAAAAATTTGTCCTCTCATTTTGCCTTTTATTTTTTGTAAAAATTTCTTTTGCTCAAATTCCGGTAAGAGAAGAGCCAAGACATCATGTTGCACTGCAAAATAACTACATAAGATTATTGGATGTATGGATTTCACCTGGTGATACTACACTATTCCATCTTCATGAAATTCCTTCACTGTTTGTGGTATTGTCAAAAACCTTAACCGAATCACAGGTGAAGGGTGAAAACTGGGTGCAAGGTGCATTTACTTCTCCGCGGGGCTATGTATGGTATAATGATTTTAAAAACGGCCCGTTAATTCACCGCGTTTGTAATGTGGATACAATTCCATTTCATGTGATGGATATAGAAATTCTTTCAAATTATAATAAAAACAACAATCAATTATCTCCCCTACCCTTTGATACTTTATTCACCAATGAAAAAGCATTTGCCTATCATGTAAATCTTTTAAATAAAGAGGATAAAAAAATAATTGAGCATCGGGGTCCGATGGCAGCAATAGTTGTTTCAGGACCAGGCCTAATCATGCAAAATCAAAAAGATAAAAAACAACAAACAATTTTACAGGGAAAGTTTCTTTGGATTGAACCAGGCGCAAATTGTTCAATTCAAAACAATGGAACAGATGAGACTTCCGTAGTTATTTTTGAGTTGAAATAAATAAGTTCGAATGCTTTAACTTTTGATTGTTTAAAAATTCAGATTCAACTTTCGAGCACTCCAACTTTTCGAACAATCAAACACTCAAACTTTTGAACATTTAAACTTCTTAATATTTTTATTACTTTTATTTTTACCTGCTCAATAATTCACTTGTCTCAAACCATAAACTATGCTTATGAAAAAACATGTTGTTTTCTTTGTTGTCAATTGTATTATTTCCTCGTCATTGTTTGCGCAAATAGATGCGGGTTTATTTCGCTATCCTGATGTATCACAAACACAAATTGTTTTTACTTATGCAAATGATCTTTGGGTAATGCCAAAAGAGGGCGGTACTGCATTGAAACTGAGTTCGCCACCTGGTGTTGAAACCTTTCCAAAATTTTCACCTGATGGAAAAAACATTGCATTCACGGGTAACTATGATGGCAACAAAGATGTTTATGTTATTCCTGCAACCGGAGGTGTGCCTATACGTTTAACGGAACATGGCTATCCTGATCGTGTTGTAGACTGGACAAATGATGGAAAAAAAGTTTTGTTTGCTTCAATAAGAGAAAGCGGCAAAGCACGTTTCAACCAGTTTTATACTGTTGCTCCAAGTGGTGGTCCTGATGAAAAATTACCATTGGCTTATGCTGAATACGGTTCTTATTCTCCTGATGGAAAACAAATGGCAGTAACATTTCGCTCACAGGTAGGAAGGAACTGGAAAAGATACCGGGGCGGATGGAAAGCCGACATAACTATCTTCAATTTTGAAACACTTGCTTCTGAAAATATTTCCGCTAAAAGTGATGCCGGTGATGAGTTTCCCATGTGGCATGATAACTTTATTTACTTTATGTCTGATCGCGGACCTGAATTACGCATGAATCTCTGGCGTTATGATATCGCCAAAAAAACTTTTGAACAGCTTACAAAATTTACTGATTATGATATTCATTTTCCTTCAGCAGGACCGGAAGACATCGTGTTTGAGGCTGGCGGAAAATTATACCTCTATCAATTGTCATCTCAACAATTAAAAGAAGTAAAAGTAAATGTTGTAACAGATAAGACTGCACTTAAACCAAAAATTGAAAGTGCTGAAAAATATATTCAGCATATTGCTATTAGCCCTGATGGAAACCGCGTATTGATTGAAGCAAGAGGAGATGTTTTTTCTGTTCCTGCAGAAAATGGTTATGTAAAAGATCTCACAAGAACCTCAGGCGTTGCAGAACGTTATCCTGCCTGGTCTCCCGATGGTAAAACTATTGCATACTGGAGTGATCAATCAGGTGAATATGAACTTTGGATTGCTCAGCCTGACAAAGAAAATTCGGCAAAAAAAATAACCAGTTATGGTGCAGGTTTTAGATACAACTTATTCTGGTCACCCGACAGTAAAAAACTTGCCTACATTGATAAAGCAATGAAGATAAAGATCTGTGATGTTGCAAGCGGCACAACTACGGACGTAGATAAGGCATTGAGATATGCACATGGAAATCTTGAAGGTTTTACTTGCAGTTGGTCACCAGATAGTCGCTGGCTTGCTTTTAGCCGTGATCTTGAAAACCAGCACAATACTGTTTTTATTTATGACTATCAAAATAAAAAGCTGCAACAGCTAATCAGCGGTTTTTATAATTGCAATAATCCTGTTTTTAGTGAGGATGGAAAATATTTATATGTTGTTTTATCAGCATCTTTTCAACCATACTATAGTGATGTTGACAATTCATTTATCTATGCCAATTCCAGCCAGGTTGCTACAATTTGTTTAAAGAAAAGCACAGCGTCTTTACTTGCGCCCAAGAATGACACAGTAGCAGTGAAACAGGAAGAAACGGCAAAAAAATCAGAGCCAAAAAAAGACGAAAAGAAAGATAAAAAAGATACTGCTGCTGAAGAAAAAAAATCTGAAGTAAGTCCTGTGCAAGTAGATTTTGATGGCTTTGAACAACGGTTGGTAATCCTGCCGCCAAAGCCCGGCAATTATGGAAATTTAAATAGTATAAAAGGTAAAATCATTTATCTCAAATATCCCAATACAGGTTTATCCAGCGAACATCCGTCTCTCAAATATTATGATATAGAAAAGCGTGAAGAGAAAACAATTTTGGATAATGCAGATAATTACTGGCTCTCTACCAATGGCAAAAAAATATTGGTGTCAAGGGCAAATTCCTATGCAGTTATAGAACCTGCTGAATCGCAAAAATTTGAAAAGCCACTACGCGTTTCTGAAATGGAAATGATGGTTGACCCCGTTGAAGAATGGAAACAGCTTTTCACTGACACATGGCGTTTTGAACGTGATTATTTTTATGATGCAAACATGCATGGAGTTAACTGGAACCAGGTAAAAGAACGCTACACAAAAATGCTTAATGGTGCAATGACACGGGAAGAAGTTGATTTTATTATTGGAGAAATGATTGGTGAATTAAATTCGTCACATACTTATCACGGTGGCGGAGATGTGGAAGAAGAAAAAAATCAAACGGTTGGTTATTTGGGTGTGAACTGGGAAGCAGATGGTCAGCATTACAAAATAAAAAAGATCATAAGAGGTGCAGCGTGGGATGCCGAGGTGCGCTCCCCACTTGATATGCCGGGGATTGATATAAAAGAAGGTGATTATATTCTTGCAGTGAACGGAGTGCCGCTTACAACTGAGCAGGAACCTTATGCTGTATTCCAGGGTCTCTCAGAAAAAACAGTAGAGCTAACTTATAATTCAACTCCTTCATGGAGTGGCGCTAAAACAGCCGTTGTTAAAACAATGAGCGGTGAGTACAGATTACGCAATCTTGCATGGATTGAAGCGATGCGCAGAAGAGTGGATGAAGCAACCAATGGTGATGTGGGCTATGTGTATGTACCGAGTACGGGCATTGATGGTCAGAACGAATTGATGCGGCAGTTCAATGCACAATGGGATAAGAAAGCACTCATCATTGACGAACGATTTAATGATGGCGGTCAAATTCCTGATCGTTTTATTGAAATGCTGAATCGCACGCCATTGGCATACTGGGCAATTCGTGATGGCAACACATGGCCGTGGCCGCCCTTTGCTAATTTTGGACCCAAAGTGATGCTCATTAACGGATGGAGCGGTTCAGGTGGTGATGCCTTTCCTGATTATTTCAAAAAGAAAGGCCTTGGACCACTCATTGGCGCAAGAACATGGGGAGGATTAATTGGTATCAGTGGTGTGCCCGATTTAATTGATGGCGGCGGCATTACTGTGCCCACGTTCCGCATGTATAATCCTGATGGCACCTGGTTTAAAGAAGGTCATGGCGTTGATCCTGATATCGAAGTAAATGAAGATTTAACAGCAATGGCAAAAGGTACCGATCCGCAATTAGAACGCGCTATTGTTGAAATAAAAAATTTGATGAAGAGTAAAGGATATGCAGCGCCTAATCAACCGGCATACGAAAAACGTTGATAGAAATTAAAAAGACCTGGCAGGTTTTAAAATCTGCCAGGTCTTATTTTATTTTTTATCCCCATAATGCTGTGCATTCGGTCAGGCGAAACAAAAAGCAAAAGCGAAAAACAAAAGTTGAAGAATATTATTCATCAGCCCGCATTTTGAACCGTGTTACTCCCGCATAATAATTATTCAAGCGTAGCCAAATCAATTACAAACCTGTACTTCACATCACTTTTTTCCATTCTCTCAAATGCTTTATTTACGTCTTTAATATTGATCACTTCCACCTCAGCGGTAATATTATTTGCTTCACAATAATCCAGCATCTCCTGTGTTTCAGCAATGCCGCCAATCAATGAACCGGCAAGGCTACGTCCCTGAAAAATTAAATTAGAGGCTGGCACCACTGCCGGAGTATTAGGTAATCCCACACAAACCATCGCACCCTTTGTTTTAAGCATGTTCAGGTAGAAATTATAGTCGTGCTCAGCAGAGACCGTGTCGAGAATAAAATCAAATGAACCTGTTACTTTTTTTACCTGTTCTTCATCTTTTGTAAACACAAATTTGTGGGCTCCTAATTTTTGGGCGTCTGCTTCTTTGGAGGGTGAAGTACTTAACACGGTTACTTCTGCACCAAATGATGCTGCAAATTTTACCCCCATATGTCCCAGGCCGCCTAATCCCAGCACAGCCACTTTTTGTCCCTTTCCCACTTTCCAGTTGCGCAATGGTGAGTAGGTTGTAATCCCGGCACAGAGTAACGGAGCCACTTTTTCCAGTGGCAGATTATCTCCAACTCTCAATACAAAATCCTCATCACAAACGATCTGGTTTGAGTAGCCACCATATGTAATACCATCACCATTTCTTTCAGGAATACTGTAAGTGTATGTGGCACCATTCAAACAATACTGCTCAAGATCATGTTTGCAATTATCGCATTCCCTGCAGGAGTCTACAAGGCAACCGATGCCCACCGTATCACCCTCTTTAAATTTCGTTACATGGTCACCCACCTGCCTTACTTTTCCAATAATTTCATGACCGGGTACCAGTGGATAAACTGACATTCCAAAATCATTACGAACGAAATGAATATCTGTATGACAAATACCGCAATACAGGATTTCTACCAGCACATCATGGGGACGCGGATTTCGCCTGGTAAATTCCCACGGAATTAAGTTTTCAGAAGCCGCCATGGCCGCATAACCTTTGGATGGAAGCCTGGTTGAAGTTGATTGTTCCACAGGCATTTCTTTTATTTCAGGCATACTATTAATTTTTTATAGTGAAGAAATAAAGATAAAATCTTCATTAAGGTATTGAAAGAGTTTGAAATTTGAAAATTGGTTTACTCTATTGGTATTGTTGCTAACAAAGTTTTATTTTTTTAAGAGATATTTCGATTCAAAAAATTCGATATTCCACAAAAACATTGAATGATTTGGTTCTTATCGCATTATCATAAATAGAATTTTTTGTCTGACAGGATAAGAAAATCGCCGTTAACAGTTGCATAGTAATGGTATGAATCAGTATCATCAACAATCATTCATCACCTTTTGTTTATAATTGTTGAAATATTTTTCACCAGAAATATTACCTTTCCTGAAGGGATGCTTTGGCATAGGAAAAATTTCTCTATTGGTCCGGTTACTATAATAAGTACCTGACTTGTCAGCCCTCTATGCTAACATCAAAACGTTTACGCTCATTTCTAAAATTATGTATAAAGAATTCAAAAAAAAAGGAGTGAATTATGCCGAACGATCAAAATAATTATGGTTCTGCAGTTTCTCTTTTTCGCTACCCTGTAAAGTCAATGATGGGGGAGGAATTAAGTGCAACTGATGTTACCCAACAAGGGCTTCTTGGCGATCGCATGTACGCTGTTGTGGACAGTTTTGACGGTAAAGTGGGAAGCGCAAAAAATCCCCGCAAGTTTCAATAAATGTTTTTTCTTTTCATTTGGATTCATAATGATTTTTAAAAAATTAAATCATTTTATATGAAAACGTTTTTTTCCATGTTCATAATTATGTTTATAGCCATTCCAATTTTTGCACAGGTAGATAACACACACGTAAAAATTCCGGAAGGTTTTGTATCCTTATTCAACGGGAAGAATCTTGATAACTGGAAAATACCTGCGGGGGATAATGGACATTGGAAAGTATTAGACGGTGTGATTGATTATGATGCTGAAAGTGAATCAAAGGGAGACAGAAGTCTTTGGACTGAAAAATCTTATAAGGATTTTGTTTTGTACATAGATTGGCGTATCAAAGCAACGCCATGGAAAAATCAGCATGTGCCACTTATTTTGCCAAGCGGTCTGCATAAACTGGATGAAAATGGTAAGGAAATAAATATGATATTGCCGGATTCCGATTCCGGAATTCTTTTGCGTGGTATCGGAAAATGCCAGGCGAATATATGGTGTTGGCCTATTGGTTGCGGAGAAGTATATGGATACAGAATGGATACAACAATGTCGCCGGAAGTGAGACGTGGGGTAACTCCAAAAACAAATGCCGATAAAAACATTGGAGAGTGGAATACATTCAGGATAACCTTTAAGGGTGACCGTTTAACTGTGGAACTTAACGGTATTACAGTAATTGAAAATGCTCTTATCCCGGGAATACCGGAAAATGGACCAATTGGATTGCAACATCATGGGGATAAGAAAGAAGGTGAATGGGTAAGCCCGCCAAGTTTGGTTCAGTTTCGGAATATCTATATAAAAGAACTTTAAAAGATTAAACCTTTTTGGTGAGTACACTTGCAACAGTTAATTGGTTTTTACAATAATTACCTCTTGAAATATTTCAGCTTCGTATAAATAAGCAGTCAATGAATATCGTGCTGCACAACAGTAAAAACGACTAAATGAAAGAATACTTACTCTTTGTAGTTTTATTATTATCGTTTAAGGGTATTTGTCAAAATAAAAAATTGGTTTGGTCTGATGAGTTTAATTATATCGGGCATCCAAACCCGGATAAGTGGAATTATGAAGAAGGTTACGTTCGTCATAATGAACTTCAGTACTACACTGCAAACCGGCTGGAAAATGCCCACGTGGATGGTAATAACCTGGTGATAGAATTGCGAAAAGAAACACCTGAAAGTTTTTTACCAACTTCCATTAACGATGAATGGCACAGGTACACATCAGCGAGCATTAACACGCGCAACACTTTCTCACACAAATATGGTCGCTTTGAAATAAAAGCTAAGATGCCTCAGGACAAAGGCACCTGGCCTGCCATCTGGTTTCTTAGTCCGCTCAGAACTCCTAATATATCCGGGCCGCCCCAGCCAAGAAAAGCAAATGGTAAAGAAGTGGAAGGTCCGCCGCGGGGACCTAATAACGGAGAATCATCACAAGGTGAGATCGATCTTATGGAAGCATGGGGCACACATCCAAATGAAATTGCTGTTCACATTCATGGTACCAAAGGACCAACTCCATCAGCAACTGTTGCGGTAGATGATATGTATAACGAGTTTCACATTTATGCTATGGAATGGTATCCTGAGCATATTGACTTTTTTGTGGATGAAAAGAAAATTCTTACATATACAAAAGATGAAACCACCGGCTGGGCTTTTGATAAGCCTATGTACCTGATCATGAATATTGCCTGCGCAGGACCTGATGAACCCGCTCCTGACGATTCCAAACTTCCGCAATTCATGATCGTGGATTATGTACGCATTTATGATCTGTAATAGAAACCTGGTGTTTATGTTTTGACAACAATGAAAAATACTTTTCACCAACAAATATTATCTTTCGCAAAGGGATGCTTTTAGAACAGCAACAAATTTTTTGATCGTCAGATGAAACACAGAAGCCTTCTCATCGTTAACGGCCAGCCCTGAACACCCAAATAATAATTAGTAAGATAAATGAACAAAAAGCCATTAAAAAATTTTATAGCGGTAGTTGCCGGGGCAAGCCGTGGTGCAGGAAAAGGCACAGCTCTTGCACTTGCACAATTAGGCGCTACTATTTATGTTACGGCACGCAGCACCGGGAACGACTATACCTTTTCTGACCTGCCATACTCAATAGAAGAAACTGCCAAACAAATTAACGAGTGTGGAGGAGTGGGTATTCCGATGCAATGTGATTATACGGACGATACGCAGGTAAAACAATTATTTCAGAAAATACACCAACAGAGTGATAAAATTGATTTACTTGTAAATGCAGCCTGGGGCGGAGAAGAAATTAAAATAAACAATAAACCCTTTTGGAAATATCCACCCGGGCAATGGAATACTCCTTTCTGGACACATTATAAGTCTCATTGGGAATATATGTTTAACCGGGAGTGAGGAATTATTTGGCTGCAAGCTGTTATGCTGCAGAAATAATGGTGCAGCAAAAAAGTGGATTGATTATTAATATTTCTTATTGGGATGATGGTAAATTCATGGGCGAACTTTTTTATGACCTTGCAAAAACAACAATGAATCGTTTAGCATTTGGTCTTGCCCACGAGTTGAAAAAAGACAATATAGCTGTTATATCATTAGCGCCCGGTTTTATGCAAACCGAAGTAGTAATGGCTGCAATAAATCTGAATACTGAAGCAATAAAAGAAGCTTTTGGGTTCCCAAATCAGACGACAACTTATGTAGGCCGGGCGGTAGCGGCACTTGCCTGTGATTTAAAAGTGATGGATAAATCAGGGAAGACATTTCATGTTTCTGACCTTGCAAAAGAATATGGTTTTACAGACACAGATGGTTCGCAACCCTGATAGTTGCACTGCCGCTTGATGGAGTATTTTTGTGCAAGTTCTTTTATACCAGCTTTTGTTTTTTCATGGTATCGTTCCTTGCGTCGCATTTCTTTCATCTACAGTGCTGGTGGCATCATTGACCGTGTTATAATAATGCTTGGGTGTTCATCTCTTATATTAAATATTCGCTAATTGTTTTATGGAAAAAATGATAAGTTGAACCTTATGTAAAACTTTAAGTAGCTTTCGTATTAGTCTTCATTTATCTATTCCTCGAAACTTAAACTTTCAATTAAAATGAACAATTATAAAAAATCAACAGTAAAAAATTTGTGCAAATATGTATTTGCATTTGGTATAGTTGCAATAAATTGGAATTTTTTAATGAAGAAAAATCATTTCCACTTAAATTCAGTAAAGACAAAGATGGAACTATTACCCAAGTGCTTGCATTTGACAGGGACTTGTGGAATAAGGTGAAAGATTATAAACCCGTTATAAAAAAAGAAATCAAGCTTACACCTCAGCAGCTTAAAGCTTTTGAAGGAAAGTACCGGTTTCAATTTGAAAAAGGCGAAGATTCATTTTTGCAAATTACCACGGCTGAAGATCATTTGGTTCTTAAACAATTGTGGGATAATAAGGAAATAAATTTTGTTCCCGAATCAGAATTAGAATTTTTCTGTAAAGACAGAAACTTTCCACTCAAGTTCATTAAAGATAAAAACGGAAACGTTATACAAATGCTGGTGTTTAATAAAGATCTCTGGGAAAGAGTGAAGGAATGAAGGTAAAACTTGTCTTTAATCCAAACCCCTTGCATGCAACTGCGGCATGCTTACTACAACCGTAAGAATTATTGTTCATAAAGTTCAAGCCGTTCAAGTGAGTGACACAACAACCGATGCCACAACTCCATAGCTCGTCCCACAAAAAAAATCCTTCTACCTTTGAAAAAATTTATTCATCATCTCCACAGAAAATTTTCAAATAAACAAACTCGTTGATCATCTTTTCCGGCGCGACACTGGAAAGTTGGTGGCTGTATTAACGCGAATTTTCGGCACTGAAAATGTAGGCCTTGCGGAAGATGTAGTGCAGGACGCCTTGACAGAAGCCATCCATCATTGGTCGTATAAAGGTGTGCCCGATAATCCTTCTGCATGGCTTTTCAGGGTAGCAAAAAATAAAGCGGTCACTTTGCTGAATCGTGAAAAATATAAAAAGCAATACGCATCTGATGTTGCCCATTACCTGCAAAGCGAATGGACAGCAGAACCGGCGTTGCAACATCTTTTTTCGGAGCAGGAAATTCTGGATGATCAGTTGAGAATGATATTTACCTGTTGCCATCCTGCTATTTTCCCCGATTCGCAAGTAGCGTTTGCATTGAAAACGCTTTGCGGTTTCAGTATTCCGGAAATTGCAAAAGCATTTCTCACTTCAGAAGAGAATATCAATAAGCGATTGGTTAGAGCAAGACAAAAGATCCGTGATAACAAAATTCCTTTCGAAGTGCCGCAAGGCAAAGCGCTGGAACAAAGGCTGGATGCGGTTTTGGAAACCATCTATCTTTTGTTCAATGAAGGTTATAGCGCATCAAGAGGAGACGATCTTATTCGATACGAGCTTTGCGAAGAAGCTATTCGTCTTGCAAAAATTATTGACGCTCATCCTGCTATTAATGACAAATCAAATGTGCATGCGTTGCTTGCCTTAATGCAATTAAATGCTTCACGATTTTCATCGCGGCAAGACAGTGAAGGGAACCTGCTCACGATGGCAGAACAGGATCGTTTATTGTGGGATCGTATATTAATTGAAAAAGGAATTTCTAATCTTGCAAAGGCTACTGCTCAAAATATTTCTGTATATCATATCCTTGCAACCATTTCAGCAGTGCATTGTACCGCAACTGATTTTGAATCCACGAACTGGCAAGCCATTCTTTCACTTTATGACAATTTAATTCAACGCAATAGTTCACCTGTTGTTTTATTGAATCGCGCAATAGCGCTTTCAAAAGTTGAGGGCGCAGAAAAAGCGCTTAATGAATTAGAGCGTATAAAAAATGATGCTGCACTAAAATCTTATCATTTGTTTTATTCCACACAAGCTGAATTCTATATACAGTTAGATCAATTTTCAAATGCTGTGAACAGTCTTGAAAAAGCAATTTCACTTTCATCATTAAAAGTCGAGAAGGATTTACTGAAAAAGAAATTGGATTTCTGTAAAGAGAAAATGAGTGCGGATAAAAATAGTTGAGATGATTTTTATGCATCAGACAGAAATGCCTTTGCTATCACCTGTTGTATCGCATCTTCCGATTTTATCGGAATCCTGCTTTGCGGACTTGTACCCAAAGTAATTCTATTAGCAAAGCAAAATTGATGTCTGTTCTTCTACCCTGATTGCTTCGATAAAAATATTTTTTTACTCCATGTCCCTTTTGTAAAAACCCATTTGTCATTAAGGCAACAAACAACATTTATCAACTTATAAAAACAAAAAATCATGAAAGATTTCTTATTGCTTCTTAGAACAGAAGGCAGCGTTTGGTCTGACCTTTCCCCTGAAAACCTCCAGGAGCATATTCAAAAAGGAACTGCCTACATTACTAACCTTATAAAGGAAGGAAAACTTAAAAGTGCTCAGCCACTTGATAAAGGAGGCAAAATTGTTACAGAAAGTAATGGAGTAATTAAAGACGGGCCTTTTAATGAAAGTAAAGAAGTGATAGCAGGTTATTTTCACATTATTGCGAATGATATTGATGAGGCAGTGGAGATCGCAAAAGCCAACCCGATATTCAAAGACATTCCAACAAAAATTGAAGTGCATCCGATGATGGCAATTGGCGGAAATTAAAATTGAGCAAAACACTTTTATCGTTTAAAATTTACAAAATGAAATTTTTAAAAATAAAACTATCAGTTGTCACCCTAATTGCAATTCTGTTGTTTTCCTGTACTTCAAAAAATAACGCAGAAGCAAATGCTTCTGATAATGCTGACAATAAAAAAGATACATTTTCTTATCCTTATAAAGCAACATACTCTTCTGATGTAACTGTTCCTTCACATCCCGATTATGCACAAGAGGTTCTCACTGTTTGGAAAAATTTTGAAAGCAACCGGATAGATTCGATAAAAAAATATTTTGCAGATACAATGACTTATGAGAATGCTGAAGGCATGAGATTTCATGGCAGTTCTAACGACCTTTTAAATCTTGCAAGGAAAGATATAGAGAACCTCGATTCACTCAGGTTTGATATATCTATGTGGCAAAGCCTGCATGTGAA
>WNFY01005753.1_pt1 | contig 16656 bp, 17 predicted proteins | sample 5400091 | NCBI WGS metagenome assembly WNFY01 (sample SAMN13153364, study PRJNA577476) | soil metagenome | isolation source: 60 cm soil or saprolite under grassland replicate 1 | place: USA:California | collected 2016-06-15
CGTTCGGTCGAATGAGTCTTCGCTTAAATACTTTATTCTCGGGTCGTTTTCATCCGCCTTTCTGCTTTATGGCATCGCCCTGACGTATGGCGCAACCGGCACTAACGGTACCGCCGGCACTACCAATATTGCCGAGCTCGCGAGAAGCATTAACACCGCGCAGTATCCGGCGTTGCTTTTTGCAGGCGCCGCCATGATGCTGGTTGGCTTTGGTTTCAAGATCGCCACCGCGCCCTTCCATGTATGGACTCCAGACGTTTATGAAGGTGCACCCACGCCGGTGACGGCGTTCATGGCTGCCGGTCCAAAGGCCGCCGGCTTTGCCTCGTTTCTGCGGGTCTTTGTTTTTGGGTTTCCGTTCGTAGTGGCCACCGCAAATACGGCAATCGGCGCCGGCATCCACACAGCATGGCTCAATGTCCTGGTGGTTATGGCGATATTGACTATGACAGTCGGCAATCTTGTGGCAGTCGTGCAAAACAACGTCAAGCGAATGCTGGCCTACTCATCAATCGCACACGCGGGATACGCGCTCGTAGGTTTCGTGGCCGCCGGGGCCGCAACGGATCTTGTGCAGCGAAATTCCGCCCTTACCGCAGTTACCTTCTATCTGCTGACTTATGCGGTGATGAATATTGGCGCGTTTACGGTCGTGCAGTTAATCGCGCGCGGCGGTGATAGGCGGACCGCTGTGGAAGACTACAACGGTATCGGTTTTGAATCCCCGGTTCTGGCCTTTTCCTTGATGCTTTTCCTGCTGAGCCTTTTGGGGATCCCACTCACCGCAGGTTTTATTGGAAAGGTTATGGTGTTCCGCGCCGCTGTTGACCAACGCTTCTACGGTTTGGTTGTGATTGGTGTGCTCAATACAGCTGTTTCCGCCTACTACTACTTGCGGCTGATCATAGTAATGTTTTTCCGTGAGCGGACGACTGCATGGAGCGCACCCAGAATTCCCGCAAGTCTCGTCTGGGTCCTGGCCCTGACTGCCATTGGTGTTCTTTATCTCGGCCTGTTTCCAGGTCGAGTAATCAATGCGCTGCAAACAAACCCGGTGATTTCAGTTTCACTTCGTTAGCTTGGGTGTTCATTGTCGAACTTATCTGTGCCTGTAGAAAACTACGCCCGACAGATCAGGGAACAACTAGGGGCTGGCTGGCTTCCCAATATCTATCGAGACCGCATACTGAAACTACGCACTCGGTCCTATCACTTCGAAGCTTTGAGCCCGCGTTCTGAAGTTACGATTCAACACAGTCTCCTGGGAGTGGAGCTAAAGGTCGGTCGCCGACGCTTGTTGTGTCCGGATCTCGCTACTGCCAGATATCTGTCAGTGTTTGCGCGAGCAGGCTGCAAGGATCTGGCAATTCCCTACGACATCACTAAAATCTCGCGATTGGCAGATGAACTCGATTCGTCGTGGTATAGAATGTTGGTGCTGGCTGACTACAAGGCCAGGGAAAAGAGCGAACGGTTCAAAACGAGATTGCGCGGCCTCTTATTTGCTATGATTCGTGCGGAGATTTCCGCATCCGGTTTTGGGACTAAGAGTCCCGAATTTAGGCAAAGCACGAAGCAAACCCGGACTTGAATTCCTGGAGGATTAGACGTTTAGAATGAGACAAATGACTCAAGATACTCTTGAAGCTTGCCGGCCAAATGAAGCGCGAGCGGCTTATTGCGAGTATGGCAATTGAGAATATTCTCAACAATATCTCGCGGCTGGTAAAACGTCCGGCTACCGAGGTAGCACACCTTTCTGAAGTAGAGACGGCCGCCGCTCAATTCCGGCCCGACGCCATTGTCCTCAGTGGCACGCTGCGAGATTTTGACTATTATGACTCGTCTCTCCTGAATAGGTTTGGGACGTTCATCCGCCGTACCACTACTCCTGTGCTCGCCATTTGCGGGGGGCACCAACTCGTTGGTCTGAGCTTCGGCGCTCGGGTTATCACGCTCGACAAACTCGAGCAACACGAACAGCGTGAAAATCGACCTCAGGAATATCAATATCGCTTCATTCGCATTACCGATCCAACGGATCCAATCTTCCAGGGCATTCACCAGGTTGATTCCGGTATCTCTCCTTACTACTCAAAAGGTGCGCGCATTCTCCGAGTCTGGCAAAACCATGGCTTGCAACTCGACCGCGTGCCGCAGGGCTTCAACCTTTTGGCGACCTCTTACCTCTGCAGCAACCAGATGATGGTGAAACGCAGCGCTAACCAGCTTATCTATACCGTTCAGTTTCATCTTGAGAAATCATTTGAAGACTGGAACAGGAGCCGCACTCGTTGGGAACACCCAAACGAATCTCGTGACGGGCGATTGCTGTTCGAGAATTTCCTGAGTCTCGCCTTGACCAAATAACGGAAGCCAGGACTTGGACGAGAGCCGATCTGCATTGGTGACCAGAGAAAGCCTGGAACTGGCCGCCACTTACCTGGCCCGCCGCGATAACGACCTCGCCGGCATACTCGCAAACCACGGATATCCGCCCCTTTGGCGCAGACCTTCCGGCTTCCCCACGCTAGTCCGCATCATTCTCGAGCAACAGGTCTCTTTGCGATCCGCCGCATCGATGTTTGCACGTCTCACGAATTCAATACATCCGTTTGAGCCGAAGCGTTTCGCAGAATTAGGTGAAACGCATTTGCGTTCCCTCGGGGTTACTCGCCAGAAGGCCGCCTACATGCTGCATCTCTCCTCATCAATCAATAGTGGCGAATTGAAACTCACCCAACTTTCCAGAATGAGCGACATTGAGGCTAAGCTGACGTTGACGCGCATCAAGGGTATCGGCTCCTGGAGTGCTGATGTGTATTTGTTAATGGCAATGCGGCGAGCAAATATCTGGCCTGCGGGCGATCTCGCATTAGCCCTCGCCGTAAAGGATCTGAAACGACTGTCAATCAGACCAGGGCCTGAAGACCTCGAAGAACTGGCTGAGAACTGGCGTCCGTATCGCGCGGTGGCAGCGAGAATGTTGTGGCAGTACTACCTGCGGCCGAAAGCAGGCTAGGAATAGCGGATCTGGGCCAGCTTACTTTGAGATGGTTGAGGCAGTTTTGACCGGAGGCAAGTCGCCGACCTCCACTGTCCGCGGGACGTTCTCCATGGTCAACTCGATTAATTGGTCGACAACGGCCCTGAGGTCATTGGTCTCTTCGTAGACCTTGAGCTGGCTATCTGCGGAAGTGCCGCGTTGCAGAATCGTGTGCACGTGTTCGATTTCCTTTCTCGATCCGAGCTCATCAACAACATCGTCAATAAACTCCAAGAGCTCGAGAATCAGGTCGCGCACCGGCACTTCCTTCTGCTTGCCAAAATCGATCATCTTGCCATCGAGGCCCCAACGCACGGCGCGCCACTTGTTTTCCTGGATCAGCATGCGACGATAAAGTCGGAATCCCAGGTTCTTGTCGATGAGCTTGTTGAGCTTCGCAACTATGGCCTGGAAAAGAGCGGCAATTGCTATGGTATCGTCGACACGCGTGGGGATATCGCAAATCCGAAACTCAAGAGTGGGAAAATACGGATGAGGTCGAATGTCCCACCAGATTTTCTTACCGTCATTAATGCAACCTGTCTTAACAAGCAGCTCGACATACCGTTGAAAGTTACTGTATGAGTCGAAGTGATCGGGGATATCGGTCCGGGGAAATTGTTTGAAGATTTCCGTGCGATACGACTTAAGTCCCGTGTTGTGTCCCATCCAGAAAGGCGATGAGGTTGAGAGCGCCAGAACATGTGGCAGGAAATAGCGGGCAGCATTCATGATGTGAATAGCCCGCTCCCGATCGGCCATTCCGACATGAACGTGGAGTCCGAAAATCAACAGAGAGCGAGCCACGGTCTGCAGCTCCTGCACCAGCAACTCGTATCGTTCATCGTCAAATATCTTCTGATCCTGCCAGCGAGAAATCGGATGGGTGGACGCCGCAGCTATCGCCAGACCATTCTTGTTTGCAAGGCCCGAGATGATGCTTCGCAGCCGGGTAATATCGGTGCGTGCCTCCTGGATATTTCGACAGACACCCGTTCCGACCTCCACCATTGACTGAATCATCTCCGGCTTGATTTGCTCGCCCAGGAGCATCTTGCCTTCTTCGAGAATCTCAGCCACATGAGAGCGCAGTTCACGGGACTCGGGATCCACGATCTGAAACTCTTCCTCAATGCCTAACGTGAATTGATCAAACATTTGTGTATTCCTTAGCTCTATCTGAGCGGGAAAACAGTCCAAGTCTATTTACCGGATTGGCCGACGCTATATCTTGCCCTGCTAACTTCAAGGATTCAAGCATTTTGCGATCGTTCGCCAGTCCGGCTTCAATCCGCCAACAAACTCATGACGCAGATGCTTGAAGATGCTGAGAGGCGAATGCACCGGGCTGTAACGGTCGAAATGGACGGACCACTGTCGTGGGTCGCCCTCCTGAAAAAGAAAGTGCAACACCCCGTCGCTCCGCCCTTTCTCATAGAAGCCACCACTGGTGCCCCGGTGATTAGCGAACCTGCGAGTGAAGTCCCTGCGCCGCGACAGTGTCGATTCAATCGAAGGCCACGCCAGGAAGGAAATCCCCACCCCGCCTTCTCCGTAGACATTCGTTACTTGTTTCACGAGATGCCAAAGATGCTTGGCATGCAAGCGACCGAGAATCAAGAGCATGGCGTGCTGCTTATCAGTTGGCCAGGAATCGAAAGCAGCAGCATCAGTGGGAGATTGCCAGAGACCGGCAAGCTTTCCCGACAGTAATTCCCTTGTGTCCAGAGCAAGATTGGACCAGCCCAATCGCATCCCGCCCGGCTCCGAGTCATACATTTCACCAACAGCAATGAACCTTCAGGTATTTCCGCCTGAGTACTCATATAGAAGCCGCCGATGCTGATGTCTTTAGTGCTGGCCACACCTGTCGCATCCTTTCCGTCAAAAAACACATCCACGATTAACCGTGAACGGTCGTGCTCGCGGCGCTCATCCCGTGTCCGAAAGTTGTCGTCGCTGTTGTCAACCACAGGAGAATCCCCTCAGCTAAAGCTAGACTAGCGGTGGCGCGTATTGTACACGCCTTCAGTTACTTCTTTCACTGATGATGTAAGTTGGCACCATGCCACCGCCGGAAGTTACATTGGCCAATTCTGTAGATGAGAGACGGGTAAACGCGGAACCGACCTTACCGTTGAAGAGCAATGGATCCAGATCGACCAGTTGCTCCGAAAACTCGATCCGGCCATTCTCCGTGAGCGCGGGAAAAGACTCTCGTGCTGTTGGCACGCGTTCCTGCAAGAGATAGTCGCCATCGTTCAACGCGCTCTGCAATGCCTCGTGCCAGGGAGTCTCCTCCGAGTTCCAGCCGATTGTGATTCCATGGCCACCGTAGTCATCGTTTGGCTTAAGAACGAGCTTTTCGCGATTGGCGAGCGCGAACTCGAGGAGATTAATCTTACCACCTCCGTAGCTGGTTTGTTCGTCGCGCACCAGACGTGTCCACGGGACGTGCGCTCTGATAGCTTCCAGCTCTCTTTCAGAGAAAAGCATCGATCTGCGCTCATCCGTCAAAACCGCAAAGAGTGCTTTCTTGTGGATCAGCTTCGAACGAAAATTGTTCACCATGCAAATGGCATGGTCGCGATACGCATCCACGAGCGCCGGATACTCCGCCATGATTGGCAAGTATTCATTAACCAGCAAACGCTTATAAACGATGTCGATTTCAAGGCCGCCGCAACGCAGGCGTTTGTTCTTGTATTCCAAATGCTGCGGTGAACAAATTATCGCCGTGTAGCCTTCTTGCTCAAAGTATTCCTTAAAAAGTTCAAACTCCGTCAGCGTCGGCACGCCATCCAGATCAATGATGGCTATGAGAGGCTTGCGCTCAGGCTTGCGTCCAAGGAACTCTTCGTATGAATACAGCAAGACGTCTAACATTAAGCGCCTGCCATAAAGCGGACGAAGGTGGTAGTCGTCTGCAAAGCGCGTCATCACCGGAAGAGCGGAAAAGACATCGTAGGCGGCGTCAGCGTAAGCGATGCCCGCAGGGCTCTCACCGTTGAGTTCTACAAAGCTGTAAGCGGAATCCGTAAGAAAAGAGTCGAGACGAGACGTTGGCGAGACTGCTGTGTAACCGGGATCAAGAGCAACCAGCTCTCGCTCGATCGGGGTCAATCCCAGGTCGGCGATGATCGACTGATCCGCGATCGCCGCATCTTTCACTTTCTGTATCGCAGACCAGACAGTTTCGCAGACCTGACAGATCCTCGCAAAATCTGCCTCAGTCACAAAGTGGGGTCTCAGATAGGGGGAGAGGCGACGGCCACCGAAAATCAATCGGGCTCGCTCCAATCCTGCGTCCAGCATGACACGCGAGCCTTCAGCCAGATCGGGATCTGTAAGTAGCTCGTGGTAGCGCGCGACTGCTTCGGGCAAGATAGACACGAAACGACTATCCTTCGTGGTTGAATGTTTATCGGAGCGCTTAGGGTATCACACGCGTTGGACTGACGACTACGCGAGCACCGAGGAGTAAGGCTTGTATCGCTTTGGGCGAGACGAGGTCTGGGGAACGAAGTAGGCGTGGCGCATTCCCTCTGCCGCAAATGGCCGATTCATGGTTTATCGGGATTGACCACAGTAAGGACCAGCTTCTGCTTGTTGCGAACTATATCGAAGGCGAAGGCAGATCCAGGCCTATTGGAAAGCATCATTGGTCGAGGAAAAGACGAAACCTGTTTGCCATCGATCGATTCGATGACATCACCGGGCCGGAGTCCGGCTTTGAACGCAGGAGTCGCAGGTTGTACATAGATGATAAGCAATCCGGCAGTAGCCCCAAGACGCGAAGCCACTGCGGGTTGGAGAGCGACCGTCTCGATCCCCTTATCAATCAGTGGCAACCGGACAGCTTCCCGATTGCTGCGTTTGATCAACGTCAAGGACAACGTTGGATCCAACGACTCGCTCAACCTGACATCGATCGCCTCGGGTGTTCGAGTATCGGGGCGAGCCACAGTAAAGCGTACTGAATTGCTCGGCCCTGCCTCCTGCAACAACCAGGTAAAGTCGTCAGCGGTTCGTATCTCGTCGTCATTGACCTTAAGAATTACGTCACCAGGTTTGAGGGAGGCAAGCGCGGCCGGACTTCCCGGCGCAATCCATGTCAGTAAGATCCCACGGTGGTCCTCAGCGAGAGTTGTGGCCCTGTCAGACTGCCAACCCTGGTTTAGAATTTGTTCGACCTTGAGTGTCGCTACCGGTTCTCCCCTAACTCCCAGCCAGGGCTTCGGCACACTTGACTGCCGTGCGACCACTCGTTTTGCCGCGAGCCGAATCAGTGCGGCCGGCAAGATGCTTGCCTCTGTGCCGTCGATCCCGTCCACAATTCCCACAGTCTCACCTGCGTCATTGACTGCGACACCACCTATGTTCGAGGGTGACAAGCGAGCCGAACGAGCTTTGAAGCGAGAGAACCCGCCGGACGGTGCGCGCATGACAGTAAGTATAGTTCCTTCTGTTTCACCCATGCGGACATAGAGATTGCCACTCGTAGCGGCTTTCGCACTCAGCACGGGCTCGGGACGAAACAGACGAACATTTTGGCCTACGACCATACCGTTGTCCTTTGTTTCCACAGACGTGCCCGGCCCCTTTTCAGCTAGGCTTAAGACCGATAACCCCGTCATGCCATCGAGTCCAACGTAGCGGGCCACGAGTCGTCTTCCGTCTGGGCATATAACGGTCAAATCCGGAGCCTCGAAAAAGTCACTTCTCATCCCGGCGAGGGGAGAAGTCTCAGCTCTTGTGTTTGAGCCGGATAACGGTGACACAACTCCTGGTGTCAAAGCGGACTGCGGGGCTGCAAACGGGGCTAGCTGGGGAGCCAGTTCCACTTCCGCTTCCGGCAGCCACGCAACAACAGTTTGGCCATCGTCCATCGTCAAACCCGCGATCACGTTTGTATGTACGTCATCCATGAAATTGAAAGCATCGTCAAGACGAGCGACCGCCTGCACCTGCTCCTCAGAGCGAAGCAATAGCCGGAACATCTTCAATCCATTTATGCGGTGCACAATCGTGACAACCTGTGGGGCGACAGCTTTGTCCTCCAAAACCACCGGCCCAGTCGCTTTGGTTGGCGTGCTCGGCCTTCTTGGCTGTTGGGTCGATGCTGGTGTCTGCGGCGATGTGGGAGTCACCAGCCAAATGACCGCCACCAGTAACAGAATGATTCTGCAAAAAGCTGCTTTTACTACCATCATCTTAATCCACTAACGATTTCATAAAACGTTCCTACCAGATCCCCTTAGGGGCTAGACGATTGGATCCAGGCGCTAATACCCTCTGCGAACCAAAGCTCACCGTCGGCAGCGATATGGTACGCCAATTTCCGCTACCGTCGTCGAGCGAAACTTTTAGTGATTGGTACGATGTATCGATGGGAAAATCCCCGGGCACACCTGCCCGTGCCATAGACTCTTCACGCTTCACTACCTCGGCGGCGGAAAGGCTGAAGTCCCTCGTCGCCAGCGCGTGCCTGGGCTTGAGACTTACTGGCACAAAAGCACTTTTCGGACTTCGCGTTGCCGAGACGCTACTCTCCGGGGCGATCGGCGCCAGGGCAGCGGTCGCGTCAGTTCCCTGAGGTGCAACAGCCGTTGATCCCGTTCCCTGGCTGTGTGTGTCGTTTGCGGCAACAGTTGCACGAGGTGAACGCCAGTGATTGAGGAGCACTACAGCGCCGACTAGCAAAACCAGGACTGCCAAAACAACGCTGGGCGTGCCAAGCGACCAGCCGCCAATTATGCGTCCAGACGGTACGCCGGCTTTCTCATTTGCCAGACGCGCTCGCAGGCGAGAGTCGAAGTCGGCAGGCGCTTCCACCGTTTCCAGGCTACCTACCAACTCTCGCAACTTTATTCGGCTTTGACGAAAGTCCTGGCACTCCGCGCATTGTCTTAAATGAAGCGTTACCGGCCCGCTGTATTCTTCTTCCAAATTCATTTCGTCGAGCTCTCGACGAATCGCATTGCAGTTTGTTTTGCTCATGACTATTCCACTCAAATGTACGTTCTCATTTTTTCCCGCAGAAAACCCCGTGCGCGGCTGATCCGCGATTTTACTGTGCCCTCACTCGTCTGAAGAATGCGAGAAATCTCTTCATAGCTGCGACCGTCGACGTCGCGGAGGATCAAAGGCGCTCTATACTTTTCCGGTAGTGTGCTGATCGCGCGCTGTAGGGCACTGCGTCGTTCAGCTTCAACTAATTCCGAGTCTTGCAACGGCCTATCGTCGGGAGGATTCAACTCCCGAACTTCGCTGCTTCCTTCGCCAGGTTGGAAGAAGCCCGTCAAAGAAACCAATCGCCGTCGTTTTCGTTTGCGCAGTTCGCTAATCGCCAGGTTCGTGGCAATCCGATAGATGTAAGTCGAGAATGCATAACTCCGCTGGTATCTGTCGGCGGCCCGGTAAACCCTCACGAAGGTCTCCTGAGCAAGATCAACTGCACCGTCGTAATCGTTGGTCATACGATAAATGTAACTCGTTATCTGATTCCGGTAACGGCCCACCAATGCAGCGAACGCGTCATGGTCCCCGGTCCGCGTAGCTTCCAGCAACGCATGATCAGATGCCGGATCTTCCAGCACCTCCTGGGGCAAGGCGGAGGGAAAAGCCAACTCGTCGATAGTAGTTAGCGTATTCATCAGGGCAGGCAGGCTCTCATGCGTCAACTGGACGCCGCTTGTACGACAGTCAACCGCGGGCTCAACAATGAGCGCCCGCCGGAAGCTGATTATACCCAACACCGACGATCGCCCGCAGGTATACACGCTGCAATTTCGGGGGAGTTCCAAAGGATACGTATTACGTTAAGGATTACTTGGCTGAGTCCGGAAGTTATCTAAGCCTCAGGGCTTTGGAAGATGGCATCGTCAAACTTTACGCCGTACGTGACGGTGAGAACACGAGTTTCCTGGCTCGGACGCCCATCCTCAAGAAGCACAACCCGGTAGGGGACGAGAGTTTGCTGAGCATAGCGATAGTCCATGAATTTTTTCGTGTACTTTATGGGAGTAGACCCTGGAGCTGATGCTTCCTCATATTCCAACCAAAGTATGCGGAGAGATTTTGCGCTGATGTAATATCGCGTCTTTAGATTCTCCTTATCGGTCAGATCCACAACGTAAAGATCGAGCCCTTTTTGCTTGTCTTTCCCGACGAGGGTGATTGTATAACCGCTCTCCTTATAGCGCAGCAAGGAGTCGATGCTATGCCGGTGCTGCGATAGGAAGCTGGCCGCCGCATCCTGACGTGGCGTAAATGCCGCGCCGTTGATAAGCCCCCAAAGCTTGCCGGCGCCATAGATCAACGAATACTCCATGCTCGGCATCTTCTGATCCAGGCGAATCTTGTCCTTATCGAGATTCTCGCCTCTGACAAAACGGCTTTCATAATTTGACTCTTCGGTCTTGCCGTCCGGCGTGAAGCGGGTGATCTTTCCTCTTTCCAGCCCATTGCGCCTGATCTGGTCGAGCACTTGGCGAGTGCCGTAGATTAGAATTGCAGACTCCACAACTTGTTCTACGGTAAAGCTCTTCGTATCGTCTACCGGCGCTGGGGCTCTGGCGGAGAGACTGATGCACATGAAAAGAACAAGCGCACACACAACTATTAGAACAGAAAATGATCGAAGCAAATGTATGAGTTCTCCTTGGAACCAGATCGTCGTTTTCCAAAACGGCGACAGCTGGGGAAGCTAACTGTCAGAGGCGGAAATTGTAGCACAGCCCCGGGTAAAATCCGCGCAGCCGGCCCCACCCGGCATTCTCATTGATGCCACCCGATCGCCACCCGGATGCCTATCGTCGCGGGTGGTTTGACAACAAACTTACCTGCAGGTATTTTGCTTGTTTTCCAAACCGCCAGGACAATCGACTATGTGTCAGCTTCCTCGCGGAAGGCTGTCGACCGTAATAGAATCCAGTTAGTCGCACCACGAAAGGACGTTTTAGATTATGAAGCGAGTGGGAATTTTGGTCGGCCGGGAGAAGACATTTCCCGAGGCACTAATTAACGGCATCAACGAGCGGGGTCGCGGTGAAATTGTGGCTGAATATATCAAGCTGGGAGGAATTCGCCACGATGCTTCCCCCCAATACGATCTTGTGATTGATCGAATCTCCCATGAAGTTCCTTTTTATCGTGCCACTTTGAAACGCATGACTTTGGAAGGCACCATTGTTATCAACAATCCTTTTTGGTGGTCCGCCGATGATAAGTTCTTCAATTATTCGCTGGCACGGAAGCTCGGAGTAGCTGTTCCCAAGACGGTCCTACTTCCTCAGAAAGACTACATTGACGGAATCGTCGGCGAGAGCTTGCGTAATCTTGAGTTTCCGCTCGATTGGCAGGGAATAGTCGACTATATAGGGATGCCGGCTATCCTGAAACCTTTCGACGGCGGCGGCTGGAAAAACGTGTCCCGAGTGAACTCTTTGGAAGAGCTGTGGTCCGAATACGACAAGACCGGCACGCTGTGCATGACTCTACAGGAGTTCGTGGATTTCGATCAGTTTGTTAGGTGCTACTGCATAGGACAGGAAGAAGTGATGATTATGGCCTATGATCCTCGCAAACCATACCTCTCAGGAGAGCAGTATTTCCACAACCCCGATTATCTCTCGCCCGAATTAGCTGAACGCGTGGCTAACGACGTCAGAACACTGTGTACAGCGCTGGGCTACGACATCAATACGGTTGAATTTGCTATCAAAGATGGTGTTCCTTACGCGATTGATTTCATGAATCCAGCCCCCGACGCAGAGCTTTCCTCTGTTGGCGAGTTCTACCATAGTTGGGTCACCAAGGCCGTCATTCAAATGGTGTTCAAGCGGCTGGCCGAGCCGCGAGAACGATCACGGTATCGCTGGGATGCGCTATTGAATCCCGAGCCGGCGCGCGCATATGCAGTTGCGTCAGCGAGCGAACAACAGGCGCGTACCATCACTCCCGCACGTGTGACTACGGCGGCCAAAGATGTGCTTCAGTCCAATGCGACTGGCGAGAATCCATCCACCAAAACAAGCTCCTCTGCATCCGATAGACCTGCGGAACCTACGAAGGGAAACGGGCAGCAAGAGGCGGTGAAGCGAACCGCTACAAAGAGGAAGAAAACAACTTCACGCTCATGAGGATTTGTGTCGCAAGGCTGGAGGGGCTTTCTCAACCACACCTGGTGGAGTCCAGCCCTTAGTCTCTTGCCTTATGCCAGCGAACCCGGCTTTGTTCTGGGAAACAGCCAGCGCGTTCCTAGCAGCGTTAACACCCACGCTATCATTGATGATGAAGCAAGTGCCCACCCGAGACTTCCGGCCACTGGATCCAGGTAGCCGCCTATCAGGGCGAGAAGAATGCTGACGTTTATCGTGCTCGCTGCAAGACGACGGACGCGAGTAACGTTCTGTAACCAATTGATTCTTCTCAGCTCGGTGGTCAGGTAATCTTCGTCGTCGTTTAGCCGCAAGTAATAATCCGCTTCTCGCCGGGCATGACGTGCCAGCGCCTTATCCGAAGTAACCCTAGCCGCTTCATGATAATGGTGAATAACGTGCGCGAGCTTACCGTCACGAAGAGCGAGATCAGCCAGTCCCAGCCGAGCCTTAAAATTTCCCCTATCAATCTCGACAGTTTTCTGAAGAACTTGCCGTGCTTGTTTTGCATCGCCACACTCCAAAAAGCTTTCACCAATGAGTGGTAGCAGTACCTGATCTTTGTCGGCCCGTATTGAAGCGAGCCTGAGTGCTGCACGCGCTCGCAGCAGCAACCGCGCATCGCCCTGAGCACTGGCCTGTGAGCGAAGCAAGCGGGCAAAGTCGTAGATGAGCCACGCCCCGCGAGGAGTAACATTCAGTGCCCTGCGAAAAGCCTCACCTGCTTCTCGGAGCCGACCTGAAACACGGAGTTCATTTCCCAGACGCCTAAGCAAGTGTGCCCTCTCTATATCTTCAGAGGAAGGTAGTTGTCCGATGGATTCCTGCTGGCTATCCTTTTTCCCTCCTAACTTAAAATCTGTCCGGGTGACATCGAGCACATTGGCCGGAGCTAGTTGCGCCTGTCGAGCCTTTCGGTTCACGGAACCAGGTGCATTCAGATAGTCGCGCAAATCCCGGCTGCGATTATCCAGCTTGTCATCATGGATCAGAGGGAAAAGCTCACGCACGAGCTGGCGGTAATTTGCTCCTCCGGAGGCAAAGGCAAACTCCTTGCCTTTGCCGGTAACTTGGGTTCGGTAGCGATACCGCACGCGTCCTCCCCGACGTAGGGTTCGCACCGCGTTTGTTTCCAGCGTCTCAAAGTCATGAACCGGGAGTAGCTTCCGATAGCCAAAGAGCAGACGTAGAACAAGTGATACGAACCCGCGTCTGCTCAATGATTGCCCGTCAAATACAATGCGGTCGGTGAGCGCCAGAAAAGGAACGACACACCAGGCTGTTAGAAGAAGGACCAGGGCGGAGGCATTGTCATCGGCCCGCAGGAGCAAAGCTGACGAAAATGTAAGCACGCTGGCGAACGCAAGGTATGGCCCGGGAGACACCCTGACACTCGCGACCGCCGCCTTCTTTTGCGCGCGCTCTCGCTGTTTGGTGGCTTCCACCAGAGCCGAAAGCGTTTCCAGCTGTTTAGTGTCACTCATTCTACCTCGACCCAATCCTTTGCCCGGGGCAATCAACAGGGACTTCAAGTGAGAAGATTCCCCTTGATTTCCCAGGTTCAGTGTAACGTAAGTCTGCGAATTGAACGAGAGTCTGAGTTGTGCAATCAACGTCTGACAATCGTACGACGGGAAACCGCGCAAAACCGAGAAAGGCTTTTGTTCTTTCATCGGTGGAGGCCTCTTCTACCAACGCACTCATACCCGCTGAAGGCTTCTCATAGCGAACGACATCCGGCGCAAGGGCGCTACTGGTTAGGCTCGAGTTGAAGCGATACGTTGCTCGCTCTGTTTCGAATACACACTCCCAGGTAAACGGGTCAGCCAACGTTGGCATCGCGACCAATTGAGAGATCGTTTCACTATTGCTCCGCGCCATTACTACAGCTGTCGCATTCGCCTTTTTGAGCACTTGATTGTGGACGTAGGAGAGACCTCCCCAGTACACGAGCATGATCACGAATGCAGCGACTCCAATGCTCGAGCCCCAGCGCTTTTGCGCTTTCATCGCAAATAGTATAAGGATGCAAATGAGTGCAGCGATCCAAATTACCAGGAGGGAGAGATGGGTTGAAAGAGTGCTACTGAGCACTGATCCCACAATCATCAGGCAAGTAAGTATCAAACCCAGGACCGACCAGACTACAAGTTGTAGCTTTGCTTTGGACGTTAGCAGGAATGCGGCGCCTCCAAAAAGCAGCCACAGGAAGGGATCGACAATGAAAACCAGATCACCATAAAACCACCGTGAGCTCCAGGGCAACAACAAACGAATCCCGTAGTTATTGGTCCAATCCATGAGTGGGTGCGACGCACTCACAATTATTGAAGCAAGGAGCAGTCCTGCCAGCCTTATTTTCGGTGGGCGACTTCGTAGCCGCGCCATTGCCAACTCAACGAGATAGAAGGCGAGGGGGATGACGAACGCCAGGCAGATCGCACCGAGGATAGAATGCGTGATACCGCGATGATATTTGAGGAAAGACCAGCGATCTCCGAAGATCAGCGTAACGATGTCAGCATCAGGAGCATTCGCAGCAACGATGCAGAGAACGGTTGTTCGGGGCGACAGCCTTTCCAGTCCCGTTTTAGCCGCTGCCAGCCCGACGAGTGAATGGGTAAGGTTGTCCATTTGCGGGAATGGCGTGTCAAATCTGAAACCCCAGTCCGGCTGGGAAACTCGCTAGCCCAAAGCCGGCGCTTCCGGCGGCAATTGAGCATAGCGATCGGGATCAAGTTTTTGTAACTCGGTGGCGGCATCTCTGGCAGCAGCGGAGGGCGGTAGAGGCAGTTGATCTCTGCCTTTGGCCTTTCTCGAGGCATCAACGATGCTAAACAACAGATCAGCTGCTTCCTTTTTCTTTCCCTGCTTCTCATAAACCTTGGCCAAAGAGAGATTGGCTGTTTCCGGCGTTACGACGACGCTGTTGAGCCGAGCCAGTTCGACGTACATTTGGGCAGCTTCATCGAGTTTTCCATCAATCTCCCTCGCCTGAGCGAGGGCGAATTTGGATAAAGCGGCCACTTCCGCTAGCTTGCTATTCCCCAACTCAGACAATTCGGTCATAGCCTTCGGACGATCCAGTGAGAGTCGGTTTGTAGCAATGAAGTAACGTGCTTCAGTTCTATAGGGCTCCCCGTATTTGGCGGCCACTTTCCCAAACTCCTCAATAGCTCTTTGTGCGCGCTCCTGTTCACTGCTGAAGGAGGTTCCGGTTGAACCAGTTGAGACTGTGGTATTCACAGGTAATGTTGCGATACTTATTGCCCGACCCAGTGCCTGACGAGCTTCATCATTCTTGCGCCCGTTCCATTTGACGAAGAAGATAACGACGATAAGAGCCAGAACAAGCCCGCCGAGGCCATAAAGAATCGACCGTCCATGACCCTCCAGACGGTCGCCGAAGCGCTCGAAGAGAGTCATCGCTGTATCCCGAAAGCGATCGTGCTGAAGTTCGCGCGCGCGCTTCTTTTTGTATTTTGCCACGTGTTTCCCTCTCGCAAGTCTACATGGTGAGCTGCGTTCTTTTAGGTGTATGATAAACGAAAATGTCACTCTAAGGGCGCGTACGAAACCTTGTCAAGCGGCTGTTCTCCAGCTGTTTGCGAAGTTTTCCGCCAGTGGGCTAGTGGAACGCTCCGATTCCCGCCCCAGGGGGTGATCAGTGAGCTACGGAGAGCCAATAGCCCTCCGCGGGCAAATGGAATTGGAACAGGTTGCCACCGCAACCTCAGTTGATTCTCGGTCTGCGGCCGAGTCGCAGTTCATTGAAAGATTACGGCAAGGCGACGACGCAGCCTTTGAGATCCTGGTAAACGAACGGTCGAGTGAGATTTATGGCTTGCTTTATCGACTCACGGGGAATGGTGAGGAGGCCCGCGATCTGACCCAGGAAACGTTCCTGCGCGCGTTCCAAAGCATTAGTCATTTTCGCGGAGACGCAGACCTCAAGACCTGGATTTATCGCATTGCGATCAATCAGGCCCGGAATCGTTGGCGCTGGTGGCGCAGACGACGGCGTGACGAGACGGTTTCAATCGATTCAACAGGAGTTGATGGCCGCCAGAGTTTAGTAGCTACTTTAAGAGCAGAGAGTTCGAGCGATCCTGAGCAAGACACCTTGGCGCATGAACGGGAAACGGCACTCAGGACGGCGCTTAGCGGTCTACGTCGCGCCTATAAAGAAACGGTGATCCTGCGCGACATTGAAGGCTTCGCGTACGAGGAGATTGCTGCAATGCTCGAAATTAGCCTGGGAACTGTAAAATCACGTCTGGCGCGCGGTCGCCAGGAGTTACGACGCAAGCTCGAAGGATCTTTGTAATTGCGGATTGGTGATTTCCGATCGACGAATAGAAGAGGTGCCGGCGTATCGGCTTCTTCAAGCGCCAATCGGTGATCAGAAATCGAAAATATCTTAGCGGATGGCTGCCTCGCCCCGGCTCA
>WNFY01003452.1_pt1 | contig 16646 bp, 28 predicted proteins | sample 5400091 | NCBI WGS metagenome assembly WNFY01 (sample SAMN13153364, study PRJNA577476) | soil metagenome | isolation source: 60 cm soil or saprolite under grassland replicate 1 | place: USA:California | collected 2016-06-15
GTCCAGACTGCGACGGCGAGTTGGTGTTAGCAAGGCGTCCCGATAACCAAGGGCCGGGAGTCGAAGCACGCCCTTCCACTTATTGGCGATGCAGTATTTGTGGAGGCGAGTTTACTGCGGAACAGATCCGAGAAATCAAACGTGCTAAGCAGCTTGACAGCGCTACCGCATAAGCCTAGCCTTGAAAGTGAGCAAGTAACTTCTGCTTACTCTTTCAGGTCCTCTGAACTAAGTCAGCCCATCTGAAGTTTTCCCTCTTAGATTACTCCAAGGAGGAACTGCGTTATGACACTAATGACCCGTTGGGAACCCGTCCGTGAGTTTTCCGGTTTGCAAGACCGACTGAATCGAATGAACCGGCTTTTCCGTGAGTCGTTCAGCCCCGAAAGCCCAGAAGAGGCGTTGACCACTACCAACTTCGCACCGCCAGTGGACATCTACGAAGACGAGCACACCATTACTTTGAAGATGGAAGTCCCGGGCATTGACGAGAAGGATATCGATGTCCGCATCGAAGGCAACACGCTGGCCGTGCACGGCGAGCGCAAGTTGGAGAAAGACGAGAAAGAAGAGAACTATCGTCGCATTGAGCGCCAGTACGGAAGCTTCACTCGTTCTTTCACTCTGCCTAGCTCCGTGGATCCGAGTCAAGTGAGCGCCCATTACGACAAGGGCGTGTTGAAAGTTAACCTAGCCAAGAAGGCAGAAGCCAAGCCCAAGCAGATCAAGGTTAACGTTGGCAGCGAGAAAGCTCTCGAAGCCAAGGTCCACAGCAAGGCCGCCTAGCGCCAGGGAGCCGTGAGAGAAATGGGAGGTAGTCTAGAAATGCCTCCCTTTTCGTTGGTTATTCAAATGTGCGGCGGAGATGCAGGAAGGGACAATGAAGAAAATCAAATTTGTAGTGAAACTGAATCGTAGCGGTTTTCGCGTGCCGGAATATGTGCAGCGGATTGATCGAACTCCGGTGCAGATGACGACCAATCGTAAGCGAGCACTGGTTATGGGGAGACTCACCGCCGAAGACGTCGTCAAATCTATTCAAACCTTCCAGTGCATCCCGGAGTTAGCGTCCGTGGAAGTCAGTGCCTAGGATTTTCGGCAAAGCCCTCGGCTGGCTGTTCTGTGATTGAGCTAGCCGGAGCTTCGTGAACCTCTGCCCCGCCGCGTCCTCAATACCCCGCACCTTTCGACCAATTGCCATTGATGTCCAAAAGATGTGCTCAGCTGTGATCGGTCCGAGGAGTTTTCGATTTCCGACTGCCGCCAGCCCCATCGAAGCTATGCAACCACATCGCGAGCAGTCAGGATTGCCGCCAAACTGGCAGGGCTCGACACGTGTCCTCAAATCTGCCGAGAGCGTGTGCGTGCTCTGGGCGAAGATACACCGGTCGGGCGATACCGGAGGAGACAGGAATTCCTTGATCATCCCTTCGGGCATGTCGAGCTTGTTCCGATACCGCCGAATCCGCAACAGGGTGTTCACCACCCTTCTCCGCTCGTCAGGCGTGAGGCATTCGGGATTGGTTGCGCCGCGCTGGGGTGTGAAGATGCTCATCCAAATTTTCTCCACTGACGAGTTGGCCGACCAGAAATCGATGAACTCAGGGATGTAACCGCTGCGTTTCACCATGGCGCTGGTGATGGTGCAGTGGACCGCATGGATATTGCCGAGGATGCGCTTGTAGGTAGCTGGTTTGCGGCGGACGTCATGCTCCGGTTGCAAGCCATCGACCGAAACTACGAGTTGTAGGTTCGGCAGCGCGGCCCATGCTAATGGGATTGGACGGAAGGCGCTGGTGACAACCTGGATGTGAGCGCGCGTAACCAGTTGCGGCAGCAGGACGTCAAGCTCGCGGTATCGAACGAGCGGGTCGCCTCCCACGATCGATAAATGGAGTGGTTTGTATTGATCCATCAGGGAGAGGATCCGCGCGATCAGTTCCCGTCCTTTGAAATCGGAGAGGCTGCGCAAGTTCGTGGTTCCAAGATGAGCGTCTTCGTACGCATAGCATCCTGGACAACGCAATGGGCATTCGCGGGTGATCTCAATCGAAAGCGACGGAGCTCGTCCTCGTAAGGTGCGTCCCCAGGTTTGCAGAATTGGTGACCAGATTGCGCCAGCCAGGCTTGATACGCTTCAATCAGCGTCACGGGTTCGAAAGAATCGCCATATGATCTCCGACAGAAGACTCCCATTTTCATCGCTAGCCCCCGTCCTGGCTTCGGGCCATGTCGCGCGATTTCCCGACCAGCCGAAAGTTCTCAGCCCAAACGACGAAGGCTCCTTGCGAATGGGCGATGAAGGCTGTCCCAACGAAAGCCAAAGCGTGGATGATGCTACTGGATACTCAAAAGAAGAGGAAGCTGACTCAATAGGTTGCGAAGAGTTCTTATGATCGCACGTTTAGAGAGCACTCAGCAGTCAAAGATGGACCCAGTCACCCCTACCTGGACACTGACGGTGACCGACCGTCGCCTCATGTGGCTTCAGAAACAGCATCCCCGCGCATGCGGTCATAAACTCCAGCTGTGGGCATCCGGAGCTTTCAAGGGTCGCTCACGCCCGGCGCAGATCTAAATGGATCATCCACTGAGAACCCTGATGTACGAGCTTTTTTTCGAGCCCGTCCTGCAGCTCTTTCAGCGTGTGTGGGGTCTTGCGACTGGGAGAACAATCCCCGCTATCGCTCCAACAACACTCCCATCTCCTCGTCTCCCCAGACCTTGACGTATTGCGCCTGTCCCATCGTTCCGGGGCCGTTCGGCCCCATCTCGTAATAGACTTTTGCTTGTGGCGGGAACCGCTTCAAGGCTTCCATTAAATCTTTAACCGTCCATGCCTCGTCTGCCATTGTTTCTCTCCTTGTGAATTGCCCCGCGCGATCCACCATCATCTGTATCAGTCGCTGCCGGCGCAAAGGGCAGCATGAAATCAGGGCGCAGGGCTGCTCGCGACAGCCGTGACCGGAGTAACCAATTTCAACTGTTCCAATTCGGTCAATATGTCTTGCCAATTGCGCTGGTCCTTCTTCGTCCCGATCAGCGCGGAAGGCTCGGAATAAAACTGCAGAATGTTATCGCGCAGCTCCGGCGACGTCCGATCAAACTTCCGTTCTGACAGCTGCGCCAGCAACTTTGCGTAGCTGTTGTCGGCGAGCGAGTATTCCGCTGCCTTGGTCGGCTTGCCGCTATCCAAATCGCAGTTGGGCAATACCAGAGTGTCGGCGCGCACCTGCTCGAGAAAGCTTCGGTATTCATCGACCGTAACGTTGATACTCTTGATATACAGATCCTCGGTTTGCGGTGTTGGGTTATTAAACGCCAACCCTTTGAAGGGCCCAACCTTCGGCATGTATCGCAGGAGGGTTGATAAGATGCGCGTGCCCACGCCCGGCTTCACGTAGTCTTTTCCCCACTCCTTTTCGTAACCGGAGCGCGAAAGACGATACAGAAACTTCCGTCTGGCAAAATTCGGCGTCTCGCGCATGAGTTCTTTCTTGTGGGTTTGCAATGCGACCTGAGTCATTTGCGGGATTAGTCGGCTGATAGCGAAACGGTACGATCCCACCGCCATGTCTTCGTGGGTAAGCACGTCTTTCAACTCCACTCCGTAGACGACTGGGAAGACTCGTTCCAGAAGGGGTTTTGAGACTTGAAATCCGATGAAGTCGTGGTACTGCTGCGAGGCATAACGGTTCTTCGCGACCTGCACCGTATCGAAGCCGAATTCGGTTTTAAGATGCGCCGTCTTGTCCTCAGCATACCGGACCGACTTGCCAAACTTTGCTCGCAGCTTCGGATACTCGATCGCAACCGCCTGGTTGACCGCGGGGTGACCGGCGATGTCCGACGCATAATGCGACAGTGCGCCGAGTGCAAAGGCGTACTCATTGACATTCTGGCTTTCGAGCAACAGCTCGCGGACAAAATCCCCGCTGCGAACGTAATGCATCAGATTGCTGAAATCCCTACTGCCGAACGGATAGTAGCCGAGGTCCTGGATGACGGCGCCTCCATAGGCGTAGGCATGCGCCTCTTTAATCTGGTATTCCGAAAGGCCCGGATATCGCTGGAGCAGCAGGTGACGGATTTGGTCAGCCCACACCAGATCCACGATCTCTTCATGAGTCAGGACGGAATACGCAGATGAACCACCGCTACACATGAGCACAATGAGCAGAAGCGCCACGGCATGGCCACAAAGCAGGCGGCACCCAATTGGCCATGGCGCGTGGCGCTGTTGGCAGGTTACGCATAAATTCAAATCCGGCCGAGAAGGACGAGAATGATAACGACCACGAGAATCAGACCTACGCCTCCGGTTGGCGCATAAGTCCAGTTTCTGCTGTGCCCCCACCTTGGCAGCGCACCAAAAAGTGCTAAGACCAAAAATACGATCAATATGGTTCCGAGCATATTTCACACCTCACTTTCTGGAGGCTGCACCGACGGCACCATTACATCGAGATGCTGATCGCGATTCCAACATTGGAATACCTGCGGTTGTACAGGTAATAGCCGTTGTCGACGTAGACAACGTAAACGTCGTCGTTGTCGTACCAGTCATTCCCCCAATATTCTGGCCACGGGTCAACGGTACTGATCCAATAGCCTCCGTACTGGAAGCGCGGGTATCCGCCCACAACCAGAAAGGGCAGGCCGTAGATGCGGAAACTGTGGTCCTGACCAAAGTACCCGCGGAAACGGTCGTCAGGAATGCGATAGCCGTTGTAGCCGCCGCGTTGTTGCCAAGTGCGATGTTCGGATTCCCAGCGCTGCGACCGATGCTCTTGCCACGCGCTCTGCTGGACACGCTGCTGTTCCTGTGTGCGCCGGGGCCGTTCGTTGTCGCGTCGATTATCGGCTCGCTGTTGTTGCTGCTCGTTCTGGTCCAGCCGCTGTTGTTGTCCGGTACGCTCTTGTTCTTTGTTCTGGTCCTGCCGTTGCTGCGGTTGGGCGTGCTCTTGCTGCTTGTTCTGGTCCTGCCGCTGCTGCTGTTGGGCGTGCTGTTGCTGCTTGCTATCGTCCTGCCGTTGCTGTTGCTGGGCACGTTCTTGCTGTTTGTCGTGGTCCTGCCGCTCAGATTGCTGGGGATGCTGCGGGTCGGGCTTGGATTGCTCGTGCTTGCCCTGTTGCTGTTCGGGATGGCCTTTCTTCTCGCCCTGCTGCTCCTGTTGTGCGTACGCAGGAGCAGCTATTCCGAAAAGCAAAGAGAGAGTTGCTACACTGACAATTCCAATTAGTTTCATAAGTGTTGCCTCCGTTACTTGTGCTACCGCAAGCTTCCTGTCGTTGTGTTGGCCGGGCTGCCGATTGCTTCGCCGGATACGACAAGCTCAACTCTTCGGTTCTGCTGTCGTCCTGCGGCGTTATCGTTCGTAGCTACAGCTAAGCTGTTGCCAAACCCTCTGGCCGTGACCGAATTCGTCGCGACTCCGTGTTGCACGAGATAATCGCGCACGGAGCCGGCACGATTCTCAGACAGTTTTTGATTCATCGCGTCGCCGCCGACATTGTCCGTATAACCGCCGACTGCGATATCGAGTCCCGGGTAGGCGAGCAGAATGCCGGCAACTTTCGCCAGTTTCTCCCGTGCACCCGGCTTCAATGAATATTTGCCGGTATCAAACAAAACATCGGACATGCTGACAATGAGCCCACGCGCGGTGTCGCGAGTCTGAAGAATGGTATTCAATTGTTCAGACAATCGCGTGCGCATGGCAGCTTTTTCGGTTTCGGCTTGTTGCGTGCTCAACTGGGCCTGCTGTGCCGCTAAGCGGGATTGTTCCGCATCAGCGTGGGCTGCGGAGAGTGCATTTGCGGATGAAGCTTGGCTGTCTGCCAGGGCCTTGTCGGAGTCCGCCTTAGCATTGGCGGCGTCGGCCTGCGCTCGTGCTGTTTCGGACTCCGCCTGGGCTCTGGCGGTTTGGGCATTGGCCGCATCAGACTCGGCCTGAGTCTTTGCCAATTGAGCCTTCGCGGTGTCCGACTCTGCCTGAGCTTTGGCGATCTCAGCTCGGGCTTGGTCAGACTGGGCCTGTTCCTTCTGCCGGGTAGCGTCGTCCGCTTGCGCTTGGGTTTGTGCCTGTGCATTCGCGGCAGCTTGACGTTCGTTAGCCAGGCGCTCCTCATCTATCTTCCGGACTGTGATTGCGCGGGCATCTTCGGCCGTCTGCACTGCCTCACGGGCAATTGCGATCATGGGTTTTCTATCGATATGCTTGCTGGTGGCATATCCGTCGACTTTGTCCATTAACCGGACTGCGTGCTGGTAGCTGTCGCTGGCATACTGCTCCGCTCCCTCCGATTCAGCAATGCGCACCGCGTTGCGCGCTTCAAAGAATTCCAATGGCAACTGGGTGTTCAGAACTACCGGATCGAATTTATAGCCAGTCGGAATGTAGCCACCGCGTTCCATGAGCTCATACTTTGTGCTCATCGCCTTGGTCGTGCCCTTAGTGTCCTCGCGAACCACGTTTTCGAGCACGACAACATTGCTGGGCTGACGTACGGCATAATAAGGTTCCGCGGTGACGACCAGAGCGAAGGCCTGAAGATCGGTAGTGACATCCAGCTTACTGCGATGGTTATCGCCCACTAAGACTTCGCCGAGGTTCACTGCCCGGCCCTCGGGCGAGATTGCCCATAGAATGTAGGTAAGGTACTCACCGCCGAAAGTCGTTGGCTTGTGCAAATTGCCAAATTCCACTTCGATTTCGATGTAGCCCTTCTTGCTTTCAACTTTGGCTTGGCCGTTCGCCAATGGCATCAGATCCGTACCCGCGAAATCCAGCTTGGTAGCTCCGCCGCGATGCTTGTAGTTGACCGCTTGCACACTACGGCTGGTTACGTTTACTCGAAATACGGGTGTCGGACTGAGGGGTTCGACGACGATGGCTGTTTGAGAATTGGTTTGAGCAAGTGCGCTCAAACTGAGGGTGATTCCGGCTGCTAACAATAGTATGGTCTTCACAATATCTCCTTGCGGCAGATGTCTGCCATGTTGCGTTGTTTATCGAATCTTGTGTTGGTGCGTTCAGCCTTCGGACTGACTTCCGCTGTCAGCCTTCACGTTCCGACGCGCAGGCGGGAAAGAGAATGAAAGAGCCCAAAAGCATTCAGCAGCCATAAAACAATGGCAATGACCACTACGCCGTTCAGAATTGATTTGATGGATGACTGCATTGGAATAAAGCGATTCACCAGCCACAGCAGAACACCCACCACGACCAGAACTTCTACCACTTGAACTAAATTCATGATCCTTGACCCTTCTGTTTCGCGGGCTTCCGCCTCGCATCCGTCTCGAGGGGCTACCCGAACTTCTATTGTCGAGAACTGCCTGTATCGAATCGTGTTCGCCGGAAATGTCGCAGCAGCACACGGAAGAATGCCGATTAGCTGGATGTGGTCGCTTTGCCCTTGCGTTGATTACTAACCGGTCCGCAGCGACCTAAGGATGAGAGCTACGAATCAGCGGTCGCGGCTCCGTCTACACACTCAGGAGAATAAAGAATGACAGGTGTGGACGTTTACGTCTGAGCAAGATAGCTCACATGCAGAGATTAAGAGTACGGGCCATATGCATCGCTCAAACTGATAGCTTCTAGCCTGTTGCGATGGCGGTATTTTTGAGAATGAGCAGTATTGAGCATTTTTCGTGCTGTCGACCGTTGCATCTTTTCTGTTAAAGAATTTAGGAACTCACCCGAAACAAATATTGTCCGTGCCTGTGGTGGAGCACCCGAGGAACCACCTGAACGGCAATGCAGTTGCCTGCGTACGGAGGCACACGAGATCAGAAAGACTTTCCGAAGCCGAGGTGGTCAGACATGAAGTTCGGAAAGCAATAAATGGTTTCAGATCCGCATCATTCGATGTCTACTAAACCCAAAACACGAATTCTAGTGGTAGAAGATGACGCTACCGTACGTGTGACAATTTCCAAACTGCTGTACGACGAAGGGTACGACGTTTCTACTGCAAATGACGGCTTTGACGCTCTTTTGCATTTACAGGAGGCGGTTCCCGACCTAATACTTTCGGACCTGAACATGCCTCAAATGTCGGGATTCGAGTTGCTGTCCGTGGTGCGACGCAGATTCCCAGAGATTTTGGTTGTGGCCTCCAGCGGGGCGTACGATTCCTGTGCTATACCTGATGGAGTTATAGCTGACGCTTTCTACGCAAAAGGTCAAGAAAGTGCGGCCAATCTCCTGGAAATTATTGCCAACCTCGTCCGAAATGGTCCCCTCGGACACAAGGGAGAAAATGCTCCTGTCTGGATCCCTCGAAATGGTTTAGACCATAAAGGCAAACCTTTCGTCGTCCTGACATGTACGCAATGTTTGAGATCATTTCCATTCACCGTTGACCATGAGCCCACTGGGGAAGTTCTGAAAACAGCTTGTATCTACTGTCCCCACGAAGTAACCTACATCATTGATTTTTCCCGCTCTTTGAACTCTCCTGAAAAGCGGGCCGCCTGGAAAGCCGCTTTTCTGAAATCGCAAAAGGAATCCCCCGAAGTCACCTTGTCTCGGGTTACTGCCGAGATGGCAAAGCCTCGCATCACGAAATCTGCCCGTGTTTGCAAAACAGCTTAAACCGAAGATGATCGGCGTATGCCGTCCGCCGCCACTCCCGGCGTTTAACTCAGCCGACCATATGGGTGCCGTCGCCAATAAAGGGGATAAGCACGCTCTAGGTCAGGTGTGCACTTTTGACCAGACCTCAGGAACCACGAATGGCAGAATTTATGAACTCTGAAGTTCGCAGAAAGAGTCGTGTCTACCGCCTGGCTGATCAATGCGGTTCATCGTGGGGAATCCTGTGGGGGCAGAAACGCATCGCAGCAATATCATGATCAACCCTAGAACTTCATTCCACCGTTGAATTGGTTTTGTATGCGGTACGGAACCGAAATCATTCACGTGCAACTGCCAGCTATGGTGTTTCAAGGTCCCCAAAAACGGAAGTGGCCGAGCGGAGATTGATGAGGTCGCCAACTGAGAAAGCTGACATGGTTACCCCTTTTGCGATCGTGATTAACCTGCCGGAATCTCTTGGCTCAAAGAAGCAAAGAAGATGGTGCGGGAGTTGAAAACTGAAATTAAAAAGGAACCGCCTCGCGTGATTCTGGATCTTTATCGCGTAAAGACGATGGACTGTGCGGGACTGCACGGATTGTTAACCTGCATGCAAGAGATTGCCAGGTATGATTGCGCCATCCAACTGCGAGCGGTTTCACCCGAGGCGGCCTCGCTTCTGGAACTTGCCCGAATGGACCATCTATTCCAAAAATTCCCATCGTTGCCGGCGCAAGCTGCGGATTTTGCCATTGCCCCAGCCTCCGTTGCTGAGGAAGTGAAACCCGAGATCGTCGTGCAGCTCCAGCCGGTCGCGGCTTAGGCTATCTCCACGAGTCGAACACTGACCAGGCAGTGTGTGCGTCGGCTGCTCTTGCTGCTTACTGGCGTGGAAGCTTGGAAAGTGGAGGGAGACATCAATGCGACATAAACTCGTCCTCTGGTTTGTGTTATTGATTGCTGGATTTCTTGTTGGATTCATCCTGCAGTATGCCAGACTGCAGTGGTTACAGAAGGAACTGTCGGCCTCGACCAGACAGTTGGGATCCTGTCAGTCCAGCGAACAGTTGTCGCAGCTTCGTGACAAAGCCACCATGATGTATTTGGAGGCGGTGCAAAAGAACTACGGACTGGCTGGGGAGTACTCAAAGGAGTTCTTTGATCAGGCTCAGCGAATTGTCAGCAGCACAGAGGATCTTGCACTCCGCAACTTACTTCGTGACACCCTGGCAACTCGCGATCAGATCACGGGCGATCTAGCGAAGGGAGATGCCGCCGCACTTGCAGAAATACGGCCAATGTTATCCAAGCTCCAGACTGGGGAAGCATTGAGGATGGGAGAGCCGGACACTCATTGAATAGGACGCTTTTGCACGCACAACTCCGTTCTTAGCGCAAATGCCGTGACTGCAAAGCAGAAATTGCTAAAGCACGTACGCCAAGACTCTAGTTGCCGGGTATTCTTTTCCTGGCGACGGTCGCCTCATCGTCAAAGGTGCCTTCGCGCCGGCTGAAATCAGGCTTATTGACTGGGCTTTGATTTCGCGGTTTCGTAATCCACTCAACGGGCATGACTGAGTCTCGTCCTCTCTAAGCTAGGCGTGGGACAGCACTTCGAAACGCTGAAATCCGATAGCCATGCCAAACTTTCCTTCCTTCAATTCTTTTTCCACTCGAAGAACCTTCCCGAAGCACCACATCCACTTAGCTTCTGCCGGTGGCTCCGGTGACGGTACGGCAAGCATCAACCCAATCTCAGAACGCTCTCGGATGAGCTGATCGGCATAGAGCAGAACCCCAGCCGATGAGAGATTCTCAGTGATCGCCGCGACCTCGTGACCGCCATTTCCAATCACCAGGGACACAGTTTGTTGCAGCGCGATGCGCGGAGCCCGGCGGCGGTCAGGGTCGGACATCTCTGATGAAACCCTCGGGAAACGAAAGCGGCTTGGCGAGGGGTCTGTCGGTCGCAACCCACAGAGGATATTCCAATCTTACTCGCAAACGATGCTCATCTTTGCTGGACTCGCCGGATCGCATCGCTTCAAAGTACTGCTCCGCACCCGCATCGCGATGAACCTAGCATCATCAGTTGAAAGCCCCCGCAAGATCCGGCAGTTAGCCGGGTACCTCGCCTACCCCTGACTGTGATCGGCGTCGCCCTCTTCCCCTCCAAAGAAGCTCATCGCTTCCTCATCCTCGATATCTTGCGGGCGATCGACGACCTTGAGGATTTTGCGCTTGGTACAGATCGCCTCACCGGCACTGATGTTCTCGGCAATTTCTTCGAGGTCGCTCTCCGCCGGATCCCAATCGCACCACACCTCAATCCGAACTTTGTAGTAGGACATCATCAAACCTCCATGAGATGTGCCCTCGGCCTGCCTCTAAACTAACCCTTACCGGAACCCGCCTGAAGTGGCCGCGCAAACGACAGCTCGTGACCGTCCGGATCGCGCATGTGGAAATAGCGCTCGCCCCACGACGCGTTTCGCGGCTGCTCTGGTTCAAATCCCAAGTCTGTCAGGCGCTTCCAGCATGCATCGACGTCCGCTACATAGAAGATGAGCCTGCCCCACCGGGTCATGGTCTCACCTTGCTCCAAGTTGAGAATGGCAGAGTCCGCAGCTCCCGCGCAAAGCGACGAGAAACCCGACGCGTCTCCGCCATACAGGAGGTCCATGCCGAGCACGTCTCGATAGAACTGCACGGAAGCCTTCATGTTCCTGACCCGAAACGTTACCGCCGAAATCTTCTGAATTCTCGCTGCCATAGACATGCAAAATCTTCCTGCCTCAAAACCCACCTACAGGCCCAGCATATTTCTGCCGCGGCTTCAGGAAATAAAGCAGAGCCGCAAGGGCGAGCCGCACCAGCGAACGTCCCCAGACCGAGTAGCTCGGATAGATTTTGTCGACGTCTAGCGTGTAGAGGGAGAGCAGAGGCGTGAGAGTCAATATGCCCAAGCCAACAATCACCGCATCGATAATTGCTACGTTGCGGACGGGATCGCGGGCGGCGAAGAAAAGCATAAGGCTGAACATGAGCACAAATCCACCCATCTCCTTCAGCACGAAGAGGAGGAGGGTTGACAACTCCGCCTCAGGAGGTTGGAGGAACACTCGCATGATGAGCGGCTTGTTGGCGAAAATCATCAACAGACCGCCGACAATCAGCAGCAGCGTGAGAATGTACAACAACACTTGCAACGCACGATAGGGTGGACGGGACATAGAGTGAGCCTCCCTTCGTTCGGACCAGAAGATTATAGAGCTGGACTACTGCGCATAATCTGCGACCCGAGACTCTGAAAATCTGTTGCGTGGCAACGCTTCATTGTGCGAAGCAACGTAGAAAAGGAGCCTATTCGATCGAAGTTCTTCGTAGCAGGTTCACGTCGCTGAGAACCTTGCCGGTGCCAAGCACCACGCAAGATTGAGGATCGTCGGCAATCGAGACCGGCAGCCCGGTCTGCTCTCGGATTCGTTGGGCCAAGTTTCTGAGTAAGGCGCCACCGCCGGCGAGCACGATGCCGCGATCGCTAATGTCGGCGGACAGCTCCAGCGGGGTGCGTTCCAGCACCAATCGGATAGCACTCACAATGGTCGAGACGCTTTCGCCTAACGTCTCACGGATCTCGTTATCGCCCACAGTGACCGTCTTCGGTAGCCCCTCCAGCAGACCTCGTCCCTTGATCTCCCTGGTCGTCGGTCTGTCCAGTTTATGAGCCGAACCGATTTCGATCTTGATCCCCTCCGCCGTACGCTGCCCGATCTGCAGGTTATATTTTCTCTTCAGGTAGTTCATGATGACTTCATCCATGTGGTTGCCGGCCATGCGCAGTGAGCGCGAACACACGACGCCGCAAAGTGAAATGATGGCGATATCCGTGGTCCCGCCGCCGATGTCCACCATCATGTTGCCTCCGGGCTCGGTAACCGGCAGCCCCGCACCAATGGCGGCCATCATCGCCTGCTCCACTAAGTGAACTTCCGCGGCTTTGGCACGGTAGGCCGCGTCTGTCACGGCGCGCTTTTCCACTTGCGTGATCTCGGAAGGGACGCTGATGACGATGCGGGGATGCACGAGTGTCCTGCGCTGTTGCGACTTTTGGATGAAGTAGGTGAGCATCTTCTCGGTCAGCTTGAAGTCGGCAATGACACCATCTTTCAGAGGCTTGACGACTTTGATATTGCCAGGCGAACGCCCTAGCATCTCTTTGGCCTCTTTACCAATCGCCTGTACCTCGCCGGTGTCAGTATTCACTGCAATGGCCGAGGGCTCGTTGACAACGATGCCCCTGTCTCGGACATAGATCCGGGTGTTGACCGTGCCCAGGTCAATCGCCAAGTCTCCGGAAAACACACTGAGCAATGGACGCAGATTCTCAAGGGAGAGTCGGTTTATCCAGTCGAAGCGCATACCACGCGACCTGGACCTCGTAAGAAATTCGGAAGGCTAAGCGCGCAAAATCAGTGACCTAACTCCGCGTCCTTCTCTTACTCTTAGTCTAACGAGCACCGTGCTCAAGGTGGTGCTATGCTTCGGGGGTCGAATTTCCAGCGAGGAGGTGTCTATGCGCTTTACAGCCATCCCGGAGTGCATCGCGGTGCTCGCACTCGCGACACTCCTTTCAGCACAGACCAAAATTACCGGTACCGTGCAATGCGGGAAGTCGGACGAACAACATACGCTTGAAGTGGGAGACCATCCCGGTCACTCGCTCATGATCAGCAAAGGCAAGTGCACGTGGACCAAGCCCATGGAGATCGCCGGAACCCAGACCAAGGAGGACCTGGGCACCAATTTCGACGAGGTCCACGGTAACAAGAGCCAAGGTCACGGCTACGTTGTCGGCACTCTGGCCAACGGCGACAAGATGTACGTGCGGATACAGGGTTCCTCTACGTTGAAGGACGGTAGCGTCGAGGCTGCTGCGGGTACGTGGAGTTTCACAGGCGGCACCGGAAAGCTAAAGGATGTTAAGGGCAAGGGGTCCTATAAAGGCAAAGGTGCGCCTGACGGTTCCGCTACCTACGAAGTCGAAGGTGAATACGAGCTGCCCAAGTAGTTATCAATCAGCAACCAGGGTTTGTTGACGGCTAGACGGCGAGTCTTTTGGGGCTCGCCTTTCCAATCTCTCCTGCACCTCCACCAAAGAAAAATCCGCAGCCAATCCGAAGCCTAGAAGGCCTTCAGTCTTGCACACGATCACTAGGTTCGAAGTTCGTTATCGGCTTGGGTCGGCAAGAGGGTGGGCTGCTCATGGATTTTCCGGAACTGCTCGCGATGGTATTGCTCGGCGTCTGCTTTGCTATTCCAGAAGCTGATGCCCAGAATTCCACTGGGTTCGGCATCGGAGACGAGCACCATCTCGTCGACGAAGCCGCGCTGTTTTTTCAAGGATGGGAACTGCCTTCTCATCGATGGTCTTTGCAAGGTTTTTCGATTTTCCTGATTTGCTTGTGAGTTCGACTATGCCTGTGAATATGTCCTTGCTCCTTTCTTGGGTTGGAAGTGAAAGGAACCCGCGGCGGGGGCGGCGGAAGGTTTCTTTGTCTTGAACAACACCACGACGTGCCAGGACACGATCACTGGTGCCAAGAGTCTTGGAGTCAAACCTATTCCACTGGCGTGGGATGTGCTATGGGTGTCGCCGCTTGCATGAAGTCAGCCAACTCCAAGCGCAAATTGCCCGCATTGGTTGCGTAAGCCATTCCGGTTTCGAAATCAATCGTCTCATCGCGCATGAGTTTTTCGATTTCGCGATCAAAATGTTGCATCCCTTCAGTCCCGCCGACGCGCATAGCGTCAAGCAAGGTTTTGCCTTCGCCTTCTCCTTTTTCAACATATTCCCGCGTGCGCAATGTGGACTTTAAGATCTCTTTACGCGGAATCAGTCGTTGCGAAACTATGTAGCGAAAACTCTTCGCCAAGCGATTGCGTATGACATGCTGCTCGGCTAGCGGAAAAACGCTTGACGCTACCATCCCAACCCTGACCTCGGAAGAGCGGAAGCGCTTGGCTGAGTACATGCGCAAGTCCGACCCGAACTTCATCGTCGTACTCGAGACACTGGAAAGGGGAGGCCATTAGTGGACGAAGTGTCCAAGCAGCGCCACGGATGCAGAACGCCTCGCACTCTCAAACCCCTCGTTTTCGGATGTCAACGTAGACGACCCACCTCAAAGGATTTGTGAGCGCGGGCGCAGATGCGAACGGTGTTGCCGGAAGTAAGAATCATCCTGCGCGCCGGTTCCGGTTTCTGCCGCGAGGAGCTGATGAGTTGGTGCGAAACCCATGCGGTGGACTACGTGTTTGGCTTGGCGCGCAATGAACGACTGCGGGTCCAGATTGAAAGCGAGATGCAAGCGGCGGCGGGGCTATATGCGGCGACCGGAAAGCCGGCGCGGGTGTTCACCGTTAAGAGGGAGAACTTCAGATGGGCTGACTTAGTTCAGGAGACCTGAAAGAGCGGGAAGTGAAGTGCACCCCTCAGAACTGGACACTTGGGGCCGTGTTTGAAGTAAGGGTTGGGGGGCCGGGCGCGAGCGTCGTGCGGGGTTCGTCCGTGGAGTCCACGGTGCGGACGGCGGTGATTGTACTCCTCGATCCAGCGCGCGATGCTCGTGGCCTGGTCGAGGTTTTGGTACTCGTTGAGCCACACCTCCTCTTCTTTCAAGCTGCGATGGAACCTCTCGATATAGCTGTTGCCCTCGGGATGGTTGTAGGCGGTGTGCCGGTGCGGTAGTACATCTTGTTGTCCTCGAGGAAGACCTCGATGAACGCCGGCCGCGTGGTGATGGTGCCTTGGATCAGCGCCTCCGACAACGGATCGTCGACGTACTTCTGCAACGCACGCCGCAGCGGACGCGCGCCGTAGCTGCGATCGCTGAGTGTCTGACTGAGGACCCACTTCTTGGCCTCGTCGCACCGTGACGGTAACATTGATTTCTGCGCCAGATTCTGGTTCAGCTGGCTAACCATAAACTCCAGGATCTGGACGAGGTCGTTCTCAGTCAGCGCACTGAAACTGAATAGGATGATTTCGTCCAACCGGTTCAGGAACTCGGGGTTGAAGGTGCGCTTGACCTCGTTCCTCACCAGATCCTCGACCTTCTCGGAGATCATGTCTTCCTTGGTTGACTGGAAGCCCAGGCCTTCCCTCTTCTGCAAGTTTCGTTTGCGGCCACCCAACAAAAATACAGCGTTTACCCGATTCAGCCAGCCCTGATTTTGCGAAACGGTGATAGCTGCGGGACGTTAGGAAGTCTGGCGAGACACTTGCCCCTGATGGCTTTTGCCATTGCCCCCTTCTTACGTCCCGTTTTGTTTCTCTCCTGACGTTTCCTTAGACATGTAGGAGGACGGTTTGCGCTCCATCACTCCTTAGCGAACGTCAACAACGGCTCTGCCCACAAACTGCCAATTTGCACGGTCTGCGGGCAGGGCAGCTTGTCTTATTGGTAGAGGGTGAAACGAGCCAATTACGAAGCGAGTGCCAAGAAACGCCACTCTGCAACTGAGCCGTAGCCTAGCCCGTTTTCTTGAGAATTGGTCGATTCTCTTTCACTGCCTCCTGCGCCTGCCGCAGTTCTTTACAGTACGGGCAGTCTGGGTCTGAGCAGTACGGTGACCCCGGTGAATTGTGAGACTGAAAAGCTGGTTGGCTTGCCATACGGTCTCCTGTCGCAATGATTCACAAGAGTCCATCGCCCAAGCACGGCGGAAGATGTGTAGTGGCTGCCAAGCTATCAGGAAACGAACACCGGAGGAAACGCCAAGAAACGTCGGTATCGAACCAAGCTGAAAACTCAGGAAATCTCAGGGAGGCGTCGCAGGTGTTTCAATTTCAAATCTAGTTGTAGTTCACGGCTTGTCTGGACAACTTCCTTAGCCCGTTTGACGGCGGCCTCAGCCTGCTTAATAACCTCATCAGATTTTTCCCTGACCTCAGCACAGGTCTTCTGCGTCACAGGAGAGCCACGCTTAGAGGATGGGGGCTTTGTCGCAGGCTTTCTCACGTGGAGCTTTCAAAATGGACTGCCCTCGATGTCA
>WNFY01002859.1_pt1 | contig 16639 bp, 12 predicted proteins | sample 5400091 | NCBI WGS metagenome assembly WNFY01 (sample SAMN13153364, study PRJNA577476) | soil metagenome | isolation source: 60 cm soil or saprolite under grassland replicate 1 | place: USA:California | collected 2016-06-15
GTTTGCTTCTGGTCCCAACATGATCGTGGCCTCTAGAACATCGCGGTCGATCTTGTCCGCAGGGTCGTCAGTAAAGACACTCTTCTTGCCCACGATGGCAGAGACACTCTTAACAACGCCGGCTAATTTTTCACCGGTCAGCCCTTCCGCATTGATGATTGCGGTTTGTCCAATTGCGATCTTTGCGACGTCTCTCTCATCGATCTCTGCCTTGACTCGTCGTCCCGATGCATCAGCGAGCCTGAATAGAGCGCGGGGTGTAACTAGGCTAAAGGATTCTCCAGGTCTGGCATTGACCTGCAGAACGGTTCCTTCAATAGGGGCGCGAATTGCGCATTTATTGATTCGTTCTTGAGCCTCTCGGACGCGATTCTCTGCAGCCAAAACTTCAGCATCTGCGCGTGCTTTCTCCTCCGGTAACGGAGCAGCGGCGACCAGCCTCTGAGTTCTCAGCACGGCTCGGAACTGTGCATTTGCAACACCAAAGTCGCGATTCGCGCGATCATAGTCAACACCAGAAACCTCGCCGCCTTTATACAGGATGCCCTGTCTTTCGAGCTGTGCCTTAGCCTCGACGAGCATCGCCCTTGCAGCTGCGGTTTTTTGGACAGCTACCTGCCTCTCCTCGTTACGTGCGCCACGAAGCAGGCGCAGTCGTGCCTGACGCGCGGCATCTGCTTCAGCCAAGGAAGCTTGTAACGCCGCTTGCAGATCGTCACAAGCAATCTCTCCCAGCAAAGTGCCCCTGTTCACAAACTGGTCTTCCGTTACGTAGATCACTTTCAAAACACCGTCGGCCGCCGCTCCGACTTCAATGGTGTCCGACAGTCCCTCCACTCTTCCCGGTGCAGCGAATAGTACTTCTGCCGCATCGCCGGCTGACCTGCGGTTCGCCTGGACAGGCTTATGGTCGCGCGAGATTTCGTAGAATGCAGCGCTCGCAGTAACGAGCGCAATCACCAGGACCCCGCCTCCAAGTTTGCTTCTCCCGCTCAATTCGCGTTGACCTCATTTTGGTTCTGGATTTTCCCGTCGCTTAGGAGCAGCGTACGAGTCGCGTATGCCTGCCAACGTGGATCGTGGCTAACCACGACAACTGTTTTTCCGTTGTGCGCAGCTTGATCCCTGAGAATCTCGCAGATGTTCTTGCCGGCAGTGGCATCCAAAGACGCCGTTGGCTCGTCTGCCAGAAGAATCGGGGGATTTCCCGCGAGTGCGCGCGCGATCGCTACCCTCTGTTTCTCGCCAGGACTGAGCCCGTCTATTTCGTAATTCACCTTCCCACCCAAACCCAGTTGCAGGAGTAGCTCTTGAGCTCTGTTTCTCGACTGCCGCCGTCCGCAATCCCGGATTTCGAGACTCAACGCGACATTGTCGAGTACGGAAAGCGAATGCAAGAGCCGAAACGCCTGGAAAATGAAACCTACCTTCGTTCGACGAAGGGCCGTCTTCTGCACTTCACCTAGTCCGCTCACAGGCACGCCGTCAACAAACACCTTACCTCCGTCTGGCGATAGCAAGCAGGCCAGGAGGGACAATAACGTGGTCTTCCCGCTCCCCGACGGCCCCATAATTAACGAGAGCGTACCTGGTTCGAAGGATGCAGAGACACCTTGTAGGGCGTGAACCTGTGCGTCGCCCTTGCCGAAGCAAACCCTGACATTCTCGACCGCCAAGAAATGATCACGCACGGAACACCCGCCCGGGATCAATTGCGAGCGAAGTTCGAACTGACGCAATCGCAGCCAAGGAGCACATGAGTAAACTGAGTGCAATGGTGATGATCGGCAACCACCATGGGGTCTGAATCCATGGAATTAGGGATTTGGCGTATTGCATTGCCGGAATAACCGCAAACATCCCTAGGGTGCTGCCCGCTGCACCACAAATCAGGGACTCAACAACAAGAATGCGTGCAACAAAACCACGCGAGGCCCCAAGAGCTTTGAGAGTTGCATATTCTTCTATGTTCTCCATGGTGTTGGCATAGATGGTTTGGGAAACCACCACGAGTCCTATAAGGAATCCAAGAATTGCCGCCGTCAGAATCGCACTTCCCGCACCAGTCTTGATCACCCAATACCAGCGCGACTTGCGAGCGAACTCTTCGCGAGTGAATACGTCGACTTCCGGAAGGCGCTCTCTGAGTTTGCGTTGAACGTCCGTGACTGAATACTCATTTGCAACACGGGCGAGAATGAACATGCCCTGCTCTGGACCCAAGCCCAAATACTGGGAGGCATTTCGATAGGAGGTAAACAGAGCGGGGACACCGAGAAACCCTCCAAAGCCCCGGATTTCGTGATCGACTGTAGCGCGTTGACCGTTGATTTCAACTCGGGCCGGCAACGGGGCCGTCTCGAGAACAGCACGGTCGCTTTCATCGTAGATGACAGACTGCGGCGAGACATCGGCGCGCCGTTCTGCTAATTCCGGGACGGGGAAGCGTTTTCCAATATTGGAGTCGGCACCGACCAGCGCCACGACCTGTTGCTTTCCGTTCAGCTTGCGAAAAACAGCGAAGGCCATGCAGGCTCGGCTGGTCTCTGTCACTCCCGGAACGCCGGCGGCTAAATCTTGAAGTCGGGCCTCTAGCGGTGCCCCAAACTCAAAAGCCTGTACTCCCCGTGCTGTGATCCAAATGTCGAAGTCGCTTGCATCGATAAATCGCGACGCGGCACACAAAAAGCCGGCCAAGAGACTACCCTGAAATACCATGAGAAAGGCTGCAAATGATACCCCCAGCACCGTCGTCGAGAAGCGAGCGCGGTCGTGGAGGATGTTTTGCCAAGCTAGTCGCATTGTGGTGTGTGCTGAACGAATACTACCTATTACCGCTTGCAGCGGAAAAGTGCTTCGGTTTCCAATTCGGTTGTCCGCTCAGCAACAATGCCGCTTCCGCTGCAGGCAGCGGTTTCGAGAAGAAAAATCCCTGACCATACTTACACTGCAGTGACTTCAACATCGCAAGTTGCTCGCTAGTTTCAATGCCTTCAGCGACTACATCCAACTGCAGGTTCGACGCCATCGGTAGAATCGTGCGTGCTATTTCGGCGCTATCGCTAATATTTTTTGCATCAACGATACTGCTGATAAAGGAACGATCGATCTTCAACGTGTCGAGTGGAAAGCGATGAAGATAGCTCAAAGAGGAATATCCAGTTCCGAAGTCGTCGATTGCCAAACTGATGCCGATAGCCTTCATTTGCTCCAGCATCTCAACGGCGGCCTGGGGATCTCCCATGACGGTGCTCTCGGTCAGCTCCAGCCTCAACGCCGCCGGCGGCAGGCCCAATTCGGGCAGCAAGTTCTTAATATCTTCAATCAGGGTGGGTTCCAGGAATTGCTTGGGAGACAGATTGACGCTAATCATCAGATTTGCACACGATGGGTAGCCTGCCCTCCATTCGCTCATTTGTCGGCATGCCTCACGCAGGTTCCACCAGCCCAATTCACGAATCAGTCCGGTCTCTTCGGCAACCGAAATGAATTCATCGGGTCCTACTTGCCCACGAGTCGGGTGCTGCCATCGAAGCAGGGCTTCGAAACCGACGATCTCTCCTGAACTGAGCGAAACGATCGGCTGGTAAAAATTGGTAAACTCTCCATGCTCAATAGCCCGATGCAAGTCCATTTCAAGTTGCAGGCGCGCTATTACGCTGGCCCGCATGTCAGCGTCAAACGTCTTGTAACGCCCTTTACCCAGCGATTTCGCCCGGTACATCGCCGTGTCGGCGTCGCGCAAAAGTTCCTCTGGTGATTCGTAGGTAGCTCCGCTACTCAGCGCAATGCCAACACTTGCGGTTATAAATACCTCTTTCCCATCTAAAACAAATGGTTCGCTCACTGCCTTTATCAAGCGCTCAGCCGCGTGCTTCGCGTTCTCCGGATCTTTAAAGTCGTCGAGTAGAATGGTGAACTCGTCCCCGCCCAAACGCGCGACGACAAAGTCTTGGCCTAAGCGAGCAACCGTATCTGTCGCGCGCAAAGACTTTTCAAGACGGCCGGCAACTTCGATTAGCAACTGATCACCCACGAGGTGGCCTAAGCTATCGTTAATCATCTTGAATCCATCAAGATCGAGGAACAGAACCGCAAATAGATGGTCCTTGCGTCGTTTGGCAAGCTTGAACAAGTGCACAAGTCGGTCTGTAAATAGAAGTCGATTGGGCAAACCGGTAAGCGGGTCCGATACTTTTCCTTCGGTGATGTCAGTTTGCCATCCAGCCATGCGCAGCGCTTTTCCAGAATCGTCGCGTACCGCGAGCCCACGGCTCAGCATCCAACGAAAAGCGCCATCTTTGTGGAGAACTCGATGCTCACTCTCGAATTGGGGGCTGGAACCTTCCAGGTGCAAGGCAAGTTCCTGCTTCACGCGTTCGCGATCAGCATCATGGATGCGATTAATCCATTCCTCCGGTTGATCCCCGATCTCGTTCTCCTTGTAGCCCAGCATCGTCTTCCATCGGGGAGAGAAATAGGTTTTGCCTTGTTGCAGATCCCAATCCCAGAGCCCATCATTTGCGCCGCGCGCGGCAAGCGCGTAACGTTCCTCGCTCTCTCTTAGGGCCTCTTGCGCATGTTTGTGAGATAACTGGACGCTAATACGGGCCAGAATTACAGGAAAGTCGATCGGCTTGGTCACGTAGTCGTTGGCTCCCAACTCCAGAGCCGTAACAATGTCTTCGCTCTGATTCCGTGCTGTAACCATGATGATCGGCAGTGCGATTGCGGAATAGGTTTCCCGCAGCGTTTTTAGTGCATCCAGACCACTGATCTCCGGCATTTCAATGTCGAGGAAGACGAGATCTATGTGTTCATCTTGGATCCGCTGATGCAATTCCCGCGCGCTGTCTGCCAGGCTGACCTCATAGCCTAGACGCTGCAGGCGGCGGGCAAGCATGTCGCGGTTCATGTCATTGTCGTCAACGATTAACAAACGTCCCGTTCGCGAGCTCATAACACCTTCTTTTCGGGCAGAAAATTCTCAATCTTCTCCATCAACCGACCGAAGTCCACGGGCTTCGTGTCGTAGTCATCGCAGCCAGCATCGAAGGCTCGTTCGCGATCTCTGACCATTGCGTGAGCAGTCAGAGCAATCACCGGAATCTGGCGCGTCCTCGAATTTGCCTTTAGCCTTCGGGTTACTTCACAGCCGTCAATAAAGGGAAGGCTGATATCCATCAAGATCAAATCAGGCATTTGCGCACACGCCATGGTCAGCCCCCGCTCACCGTCCTCGGCGATCGCAACAGAATATCCTCTGCGCTGAAGGCGTCGCGAAAGCATGTCGCGATTCATCTCGTTATCCTCGACCAGCAAAATCCTCAGCATGATTAATATCTCCGGAATCTCAGCTACCGTTCTCCTCCTGCAGTTTGTGAGCGGGCCGCAACCACCCGGGTATCTTTCACCGTTTTGGGTGCAGAAGAATCATTTACGCGATGCTTTCGTATGAGGGCCACGAGGCGTTCACGGTCAACAGGCTTGATAAGGTAGCTGGAGGCCCCCAAAGTGATGCCCATCGCCTCATTGTCAACAATCGTCACCATGATTACTGGAATGTTCGCCAGTTCCGGATCCGCTTTGAGCTGATTCAGCACAGACCAGCCATCACGGTTGGGCATTATGACGTCGAGTGTGATGATTACTGGATGTACCTGCTTTGCCACGCGCAGACCCTCATCCCCGCTACTTACGGCAACAACATTGAAATCCAGTTTGCCAAGAGAGCGGGACATAAGGTCGCGGACTGCGGGGTCATCATCGATGACTAAAATCGTCTCCCGATCTGGTGCGGTAACCGGAGCTGGAGCTGGGGCATTCACAAGGGCATCGGCGATCGCCATATCAGCAGCTTCGATCTTTACTTGAGCGGGGAGTTCCACGGTGAACGTGGCACCCCGACCAAGCTCGCTTACGACTGCAATTCGCCCTTTCATCAACTGCACGAACCTGTAACTGATAGCAAGGCCCAACCCGGTGCCGCCGTACTTGCGGGAAATCGAGGTGTCTGCTTGAGCGAATTCTTTAAAGAGGTTTTCCGTCTGTTTCGCGCCAATCCCTATGCCGGTATCCGATACCTCGAAACGAATCCATTCCCCGTCATTTTCCGATCTTCGATCCACATTCACGAGAATGGATCCGTGATCGGTAAATTTGCACGCATTGCTGAGCAGATTGAACAATATCTGACGGACCTTCGTTACGTCGGCATGCATCGTGCTAACGTCGTCCGACAGTCGTACCTGAAGCGTATTTCTGTTTTTCTGGACTGCCGGCCGTAGAGTAGTAATCATCTCCGTAATCAGCGTTCTTACGTCAAAACTCTCAAGGTGAAGCGGCATCTTGCCCGCTTCAATTTTAGAGAGGTCAAGCACATCGTTGATCAAGGCAAGCAGGTGCTTACCGGCAAATTGAATTTTTTTAAGGTCCTGAATATTCTCTGTGTCCTTCGAATCGTGCGCCTCCTCCTCGAGCATTTCGCTGTATCCAATAATCGCGTTGAGCGGAGTGCGCAGTTCGTGGCTCATGTTCGCAAGAAAGATGCTTTTTGCACGGCTTGCTTCTTCGGCGACCTGCTTGGCCTTGAGCAACTCTTCTTGTGCCTGCTTACGCTGTGACACTTCGCCCTCGAGCTCACGAGTTCTTGTATGCAGCTGCTCATTGGCACCTCGCAACGCGGTATCACGTTGTTGAATGTCAGTTAACATTGCGTTGAATCCATCGATGAGGCTGCCAATTTCGTCGGAATAGGTTTTCACCGCGCGCAGCTCGTAATTCTTCTTTTCAGAAACCATCTTCATGGTGTTTTCCAATTGCATGATGGGTCCCGAAATTACTTTCTGCAGCTTGGAAGACACCAGGAAAGCAAGAAATGCTGACATGAGGGCGAAAATTAAGCAGATCGTTGCATAACGCCGCGCCCGCATATCCCACTGCCGCATATCCGACTGCAAGTACAAAGTTCCGACGTGGTCGCCGTTGAGCGTGACCTCATGGCACACTTCCAAGTACTGGCCTGCGAAGCGGTACCCTTTGCCCTCAGTGCAGGATGGAAGAACGTCGGGCAGAGTCTGTCGGTTTCGAAAATAGTGTGCGAAGATTTTTCCCTGTGGGCTGTATAACGCAGCTGCAACGATGTCGCCCTTCGCTGTCAATGCGGATAGAGTGGCAGAGGCGGCAGGCTCATCCTTAAATGCGATGGCGGCTGCGCTGTTATAACCGATAATCTCCGCCTGTGTCGTCAAGTCCTGAGTCAACAAATGCCGAAATGAGATGAGGTCATAAATCAGAAAGCTAGCGGACGAAAGGAAAACAGCCATGCTGCTGGTCAGCATGGTCATCAAAATCAGTTTCCGTCTGATGGACAGGTTCAGAAGGTTCATTCTGTTTTCCTTCCATCAGACTCAGGCGGCTGAACTATTCTGGCGAGGGCGAGCAAACGAGAGCTTATATTGAGATCAGCATCCTTCGCCGCTTTAACGTTCACTTCAAAACGGACGCGGTTATCCTCCAGGACGAAATTGATCATTCCGCCGCTTTTCGCGAAGCCCGGCATTTCCCCAATGGTAAGGACCGGCAATCCTCTTACTACCTGAATAGCTTCGCTCAGGTGTGGCATCGCCGACGAGCTTACATACAGAATCTGACATTCCTTCGGTTTCCCAACGGATTTCACAAGTTCAGAAGTTGAGCGGAAATACTTGACGATAAAGGGATGTCCATCGATTTTCTTGCCCTGCAGTACGCGGTCAAGTGTTGTTCCGAAACGCTCTTCGCCTAGAACGGCGATGACAATCGGTGAATCCGCTTGCGAGAAGCTTGTAGATGGCCACTGCACTAGGCTGGCGAAGTTATAGATAAACCCGGCCTTTATGAGGTATTCCGAGGATGCGTCTGTATCCTGAGCATGCGCACCAGTCGCTGCGGCTGCCGACACGATCGGCAGCAGGATCAGCGCCACCCTCAGCCACGTTGTCATTGGGCGTGCTTGCATGCTGTGTTGGACCTCAGTCCGAATTTCAAATAAAGCGGTTTAGAGTCACTCCGAGTGCCAGGTTATGCTTCCATAGATAGAGCGTTTCACTGTTGTGGGAGCGGTACTGATAAAGTCGGGAATAAATTCAAGGTGTTGATGGTTCAAGAGATTTTGACTGCCCACCGATACTTCAAAGCTACGCGGCAATGCATAACCGATGTGCGTATCGACGGAGTAATACCGTGGAATATTGATGCCCGCCAAGTCATCTACGTAGCGAACCGTAACGTCATGCTGCAAGCGCCTGAACAAATCTAAGGACGACCTGACGTAGAACTGATGACGAGGGCTCGATAGGCCGGGGTTGTCGGGGATGGGATCCATGCTGGTTGTATCTTTTCGGATGTCCATCTGCAAATAACTGTAAGAGCCGGAAAGCTTCCATCTGGGAATAACTTTGTATTCCGTAAAAATCTCAGCACCATACGTTCCTCCGTGCATTTTATTGCTGGCGACAAAGGGGACCACCAAGTGCAACGGAGCTGGAGTCGGTTCCACGAAAGGTGCACCTGGTTCTGCTGAGCGGAGGTGCGTATAGTTGTTGTAGAACGTTGCAATGTCGGCCGAGACGTTGTTCGCAACCTGTATGCGATATCCAACTTCATAAGCGAGCAGGTCTTCTGGCTGGAACTGGTCGCTGCCGAATACGGCCACCTCTGCTGGAAACGGTGTCGGATTGCTTGGGCTTCCAGGGGGTACTACTTGTGAAATCAGTCTCAGGCCGCGCTCCGTTAGAGCGGGCGTACGGACTGCGCGCGATACTGCCGTCCACACCGACTGGTTGGTAGTGATGTTCCAAAGCACCCGGGCGTTCGGTTCGACTTCAAGCCCCGTAAAGCCGTTGTGCTCAAGCTTAGAGCCAATCGTCAACTGCACCCGTTTATCAAGAAAGCTGATCTCGTCTTGAGCAAATCCGCTAAATTGATTCAGGGTTTGATGGCTTGGCAGGAGCGAAACGGTGAAGCTGGATCCGTTGTTATCTGCTATCGAGCGATAACCAACCCCCCAAATAAATACCTGCGACGCAGTCGGGTGAAACGAATGCTGAAAGTCTATGTCAAATATCTTTTGGTGGTCCGTGAACAGGAAATTGTCAGAAATGTTTGTGTCATCAAAGTACATCTGCAAGGCGGTAGAGGCGTTCGCAAAATCATGGGTCCAGCGCCCTAGAATGTTTCCTCCGCTGATCCCTCCCCGGTTGGCAAACGTATCCGAATAAGGCGCGTTCAGCGTGGGTACGGTTAGGGTCTCCCCGTAGTGGCTGCGGTATATATCGCCTTGAAAGGTGACCGAGTCCGGACCGCGAGGTGCCCAGTCACTCCGGAAGCCAGCACGCAATGAATCCCAATTGTCACTGGCATCCGTAACGAATGGATTCGTGGATGCCCCAACATTGAAGTACTTTGCGTATCCTCGGTAGTAGGTGTCATCGTGTATCGTGCCTCCGTATCGGACACCGGTGAATCCTCGCAACTCTGTTCCCCCTCCTGCGGTGGCCAGTGTTCGCTGCGTGGCTTTGGCTGACTTAGTGATGATATTGATGACACCATTCACCGCATTGGCGCCCCATAACGTTGCTCCAGGGCCCCGTATTACTTCAATCCGGTCCACGTCCTCGAGCATGACGTCCTGCACGTTCCAATAAACTCCAGAGAAAAGAGGCGTGTACACGCTCCGGCCATCAATCAGCACGAGAAGCTTATTGGCGAAGCGTCCGTTAGATCCGCGAGAACTGATCGCCCACTTATTTTCGTCGATACGTGCTACCTGAACGCCAGGCACCAGCCGCAGAGCTTCCGGAATGTTCGTCGCGCCCGAGCGCCGGATATCCTCTTGCGTGATCACATAGACCGCAGCTGCAGCATCCGCAACTTTCTGAGTTCGTTTGGATACAGAGGTGACCCGAATGTTCATCAGGTCTTCAACACTCATAGTCGTGACGTCGACCATGTTGTTTTGAGCTGAGGCCCCCGTGACGAATACAGCGATCAACACGGCGATCAACGTAACTAGTCGCGGGCTGGGTGTATGGTGATAAATGTTCAGCATGTCTGTCTTCCTTAGTTAAGAATCAGGCTTGGTGCGCTTCTTTCCTGTAACGGTAAATACGTTGGAATATGTCAGCGTGTCGGGTCGGCGAAGGTACTCGATGAAGCGACGTGCCTGTTCTGTGGCCGCTGACTCGCTGCCAAGAATCCGTGCTACCTGGGGAACGGCAATTTCCAGCTTGAGTTCCCACTGCTTCAGAATGTTCGGATCGGCTTCTCCGGCGATAAGGTGATAACACTCAACCTGCACGCCGATATTCTCGAGACCTGCGTTGTGTGCAAATGTAAAAAGCTTGCGGCCCACAAAGGGGTCAAATCCTGTGCTCCCTAGACCAGTTATCACGGCTTCGATGCTGCGTTGCAGCGCAGGCTCTTCGGGATAGTTCCAGAGCAGTTGTCCATCCAGATCCTGAATGAGAACCGTACCGCCGGGCCGGCAGACTCGAACAATTTCCTCAGCCGCGCGTTCTTTGTCTGCCAAGTACTCAAAGAGCATCCGCGAATAAACCACGTCGAAGCTGTCCGATGGAAAGTGAATATCGTGAGCATCTCCATGTACGAATGTCAGACGCGGATTGGAACTGTGTCTCTCATTCGCCTGCTGCACACGTGCGACACTGACGTCCATTCCCGTGCCATGAATCAAGGGGTCCTTCGAGCACACGGCCTGCAAGATCACTCCGGGCCCACATCCCACAGAGAGGACATTGGCGCCAGGTGTGAGGTGATGAGCCAGATATTTGTCAACCCAAGTCTCCGGATCAACCTTCAACTCAAGCCTCATGGCCTCACGTGGATCTTCCATGATGTAGGGTGTGGAAGAAGATGTACTCATTGACCCCCCGCTGCTGCACGGGTTTTGACTGTCTGTCTGCTTGCACGGGCTAAAAGCTTTGTATAGAAACCGTCGACATGCTGATAAAACCCTTGATGTCCCGCTTTGAGCCAGATTCCCTGGCAATAGTGACGCAAGAATTCAGCCCCTAGCTTGAGGAGTACTTCGGTCGCCATTTCGTCTGCTATCAGTGGAATTTCATCGAGTTCAAAGTCATCATAGGTTGGAAGTACCGCACTCAAGAGCGAGGCGATGACATTCGGAAGGTCCACGTCAGGGGTAGTAGGATGAATCAGCAGGTCACAACGGTTCTCGAGGTAGCTGAAATTGATCCCCAAAGGACCACGATATGCAATGGCCGCCCCTACGGGTTCGCAGCGCGTCCCCTGATATGCCAGCCACACAGAACGGGTGCGGCGCAACCCAACCGAACGATACAGTTCGTTTACCGACTGCAACTCAACATCTCCCGCTAAGTCTTCGCCGGTTATGTAGACGCTACCTCGAGTTGCAGATGCGACCATAGCGAGAGCTTGCTTGTGGGAAGCGTCATACGGTACAGCCCGAATTCTGCTGTTACTTGAGAACTTAAATGTTCGAGGCAAGGCGAAGTAGCTGTGGCGCTGCACTGAACAGAGTGATTCGCCAATGGTCGATACCATTGACCCGAAAACCCGTGCCGGAAACCGGTTCTCTGGGCGAAACCAATTTTGAGCATCGTCGGTACCCCTGAGGATCTTGCCCGCTGCCGCAGCTAACATCACCGCGCGAGACGCGACAGGATTATTGTCGCTGACAAGGTGTTGCGACATCCAACCATGGGGTACAGTCCTCCAAACAGCAAGCGAGCCCATTCCCTTCGTCTCATCACCTGCTGTAAGGATGTAAAGCAGGGACTCCCCTGCACGAAGCATCTTTCTCCAGTTTTTTAAAACGAGCTCAAGATGAGGACGAAGGCGAGCCGCCTTTTCGGGATAAAGGAAGCCTGTTCGTTCGTACAGCGCAAAGATCTGTTCGACCGACAGAGTGTTGATCTCGACTCCATAGGTCGCATACAGACTCGATAGCTGTGGCATACTGCCCAGGCTTTGCAGATGCTTCTGCTCTGAGGACATCCAGCCTCCGGTTATTCCGCAAACAAAATGCGCATTCCTGCCTGGGGGAGGTCGGACGCCTTACGTCACGAGCCGGCCAGAAGATCGGCTTCCGAACTAATCCGAAATGGCAAGTGTCAACCGAGAGTGACAAAGAAGAACATTACTGACAAGTTACGGACGTAAGCTGGCAGACTCTTAATGTGGAAATGATCCATCTTGGGATGCTGCGGTGTGTAACTTAGTGACGAATGTGTGCAAACAAACGAAGTATCGGAGGGGCTTGCAATGCAGTCTGCCAATTGTGGCCGTGGGCTAGTTGCCTGCCGCTAGAAGAAGAAAGCGTTACAGCGCAATGTGAATTAAGCCGAGAAGTAAAGTGAGTACCTATAGTGTTCGGAACACACATTACGCCCGCTCATGTACTTACGAATGGGTTCGAAGCCGCGACGACGTTTAGAGCGTACGAATAGAGATTGTGAGACTGGAAGCGTTAAATCGGGAGCCGATCAAGGGTGATATCTGTCCCTAGGTCTTCTGCCGATGCGCCTTCTTCTGTCCCTCTCTCTAAGCTGTAGGGCGCTGTGTTAGTCTCAGTTCCTCTTTCTGCAAGCATAAGCCGCCGCAGAGTTCTAAGGTCGTTGAGAATTCTGCTACTTTGACGCGTGTGGGATTCAAGCTTGCCGAGGCTGTACGATGCGATTCGTAAGGCATCCAACCGGCGGTGTGCATCCGACCCAGACTCTCTCTCGACCTGTGCCTCAAGTTCTCGCTTCGCGTCGCATACCGCCTTCGTCAACAGCTTTACGAACTCGTGTGCGCTCTCGATTGTCGAGAATGGATTGTCACTTTGGGAAGTCATGAGGCAGATCTCCTGTTCCTAGCGACGAAACCGGGCACTAGCCATCATCCTCCCACCCGGTACAGATCGAACGCGCAAATATTCGAGATTCCACACTCGGCGTGCATCGCGATCTTGATATCGATAGCTCGATTCAGGTCAAGCTCCTTTTCTGCTTATCGAATCAATGCCAATCGCGTTGCCTTCCGTTTAGAGATTGGACCCAGGAGCGAAAATTGGCAATATGCCTTTCGTAAGGAATGAGCGCACCTCCGGTAACTCGGTAGGTGTTACTTCCAGCTTTTGCTTCGTTATCGACGCCGCGGTGGAACACTCAGGAGTGCGGCCGCAGGATAGGCTTCTCCGAAGCTCGCATTGTCAACGGGGCCACTCCTTATCGTATGGGCAGCCTGTTATTGCTCTTAACCATGCGGACGCCGGTGCCAGCCGCCAAACCGGCGTGTGGTCGCGGTTCTAGATTCAGTGCATAAATCTGTCAAACGAACAGCGAGGAAAGGAACTCTGTACTCGGCCAGCCCGACAACGCTTTACACGATCGATTTGACCACGGGAAATGCAACCTTCGTGACTCCGCTGGCTATTGGCACCGTAATTTGCTTAGCTGTCGATACCGACGGGATCATGTACGCCACAAATTTTGGAGCATGCCCGCCATGTTCCTCTGTGTACCGAATCGACCCGATCACAGGTAGAGCCACGTCGCTCTTCAATACTGGGATTCCGTTTGTTCACAATATTGCTTTCAATCCCGGTACGCCTCCCGACCAACTCGTCTCGCTCGAACCACGGATCAACAAGTTGAAGCTGCCCGCGGAATCTCTACCAGCCTGGTTGCAAAGTTCTCTGCGGCACTGAACGCTGTAAATAATCAGGACTCGTCCACAGCCTGCAATATCTCGGGAGCATTTCAAAACGAAGTGGACGCGCTCTCCGGAAACCTAATCTCCAATGCCGGTTCGCAGCAATTGACCTTCTCGAACACTCGGCTGCGGACGGCACTCGCTTGTCAGTGAAACAGTAAGCTACGCAAGTGCACAGGCCCATTAAGAGGAGTAAGAGGAGCGCTAGCTCGGGCCTCCCGCCACTAGTACATCCTAGCCTTGAGGTGCTACAGGCAAGCGTAGCGCACTGCCCTCGGCACTGAACGTTAGTGTGGGTAGTCCACAACTTTCGCGAGCATTGTCTCTGGTCATGTTGGACAGCAACGCCAAACCGGAACGGTCTCGGCAGGACATCGTTGCTGGAATAGCAACGGCATCGAGATGCCACCAGATTGAGCGCATCGCAGACTTACGCCGGGAACTGGAATCCATCCCTGATGAGCGTCACCACGCTCTACGCGCTAAAGCGAGATCGGAAAATAAGATACCTATCCAAGACAAAGCTGCATAGTTCGGGATTCCACCGCGCGGCGCTGAACTCCTGTATGGCGTTTTCGCTCGACCCGGGGCGGAGACCTTCGGTCTGAGCGTTTCTGATCGCCGCGTCCCGTTCCGCCAGCCTCAGCACATCTCAATGAGTGTAATCGCCTTCCATGAGAAGGCCGGTCGGTGTCGAGTAAGGTTGTTGAAAAACTTATGGTGGAGTGGTGTTGACGTCTCTCAAAGTCTGGTCGTTGGTGATGCGCTCTTCGATCCTAGACACGAACTTCGGCGCGCGGCCCTTCACCATTTGCCGAATGCCGGGCCCAAACTCGTGCAGGAGGTTCATGCCCGCGTCGCTGCCAATCGTCGAGCCAAAAGTTTTGAAGGTCGCGGAAGTGGAGCGCGTCCAATATGGACGGTAAGCAGTAGAGATCGCGACCGAAGTCAGCACCCCGAGGAAATACGACGTGTTCAGTGTTGTCTTTCCGGAGTCGTTCCGCGTGATTAAGACGCGTGAAGCTGCGTATGTAACGCGGCCCAAAAAGCTCCGGCTGCTTGAAGGGTAATAGCGCGGGTCCTGCTTGAGAAGTGCCGGATACAAGTACTTACTAAAAAAAGCGCTGGACTCTTTTTGAATGAGCACTCCTTTATAGAGAGCGGTCAGGCTGGCTTGGCGTCCGGAACTGAGGCGTCCCAGTTCGGTTTCGCGCATTATGCCGGCGTTGACGCCAGCCGCTCCAAATGTCAAAGGCGAGCGCGCTTCATCGACGAATGTGCGAAATTTCTCTGCTTGAGTTGGAGACTGTGCTGACGGGGCATCGGGAAGGGATTTCCACGTGCGCAGCTCCTGGCGCTGCACTTTGTGTGAGCCTTGGCCATCGAACTGTAATCCTTGAAGCAAGTCTGCGGAAGGACGTTCGCTCTGGCACAACGCCCCGCAGATAGCCAGGAGCAAAAAACACATGAGCCGTATTGGGGTAATTGGCTTCACCGTGGCTCGGTCACTCTAAAGTGGGCAAGCGATTTCTGGGCTGCTCGGCAATTCGGCTGCAACCACACCTTGACTATGCACTCCATATGCCATTCGTCTGAGCAAGAGTGGTATTACCTTCATTCAGAAGTCGGGCAGGCAATAAGCAGAAAGTCCTGGCTACAGGCTCAAAGTTTCGCTACATTCCCTGCTTCAATGGGTTGATGGTAGGGGAGAAATGGCGGTTGCGTGAGCAGACTTGGGAATCGAGCTTACGAAGGAAGTAATTTCTTACCCAGAGAATACCCAAACCGCTGTAGAGCGATTCTGCTCTGTGACCCGAAATTCTTCCATCCCCCGCGTGAATGCTTTGAGGTCTCATGAAGTCTTAAAGGCAGCCCACTTCTAAGACTTTCCTTGCCTCGATCCCTCAATCACCCTACAGGTTTTGATTGTTGGCGTTAAATCGGGATATCGCTCATTTGTCCCCGGGGGCGGGATCTTAAAATCTACGCCGCTGCGCCTCTCGGCGGTGCCGAGTTCGACAACTATGGCCTCGTCCTTCGAGTTCACACCAGGATAGTAGACTCTCGCTCGCCACTCAGCACTATTGGGTTTAGCATCGATGCCTACACCGACGACATAACGGCCTGGCTCCAAGCCACGCGCCTCAAAGTGCCCCTCATCATCAACGTAAGCTGAATCACCTTGACCACCGTCTTCCGAGACCACATTTACCCACGGGTGTTCAATGAACGGCTTACCGTCTGCCGCTCTAACTTGTCCAGAAATGCGTCCGTCTGTACGAAGCTCGAACTGATAGGCGTGGCAGCTTCGTGGTCGAATCGTTATATCCCAATCTGGTGCCCATAGCCCGGGCTGAGTTTTCGCGGTCAAGGTGTATGAGCCTATAGGCAGCGGCTCAAATTCGTAGTTCCCGTCGCTGTCTGCAGTCGCTGAATACTCAGCTCCATCGGACTGTCGTGCGGCGCGGACTGTATGATTCGCAGCGAGTTCTGTATTTGTCGACTTGCCCCCATCCGAGGACTGCCGTAAGATAGCACTAGGGAATGCGCGTCACGCTGCAAATAAAAGAGCCACTCGTCGCCTGCACGAAACTCCGCCAGGCAATCATCCTGTTCTGTGACCACCGTCACCTGGCTCGCGGTTACTCCACGAAACATCTCGTGGGATGTTACCTGTAGTCTCTTCTCGGTATCTGAGATGTCGCTACTAGAGAGCACTGTGCCGGTGAAAATGTAGGTGTAGTCGGCATCGAGCCCACACGGCTCTCCCCAACTCCTTAGACCGCTGCGCCCACAACTAACGGTCTTGCCCTTGACCTGCGACGATAAGGGTCGCGCCATAGGAAACAAAGCTAGATACAGTACCGGAATCCATACTGCATGTACCTTCATTCTCGAA
>WNFY01007847.1_pt1 | contig 16639 bp, 17 predicted proteins | sample 5400091 | NCBI WGS metagenome assembly WNFY01 (sample SAMN13153364, study PRJNA577476) | soil metagenome | isolation source: 60 cm soil or saprolite under grassland replicate 1 | place: USA:California | collected 2016-06-15
TGCGACGCCGTGCGCATTTGTTTTGGCTGCGGGGTCGGCTTTGGCGATCGTGGTCCGAAGAGCCGAAACTGGCCGTAAATGGAACAGGTAAAAACAGTCAGTAAAAGCGTATACGCCAGTATTGAAATCTTTAACCGCATAAAGTTAGCCGCCATTGTAGCTGTTCACGCGCCGAATCCAACCCATAAGCCATCGCGATTCGTGACGCTCTGCCGGGGCGTTGTTGACGCGTCGAGTCAATGTGGCTTTCGCGGCGCGCGAAAATTCATCAACCGCAGCAGCGTCAGAAGTACCGTGCATGTCTTCGAGGACTTGAAGTAAGCCCCATCCCTGGCCTTGATAACGCTCCGTGTGCAGGACGCCTTCCCCCTTAAAATTTACATAATCGACAAGGGCGTAGCACCCCTGTGGAGTCCTCGCGAGGCGCTCGAACTGTTGCTGTATGTTGGCTCGATCGGCAGGCCCCGCTTCGGCGAGCATTTTGGGCAGCGCGCTCTCCAGGCGAGCAATAAGGAATTCGGCCTGAAGATCGATCGTATCGGCCAGAAACTGTCGTAATTGATTCATCTCTACGGTGTGTTGCGCTCGAAGAAACTCCGTACGCGAGTTCCACGGACATGGTTGTTCTCCGCTTCGCAAGAGCAATGTTGGCAATTTTGCGCCGCGTTTCGAGATGAAACTTACGACTTTGGGAAAACTTTCTTCAAATGGGCCCCGGCGTCCTTTCGGATACCAGATGAAATGTCCAATACCGAGTGACGCAAAGTCTTCACCTTCATTCCATGAGGTAAGCCCGGAAATAGTTCCATTGCACTCGTTTTGCCAGATTCTTTTTCCGATTTTCTGGATGTCAGCATGCGAGAGACTAATTGCGCCGGATATCTGCGGACAGAGTGGAATCGTCGAGGTAATGATCGATAGGACCAGGGCGTGACGACGCCTGAATGGCCAGTCATGCTGTTTTCTTGACGGGCGGCATTTATCCATTAGCGTGCGACTTTCTGCGACGATTAACTTAATTAAACTCGACGCGGTAAATACCATCTTATGAAACATTTTATTGTTGTTGTCAGCGCATCCTTACTTGCATTGCCATTGTTGGGGCAAGAGAAATCACCACAACTCAAAGACCAGAAGGACAAGGTCAGCTATAGCATCGGCATGAATATCGGGTTCAATCTGAGCAAGCAGAAGGTGGATATTAATCCCGACATTCTCGCAGCCGGCATCAAAGACGCTGTCGCTGGCAAACCGCAATTGACACAAGACCAAGTCAAAGACGTGATGGCACAATTCGAGAAAGACATGGAACAAAAACAGAAGCAAGCCGGAGAGAAAAACAAAGCCGATGGCGCGAAGTTCCTCGAAGATAACAAGAAGAAACCGGGGGTAAAAACAACTTCCAGCGGGTTGCAATACAAAGTCGAGAAAGAGGGAACAGGCGCGCCGCCCAAACCGACCGATATGGTGACCGTAAATTACCGCGGCACCCTGATTGACGGCACTGAGTTCGACAGTTCATACAAGCGCGGGCAACCGGCCACCTTTCCGGTTAACGGCGTCATCAAAGGATGGACCGAAGCGCTTCAACTGATGAAAGTCGGATCAAAATATCAGTTGTGGATTCCATCGAACCTCGCATATGGCGAACGCTCCGTCAGTCCAGAACTCGGTCCCAACGCGACTCTCATTTTTGAAGTAGAACTGACGGACGCTAAAGCCCCTCCGCCACCCGCCCCGCCGGGTTCACCCAAGGCGCCTCCACCGGCTGCGTCAAGGGGTACTCCGCCGTCGGCGCCATCGCCGAAACAGTAGTGGCGGATTTGACCATCAAATCGCTGCCAAGACCCGGAGTCCGTCCCTGATCAGTACACAGGGTTGACTGCTAGCTGCAGACTGGCGGGCGGCATCAACCTGCCGCTGCCACTTGCCACTGTACACGGGGCGCGTCGCCCCATAAGTCTTCCAGGCTGTAGAACGCGCGCTTGTCCTGGTGAAAAATGTGGACAACCACCTGCAGAAAGTCGAGCACCATCCATAGGCTGGCGGGAAATCCATCGATTGCTACAGGCCTGACCGAATGGTCCTCTCGCAATCGTGTCTCGATTTCGTTAGCGATCGCTTTCAGTTGAGGCTCGGACGTGCCGGAGCAGATTACGAAAAAATCGGTAAACGTCGATATGCTGCGCAAATCCAGGACAACGATGTTTTCCGCCTTTTTGTTCGAGGCGAGTTCTGCGCAGCTGATTGCTAATTGTTCCGGCGTTATTTCAATTACTCCAGGTAAAGTTTCTCACGTCGGATGATTTCTTCCACCGTTGACGGTACGAGATAGCGGATGGATCGGCCAGAGGCAACTCGCGTTCTTATTTCCGTCGCGGAGATGTCGATCTTGCGATCGATTACGCGATAACAGTGGCTGGCCGGTTGGCCTCTGCGATCAAGAACAACGAAATGGACCATTTTTTCCAGCTCGGCAAAGCGATGCCATTTTGTGAGCGTGTCCACGTTGTCTTCGCCGATTAAGCAGTAGATCGCTGCATCATTGTTGCGTCGTCGAACTTCCTCAACTGTATCGATTGTGTACGAGGGTGCCGGGCGACACAGCTCGCAATCGTCCGCCGCAAACTTCGGCTCACCTTTAATCGCCGCCCGCAGCATTGCCAATCGTAATTCGCCGCTCGCGACAGGAGCGGTCTTCTTGAGAGGGGAAACCGCCGCCGGAACAAAAACTACCTCATCGAGGCCGAGCGTTTCGAGAGCGTCGCGAGCAAGAATCAAATGCGCGTGATGAACCGGATCGAACGTGCCGCCATAAATGCCGATCTTTTTCAGTTTTTTGTTTTCCGCCGCGGACATCGACATCTAAGTTGCGAACCTATGAAGTCCAATTCGCTGGGTCAACTGATCATGACTGGCGTGCCCGGCAAAGAACTTGACGCAAAAACGGCACAGTTGTTCCGGCGGGTACAGCCGGGGGCGTTCATTCTTTTCGGTCGCAACATCGAAAGCCCCGCGCAACTCCGGAAGCTCATAGATGACTTACGCGACCTGAGCGAGACCGAACCGATCATCACCATCGACCAGGAGGGCGGGCGCGTTTCACGATTGCGCTTGATCGGCAACGAACCGCCGAACGCGCAACAATTGCGCGACAAAGGCGACGTCGATCTGATCCGGAGTCACGGCAACATCACCGGCCGGTTACTACGGCTGTTCGGCTTCAATCTCGACCTGTGTCCGGTGCTCGACATTTCGTTTAATGACGATGCCGAGAATTCCTTACGTGGCCGTTGCTACGGCAAAACCGTCGAACAAGTGGTTCGAAATGCCGGCGCATTTAACGAGGCGATGAGAGGGCAGGGGATCGCCAGCTGCGGCAAACATTTCCCCGGATATTCGGCCGCAACTTCTGATGCTCATTACCAATTGCCGCGAATTGACCGCACGCGCGAAGAATTAGATCAGAACGAACTCGCCGTGTTTCGTGCGTTTGTGAGCAACGTTGACAGCATGATGATTTGCCACGGCTGGTATCCGTGTTTTGAACCGGACGAAACGCCAGCGACTTTATCGCGCCGTATCGTTACCGATTTGCTGCGTAACGAATTCGGTTTCGACGGTCTCATCATGACCGATGATCTCGACATGGGCGCGATTCTGACGCGATATCGCCTCGAAGACACAATTCGGCTTGCCATCACGGCAGGAAATGATCTGGCAATGATTTGCCACCGAATTCCCGAAATCGAAACAGTGCATCACGTCCTCGGCTCATTGCCGCCTGATCAAATTGATCGCGCGCTGGCAAGCGTGGCGCGCTTTAAAAAAAATGTAACAGCACCTGACGAATTCTCAGAACCGGCCTTTCAAAAGATCGACAATGAAATCGGGGATCTTCGCATCGCCGTGCTAGGTAAAGAACGAGCAAAGCAACGCAGTGTGGCGGATTCGAAAGGCTCGCCGGTCGAGAGTTACTGAAATGAAAAACCATCACAAGCTACTGACTGTTTATCGCATTGGGAAGATTCGTTCACCGCTTTTCTGGACGATTTGTTACCGAAACTAGCAAATAAGACAGCGACTGATGAAGATTTGATTGGCGCCATTCATGATGTTGGCGACGAACTGCGCCACATTTTATACCACATTAAAGACGTGAAATATTTCGCGTACCTGCTAGCGGATTCGAAGGACAACGGCGAATAAACACGTGCAGTTTTCAAATCGGGGTGCGGACACCGCCTTGACCCGTTCGGTGATTGCACACTATTCTCCGAATTCTGTGCGCAAGGAACTCACTATCCGCGGCATAATCATTGGCGTCATCATCACGTTGGTTTTCACCGCGGCCAACATTTACGCCGGTCTCAAAGCTGCACTCACTTTTTCGACGTCAATCCCCGCGGCAGTGATTTCGATGGCGATCTTGCGAAGTTTTCGCGACGCAACGATCCAGGAAAACAACATCGTACAAACGGTCGCTTCGGCGGCGGGCACACTCTCGTCGATTATCTTTGTATTGCCCGGACTGATCATGATCGGTTACTGGACCGACTTTCCTTTCTGGACCTCGTTTTGGGTTTGCGCGCTCGGCGGAATTCTCGGTGTGATGTATTCGATTCCATTGCGTCGCGCGTTGGTGACGAACTCGGATTTACCTTATCCGGAGGGGGTCGCGTGCGCCGAGGTCTTGAAAATCGGCAGCAGCGACGATTCGAAGCATGCTGACGATATCGAACACGGCCGCGCCGGCCTGCTCGCAGTTTTGTGGGGATCAATTGTGTCCGCCGCTTTTGCCTTAATCATTGAGACACAAATCTTCGCTTCCGATGTCGTGCAAAATTTTCGCATCGGGAAGAAAGGTGCGGTCAGCGGCTACGATTTCTCATTATCATTTTTGTTGCTAGGGATCGGGCACCTTGTCGGTCTCTCGGTGGGCATCGCGATGCTGATCGGCTTGCTGATCGGTTGGGGCTGGGGAGTGCCGCATTATTCTGGCCTTGCCCATGACTTCACTACACCGGTAGCTGCGCTCGCGCGCAGCGCGTGGAGCGGTAAAGTCAGATACATTGGCGCCGGCGCGATCGGCATTTCTGCGATTTGGACTTTGTTGAAGCTGGCAAAGCCGCTGATCAGTGGTCTGGCCAGCGCGATGGCTGCGTCGCGCGCGCGCAAAGCGGGTAAAGCCGACACGTTGCCGATTACCGAACGCGACATTCCGATCGGTATCGTCGGTTTGGTCACACTCGCTTGCATGCTGCCGATCGGCTGGCTTCTGGGCGATTTCGGAAGCAGCAGCGGCCTCGGAGCGCATTTGCCGACGCTCATCATTGGCGGCGTCGTCTACATCGTGTTGATGAGCTTTTTCGTGTCGGCGGTGTGCGGCTACATGGCCGGGCTGATCGGTTCATCGAACAGCCCGTTATCCGGCATTGGAATTCTGGTGGTGATCGGTGCGGCATTGCTCCTGGTGATCGGCGTTAAGCCGTACGTGTCGCCGGATTCCGGCAAGGCATTGATCGCGTTCGCCCTTTTTACTACGGCGGTAATTTTCAACGTCGCCGCGATTGCGAATAACAATCTTCAGGATCTCAAGACCGGACAGTTGGTTGATGCGACGCCGTGGAAGCAACAAGTCGCGCTGGTGATTGGTGTCGTCGCAGGGGCGCTGGTTATTCCGCCGGTGCTAGATCTTATGAATCACACCTACGGTTTCGTTGGTGCGCCTGGCGCCGAGCTTCGTCCGCATCCATTGCCCGCACCGCAAGCGGGCCTCATCCAAGCGCTCGCGAAAGGCGTGATCGCCGCGGACATCGATTGGAGTTTGATCGAAATCGGCGCACTGATCGGCGTTGGAATTGTTTTGCTGGATGAAATCCTTGCCCGCACGACCAAACACACGCGCGTTCCGCCGCTCGCGGTCGGTCTCGGAATCTATCTGCCGACTTCGGCCACTTTGATGATTGTTGTTGGAGCCGTTGCCGGTTGGTTCTACGACAGGCGAGCCGATCGCACTTCCAAGCCCGAAGCCGCGAAGCAGCTTGGCGTGTTGCTCGCATCGGGTCTGATCGTTGGCGAAGGAATAATTCAGGTCGTGATTGCGGTGATCAAATCCCTGTCGAGCAAACCCGCGCCGCTCGCGTTGGTCGGTCCGGGATTTGAAACCGCGGGAATCGTTCTCGGCGGCGTCACATTCGCCGCGATGACATTCATTCTCTATCGCTGGATTTTACGAATGGCGACGGCTCGCCAGGGGACGAGTCCGTCCTGATGGCGGACAAGATCGACATGAAGCGGAAGTGGAACTGGCCGATTTGGGTCGGCTTTGTCATCGCGGTCGGCGGATTGTTTAGTTACGAATTTTTCGCCGAGTTTCCGATTACCCGCGATTTTCCATGGGCGAACCTTTTGCTTTTCGCCATTGGCGCAGCATTGCTTCTTATCGGTTTATTTCGCGCGTTTGGCCGTCCCCAACTTTATCGAGGCAAAATTTTCGGAACGATTTTCGGCGTCCTCAGCTTTTCACTCTTCGCGTTTTTCTGCTACGAGATTTTTTATGTGTTGAAGCAAGTTCCACTTTCAGCCCAAGCGCCGAGCGTCGGCGAAAAAGCGCCGGACTTCATGTTGTTGGATCAAAACGAGCAACCGGTCGGCTTGGGCGATTTGCTTTCCGGGTCGCGAGCTGTTGTACTGATTTTCTATCGCGGCTTTTGGTGACCACTATGCAACTCCGAGTTACGGAGTTTCCAGCAAAAGCTTTCGGAGTTCGATGCGCGTGGTATGCGCGTCGTTGGTATTAGCGTCGATCCACCCGACATTAACCGGCGGCAATCTCAAAAAAGCGGCTATACATTCCCGCTACTTTCCGATGCTAAAGCCGAAGTGATTCGCCGTTACGATGTGCTGCATCGCGGGGCAGGGCCAAAAGGCGCGGATATCGCACGACCCGCCGAGTTTCTGATCGATTCCAGCAGAATCGTTCGTTGGGTCAACCTCACCGAAAACATCGCCGTCCGGGCGCGGCCAGAGCAAGTTCTCAATGCCTTCAATCAAATTGCGCCCGCCGGGCAATGATTGACGGCGCTCCGCTGAATCAATAACTTCAGCGCGCGTGCATTCCGAATTGGAACAACTGCTTATTCTCCAAGATCGCGAACAAAAGATCAGACAGATTCGCGCCGAAATCGAGACAGTACCACTTCGGCGCAACAGCTTGGAATCCCAATTGGCAGCAACCAAGGCGAGCTTGGAAGCTCTTAAGCACAGGGCGCGACAGGTTGAAATGGATCGTAAGAAACTCGAGCTGGATGTGGGCACTCGCACCGAAACGATCTCACGCCTCAAGACCCAGCAATATCAGACGCGTAAGAATGATGAATTTCAGGCGATCGGTCATGAAATCGAGCGGTACGAAAATGAAATTGGCAAGATTGAGGACGAAGAGTTGGAACTAATGGTCCTGGCCGATAAGATCAAAGCGGACCTGGCCGACGAGGAAAAGAAAGCAGCTGAGGTTAAAGACTCGATTGCCCGGCAAACGATTGACTTGGACGAAAAATCGAAAGCCTTGGATTCCCAGCTGAAAGCGTTAACAACGGAGTGCTCCGAGCTGGCTGGAAAAATCGATGAGGATTTGCTTGGTCGCTTCGAACGTCTCTTCAAAAGCAAAGGCGATGCGGCTGTCGTTGCGATTGAACACGGCGTTTGTACGGGCTGCCACATGAAAGTGACGACTGCCACCGCGTCGCAAGTCAGAGCAGGAAAAGAACTCGTAAGCTGCGAAAATTGTGGCCGGATTTTGTACGATGCGGAATAACAGTCTTCCCTCTTCCGTTTTCCTCTGAATCTTCTCTCTTCCTCAGAGTAAAACTAAGAGGAAGCGGAAGCGGAAGAGGTAGAGTCCCTCACACATTAAACCGGAACAAAATGACGTCGCCGTCGCGCACTTCGTATTCTTTTCCTTCCAGCCGCAGCTTGCCCGCTTCACGAGCTTTCGCAAAGGATCCGGCTGCGAGCAGATCGTCGGAATGAATTGTCTCGGCGGCAATGAAGCCGCGCTCGAAGTCCGAATGGATTGCGCCCGCAGCAGCAGGCGCTTTCTCGCCTGCATGGATGGTCCAGGCGCGTGTCTCTTTTTCACCGGTCGTAAAAAACGTGCGCAAGCCCAGCAGATGGTAGACGGCGCGGATAAGCGCGTGGACGCCCGTGTCCGCGACGCCCAGACCGTGCAGGTATTGTTCTGCTTCATGTTCGTCCAGATCGACGAGCTCGCTTTCGAGTTGTGCACTGATCGTGACTGCCTCCGTCGCAAAATGATGCCGCGCGTAATCCTGAACAAGGTCGACATATCGCGCGGCTGGGGTCCCTCGATTGTCCGTTGAGATCACAGCCAAATCAGTCTCTGCGACGTTGCACGCGAAGATCGTTGGCTTTGACGTGAGAAGAAAAAAATTGCGCGCGAACGCCTGTTCTTCAGGAGTCAGATTCGCGGTGATCGCCGGCTTTCCCGCGTCGAGATGTTTCAGCAATTTTTCAATGATGGCATTTTCGATCGTTGCCGTTTTGTCGCCGGCGTGCAGTTGCTTCTGCAAACGATCGCGTCGTTTCTGCAATGAAGCGAGGTCAGCAAGCACGAGCTCAGTATTAATGACTTCGATGTCGCGAATTGGATCAATCGTGGCGCTGACGTGATGCACGTCCGGGTTTTCAAAACACCGAACCACCTGCACAACAGCATCGACTTCGCGAATGTGTTGCAAAAATTGATTACCAAGCCCTTCGCCCGCGCTCGCGCCTTTAACCAGACCGGCGATGTCCACAAACTCAATCGCAGTCGGCGTGATTTTCTTTGAGTGCGAAATTTGTGCGATCTTCTCCAGCCGTGGATCGGGCACTGTGACGATTCCGAGGTTCGGATCAATTGTGCAGAATGGATAGTTTTCCGCCGGCGCCTTATGCGTACGCGTAACAGCGTTGAAAAGCGTCGATTTCCCGACGTTCGGTAGTCCAACAATTCCAGCGCTCAGCATGATTTATAGCGGCGATCTGTGATCGCCGAAAGCTAGCGACGCTCAGAGAGCGCCCTTACAGTTAGAAATCGGGCTGGCGGGATTTGAACCCACGACCTCTTGAACCCCATTCAAGCGTTCTACCAAGCTGAACTACAGCCCGATTTGTTGCGAACTATTCACCAAACATCAGGAAATCGCCAGAGACCGGCTCGCGGAAGGATTATTGCCAAAAAGTGTCGGACTCAGTTCAATGCGTCTCATATGGCTGCCGGCCGACTTCATAAAGTGACATTTCCCGGCGGATTGCCTCAGCGGCTTCAATATTGTGCTGTTCCTGAGCGAACTGCAGAGCGCGCCGGGAAGTTTCAAGCGCTTTGTCGAAGCTCCTGTTACTCGCGTAAGCTGCCGCCAGCGTCCGCAAAACAAGCGGGTCCGCGCCGCCCGTGAACTGATTGGCCTTTTCGGCAAGCTCCACGGCTTTAGGAGCATTTCGGATCGTAGCATCCGGGTAATTGGCGAAGATCCACGATAAGTTCGTTAGCGCCTCCACGAAATCAGGCTGCACTTCGATCGCTTTTTCGTACTGCTCTATTGCCTTGCCTGTTTCGTGCTTCTCCAACAGTGCGATGGCCAGATTATAGTGACCAGTGCTGTGGTTGGGACGAATCTCAACCGCTTTCGAAAAGTGCTCGGCCGCTTCGTCAACCAATCCTTTTGTCATTAATGCCATGCCAAGCACGACATGCGTATCGGGATCGTTAGGCCGCAAATTCAATGAGATCCGCGCCTCACTCATCGCCCGCTCAATATCGCCTTTGCGCCGCAGCGCGTCGGCCATACCATAATGGCTCTCCGGATTATCGAATCTTAATTGCACCGCTCTTTCGAAGTGCGCGATTGCCCCGTCGAAATCCTTTTTTTCAAGCAGCCTGCCGGCGAGATTATGTTCTGCCATCCAGCAGTCCGGATTCCGGTCGATGGTGGTTCGCCAGAGTGTCTCGATATCGCGATAGCTGTCGCTTTGCCTCCAGGTGAGTATTCCCAGCGCGCCTAGAATCAAAATGCTGAACGAAGCAAGAAAACGCGGCCCAAGCCGCTCTGATTCGGTCAACTTCACCAAACCAGCCGAAACCAGTGCGATCGGACCGATGCAGGCGAGATACTGGTAATGGTCGGCCACGAACGTGTAGCGAAACGTGTAAAGCATGATGAATCCGAGGATCGGGCTTAGGGTCGCGATGAAAAACGCGGCGGCGACTTCCGCGCTGCGTCCCACATACCGTCTCGCAAAATAGATCGCTGCACACAACGCGATTCCGGCAACAAGCCAGATGTATGCCAACGGATTGCTCGGCGTAATCGTCCACTGCGGATAGATGAACGTCAGCTTCGTCGGCCAAAATAATTTGCCGAGGTAGAACCACGCCGCATGAGTGGCGACGATCAAACGCTCCAGCGGGCCGAGCGCGAACAGCGACCCACGGGTCCCAACGTGGTAGCGTTCCCACCACACCGCGATCAAACCCATCGTCAGTCCGAGAACGACAAACGGCACAATTTGCAGGACTCGCTGCCAATCAATTCGTTTCTTTTGCAGCCACAAAATCAGGAAGAGCGCTGCGGGCAGCGTGCAGGCTGTCGATTTTGCTGAGAGCGCCAGCACATAGAAAACGAGGGCCAGCCGGTAGAAGCGCCATCGTTGCCGCTCCCGTTCATCGACGAACCGCGTCCACGCAAGCAGCGTGAGCAAAAAGAAAAAACCCATTAATACGTTTTTTAGCTCCGTGATCCAGGCGACCGATTCGACTTGAACCGGGTGCAACGCAAAAATGGCTGCCGCCAACCACGCGCCCGGAATTGCCAGCCGTGCCAGCAATCGCCACAGAAGCAGGGCATTTGCGACGTGGAGCAGAATATTGACCCAGTGATAGCCGGTGGGATCCAGGCCCCAGAGCGCCCGCTCGATCGTTAACGTTGTGTAGGTGAGCGGAAAATATTGCGACGGCGAATCAAGCGAGAACCAAATCCGCCACAGACCATCCGTAGCCGTCAGCAACGGGTTTTTCGTCACATACTGATCGTCGTCCCAAATGAAACCGCCGTTCCACGCGGGCTGGTAAATCAAGATCGTGACCGCGGCGAGGATCAATGCGACCACAAAGATCCGCCGCCGCGAAGTGGCGAGAACTTTAGCTGGTTTGTTGTAGCTGCCCTGCCTGCGTTCGGGGCTGACTACTTTTTTCTTCGCGGCAGCTTTTGGACTGCGCACGCGTTCTCGAGTCGCTTTTCGCACCGTGATTTATTTATCCAAAAATCAACATTGCCGTTTATTCCAATGTCCAGGCAGTTAAAAAAGCGTCTATTAATTCTGGTAGCTCGTCGCTGTAACCGCCCTCAAGCACAACCGCAGCGGGAATGTCGATGTTGCGCAGCCATTCGCCGAAGTTCGCGAAATCTTCCCGCTCGAGCGTCAGTTGCAACAGTGGATCATGCGCGTACGCATCGAAGCCCGCACAGACCAGAAGTAAATCAGGTTTGAAAGCAATTAATTTGGCCAGAGCGGCCTCTGCAATATCGACAACCTCATTCCGCGGCGTAAAAGGAGCGACCGGATAGTTATAAATGTTCGCGAACGATTTTGCGCCGGTTCCGGGATATGCCGGGAATTGGTGGATCGACGCAAATGGAATTCGGCCGTTGTGCGCCACGATCGCTTCGGTTCCGTTGCCATGGTGCCCATCAAAATCCCAAATGGCAACGCGTTCAGCGCCGCTTTCCAATGCGTCGAGCGCAGCGATACTGGCATTGCTGAAATAACAGAAACCCATGGCGCGATCGCGCATCGCGTGATGTCCAGGAGGTCGCATCAGGCTAAACGCGGACTCGCCCCGCAATGCTGTGCGTGTTGCCTCGACGGCAGCGCCAGCTGAGTGGCGCGCATACATGGCGATGTTCGGATAAAATGGCGTATCGAGATCGAATTCTTCCCCCGCAGTGCTGATGTGCTCGACGTGCTGACGTGAATGCGCGCGCAACAATTCCTCATCGGTCGAGGTACGTGGCCGCTGCCATTTCCACTCAGGGTGCCTATCCTTTAATAATGGCACCGTGCGAGTGATTCGCTCCGGTCGTTCCGGATGGCCGGACCTCGAATATTCGAGGCAGCGCGGATCGTAAAAAATAGTCATCGAGGTTGCAACCTGGCGATCCCGCGCATATTCGACTACGACCATGCTGAACGACCAGAAAATTGTGGTAGTGATGCCCGCCTATAACGCGGCGCGCACATTGCGCCGGACTTACGATGAAGTCATGAGGCATGGTATTGTCGATCTGGTCATTGTCGTCGACGATGCGAGCCACGATGAGACGGTAGCGATCGCGCGCACCCTGCCGCATGTGCAGGTGGAGGTGCATCCGGAGAATCGCGGTTACGGCGCGAACCAGAAAACATGTTACCGCCTGGCGCTGGCCGCGGCCGCAGACATTATTATCATGATTCATCCAGATTATCAGTACACGCCGCAGTTGATTCCGGCGATGGCGGCTCTGGTGGCAAGCGGTCTTTATCCCTGTGTGCTTGCTTCGCGCATTCTTGGGGGAGGCGCACTTCGCGGCGGCATGCCATGGTGGAAATATGTTTCAAACCGGTTCCTGACGCTTATGGAGAATCTTCTCATCGGCGCGAAGCTTTCCGAGTATCACACTGGTTACCGCGCTTTTTCGCGCCAACTGTTGGAGCGGCTGCCGCTGCAAACAAACTCCAATGACTTTGTCTTCGACAACCAAATCCTCGCGCAAATCGTTGCCCTCGGCTGCGCGATCGGTGAAGTGACTTGTCCAGCCAGATACATGCCCGAGGCGTCATCAATCAATTTCCGCAGAAGCGTCCGCTACGGATTAGGCTGCCTGGCAACAGCTCTGCGTTTCCGGCTTGCACGGTGGGGCCTGACGCAGCCAATCGTTTAAGTATCGGCTGCCACAAAACACTACTCGATCAGTATCACCGCACGACGTAATGGCCGTGGATCCAAACGTGGCCACGGCGCGACCAGTGCCCTGGCCTCCAGACGTAATAGGTGCGGCCTACGTAATAACCAGGGCCGCGAACTTCATATACTCATTATACGGATTACAAGCGGTACTTACGCGCCTGTCTTTACAGGAACGGCATCAGCGCGCGGCAAAAACGGCATTGAGGGGGAAGCAATTACACCACTCCTTGATCGAGCATGGCATCAGCGACTTTTACGAATCCGGCGATGTTCGCGCCAACTACGAGATTGCCAGGCTGTCCGTACTCTTCCGCAGTGTCCCAGGAGTTCTTGAAGATCGTAGACATGATGTGACGCAACCGCGAATCGACCTCCTCGCGCGGCCATGGCAAACGCATAGAGTTTTGGCTCATCTCAAGACCAGAGGTAGCAACGCCTCCCGCATTTGCGGCTTTGCCGGGGCCGAACAGAATCTTTTTCTCCAGGAACAGATCGACCGCTGCTGGCACGCTGGGCATGTTGGCCGCTTCAGAGACAAGATAACAACCGTTGTCGAGCAATTTTCTTGCGTCTTCCACGTTAATCTCGTTCTGAGTCGCGCACGGAAAGGCGCAATCACATTTGATTCCCCATGGGCGCTGGCCGGCCACATATTTGGAGCCGCGGAATTTTTTCGCGTACTCGCTAATGCGTCCACGCCGGACGTTCTTAATACTTTTGACCCAGGCGAGTTTTTCTTCATCGATGCCGTTCTTGTCGTAAATCAAGCCGCTGGAGTCGGACATCGAGACAGGCTTTGCGCCGCACTGGAGCAATTTCTCCACCGTATATTGCGCCGCGTTACCGGCACCTGAAACAGTGCAAATTGCCCTTTCCCGGTTAACACGCCTGTAAATTCGTTCGCCAGCCGTTTGTATTGGCCAAAGAGATACCCGATCTCGCGACCACCTACGCCGATGTCGCCCGCAGGCACATCAGTATTCGGACCCACGTGCCGGAACAGTTCAGTCATGAACGATTGGCAAAAGCGCATCACCTCTCTGTCGGATTTCCCTTTTGGATCGAAGTCAGATCCGCCTTTGCCGCCGCCCATCGGCAAACCGGTTAGCGAGTTCTTAAACACTTGTTCGAACGCGAGAAACTTGATGATGCCCGCATAGACGGTCGGATGAAAACGCAATCCGCCTTTGTAAGGGCCAAGCGCGCTATTCATTTGCACGCGAAACCCGCGGTTCACCTGGATCTGTAAGGGTTACGTTTTCTGACGATTTCGAGAACTTCTTGAATCAAAGCCATGGGATTTGTGCGGCCTTTGCCGCGGTGTGAACGAAAAATCTGGTGCGCGATGCTGGTATCGAACCAGCGACCCCTTGCGTGTGAAGCAAGTGCTCTACCACTGAGCTAATCGCGCGAATTTTCAGAAGCGGAGATAATAAAGAGGCCGCCCGTCAGCGCAAGCATGTCATTCCGAGCGAAGCGAAGTCGAGGAATCCCGTTGCGTAGCCCGTAGATAGTTCTGCGGGATCCTTCGACTTCGCTCAGGATGACAAGGGAACTACGCTTGCCCCACGCCACGTCGCGTTTTATCTAAACGCATGTCAGAACATAAAGTCACTCTCACTTGGCAACGCGGCGACAAGCCGTTTGAGTATCAGAAATATTCACGAGATCACACTTGGAAGTTTCCGGGCGGACACGAGATGCAGGCGTCAGCCGCGCCCGCCTATCTCGGCAATCAGAACCTTGTCGATCCGGAAGAGGCCTTTGTAGCCTCGCTTTCTAGTTGTCACATGCTGACGTTTTTGGCCATCGCGTGCAAAAAGAGGTTCGTGCTTGATGAATACGCCGATGAAGCGGTCGGCGTTATGGAGAAAAATGCGGAGGGCAAATTGGCCATCACGCGCGTGACACTAAGGCAGCGACTCAAATTCTCTGGGGATAAGCAACCGACGCCGCAAGAGATCGAGGAGATGAATCACGGCGCACATGACCAATGTTTCATCGCGAATTCGGTGAAGACCGAGGTCAAAGTCGAGACACAGCCTTAGACACAGCTTTTCACAGATAGACACACATGCTGCGCATCTGCCACTGTAGGGGAAACTGAAAGCTTCCCGATTTTTAAATGGGACGCTCGCAGCGTCCCCTACAAATTCGTCTAATCTGTGTCAATCTGTGTTCATCTGTGGCGAAAATAATGAGCACGCCGCCCAACACCGAGCGCATGGAAAAGATCGTGAGCTTATGCAAGCGGCGCGGTTTCATTTTCCAGTCGAGCGAAATCTACGGCGGTCTCAACGGCGCTTGGGATTACGGGCCACTTGGCGTCGAACTAAAGCGTAACCTGAAAAATTACTGGTGGCGGGTGATGGTCCATGAGCGGGACGACGTTGTCGGCATGGACGGTGCAATCCTCACGCATCCCGCAGTTCTCACAGCCTCGGGACACGTCGAGGGATTTTCTAACCTGATGTTCGAAACGCACGTTGGCGCAGCGGCTGACGAAAGCTCAATCGCATATCTGCGTCCTGAAACGGCGCAATCGATCTTCGTTCAGTTCAAAAACATTCTGGAAGTGTCGCGCAAGAAGCTGCCGTTCGGCATCGCGCAAATCGGGAAAGCCTTTCGCAACGAAATCAACCCGCGCAATTTCACATTCCGCTCACGCGAGTTCGAGCAGATGGAGCTGGAATATTTTTGCCGACCGGAGCAGGGAATGGAGCTGCTCGAGTACTGGAAAGAAGAGCGCCTGAAGTTTTATGAGAACATCGGCATCTCACGCGCAAACCTGCACCTCCTCAACGTGCCGGATGAAGAGCGCGCGTTTTATTCCAAAGGCACTTACGACATCGAATACGATTTCCCGTTTGGCCGCCAGGAGCTCGAAGGTGTGGCGTATCGCACCGACTACGATTTGTCGCAGCATCAGAAAGCGAGCGGCAAATCGCTCGAGTATTTCGACGAGGAGAGCCGCTGGTGGCTAAGGCAAAGCAGATTCTCGATCTTCTCCGGCCTCACATGTTTGTTTTCTATGACGAGAGCGGTGCGATCGGGCGTCGTTATCGCCGACAGGATGAAATCGGAACACCATTTTGCGTTACTGTAGACTTTGAAACACTCGGCGAAAAACAATCTGATCTTCGAGATACTGTCACTTTGCGCGAAAGAAACTCCATGAAACAAGAGCGCGTGAAGATTTCCGACTTGCTAGAGTTGCTTTTACTGCGAATTGCATAGTCGAACTAATGCATGTTGAGATTTTTACGTTGTGCGACGCAGCTACCGTTGATGCTGCCGGCAAGCTAAACATCCTCGGTTCCTTTGATCGTCTAAGTGCAGCGAGTGAACCCATCGTACATATGCAATGCGCCTTAGCACTCAAATTGCGTTTTGCACGTATTGAAGAAGGACAGAAAAGGTTTCGCCTCGCTTTTGTTGATTCAGACGGTAAGGCTGTAATGCAGCCACTAGATGGTACTACCGAAGTGCGCTTCCAAGATCAAGATTCGACAAGTACCGTGTCGATGGCACTTGGTATTCAGCAATTGAAATTGCCGAAATTCGGCGAGTATTCGATTGATCTCGCGATCGATGGACGACATGAAGCCTCGATCCCGCTGTTCGTTAAAC
>WNFY01031862.1_pt1 | contig 16639 bp, 15 predicted proteins | sample 5400091 | NCBI WGS metagenome assembly WNFY01 (sample SAMN13153364, study PRJNA577476) | soil metagenome | isolation source: 60 cm soil or saprolite under grassland replicate 1 | place: USA:California | collected 2016-06-15
TTGACGCGAATTTCGTAGGTAGTCATCGCTCCTCCTTCCCAGAGCCTCTCGCTTTTCCGTGTATTGCGATGGTGTCTAGGAGGAGTGTACATGAAAGAGAGGGCAAAGACAGTACACCAAAGGAGTATTTGCAGGGTTATTTTTGATAAAGTATGTGGGTGAGAAAGCATCAATTGCGGCTGAGTGCAGTGGTTCTACATAATACACTATGAGGCGCTCGTTTGTCGAGGCTAATTACCTGGCTTGATATGAGGCAGGAAATTAACCTCGACAAAGGAATACCAGATCGTGTATCATAGTATGGGTAATTCTTTTCTCAGATGTGGGTAATTCCATGTGTTGCTCTCAGTATTGCCTTACACGTATGCGCATTGAACCTTACTAGGGATCAAGAAAAGGAGTCCGATATGCCAACGAAGCCCACCATTGAGCAATTACGCGAAATCGCGCACATGTATGCTATGCATATGAGCGATGCAGACCTCGAATCGTTTCGTGGTTTGATGAATGCAATATTCGAGTCATACCGCCGCATCGATCAGCTTACCGAGCCCGCGCTGCCGGTGCACTATGCTCGAACCAGGGGCTATCGTCCCACAGCAGAAGAGAATCCGCTGAACGCCTGGTATCAAAAGTGCTCAATCAAGGGAGCGGCGAGTGGTCCCCTGGTCGGGAAAAGAATTGCGATCAAGGATAATGTCTGTGTCGCGGGGGTGCCAATGATGAATGGTTCCCTGGTGCTGGAAGGCTATGTCCCGGAATTCGATGCTACCATCGTGACACGTATCCTCGATGCGGGCGGCGAAATCGTCGGGAAGGCGGTCTGTGAGAGTCTCTGTTTCTCAGGCAGTAGCTTCACGGCTGATACAGGTCCGGTGCTTAACCCGCACCATCCTGCTTGCTCGGCAGGCGGCTCATCCAGCGGGAGCTCGGCACTGGTGGTAGCGGGTGAGTGCGATATGGCTATCGGAGGCGACCAGGGAGGCTCGATTAGCATACCAGCTTGCTGGTGCGGCGCGTATGGTCTCAAACCCACCTATGGCCTTGTTCCCTATACGGGCGTATTTCCTATAGAACTGACGCTGGACCATACAGGCCCTATCGCCGCAACGTCTGCCGATGTGGCCTTGCTGCTCGAAGTGATCGCGGGCGAGGATGGGCTTGATCCGCGCCAGAAAGGGGTCAAGCCTGAGGCGTATACAAGCGTCCTCAGCAACGATACAGAAGGGATACGCATTGGCATAGTAAGCGAGGGTTTCGGGTGGCCGCAGCTCTCTGAGCAAGACGTGGATGAACTGGTCCGGGCAGCGGCGCAGCGCTTCTCCGAACTAGGCTCCCAGGTCGGCACGCTCTCTATTCCCATGCATCGCGACGGAAAGCATATCTGGAATGCCATCAAGGTGGAGGGTTCTGCGATGCTCATGGTGCGCGGTAATGGCATGGGTACCAACTGGAAGGGCCATTATAGTACCTCGCTGCTGGATGCCTATGCACGGGGACGTGCCACTATGGCCGACGACTTCTTCGATACACTCAAGTTAACCACGCTGCTGGGCCAGTACATGCAAGAGAGGTATCACGGGCGTTACTATGCGAAGGCGCAAAACCTGGCCCGCACGCTCACTGCCGCCTACGACGATGCTCTGCGGACCGTTGACCTGCTGGTCATGCCAACAACGCCCATGAAAGCTACCAGGATACCGCAGATCGATGCCCCGCGTGAAGAAAAGGTCGTACGAGCCTCGGGGATGAACGGAGGGTTGAATGCCAACAACTGCCCCTTCAATGTCACGGGTCATCCCGTCATGACGGTGCCTTGCGGTCTCTCAGGGGGCTTACCCGTCGGTATGATGTTGGTAGGCAGGAGAGGAGAAGATGCGACCGTGCTCCGCGCCGCTCATGCTTTCGAGCAGATCAGCGGCTACTCGGTTCGCTCGAAGCAGCCCTCCGCTCTCAGTGCCCAATAACGGAAAGAACCGGGCACTGGCACCGTCCGCTTGTGCCACTATCCGCTTAACGATGAGGTGCATAGATTCTATGGCACGCCAATCTATTCCCCGGATAATCGAAGATCAGCTGATACCACCTGAAGGTGCCAGTCAGAGCTTCCTGGCGATTCAGGTCGGCTCAGATACCTGGTATACGTGGCTCAATGAGCCTGCCACCCGCTCATTTGCCTTTCACAGCCCCCAGGGCGCCTTGACCGCTCGCCGCGAACAACGTCATGGCACCTGGTACTGGTATGCCTACCGCACCCAGGACGGTCGCCTCCACAAAGCCTACCTCGGCAAGTCCGAGGAACTCACGCTGGTGCGGCTTCATGAAGCCGCTGCCTTGCTGTCAGCAGAGCGAGCAACGAGTTCGCAGCCGCCCGACACGCTGCGTCCTCTTCAACCTCCCGCTGCCACTCCGCCCCCCTCCTTCACAGGCACAACGTCCCTCCACCTGCTCACGACGAAAATCTCCGTGCCGCCCGCCCGCCTGAATATGGTAACGCGCCCACGACTCATGCAACGGATGAACGCTGCTGTGAGAGGTACAATTACCCTCATCGTGGCCCCTGCCGGATGGGGCAAGACGACCTTGCTCAGCGCCTGGTATGCTGATCCCAGCCACGCTACCTTACCCCTCGCCTGGGTCTCGCTTGATGCGAGTGATAACGACCCCATTCGCTTCTGGACCTATGTCATCGCCGCGCTCGATACGCTGCATCCGGGTGTGGGCGAGACCCCCCTGGCGCTGTTTTACGCCTCGTCGTCGCCACCGATCGAGGCTGTGCTCACGTCCCTGCTGAATGGCCTGATCCAGCTTCCTATGGAAACCGTGCTGGTGCTGGACGACTTCCACCTCATCGAGTCCCAATCCATCCACGATGCGCTCACCTTTCTACTGGAGCATCTGCCACCGAACACGCACCTGGTACTCGCCAGTCGAAGCGATCCACTCCTGCCCCTGGCGCGTCTGCGTGCACGGGGGGCTTTGACCGAGCTGCGTGCTGCCAACTTACGCTTCACCTCTGAGGAAACTACGGCTTTTCTCACGGAGGTCATGGGACTACCGCTGTCAGCAGAGGAGGTGGCCGCTCTGGAGGCACGCACCGAAGGCTGGATTGCCGGGCTGCACCTGGCCGCCCTCTCCCTGCAAGGTCGCGACGATGTGGGTGGCTTCATCGCTGCCTTTACGGGCAGCCATCGCTACGTGGTTGACTTCCTGGTCGAAGAAGTCCTCTTGCGCCAACCGGAAGAAGTGCAGGACTTTTTACTGCAGACCTGCCTGCTGGACCGGCTCTGTGGGCCGCTGTGTGATGCAGTGCGCGAACAAGACGATAGTCGGAGGCTACTGGATCAGGTGGAGCAAACCAACCTCTTCCTCATCCCGCTCGACGACGAGCGGCGCTGGTACCGTTACCACCACCTGTTTGCTGAGGTGCTGCAAAGTCGTCTGCAGCAACTACAGCCGGCAGTGGTTCCTGAGCTGCACCGCCGTGCCAGCTTCTGGTTCGAGCAGCACGAGCTGTTCGACGAGGCGGTGACCCATGCGCTCGCTGTTTCTGATGTCGAGCTAGCTGCCCGCCTGATCGAACAGTACGCCCACTTCACCAACTTTCCCAGTCAATTCCAGCTATTACTCGGCTGGCTGAACAGGCTGCCCGATGCGCTCGTCCGTGCCTATCCCTCCCTCTGCATCATGCACGCCATCACGCTGATGTTAACGCATCAGTTGGATAAGGCCTCCGTTCGCATCCAGGATACCGAAAGGTGATCACGAACGGTGTGTCCCTCTTGCGCACCAGGCACTCGAGCTGTTGCCGGAGACGAAGGAGATGTCCCTCACGCTCATGTTACGTGCGAGTGCTCTTGTGACTGCGGCCAACGCCTATCTTGTTGATGGGGATATGACACCCGCGGCGGAGCATCTCGTCGAGACGACGGTGGTATCCGTGCGTGCCCTGGGCAACCTCCCGACAACCGTGAGAAGTATCTCCAATCTGGCCAGGCTGCAGGTGTTGCAGGGAAGGCTGCGCCAGGCTGCCGTCACCATTGAGCAGGCAACGCAGCTGGCACCGAAGCACGGGGGGCTGCAGGCCCTGATCAACGGTGCAGACTACTACTTCATCCGCGGCGATCTGCTGCGTGAGTGGAACCAGTTCGACAGCGCCGGGCAGCAGTTAGTGCAGGGTATGGACCTGGTCAAGGAAACGGCGACGGCGGACGCCGAGATGATCATGCGGGGCTACCTGGCTTTGGCTCGCCTCCAGCAGGCCTGTGGGCAGAGCACCGAGGCACGCGAGACCCTGGATGCCTTCGCGCTGCTAAGTCGTCAGCGCGGCTTTGCCCCCGCCCTGTTGGCTCATGGGGCAGCAGTGCGGGCACAGATGGATCTGGCCCAGGGCAAGCTGGCGGCTGCCATCCGCTGGGCGGAGGCGTGCGGCTTGTCTGCCAGGGATAAACTGAGCTACCTGCGTGAGCGAGAGTACCTGACCCTGGTACGGGTACGCATTGCCCAGGGACGAGAAACTCCAACAGGTCCTTTCCTTTCGGAGGCGCTGATTTTGCTGGAGGGGCTCCTACGGGATGCTGAGGCAAAAATGCGCATGCGCAGTGTGCTTGAAGTCCTTCTGCTGCGTACACTGGCGTTGCAGGCCCAAGGCGACTATACAGAGGCTCTAACCGCTCTGGGTCGTGCCTTGACACTGGCCGAACCAGAGGGCTACATTCGTCTGTTCCTTGATGAAGGAGTACCAATGGTCACCTTGCTGCGCCAGGCTTATGCACATAAGATTGCACTAGAGTACGTCACAACCTTGCTGGAGGCAGCGGGTGAGCCGATTGCAACGGATCTTTATCACTCTTCCTCGCGCTCCGGTACGCTCATGGAATCGTTCACTGTGCGTGAGCGCGAAGTGTTGCAGCTAGTAATGGATGGCGCGTCCAACCGCGAAATTGCCCGCCAATTGGTGCTTAGCGTGAACACTGTCAAGAAGCATGTCTTGAACATCTGTGGCAAGCTAAACGTACAAAGCCGCACACAAGCTACCGCTAAAGCTCGGACCCTCAACCTCCTGAGCTACACTCCTCCTGGACACTATCGTGATACACAGAAAAGCAAGTAATACCGGGAGGGAGGAGCGATGATGCTTTATGAAATGCGGGGACGGGCCTGCAAGACTTGCCAAAAGCAAACCATTGCAACTGTCAGGATAATCACATAGGGCATCAGCGACCAGAGGCCTATGTGTTCGGCCACCATACCCACAAACCAGGGGCATACGGCTGCACCGATACTGCCCAGGCTTACCATGAAACCAATAGCGCTCGGCAGAATACGGGCGGCTACCTTGTTCGATATGAGGGCAATCGCGGTCGGATAGATCGGGCCGAAGCTGAAACCGATCAACCCCAGGCCAACCGCAGAAACTGCATAGACCGGCACGAGCCAGACCAGGAGTAGACCTATGACTACTCCCCCCAGGCAACCCTGTATCAATCGCTCGCTCCCTACCCACAGTGTTACTTTCGCCAGCGCCAGGCGTCCAAGTGTAAGCCCGAACCAGTAGCCGCCGACCATCCACCCTGCGAGGAGGATAGAGGCATGCCGTTCCTCTGTCAGAAAACTGTAGCTCCAACTGCCGATGCTTACCTCGGCTCCCACGTAGATGAGCAGGAAAAGAGCCGCAATCCAGACTACTGGTTCCCTGAGCGCGGCCACAAGGACGTTGCTTTTGGGCCTGGTCGCCACGTCTTCTTGTGGCGAGATGTTCTGTCCCTTGAAGACCAGCTTAAGGCCGATCAACAAGATCAGACTCATCCCTATCCACAGGATATAGACGCTATTCCACCCCCACCTGATTGCCAGGAACGCAGAAGCTACCACTGGACCAAGCAACGCGCCGGTCCCATAAAAAGCGTGGAGGTAATTCAGTGGCGCTGCATTTCGAGGCATGCTCGCAATATACGTATTCAGGCCAGCATCGATGATTGCTATGCCGAAGCCAAGTGGCAGCATCATGATCAGTATGACCTTAAAAGGGAGCATCAGACTGAGAGCGACCACGCCAAGGAGGAAGCTCGCCACGCCCAACATCAGGAAGCGTCGATTCCCCAATCTCTCAACGAGAAGCCCGCTATTGAAGGCAGCAATAAGATAGCCAATGGTTTGAAAGAGAAAGAGCAAACCAATCGTCGCTTTATCAACGCCATAATAGGTACGCAGACTGGGTATAAGTACCCCCAATGCTCCATCGTTTAAACCAATCAAGATAAAAGCAAAGAAAGCTAGCCCTACTTGCAACTCGGCAAGCTTAAGGCGCTTTGCATAGTGGCTGGTTTCTGGCCTCCGAGATGGCAAGAACATCAGGACAAGGTCAGCGGAATGAGCACCTCTTCATCATCATGTAAGAGGGTGAATCCTCCAGTCGCGAAGTTTGGTGTATCTTTGAGGACTGCCTGCCCTTCAGGTGTGGCAAGCGTAGCATCCAGCACCTCGCGAGAGTCTGTATAGATGGAAGTGATCACATAGTACGGGGCCTTCTCGCCATTGTCACTGGCGTCGAGCTTTCCTATCGTCAACCCCTTGATTCCTTTGAGCTTCCTGGTCAGAGGGATTTTATCTTCTGTCCTTCACCCCTACTGATCGAGGGTCGAGAACAGATTATTCAGCGACTCAGCCAGTGTCGGGTGAGCAAAAACGCCATCACGCAGGACGGTATAGGGGACCTTGCCGATCATCGCCACCTCCAGGATTGCCATGATCTCGCCCCCTTCAATGCCCAGGACGGCTGCACCCAGAATCTGGCCCGTATCGGCGTCCACCACCGCTTTCATGAAACCTCGGGACTCATCCATCTCTAGCGCACGAGCCACATAATTCATCGGCAAAGTGGCTACCTTAATGTTGCGGCCTTGCGCGCGTGCATCTGTTTCGCTCAGTCCAACGCGTCCGAGTTGCGGGTCAATGAAGACGGTGTAAGGTACTAGCCTTTCGTGGATACTGGCGTTCCCTTTCTCCAGGAGATTGGTGCGGATGATGCGAAAATCGTCGTAAGAGATGTGCGTGAAGGCCGGGCCACCCTTCACATCACCTAATCCATAGATGCCCGGCACGTTGGTTTCCAGCCGCTCGTTTACCTGGATGAAACCGCGTTTGTCCGTCTGTATTCCTGCTGCATCCAGGTTGAGCCAGTCAGTATTGGGTACCCTTCCCGCCGCCATAAGCAAGTGCGATCCATTGAGGATACGTTCTCCTGTCTTTGTCTGCACCATCAACTGAATGTTTCCCTCAGAGAGCTGTTTGACACTTATAGGCTTTGTTTCTAACAAGACTTCTAAGCCGTCTTCGCGCATGATTTTCGCCACCTCTTCAGCCACATCCGCGTCTTCACGAGCCAGCAGATTCGCTCCCCGTTGTATCACGGTAACTTGACTGCCGAAACGGCGGAACATCTGGCCAAATTCCAACCCAATGTAGCCTCCACCTACGATCAACAGGTGTTCAGGCACTACGTCCAGTTCCATGATCGAGGTCGAATCCAGGGTGGATACAGCTTCTACTCCAGTTATGGATGGCTTTGCTGGTCGAGCGCCAGCATTGATGAGGATCGTACTGGCTGTAAGTTGACGCATCTCACCGTTGTTCAGGCGTAGTTCTATGGCCTTCGGCCCTGTGAAGCTCGCCTCTCCCATCAAGAGGTCCACGCCTTCGGTTGTCTCGATACGACGTTGACCACTATTACGGAAGCTCTCTACAATGTCGCGTTTGCGTTGGCGCACCTTGGTCATATCAATGGTCACTGGACCAGTTTGTACGCCATAATCCGCGCCCCGGCGGGCTAAATAGGCGACGCGACCGCTAGCAACCATCGTCTTGGTCGGTGTGCAGCCCTCGTTGATACAGGTCCCACCTACATGTACCCGCTCGATAAGAGCGGTTTTCCATCCGGCTTTCGCTAAGGTTGTAGAGAGGGGCCCTCCCGCCTGGCCTGCGCCGATCACAATCGCATCATAGTGTTTTGTTTGAGTCATCTTCTTTCATCTCCCTGTTGTATCTCATGGGCTCCATGTACTTTATCCTATCACATTGTCATTCCTTGCGCGGATTCGTTACACATGAGTGAGAATGTGAGAAAATATGGGCCGGTGAAGCAAGGCAGTAACAAATCTCAGTGTACCTGAAACCACGTTGGAATGCCTCCATCTTTTTCCGGATGTAACGAATTGACGCGAATGGAGACTACGTCACTGAAGGAGTACAATGAGAGTTACCACAGCTGTCATATAGATGCGAGGTTGCCATGCCAAATGTTTCATTCTCCGGATTGCTCATCGTCGCCGTTGTTGCCTTTGCTGCACCGCTCTTGCTGGGGCTTACTCCCGCACGCCGTTTACCCGCAATTGTGCTCGAGATCGTGGCGGGTATCATTATTGGCCCGTCCGTCCTTGGTTGGGTCAGGGTCGATCTACCGCTTTCAATCCTCTCGGTGCTTGGACTCGCCTTCCTCCTCTTCCTCGCCGGGCTGGAAGTCGAACTTGAGCGGGTAAGAGGACGCCTGTTGGTGTTTGTTGGCTCAGGTTTCCTGCTTTCATTCGGACTGGCATTGCTGGTAGGGTATGGGCTTTATCTAGCTGGACAGGTGGTATCACCGCTGCTCATTGCGATCATCCTCGTTGCGACCGGGTTAGGTATCGTCATTCCGGTACTGAAGGACGCAGGCGAAAGCGCCTCAGACTTTGGACAGCTCGTCATTGCCGGTGCCATGTTCGCCGAATTTGGCTCGATCATCCTGCTCACGCTCTTCTTCTCACGTGAAGCCACCAGCACCACCACAAAGCTGGTGCTGCTTGGAGGTTTCGCCCTGCTGGCCGCGGGCTTTGCCTTCGTCATCCTCCGTCTGGAGCGCTCGAAACGCATAGCCGCAGTGCTGCTGCGACTCCAGGACACAACGGCGCAGATTCGCGTTCGTGGTGCCTTCATGCTGCTGGTTGCCTTCGTTGCGCTGGCCTCAGTACTCGGGCTTGAAACCATTCTTGGTGCATTTGTAGCAGGCGTGATCCTCAGGCTGATTGACGGAGACCAGATGATGACACACCCACAGTTTCGCCTGAAGCTAGAGGCTATCGGCTTCGGTGTCTTTATCCCGGTCTTTTTCGTGACGAGTGGCATACGGTTCGATCTTCCCGCGCTCTTCTCAAGCCCTGCGACTCTTTTGCGCGTGCCGGTCTTTCTTGTCGCGTTGTTGCTCGTCAGAGGTGTGCCTGCTCTTCTCTATCGTCCGCTTGTCGGCAGCCGTCGTTCAATCGTCGCTGGCCTCTTGCAGGCCACATCGCTTTCGTTCATTGTTGCGGCATCGCAGATCGGTTTGGAACTCGGCCTGATTACAAAGGCGACTGGCGCGGCCCTCATAGCCGCTGGACTGCTGTCTGTCCTCATCTTCCCTCTGCTTGCTCTCACCATCTTACGCCGTTCTGGGGTGGTGTCCACGGCAGTACCTGAGCAGAGCTAATTTCGTTGCAGGTACAGAGATCGACAACACTGGTATTGTATCCTTTGCTAAGGGTTGAGATTCAGAAAGTCGAAATAGAGCGAGTGAGAGGTTTCCCACCACGTGTGCTTCGACCAGCGAGCGTTGAGCCGTTTGACCTGGAGATACATGGCCACCTCTGCCCCTCTCGAACTGCCAAAGCAACACACTTGGCGAAACTTGCGCCGCAACTCCCGGTTGGTGCGCTCCAACAGCGAGGTGGGGGTTTGTGCCCGCCACAAATTGTCTACTCATCGTGCTGATTGCTCCTTGTTGTAGATTTGATGGATATCACCTACTCTACCACTTGGAGGCTCTTCAGCTTTCTTTTTTCTTCTTCTCTCCCCCTTTCTTCTCAACCCTTCTCGAAGGATACGCTACCCGATTTTCCCGTGAGGCAATACGTCCTCACCGTGTTTTTGCAACACCGCCTCTACTGTGATATGCTCTTGGTGTATCGTCAAGAACGAATCAGTCAATGAGTTTGAGTGTGACATCCTTTGCTGTAGAAGGAGAAAATAGCTATGCTTCTCAAAACACAAGCCGCTACTGAAATTGCACAGTTTCTCGCGAATCATCCAACTCCTGAACAAATCGTGGCTTTCCATCCCTCTTCCGAGGTGGCTGAACGAGCATACGAACTCGTCCATACAGAGCGTGACGGCTCGCTTACCGAAGAGGAACGCAAAGAACTCGAGAGCTATTTGGTCATTGAATATATTATGGAGCTTGTCAAACTTGAAGCCCAGCGACAATTGAGACAGCAGGCATCTTAAGGCTATGACCAAGAAGCCCTCCGTCCCCGAACGCTTACGGCGTCAGGTTCAAGAGCGTGCGCAGGGACGATGTGAATACTGCCTCATCCATGAATCAGATATGTACTATCCGCACGAACCAGACCATGTGATTGCTGAAAAACACGGTGGACCGACATCACTTGATAATCTGGCATGGGCGTGCTTTTATTGTAACCGTTTCAAAGGCTCAGACCTTGCTTCTGTTGACCCAACATCAAATAAAGTCGTCTTCCTCTTTCATCCACGTGAGCAGAGATGGAATCGCCATTTTCGCCTCAACGGTGCTCTTATTGAAGGCATTACCTCAAGTGGGCGCGCTACTGTCGCTCTTCTTCACCTCAATGATGCCGAACGGGTGGCCTACCGGCTTGGGCTGATTGATATTGGCCACTATCCTGCCCGATAGGAACCAGCACAACCGGGGGCAGGTTCGATCGCCAAGCGTACTATGAACTCATACCAGCGTTTGTAGCAAGTCGATTGATGGTGCTTTAATGGTAGACCTCCTGCCTCTCTTGTGTTTACACAAAAGTTCTGGTAAAGTTGTTCTAGAGCGCTCTGAGGTCGTGAAATCCTGCCTTCGTCAGATGCATTGCCTCACGGGAAACCTTACTCGGCGGTGTGATGCTAGCGATATCCTCTCTCGAAAACTATTTGGCTTGCAAGACGATCTCAACCTCCCTCATGTATTTCCCTGGAAACGATCAACCGGATGGCATACTTTCGTGGGTTCTTGGACACATTAAGTGTGCCTGCTTGCTTGGGGTGGGAACTGATCACGCATCAGGGATGTAAGGGATGAGCCCTTGGCGGAATGCAGCCTCCTGGATCTCCCTGGGTGCCTGACGCACATCGATGATCAGCCCATTGACCTCAAGCATCCAGATGAGGGGGTTCTTATCAACCATCGAGGGGATCGACCAATCCGGATCCATGGGATACATACCCATGAGATCGCGGATCTGCTTGGATTTGGCCTGCATGGTAGAAGAACTGAGCTCGAAATACTCCCAGATTTGACTTGCCGCAATGTGGGGTGTCTGCGAGGAATCGAAAAGAAAGTTGACCATGCCCAGTGCATGAATGATCCCACACGCCCAGGTGTTGGCCTTGCCTCGCATCAGCGGCGAAAGGTGTTTGCGACACAGGGTCGCCGTCAGCTCACGGCAGAGTTGCCCATACTCGTCATTCAAGTAGGTCTGACAGAAGGTGTCTGTGAGATGGGTGATCTCATCAAAACGCGCCTGCATGTCTTTTGGGACGTTTTGTGATGGACTTCTTTTCGGCATACCTGCCTCCTTCACGTCTTCATTGTAACGCATCAGCGCGAGAGGTGACAAATGAGGCACCCATTCGTTAGGCACAGACTACGCTGCTGCAGTGGCCATTGGTGTAGACCCGGTGCCGCTTGTCTCATGAGAGGGAGGAGAGGCAGACTTCCAGGAAGAGCGTCGTCTCTGATCTTTGCTTAACAGTTCCCGAGCAGCCGGATGCAGCAGGACGCGGCGTTGCAGCAGCGGAAATCCCGCCTGTCCGTAGGAACTGCGTTTGATCCACTTCACTTTATTCACGAAACCCTCAACCATTCCATTGCTCCAGGTCATGCTGCATCCATTGGCAACAGCCTCCGCATCGTCAGTCCTGCGTAAGCGTGAACACCACAGCGATGGTCGAGTCCCTTTGGACAAGGTGCTCCAGATAGGCCGTTTGCTCTCTCGTGCGGCTTTGTGTGGATCTCACCATCATAAGTGCAACACCTCTGGGCGAAGGAGGCTTGTCCCAGATGATGGTCTGTTTCGAGACAGGGCGCGCTCCTTTGGGACGAAAGGGGCGCAACCGCATCTCAAGTGTACGCCGCGTACCCGTGTATCGCCTCCGCGACAATTTCCTCGTACAACCTGGCTACGTTATGGCACCCTTGGTTCCATCGCGAAGCCAGGTAGGAAAGGTAAGGATCAACGATGGAAGAAGAGCGAGATCGTCGTCGCGGAGGTGGAGGCGTTTCTTGTTCGAGGGCACGATAGACACGGCGCGAACTGACTCCGACGACCTGGGCAATCTGCTCTTTGTGATATCCTTCTCGATCCAGTTTCCAGATCCGCTTATGAAGACTCACGCGTTGGCGATGACGAGCACGGCGCTCTTGTGAGACTTTTTCCGGCACCGCTCCCCTCTCTGCAGGACGTGCCTTTCCTGTGCTGCCTCCGGTCGCCTTTTTGAGCACACGCTCCTGCTTGCGAAAGAACTTCTCCAAGGCTTCGGCAAAGTTCTTCTGTAAGTGATAACGATCGACCACCTGTTTGGCCTGGGGAGCGCCCTCGGTGGCAGCTTCACGGAAGATTTGGCCGCGATCGCGTGAGACCAGATCAATTTCGGGATGCTGTCCACCAGGATAGTTCCATAGCGGTGGCTTTTCTTCCACGCCCACTCGTCTATGCCCACCTTGTGCACCGAGCCCTCGCTGGGCCCACGAGATGCGCAACGAGATTGCTGAAGAGCTAATGCTGATCTAATAAGCGAAAGTTGTGCAGAACGGGGCACCTTGCCCGTGAGAGATGGCAAAAGCAGCGGGATGGAGAGCAAAAAGGGCAGGAGATGGGAAGAATTGAGGAATAGTCAGAAAAAGAGACGCACGCGTCTCCGCTCGGAGAAACAAGCATGTCCGAGAAGAGGGAACCCAACGGCTGTCAAGACGATATTAAGCTATTGCCAAACCGAGCGAGGCGGCAAAGCCTTCCGGGACGCCGAAGAGTTTGATTGTCACCTGGCTCGCTGTTGGGACACGCGCATTGCGAGCGAGCCGCTCAGCCCACGAGAGACGAGAGTGGGCACGCTGGGCGCGGGAAAGAATCACGTCAGCCTTGCGTGATGAAGCTGCGGGGAGAGGCTGCATACTCACTTCGATACGTTGGTGCCGCACCAGCTGCATACAGGCACGCCGGTGCTCTCTGCGGCTCCAATCTCGCCAGAGCAGCGGTGCGAGACCAACCCGGAGAGGATGGAGCAGCACGCTCACCTGCCTCGGTTTCTTCGTGGCGTTCCCCTCCCATTGGCATTGGTGACGCAAAGGGCAGGGGCGGCAACTGCGGATACTGGCTGCATAGACCACACGGAGGCTTCCATCGGCTTCTCTGCGTTGCTCGTGCGCCACAAGCGCTTGGTGAGCCGGACAGCGCACTGTCCCATCTGGCTGGAGGGCGAAGTCCTGCCCAGAGAAACGACCTGTTTTCCAGGGCGCAGCAACCGAAGGGGTGTCATAGCCCTGCGCGGGTGCCAGATTCGCTCGGGTCTCTGTGGCGGGAGGGATGGCCGGAGCAAACTCAGTCGTGCGTATCGGAGTCGGCTCAAGCACATGACCCAGTTCCAGCCGCAGGTTCCACACCCACTGCGAGACGACCTGCCAGGCTTCTTGTCCAGCAGGCGAGTGACTGCACCAGCGGTCGGGGTCTTGCTCGACGTCCTCATCGCAGAGCACTGGTTCAAAGGCACCACGATGCAGATACAGTGCGACCACATCGGAGGCGGTGAACCCGTCTTGCGGAAGCCGGGTGAAAAAGAGTTCGTAGACGACGCCCTTGCGGGTTTGACCGATGCGGCTCTTTTTCGAGGCAGCCGGGTGGGTGGCTACCACGACGCGGCAGCGGCAGCCTTGCTTCCCCACAGGGACATCCGGGCAGTCGTAGAGCTGGCGCACCAGACCGCTTTCCGGGCGGCTGAAGTGGGTATCAGGAGGCAAATGCAGCCGCGCTTGCACCGTTGGGTGATCTAACACAGTGTAATCTTTGCCTCGCATCACGAAGCAGAGGTCAGCCAGATCCGCAATGACCGCCCCTGTGCCGTAGAGCCCATCCAACCTGAGCAGGGCACGTGCTTGAGGCAAACTATGTGCGGCGAGATAGCAACGGATGACTCCGAGCGCATGCTCCAATTCTTTTCGGTACTCCCCATTGCCCATGTTCCCGAAACTGCCGAGCCACTGAGAGGTATGGGCCTGCGAAACAACGGTGCGGGTACGCACGACTTCTCCACGTTTGCGCCCGGTGTAGCCTGCGGCACAGACCTCATCCAGGCGGCGCCCTGCTTCGGGCAGGTCTTCCATCTTCGGCAAGGCGCGTTGGCGGGCGGCCTCACGCGTCCCGTCGATGTCGAAGACTTCCCACTGTCCTCCTGCCCGATCCCGCAGTTCGCCTCTCTGCCGCTCTGGGCTTGACGGACGAGCGAGTAGATCCTCCAAAAAGAGCGCACGCAGGGACTCCACGGCCACCGGGGTGAAGCTAGCCAGAAAGCGACTGAGTGCCGAGCGGCTGGGCAACTGCTCCCGGTTGAACAGAGCCATGAAGGTCTCCGCCCAGGGTATCAGTCGTTCATAGAAGGCTTCGAGCGTGCGTTCGCCGCTGAGAGCGTAGCCGAAAAGGACTGCCCAAAAGTCGATCACCTCGTAGTGCCCAAAGCGCCGCCGTGCAAAGCGGACCCGTTCATTGATGGCGGCGAGGACTCCTTGCTTGCGCAGGTGCTCGACGATCAGCACAACTTCCCCCAGCCAACAGGGGGTTGAGGGAACAGACTCTGAAGAGGTCTGGATACTCACCGAAGAATCAGCGATACTGGTCATGTCTACCTCCTTGTTAGGAAAAATTTGTCTTCTTCCTTACAAAGGAGGCACATTTTACGCCCATTCGCTACAGGCTACCTCTCGTTGCGCAATTCGTGGGCTGGGTAGGGGAAGCTGCAAGACGCGACGGATGATGGTCTTGGCGGTCGTGGGCACGCCAAAGGACGTGGCAATCTGCGCGGCATCGGCTCCATTGGTGAGCACTCCGGTCGATTGGAGAACCTTGATCAGCCGGTCAGTCATCCGGGCGTAGCGCTGGACCAACTCTGGGAAGCGTTCGGCAAAAATGTGTTGGGAACACGATGCCTCTGGACAGATCCACTTGCGCACCAGTAGCCTGAGCACAAGGTTTCGCCCGCCAAACGCGAGATCGGCAATCGTGCGCTGATAGCGACTGTGGACCCGGGACCCTGCTGTTCCACATTGTGAGCATGTGGCAGTAGGAGATGTTGCATGCAGATGGACGAGAACTCTCTGCTCATGCACCTCGATACTATCCAGATCCAAGGTTGATGGGAATCCAAAAAGTGAAGAAAGATTGATGGGGAATGCCTCCAGATAACTGATAGAGTTTCACTGTGGGTATTCTACCACAAAAGGTTCTCCGGTGTCGAACCATGAGGTCACAGCGCCATTTAAGCAAGTAGGCACACTGAATGTGTCCAAGAGCCGATATTCGTCTGAAAAAACGAAATTTTATTTGTCAATCAACAGCTACCCCCTGCATGTCCACCTCTCCTTTCTGCTTGAGGGTCTTGCTCCTTTTCCTTTCTGTGGCAACTCCCCAGCGGGTGTCTGCTCTTTTTCAGTGTCTTCTTCGTGCTCTCATCTCCGTCTTTCGGGGATGAGGCAACAGGGAGTGGTTCGTCCAGACACCTCAGTACAGTTTCAAAAACACGCTCTGACGCAGTACTCTGTTGGTCGTCTTCTCTCTGGGACGTTGCCACTCCGATTCTACCCTTTTTCATGCGGAGTGGTGCGCCAACGGCGCATGGCGTTTCAAAGTTGGGGAGAGCCACGATGACGGAAAGCTATACAGTCTCAGTTCTGACACATCCCCCTGTAATTCTACAGGGTCGTCTTCGCAAGAGGACCTCTCCATCAGGAAGCAAATCCTGTTATTTTACAGATGTGTTGTCAGCTTCCAGCAGCTATACTCTGAGCAGTAGGTCACGATGATGCAGCGACCACGACGAACGACTAAGTGGAGGTTTTACCTAATCCATCGACTCACACTGAGGGACACGAAACAGTGCAGATCCGAGTACTGGAAAGCCGCTTGTGGTGAAAGTCGCCTGAGCGGTTTGGACGGGGGGAAAGAACGTGAGTTCCTACCTATCCGTATTGCTTATAAAATTACACGTACTCTCTCATGATACCTCAGATAGCAGCTCTTGTTCTCTCGTACAAGGAAGAGGTCAGACATGTCAACAAGATACCCTTTGTCCAACTCACAGCCGCACCCCTCTGATGAGGAACTCCGCATGGTGTATCAGGAACTCTGTACAAGTTACCAGAATATTGCAGATTTCCGCTCAAAGCTGTTGGGATTGCTTCCCTTTGTAACCACAAGCAGTTTTGTGGCGACTATGATTGGCGACCCAACGAAAAGCCTCCCCCTGGCACGCCTCGTCTTGCCCTTTGGACTGTTAGGGGCCCTGGTGACACTCGCTCTCTTCTTGTACGAGGTGGAAAATTTGAAACGCTCGGCCT
>WNFY01002745.1_pt1 | contig 16618 bp, 11 predicted proteins | sample 5400091 | NCBI WGS metagenome assembly WNFY01 (sample SAMN13153364, study PRJNA577476) | soil metagenome | isolation source: 60 cm soil or saprolite under grassland replicate 1 | place: USA:California | collected 2016-06-15
AATACGGCGAGCCCCACGCTAACGCGATGCAACGAGCGTGCCAGGTTTTATGGACTCTTTCTATCAGGAAATCACGGCCGGGACCTTGCAAGCGGCTGAATCCGCACCGCGGGAGCGCGGGTGCGCCGGATAACGGGGCGGTGCTATCCTGCGCCGTCCAGACAGCGCAGCCAGGGGAAACCATGAACCTCACCACCGACCACCTCGCCGATCTGCTCATCGGCATCGCCCGCGCGCAAAACGCCGTCATCGACGCGATGGAGCGCGCGGGCCCGGGCTTTCGCAACACGCACGCCGTCCCGCTCATCACCCTCGCGGCCAACATGCGCGCCGGCGACCCGCGCTTGATCGACCTGCCCTCGCGGATACTGATGCGCCTGCAGGGGCGCGTCGCGCTCGACAACGCGGCGGTCAAGGCCGATCTCGATCGGTTGATCGGCGGGGCGCCGGCGGCACCCGCGGCAAAATCCGGCGGAAGCGAGCTCGATTTCGTCGTCAAGCCCTGATCGGTCCAGATCTCGCGCGGGAACAGCGCGTACCGATACGCTGTACGAACGCACCTTTTTTCGGTACACTGCGCTCCATGGTCGCAGCGGGAACCGATATCGCAGGCGCGCTCTTCGGCAAGACGCGGCGCAACGTCCTGGCGCTGCTCTTCGGGCAGCCCGGCCGCACGTTCTACCTGCGCGAGATCGCCGCGCGCGCGGGCACCGGCATGAGCCAAGTGCAGAAGGAGCTTCAGCAGCTCGTGGGCGCCGGCCTCGTCCTTCGGGAGCAGCGCGCCAACCAGACGCACTTCCGGGCGAATCCCGAGGCGCCAATTTACGTCGAGTTGCTCGGGATCGTCACGAAGACCTTCGGCGTGGCGGACGTGCTGCGCAAAATGCTCGTCCCGTTCAAAAACCACATCCGCCTTGCTTTCATCTACGGCTCGATCGCAAAGGGTTCGGCCAACGCGGCAAGCGATGTGGACCTGCTTCTGGTTGCCGACCTGCCGCCGTCTGAAGTTTCGCTCCCGCTCGAGCGCACGCAAAAGCAGTTGGGCCGGAATATCTCGGTGATCACCTACTCGACCGAAGAATTCGGCTCGATGCTGGCGCAGGAGCACCACTTCATCAGCGCCGTTCTCGAAGGCCCGAAGATATGGCTCATCGGCAACGACCGCACCCTCGATGAATTCAGGCATGAGCAATCTCGCAAACCTCGCGCGCGCAGGACAGCTCGCGGCTGAGCCGACGAGCGCGGGGGAAATCGGTCGTCTGCTGAAAAACGCGGACGACCAGTTGCGCGACAGCGGCGTCAAATCCTTGAGCGCAGCCGGCCGATTCATGCTCGCCTACAACGCCGTGCACGCGCTGGCACTCGCCGCCCTGCGCGCGCAAGGCTATCGCCCCTCAGCCTCGCAGGGGCACCGCAAGATCATCTTTCAGGTCCTCGAAGCCACCGCGGGTGCGCCCCGGGAACTCTGGGTCGCGCTCGACCGCTACCACGACCGGCGCAATGCCGCCGAGTACGAGGGTGCCCCGGCTGCCAACGAAGCCGAGGCGAAGGATCTGGTTGGTCTCGCGGGAAAGCTGCAGAAGCTGGTTCTCGATCGGCTCAAGCGAAATCGTCCGGAGCTGCTCGAGTAGCCTCGAGGTGGAGGACAGCGCTGTTGTCCCCGCGGCCGCCTTCTGACCTCACTCTACTTCCGCTTCGGGCCAGAGGTTGGGGAAGAGATACTTAGAGCGGCTGGATTTGACCGAGGTCGGCCATGCTTGGACGCTGATCAGGACACTGAATTGGACAATTTTTGAAGTATATACTTCCTTGACAAATATATGCTTTATTCGTGGTCTACAGAATTAAATGGACATTTCCTTGGACAAGTCCACGAAACTCAAGTACCCCGCCCAAGCCTCCTGCATAGTTCGCGGTGATATAGCAAACTGCACGTGTTAACTCATTCCGAATACGAGCGCTGGAGCGCGAAATTGAGGAAAAGCAAATGAAGGTCAAGGAATTCGATCCCGCCTCGGCGGAGCGTGCCTGGCAGGCGTTCCGGAACAGCATCGGTATCGCCGCGATCCAGACGCCCAGGCAGTACGAGCAGACCGTGGCGTTCATGAACCAGCTTGTGGATCTGGTCGGGGAGAACGAGCGCCATCCGCTTGCCGGCCTGCTCGACCTCGTGGGAGAGCTGGTCGCTGCCTACGAGTCGCGCACGCACCCCGTGCCCGACGCGCCGCCGCGCGAAGTGCTGCGGTTGCTGATGGAGCAGAACGGCCTTACGCAAACGGACTTGCACCGCGAGCTCGGCGGGCAGCCGGTGGTGAGCGCGATCCTGAACGGAAAGCGCAAGATCAACTCGCGCCAGGCCAAGGCGCTCGCCGCGCGCTTTCGCGTTTCTCCGGCGGCTTTTATTTGAAATCGCGAAACCCAAGCGCTCCTTCCCAAACCCCTGTATAGTGCGCGCCAAGGTTCCTGTTACGCGTTATCCGGTTAGCGTTACAACCTCTTCGCGGTTCTTCCCAAGATCCCCGAATTCATCCAAAGTTCTCTGCCTGAACCGGTGTGAAGGCGAAGTCCTTCCCAGGCCGACTTCAGGAGCGGTTTACAAAAAAGGGGCGCACCCCCTTCGAATCCTCCCCTCCTGATAAACATTAGGAGATTTTCATCGAAACGTCGTTCCAGAATCTCGGCCTTTCGGCCGAGCTGCTCCGCTCAGTCGCCGAGCAGGGTTACACCGTACCCACCCCCATCCAGGCGCAAGCCATCCCCGTAGTCCTCGCGGGCCGAGATCTGCTCGGCGCCGCGCAGACCGGCACCGGCAAGACCGCCGGCTTCACGCTGCCGATGCTGCAGCTGCTCGCGGGGAAATCCAACACGAGCCACTCGCCCGCGCGCCATCCGGTGCGCTGTCTCGTCCTCGTGCCCACGCGCGAGCTCGCGGCGCAGGTCGAGGAGAGCGTGCGCACCTACGGCAGGCACTTGAAGCTGCGCGCGGCCGTGATCTACGGCGGCGTGGGCTTCACGCCGCAAGTCGATGCGTTGCGCCGCGGCGCGGACATCGTCGTCGCGACTCCCGGGCGCCTGCTCGATCACGTCGAGCAGCGCACCATCGACCTGCGCCAGGTCGAGATCCTCGTCTTGGACGAAGCCGACAGGATGCTGGATATGGGCTTTATCCACGATATCCGCCGCGTGCTCGCGCTGCTTCCTGCGAAACGCCAGAACCTGCTCTTCTCGGCGACTTTTCCGGACGAAGTGAGAAAGCTCGCCGCCGGCTTCATGCACGACCCGGTCACCGTGGAGGTCGCGCGGCGCAACGTGCCGATCGAGCTGATCGGTCAGGTCGCGCACCCGGTCGACAAGGACCGCAAGCGCCAGATGCTCGCGCACCTGGTGAAGTCGGGCAACTGGCAGCAGGTGCTGGTGTTCTGCAGGACCAAGCACGGCGCGAACCGCCTCGCCGAGCAGCTGGAGAACGACGGCATCGAGACCGCCGCGATCCACGGCAACAAGAGCCAGCCGCAGCGCATGAAGGCCCTCAAGCGCTTCAAAGATGGAGAGCTGCAGGTGCTCGTCGCCACCGACATCGCCGCGCGGGGCCTCGACATCGAGTCGCTGCCGCACGTCGTGAACTACGACCTGCCGCACGTCCCGGAAGACTACGTCCACCGCATCGGCCGCACCGGCCGCGCGGGCGAATCCGGGCAAGCGGTGTCGCTCGTCTCGGGCGAAGACCGCTCGTACCTTCGCGACATCGAGCGCCTCATCGGCAAGAAAATCGAGCAGCAGATCATCCCGGGCTTCGAAGTGGGCTCGGGCTACCACAGCGCGCAACCCGAGCCGCAGGGGCGCCGCGGACAACAGCGCCAGAACCAGCCGCGCAACTCTGGAAACCAGCGCAATGCGCAGCGGAACCAGGGCAGCGGCCAACGCCGGCCCGACCGCGGCGGACGCCCGCAGCAGCCTTCAGCGCAACCGCGCCAGGGCCAGCCGGGCCGCCGCGACCACGGACGCCGGCCGGACCGGCAGCCCGCGCCCGCCATGCCCTCGGAAAAAGCCCAGCAGTCGGTTCGCCAGGAGCAGCTCGAGTACCACCGTCACCAGCAAGCGGAGGAGCGTCAACACGAGCCGGCGCCCGCGAGAGAGCGGGGGAAGGAGAAGGCTGTGCCGGCGCTGTTTGGGGTAGTTGGGAGGAAAGTGGCGTAGTGGATCGTTTCCCGTCGCCTTGTGAAGAGCGGTATATACTCCAAGCGTCCAGACCCCCGTCTTAAGCACCACCCTGAACCCCGCTTCGGCGGGGTTCGTCATTCTGGAGGCGGCCAGAAGGAAGGTGGCTCGCGCCAGCGAGTCGGGGGATTCTCGCTCCTCGCCTGAGGAGGAGTGCCCTTGAAGCGGGCGGGGTGGTCTACAGTGCTATCCTTTCCCATCAAACGAGTCCAAGTCCCAAGGGAGGAGCATGGACCTTGTAGAACGCGCAGCGGAATAGCGCATATTCCGCTACCGACCCATGAGCAAACTCGAGGATCTCCACGCCAACGCTTCAGTAAGGGGCATTCTTCCTGATGCGCTTGTAACAGTCGTCGGAATTCAGTGGTTCGGGTCAGAAGCGCTCGAACTCACATATAAAGACCCGGGCGGGCGCGTAGCGAACGAACTCTTGTATCGCCATGACGAGCCTCGGCTCGAGGTGGTCGAGCAAGGCCGTCCGTGGAGCTTCGACGGCGACGGGGCGCTCTTCCGCCTCGTCTCCGAAGCGCATCGCATTCGGCTGGCGCACCTCTTCGATCCAGTGCTCGCCGTGCACACTTCTCTGGTAGAGCCGCTTCCACACCAGATCACCGGGGTCTACGAAGCGATGCTGCCCCGGCAGCCTTTGCGTTTTCTGCTCGCCGATGATCCCGGCGCCGGGAAGACCATCATGGCCGGGCTTCTCATCAAAGAACTGGTTGTACGCGGTGATCTTCAGAGGTGCCTCGTCGTATGTCCTGGAAGCCTGGCGGAGCAATGGCAAGATGAAATGTACCGTCGCTTTCAACTGCCGTTCGAGATTCTCACCAACGACAAGCTGGAGGCTGCGCGCACCGGCAACTGGTTTCTCGAAAACAATCTTGTAATCGCGCGACTGGACAAGCTTTCGCGCGACGAAAGCGTGCAGCAGAAGCTCCAGGCGCCTGATTGCCGGTGGGACCTTGTCATTTGCGACGAGGCACACAAGCTCTCAGCCACTTTTTTCGGCGGGGAGGTCAAGTACACCAAGCGCTACAGGCTGGGCCAATTGCTTGGTGGTCTGACGCGGCATTTTCTGCTGATGACCGCGACGCCCCATCGCGGCAAGGAGGAGGATTTCCAGCTCTTCATGGCGCTGCTCGATGCCGACCGCTTCGAGGGGCGCTTCCGCGATGGAGTACACGCCGCGGACGTCTCGGATCTCATGCGGCGCATGGTGAAGGAAAGACTGCTCAAGTTCGACGGCTCCCCGCTGTTTCCGGAGCGCATTGCGTACACCGTTCCGTACAGACTCTCCGAGCCCGAGGCACGGCTGTACAAAGAAGTCACGGATTACGTGCGCGAGGAATTCAACCGGGCTGACGCGCTTGCAAACGACAAGCGCGCGGGTACGGTGGGTTTTGCGCTCACGATCCTGCAGCGGCGGCTTGCCTCGTCACCTGAGGCGATCTATCAATCCTTGCGACGGCGCCGCGAGCGACTGGAGAAGCGGCAGCGCGAACTGGAGCTCCTGCAACGCGGGGCCGTGGCTTCCGCTCTCGCGGCTTCCATGCCAACGCTCGACCCGGACGAAGTGGAGGATCTGGACGAAGCACCGGAGAGCGAGGTCGAGGCCGCCGAGGAAGAAATTCTCGACCAGGCGACAGCCGCTCGCACGATCGAGGAGCTGAAGGCAGAAATCGCAACGCTTGCCCGATTGGAGGCACTCGCTCACTCCGTGCGCCGCAGCGGCGAGGACCGCAAGTGGCGCGAACTGGCCAACCTTTTCGCCGAAATCTTCACGCCGGCCGCATTGGCGAACCGTATCGCGCAGCCAGCGCCGGCATATGGCGAGGGAGAAATCGCCAAGCCCGCCGCTTCTCCGCGTCAGAAGCTGGTAATCTTCACAGAGCACCGCGACACGCTTAACTATCTCGAGCACCGAATCAGCACACTGCTTGGTCGGAGCGAAGCCATCGTTATCATTCACGGTGGCATCGGCCGAGAGGAACGCTTGAAGGCGCAGGAATCTTTCCGACACGACCCCGAGGTTCAGGTGCTGCTTGCAACCGACGCCGCCGGCGAGGGCATCAATCTCCAGCGCGCCCACCTCATGGTCAACTATGACCTGCCTTGGAATCCAAACCGCATCGAGCAACGCTTCGGTCGGATTCACCGCATAGGGCAGACCGAAGTCTGCCATTTGTGGAATCTCGTGGCCGAAGAGACTCGCGAAGGCGACGTTTATCGCACTCTGCTCGAAAAGCTGGAGGAAGCGCGCAAGGCGCTCGGCGGGCAGGTGTTCGATGTGCTTGGCAAGCTTCAATTTGAAGGGCGGTCGCTGCGGGATCTCCTTATAGAGGCAATCCGCTACGGAGAAAAACCCGAAGTACGCGCGCGGCTGACACGGGCCGTCGCCAACGCGGTAGATCGCTCACAGCTTGCAGACTTGCTCGAAGAACGGGCCCTCGCACATGACGCGATGGATGCAAGCCGAGTGCGCCGGGTTCGCGAGGACATGGAACGGGCAGAGGCGCGTCGGCTCCAGCCGCACTATATCGAATCCTTCTTCCTCGAAGGGTTCAAGCAGTTGGGCGGCACAATGCGGGAGCGAGAATCCAGGCGTTACGAAGTTACGCACGTGCCGGCCCCGGTACGAAACCGGGATCGCCTGATCGGCATGGGCGAGCCCGTGTTGCCGCGTTACGAGCGCATTGCCTTTGAGAAATCGCTCATCGCGCCTCAAGGCCAGCCGCTCGCAGCGTTTGTGTGTCCCGGGCATCCATTGCTCGATGCGACGCTCGATCTCACTCTTGAGCGCAATCGGGACCTGCTTCGACGTGGAACCGTGCTGGTGGATGAGCGCGATCCCGGAACTTCGCCTCGCGTGTTGTTCTACCTGGAGCACGCTATCCAGGATGCGAGCTTCACGCGTAGCGGTGAGCGGCGCACGGTGTCAAAGCGCATGCTCTATGTGGAGCTCGACGCCGAGGGTCGCGCGCGGCACCTCAACTATGCTCCCTACCTCGATTACCGCCCTTTGAAACCAGAAGAACCAGCGGTTCAAGCCATACTGCAGCGTCCCGAAAGCGGGTCGATCAAGCGCGAGCTTGAGCAAAAAGCTCAGTCACACGCGATCGCCCAAGTCGTGCCGGAGCACCTACAGGAAGTCCGCGGACGGCGCCTAGCCTTGGTTGAGAAAATGCGCGCCGCGGTGAAGGAGCGTTTGACCAAGGAGATCACTTACTGGGACCATCGTGCCGAAGAATTGAAGCTTCAGGAACAGGCAGGCAGGCCCAATGCACGAGTCAATTCGCAAGAAGCACGACGGCGCGCAGACGACCTGCAAGCGAGGCTGGAAAAGCGTATGGAACAACTCAGCCTTGAGGGGCAAATCTCCGCGTCCCCACCAGTTGTTCTCGGCGGGCTCGTTGTCGTTCCGATAGGACTAGTTGCGGCAATGTCAGGCCGAAAACTCTTGGGGACTCACGCACCACTGGACACGCAAGTTTCTGCTGCTCGGGCGCGCGCCATCATCATGGGTATCGAGCGTAAGCTCGGTTTTGATCCAATCGACCGCGAGCATGAAAAACTGGGCTACGACATTGAAAGTCGCCAAATTGGTACCGGCAAGCTTCGGTTTATCGAAGTGAAGGGTCGAGCCGCAGGAGCTGGGACAATTACCGTAACTAAGAACGAGATCTTGTATTCGCTCAACAAGCCAGAGGATTTCATTCTTGCCATTGTAGAGTTCCAAGGCGGTGATTCGCACCGAGTACACTATGTGCGTCGACCGTTCCAACGCGAACCGGACTTCGGCGTCACCAGCGTCAACTATGACTTCGCGGAGTTACTCGCTCGGGCAGGAGAGCCTTCATGACTCCGCCAACTTCAAAAGCGCCCTGTGTTCGGCCTGTGGTACTTGTTGAAAATGTACGAGAGGCGACGTCCTTCTATGCTCGTGCCCACCGAGCAGTCCGCAGATACGCACCGCCTTGGTTAGCAGAGCGACGTGATTGTGAAGGCGAGAAACGCCGTGGTTGAAGCATGAAGAAAAAGCTGATCGAGGTGGCTCTTCCTTTGGACGCGATCAATGAGGCGTGCATAGAGGACAAAAACAGAAAGACTGGCCACATCAGAAACCTTCATAAATGGTTCGCCCCTATGCCACTACCGGCCTGGCGAGCTTTCTTATTCGCGTCGCTCATCGATGATCCTGGCGTAGGAGAGGCGGCCGAGGCTGAACGCTCACGTTTGTTCGGCATTATCCGCAGGCTGGTGCAAGTGGACATTAGGCGTAAGAAGTCCGTGCTCGACGAAGCGAGGGTCGAGCTTAAGAAGGCCATCGGAGATACCCCCGTTACTATCGTCGACCCATTTTGCGGAGGCGGATCGACGGTTCTGGAGGCACAGAGACTGGGTTTGCAGGCAATCGCATCGGACCTTAATCCGATCCCTGTACTGATCACGACGATGCTCACGTCCATCCCCCAGCGAGTCGCTGATCAGGGACCTGTGAACCCCGGTGAGGAACGAGTAAGAAGTGCGCCCGGACTTTCGGGGTTCGCAGGCGATATCGTTTACTACGCCAAACGGGTTAGAGAGATGGCGTGGGAAAAACTGTCACCGTTGTACCCCAGCGGGCCGTCTGGGGAGACTGTAACGGCGTGGCGATGGGCCCGAACGGTGCCAAGTCCTGACCCCAGCCGCCATGGAGCTACAACGCCCCTAGTTTCCGATTGGTGGCTGTCACGGCGAGAGGGTGACGAATGCTGGGTTGAGGCTGGGTGGGAAAACCCCTCGGCACCTTTGACTTATCGTATTGCAAGAAGGGGCGAAGCGCCCGAATCAACGGTGGGGCGTGGCGGAGCGCGGTGCATTCGAGGCGGAGCTCCAATTCCCCTGCCGTACATACGTCTTTGCGGCAAGCGGGGCGCTATGGGGCTCGACCTTATTGCGCTTGTGTGTGAGACGAAGACGGGTCGCCAGTATGTCGCCGCTAGTGAGACTCATCGAGAGGCAGCGCTTGCCGAAGTAATACCCGTAACGCTCGACGAGCCACTTCCCAAGAAAGCGTTGGGATTTAGGGTACAAGAGTACGGATTCTCACGATTCGGGGATCTCTTCACGGCCCGTCAGAAGCAAAGTTTGGCAACGTTCGCCGATATGGTCGACAAGATCGCCGAGGAAATCGAACGAGAAGCACTGCAATGTGGGATGCCGTCTCGCACAGACGGGACACCTGAACCTAAAGGCAACGCAAAAGCCTATGCTGATGCAGTAGTGACTTTCCTCGGGCTCTGCGTCGGCAAACTGGCACAATCGAACAACGTCCTTGTCCGCTGGTACATAGATTCGCGGAATGGATCGGGGCAGCCATTGCCGGCTTTCGATCGACATGCTGTCCCAATGATGTGGGATTTTACCGAAACGAACCCATTCGGCGGATCCGTTGGGGACTGGCTGCAGCAAGTTGAGACAGCGCTTCGCGCGCTCGATTGGGTGGAACCGTACGCACCGCCAGCAGACGTGCGGCAGCTGGATGCGAGGGCAGTGGGAAACATCTCGATTTCCGGTCCCGTCGTGGCCACCGATCCGCCCTATTTCGCCAATATCGGTTACGCGGATTTGTCCGATTTTTTTTACGTGTGGCTCAGGCGAGCGCTGAGAAGAGTGTATCCAACTCTCTTCGCGACGCTGCTGACTCCGAAGGAGACGGAGCTTATCGCCTCCCCATTTAGGCACGAAAACAAGACAGGCGCCGACCTGTACTTTCGAGCAGGGTTCACAGAAGTCTTTACGGGTCTCTGCAGAACCCATCGTCCAGATATTCCAATGACCATTGTGTACGCTTATCGACAGACTGAAGAGAAGGGAGATAGTGGCAGTTGGTCAACAGGCTGGAGCGAAATGCTCGAAGGAATCATCAAAGCTAACCTGTCCGTCGTAGGAACCTGGCCGATCAGAACGAACCGATTAACACGAATGATTGGGCTGAACACCAATGCTCTTGCGTCTGCGATCATGGTGATGTGCAGGCCCCGTGCGTCCGACGCACGCACGGTGACTCGTGGCGAGTTCGTCACCGCGCTCAAGGCCGAGCTGCCGGTGGCGCTCACCCACTTGCAGCGTGGCAACATCGCGCCGGTGGACCTCGCGCAAGCTGCCATCGGTCCGGGCATGGCGGTTTACACTCGCTACGCCAAGGTGCTCGATGCCGAGGGCAAGTCGCTCCCGGTGCGCGAGGCGCTGTCGCTCATCAATCAAACGCTCGACGAGGCGCTAGCCGAGCAGGAAGGTGACTTCGATGCCGACAGCCGTTGGGCGCTGGCGTGGTTCGAGCAGTCTGGCTTCGACGAGGGCGAGTACGGTGTGGCGGAGACCCTTTCTAAGGCCAAGAACACTAGCATCGCTGGCATGGTCGCGGCGAAAATTCTGGCTTCGAGTCGCGGCAAGGTACGGCTACTCAAGCCGAGCGAACTGCCTGCCAAGTGGGATCCAACGACCCAACCGCGCCTGACAGCCTGGGAAATGGTGCATCAACTCATCCGCGCGCTGGAGGCGGGTGGCGAAGGCGCAGCGGGGGCGCTCGTCGCTAAGCTGGGCGCCAAGTCAGAGATTGGCCGCGAACTCGCGTACCGCCTCTACACTATCTGCGAGCGCAAGAAGCGCGCAGCAGAGGCGCTGGCCTACAATGGTCTGGTGCAGAGCTGGCCGGAGATCGTTCGGCTCGGTCAGGTAGGCGCGGCGGCAACGCCGATGCAGGAAAGCTTGCTCTAGCGCCTTGCACCGAGCCGATGGCAACGGTCAAAAGAATCGTGTGCTTAGCGAACTCGCGTAAGCTTTCGGGGCGCTGCATCGCCGGACGTGAGTTCGACGGTCGTCGTGCAGGCAAATGGTTGCGCCCCGTGAGTGCACGTGAGCATGAAGAAGTTTCGAAATATGAACGCCAGTACGAAGACGGCGCCGATCCTCGTGTGCTCGACATGATCGATATCCCGCTTGTAGAAGATCGCGGCCATGGCTACCAGAGCGAGAACTGGCTGCTAGACGACAAAGCCTACTGGACCAAGGCCGGTCGGGCTGGGTGGCGCGATCTGGACAAGTTGGAAGACCCAGCCAGCCCCCTCTGGATTAATGGCCATCACACTTCCAACGGGCTCAACGACCAGATCCCTGTCACACTCGCTGGTGCTCTCAGCCATTCGCTTCGGCTTATCCATGTTCGCGGCATCGGCTTACATGTTTTTCAGCCAGGCGCAGATTTTGGAAACCCGAAGCGCCGGATTCAGGGCCGATTCGAGTACGGAGGTGATCAATATTGGCTTTGGGTAACGGACGCCGCCATTGAGGATGCCTATCTCCCCAAAGGAGACGGCGAGTATAAGATCGGCGATTGTTATTTGACGGTTAGCCTTGGCGAGCCGTTCAGGGAGCATTGCTATAAGCTTATCGCTGCGATCATAACGCGGGAATTGGCGGGTCGATGAGTACCGCAAACGAGCCGACTGTATTGACCATCGGCCACTCGAGTCACCCGATCGAGCGCTTCGTGGCTTTGCTGCGCCAGCACGGGGTCACGGCCGTTGCCGATGTGCGCTCAGCGCCGTACAGTCGCCATCAGCCGCAGTTCAACAAGGACTTGCTGCAACGCTCGCTCAAAGACGCGGGCATCGCGTACATCTTTCTCGGCAAGGAACTGGGCGCGCGGTCCGAGGACCGTTCGTGCTACGAGAACGGCCGCGTGCAATACCGGCGGCTCGCGCAGACCGACTTGTTCCGGCGTGGCATCGAGCGCGTACGCAAAGGGGCGAGCGAGTATCGCGTCGCATTGATGTGCGCCGAGAAAGAGCCGCTGGATTGCCATCGCACATTGCTCGTCGGTCGCGCGCTGGAGCGCGAAGGAGTTTCTGTCGCGCATATCCTCGCTGACGGCCGGCTCGAGGCGAATTACGACGCGATGACGCGCTTGCTTGATGTCGTAGGACTACATGCCAAGGACATGTTCCAGAATCGAGACGAGCTGGTCGAGGAAGCATGCACGAAACAAGAGGAACGCGTCGCCTACGTCGACGAACAGCTCGCCACGGAGACTTCCGAGGTCAAGCAGTGAAGGTCTTCACGATCGGGTTCACGCAAAAGACCGCCGAGCAATTTTTCGAACTGCTGCGCCGCTCCGGCGCGAAACGCGTGGTGGATGTGCGGCTCAACAATGTGTCCCAACTTGCCGGCTTCGCGAAGAAGCAGGATCTTGCATATTTCGCGAAGCAAATTTGCGGCATGGACTACGTGCATATGCCGGAACTCGCACCGACTCAGGACATCCTCGACGAGTACAAAAAGAACAAGGGCGACTGGGCCGTGTACGAACGCAAGTTTCTCGAGCTGATGGCGCGCCGGCAGGTCGAGAAGACGGTATCGAAGGGGGTCATTGAAGAGGGCTGTTTGCTCTGCAGCGAGCACAAGCCTCATCACTGTCACCGCAGGCTGGTCGCGGATTATCTGAAGCAGCACTGGGGAGACATCGAGGTCGATCACCTCATGTAAAAACCTATGGCGATTACGAACCACGAGCGCGTCGGCAAGGCGCTCGAACTTCTAAAGGCGGGTCTCGCTCCGTTCGTCGAGCGAGAACTGAAGAGTGTCTACAAAGATCGCGCTATGGCCCAAGCAGTGGGTTACGTTGGCGACGACCGGCTGAACGCCAGCAAAGCGCTCGCACAATGGGACGCCGCCGCGCTCATGAAGCTATTGTGGGAGGCCTGGAACGACGTTTTCCGCCGCACGTTGGGACCGGCGGAACGAAGTCTCGTGAACGAATTGCGCGACACCCGTAACCGCTGGGCGCATCAGCAGGTGTTTTCAGGGGATGACGCTTATCGTGCGCTCGATTCTGTGTCCCGGCTGTTGCTCGCCGTTTCTGCGCCTCAGGCAGACGAGCTCGACAAGATGAAGAACGAGCTGTTGCGCGTACGCTTCGACGAACAGGTGCGAAGCGAGAAGCGTAAGAGCAGTGGCACGGCTATCGAGAGCCAGGCGACTGGCAGCCTCAAGCCCTGGCGCGAAGTGGTCACACCCCATAAGGACGTTGCGAGCGGGCGGTACCAGCAGGCGGAGTTCGCTGCCGATCTGTGGCAGGTACACCTCGGCGAAGGAACTGATGAGTACAAGCATCCGGGGGAATTCTTTCGCCGTACGTTCTTGACGGAAAGCCTCAAGCGCATGCTGGTGGGCGCGGTGCAGCGGCTCAGCGGTGGGGGCGGTGACCCGGTGGTGCAGCTCCAGACCAACTTCGGCGGCGGCAAGACGCACTCGATGCTCGCGCTCTATCACCTCTTTTCCGGCGCGGCACCCAAGGAACTTGGGGGAGCGGATACCTTGCTTGCGGAGGCTGGCGTGCAGAAACCCCCGCAAGCTCGTCGAGTGGTGCTGGTCGGGAACAAGATTTCACCGGGCAACCCGGTCACCAAATCGGACGGCACCGTCGTGCGAACGCTGTGGGGCGAACTTGCTTGGCAGCTTGGCTACGCGGCAGGCGGCGCCAAGGAAGCGAAAAAAGCTTTTGCCCGAGTCCGCGCGGACGACGAAAAGGCGACGAGCCCAGGCGATGTATTGCGCGAGCTTTTCAACGAATACGCGCCGTGCCTTATTCTTATCGATGAGTGGGTGGCGTACGCACGCCAACTCCACGAGTCGGCCGATCTTCCCGCAGGGAGTTTCGAAACGCAGTTCAGCTTTGCGCAGGCGCTCACGGAGTCCGCCAAGCTCGCGAAGAATTGTTTGCTCGTCATCTCGCTTCCTGCTTCCGATACCGCAAGTTCGCCGCATGCCCAGGCGGACGACGTGGAGGTGGGTGGACAGCGGGGACGCGATGCCCTCGCGAGATTGCGCAACGTTATCGGTCGGGTCGAGTCCTCGTGGCGGCCGGCGAGCGCCGAGGAAAGCTTTGAAATTGTGCGCCGCAGACTTTTCGAGCCGATGGTGAACCCCGGTCAATTCAAGGCGCGGGACGTGGTGGCACGCGAGTTTTACGATTTCTACCGCACACAGCAGCAGGAGTTCCCGCCCGAGTGCCGCGACGCGGATTACGAAAAGCGCCTCAAGGCCGCGTACCCGATTCATCCGGAAGTGTTCGACCGGCTCTACAGCGATTGGTCTACGCTGGTGAAGTTCCAGCGCACGCGCGGGGTGTTGCGCCTAATGGCGGCGGCGATTCATAGCCTGTGGGAGAAAGGCGATCGCAATCCGCTGATCCTGCCCGCGAACATCGCGATCGACGATCCTCGGGTGCAGTTCGAGCTGACGCGTTACCTGCCTGACAACTGGGTGCCGGTAATCGAGCGCGACGTGGACGGCCCTAACTCGCTGCCGTTGCGCATAGACGGCGAAGTGCCAAATCTCGGCAAGTTCGCGGCGTGCCGACGCGTAGCGCGGGCGATCTACCTCGGATCGGCGCCCACGACCACGGCGGCTCACCGCGGGCTGGAGGATCGGCGAGTGAAGCTAGGCTGCGTGATGCCTGGCGAGTCCCCCGCGGTTTTCGGGGATGCGCTACGGCGCCTCGCCGGAGCCGCCACCTATCTATACCAGGACGGCCCGCGATACTGGTATTCGACTCAGCCGACAGTGACCAAGCTCGCTGAAGACCGCGCTGCGCAGCTATTGCGTGATACGGACAAAGTCGTGCAGGAGCTGGACACGCGCTTGCGCTCTGACCTGAGGCGGGCCGGTGATTTCGACCGCATTCATGCGCTGCCCACTTCGAGCCAGGACGTGCCCGACGATTTTGCAGCACGGCTGGTTGTGCTCGGCCCCGATCACCCATATAGCAAGGAGCTGGCTAATCCTGCCGAAACGGCGGCGAAGGCTATCCTCGAATCGCGGGGCAACAGTCCGCGGCTCTTCCGGAATACGCTCGTCTTTCTTGCCGTAGACCGGACCCGTCTGCAGGACCTCGACGAGGCAGTGCGGCGCTTTCTCGCCTGGAAATCCATCGTTGAACAGAAGGACACGTTGAATCTCGATCCTCATCAGCTCAAGCAAGCAGAGACGCAAAAACAAGCGGCGGATGGCGCCGTGGCGGCAAGGTTGCCGGAGGCTTACCAATGGCTATTGGTTCCAACACAAGCGACGCCACAGTCAGCGGTGGAGTGGCAGGCGATCCGACTTTCCGGCCAGGACGCACTTGCAGTGCGCGCCAGCAAGAAGTTAAAGAGCGACGAGTTGTTGATTACAGGCTTTGCTGCGTCACGCCTTCGTATGGATTTGGACAAGATTCCGCTATGGCGTGGCGACCATGTCGCGATCCGTCAGTTGATGGAGGACTTCGCACGCTACCTTTATCTCCCGCGACTGCAAGGTCCTGCGGTCCTCGTCGATGCAATGCGGAGCGGTATCAGCCTGCTCACGTGGGAGCAAGATGCGTTTGCCTATGCAGACGGATACGACGAAGCAGGCAGCCGCTATCGCGGCTTGCGAGCGGCGCAACAAGTCGCGATCTCGGAGGCGGATTCAGGCGTCCTGGTCAAACCGAGTGTGGCGCGCGTGCAGCTTGATGCGGAAGCAAAGGCGGCCGTAGCACCAGCGGCAGGGGGCGGCACCATCACTACAACACCAGGGGCTGGAGGCGTAGTACCCACGCCGGTCGGGCCAGCCGTCGCGCCCAAGCCGCGGCGCTTTCACGGAACCGTCCTGCTCGATCCAACGCGTACGGGGCGCGATGCGGGTCGCATCGCGGACGAGGTGATCACGCATTTGGTTGGACTCGTCGGTGCCGATGTCACGGTAACGCTCGAGATCCAGGCTCAGATTCCCGGTGGAGTGCCGGAACAGACCGTGCGTACCGTCACGGAGAATGCTCGCACGCTGAGATTCAAAAGCCAGGCATTTGAAACAGAGTGACTCGCGCATCCATCAACACATGTCTACTCCATCCCCCTCCACCGAAACCACCGTCCCCCATCCCAGCGAAGGCCTGGTCACGCTCACCCACGTGATCTACGCGCTGCACGCGTTCAGCGCAATCACCGGCTTGCTGAGTTCGGCGCTGGTCCTCACGGCCTTCCTCACCGGCTGGCCGTCGATCATCGCGGTGATTCTGAATTACGCGAAGCGCGAGGAGGTGCGCGGGACGTGGCTCGATTCGCATTTCGGCTGGCAGATCCGCACGTTCTGGTATGCGCTCGTGTGGTTGCTCGCGGGCGGGGTGGCGTTCTTCACGCTGGTCGGGATTCCGGTCGCGCTGGTGGTGTGGATTCTGACGGGCCTGTGGGTGCTGTACCGCATCGCGCGCGGCTGGATGACGCTTTCGGCGGAGAAGCCGATGCCGCAGCAGCTATAGCAGTCCCAGGCTCCGGAAGCGCAGGTACAGCTCGCGGCAGGCCCAGGCGTCGGTGGCGGCGTAGGCGATCTGCGCGGCGGA
>WNFY01004420.1_pt1 | contig 16612 bp, 9 predicted proteins | sample 5400091 | NCBI WGS metagenome assembly WNFY01 (sample SAMN13153364, study PRJNA577476) | soil metagenome | isolation source: 60 cm soil or saprolite under grassland replicate 1 | place: USA:California | collected 2016-06-15
GCTAGCGGGTACAAGGTCCCAGGCGGCTTCCGCGGCAACGCCTTCGGATACGGCATCGCGGATGTCACCATGGCGACCAACGCCAGCCCCGCGGCGGTCCGCACGCTGCGGATCGACCACACCCGGGTCGACCACTACAACGCGATCGGCGTGCTCATCGACGGGGCCACGACCGACTACTCGCCTTATTCGCAGACCTCAACGGCTCTGGCGCCCTCCGGCGTGCAGAACAGGGGCGTCCTGACCAACGATGAGATCATCGGCCGCAATCTGTGCCAGAACTACAACGACCCGACCGCTGGCGGCCCGACGGTCATCGACGGTGATTGCGAGTACTCCGGCGGCAGCCAGCCGATCCCGCCGCCGCTTCCGCTGACGACCGGCCCTCTGTTCGGCCAGGACGGCGTTCGCGTGACGGCCGGCGCCTCCGTCCAGATGTCCGGGGACACCGTCTCCTCCAACCTCGTCAACGGGACAGGCGCTCCGATCCAGAGCGTCTTCGCCCCCACGCCCGATAACGACCCGTACTCGCTCGGCAACCACGCGGAGAACAACCAGAACCTGCGGCTGGGCGCCGGCGTGCGCATGGTGGGCGCGGCCGCGTCGACGATCTCTGACAGCAACATCACCGACAACGCGTTCGGCGTGATCAACACGACCCTCGATGGCACAACAGCCAACGCTGCACGGCCCGTGCTGGCCAGAAACGACTGGTGGGGGCTGCGCACAGGAGCGGTGACTATTCCGGCGCCGGGCCCTGCGGTGTGGCCCGACATCGCCAACCCGTCGCCGGCCACATACAACCCCCCCGTGCCTGAGAACCCGGTCAACGGCAGCCAGGTGGCCGACGCCAGTTGCCCGGCGGGAGTCGCCGACTCCGACGCCGTCACCTTCTGCCCCTACCGCGCCAGCGACCAGGCGGACACGCTCGGCGGCGAGCTGCCGGCGGCGGATGCGCCCGCCCCGGTCAGCGATCCGCCGAACTGCACGAACGCCATTGACTACGACCCGAACATCCCGACCTACGACGCCTTCTTCTCCACAACACTCGGCAGCGGCGCCACCGGCGACGGCCTGTCAGGCGCGGACCCGTCGGCCAAGAAGACCGCCGGCCTGACCGCGTACATGCGCGCGGTCGTCGACGCGATCAACAACAACCCGGCGAGCACGGGCGCCCGAGTCGCCGCCAAGATCGTCCAGGAGGGGGCGAGCGTCCTCGGCACACCCTTCGACTACGTGGTGATCGGCACGCCGGGCAATATCGCCAACCTCGACTCCGGCCGGGACGACCAGGCGTTCTGGCGCGGCGTCATCGACGGCACGACCTCGAAGGCCTCGGCGTTGTCGCAGGTGAGCAGTCGGCCGGGGTTCGCCTGGATCACCGGCGCGCCGCATGGGAACGAGCCCGCGGGCGGTGAGGCCTCGGTCAAGGAGCTCTACGAGCTCGCGGCCCGCACCGACTGCGGAAACGTGCGCAGGCTCAGCGCGCTTGACCTGTTCATCCAGCCCGTGACCGCGCCGGATGACCGTGACCACAATGTGCGCAGCACCGCGTGGAGCTTTGACCCGAACCGCGACCGCGGCACAATTCAGATGCCCGAGAACAGGGCGCTCTTCGCCGCGATCAACAGATATCCGGGCTTGTTCTTCATCGACGCGCACCAGCAGTCGTCGGGCTACTTCTTCCCGCCCGACCAGGACGCGGCACTGAACGAGATCTCGCACTTCGCGCTGGGCACGATCCAGAACGTGATCGGCCCCGCGATCCAGCAGACCTTCAACGACCAGAGCGCGCAGTACCGCAACTACAACACCTACGACCTGTTCGTGCCCGAGTACGGGGACACCGTGCCGTCACTGGTGATGGGTGGCGCCGGGATGACCTACGAGAAGGGCAACAACGAGAACTACGGCAAGCAGGTCTACGACCACTACCTCGCCATGGACACGACGGTGAACGTCGTCGCCGCGCAGAAGGCGAGCCTGCTCAGCGACTGGGTCAAGCAATGGCCGGAGGCCGTGGACCAGGGACAAAGCTGCACCGTGCAGGACAACACACAGGTCAGCCCGCCGGTCGTCGACCAGTACGAGATCGGGCAGAGTTCGATCGACCAGAACCCCAACGTCAGCGTCTGCGGCTACTACTACCTGCCGGGCCGCCATTCTGGCGACGTGGCCCAGACGATCAAGGATCTGCAGGACGCCGGAGTCAAGGTCTACAAACTCGATCAGGCTGTCACCGTCCCCGCCGCGCACCAGTTCGGCCAATTCGACATCAACGCCGTGCAGGGCACGGGGTCACCTGACCTGACGCAGACGGTGACGTTGCCGACCGGGTCCCTGTACATCCCGCTCGCCCAGGGCACCAAGCACTGGATCCAGGCCGTTCTTGGCGAGAACCCTTACCTTCCCTTCAACTACTTCTACGACGAGGTCACATGGTCCTACTCGTTGCTGCGCGGTTTCGCCGGCGACGGGTTCCTCACCCAGCAGCTGCCCGCCGGCGCGTCGATGACCCTGATCGCCGACCCCCACCAGGGCACGGCGCCCGGGTCCGCGCAGCCGGTGTACGCCTTCAACACCGACTCGATGGCCGGCCTCGCGATGGTCAATCAGCTACTCAACCAGGGCGCGGATGTCGCCCGCTCGGCGGTGGCCTTTGACGCTGGCGGCGCCCATTTCGACTCAGGCGCCGCCCTGGTGTCCGGGTCCTCGGTCGACCTGGCCACGCTCAACTCCGACGCCGCCACCTGGCAGACGCCCGTCTACGGGCTGAGTTCCTACCCGGTGGACCACTACGCGCTCGGTCTGCCGAAGATCGCGGTCTACACGGGCGGCGCGGCCGTGCCCACCAACCCGGCGTTCCACGGGACAGGTGACGGCCAGTGCACGTCCAGGAGCTACTGCGAAGTGATGTTCGCGTTGACGCGCAGGGAGGGAGTCCCGACCGCTCAGATCGGCCAGGTGACCTCCACGGATCTCGCGAACGGCACGCTGAGCAGCGGCGGCTTCACCGTGCTGATCGATCCCGACTCCGCGATCTCGGCGACGACGCCGACCGGATCGGCGGGCACCCCGGCGCAGGCGGTGCAGGCGTTCGTCAACGCGGGCGGCACCTTCGTCGGCACCAACAACGGTGGTGCGACAAGCGCGCGCAACGCCGGCGTCACCGCGCTGAACACCAACACGGTCAGCGGCATCAGCACGCCGGGCTCGACCTTTGGCGCGACGTGGGCGACCTCCGACCCGGCGGGCTGGGGCTTCGATTCCGGCGGCTGGGTCTACCGTGAGTCGAGCAGCGACCCGAACTTCGACCCGAACACGCTCGCAGGTGGCGGCGTGATCCCCGCCGCGACGGCCGTGTCGACCTACGCGCCGGCCGGCGACTGCGGCGGCCCGGCCGGTTTTGGCAACTGCTACGGCTTCGAGGTCAACGCCAACGCGAACCTCCCCGGCCGGCCAGCCGTCGTTGACCAGCCGTTCGGCGCCGGCCATGCGATCATGCTCGGGTTCGACGCCTGGTACCGCGCCTGGTCGGCAGCGGAAGAACGGCTCGTGCTGAACGGCGTCCTCTATCCCGCGGGTTCGGCCATTCCACCGGGCTCGGCACTGGCCGAGCCGGCGATGGCCGCCGCGCACGCCGTGCCAAACGCCCGCCCGGTCGCGGCCGACCGCCTGCCGCGCGTAACGAGCCGGCCAGTGCGGCCGAGCGGCGGCGCCGAGGGCAACGACGTGGTCATCAGGGTCCGGCCGGGCCAGGCTAGCTTGCTGCGCAGCGCGGTGAGCGCGGCCACGTTGCCGGAGCAGATCAGGGCGCGCATGCACTACGTCACGACGCCGACCAGCTATGAACTCGTGATCAAGGGCGTGCGCACGGGCGACTTCGAGCAGCGCAGCACGTGGGAGAACCCGTTCATGGGCGCCATCGCCGAATGGAAGATCAAGCTGCTACTTGGCCAGCTATAGCTGTCAGGTGGCGCACGCGGAACCTTCGACCGTCCGTAAGGAGCGTGACATGCGGCTGCGTTTGGTGTTAGCCCTGGCAGGCCTTCTGGTGGCGACAGCGGCGGTGGGGCCTGCCCACCCCGTTCGGTCGAACCTTCGAGCGCCAGACCGGCACGCGCGGGCGGCAGACGCCGGGTCGGCGAGCCAAGACGCGGGCGCGGGCGCGGAGCAGGATCCGGCGGTCTATCTGGACGACAAGTTCACCTCGGGCCAGCCGGTGACTCAAGCCCAGATCAAACGGGCCATCGCCCAGGCGCAAGCCATCCCAACCGACCCGGTCGGGGCATGGCGGCTTGTCGGGCCGTCGAACATCGGGGCGAGGGTGACCGACCTGGTCGTCGACCCGAGTGAGCCGAACTCGCTCTACGTCGCCGCGTCCGGAGGCGGCGTATGGAAGAGCGCGGACGCGGGCACGACGTTCACGCCAGCCTGGCCGGCCGCCTTCCCGCAGACGATCGGCGCCCTGGCGATGGGCCCCGACGGCACGCTGTGGGCAGGCACCGGCGAGGCTAACCCATCAGGCGGTGGCCTGACCTTCTTCGGCGACGGCGTGTACAAGTCGACGGACGGCGGCAAGACCTGGCTGCACTGGGGACTGCCCGACAGCGCCGCCATCGGGAGAATAGTCGTCGATCCCACAAACCCGGGCCGGGTGTTCGCCGCGGCTTCCGGCTCGATTTCCTACAGCGCCGGCCAGCGCGGCATTTACCGGCTGACCAACGGCGGCCAGGACTGGAAGCTCGTCCTCGCCCCGCCGAACGCGACGACCGGCGGCATAGACATCGCGATCGACCCGGCGAACCCCAACCGGGTCTACGCGGCCATGTGGGATCACCACCGCGACAACGGCGCCCGCACCTACGGAGGCGTCGGCTCCGGGCTGTACCGTTCGGATGACGGTGGCGACACCTGGACCAGGCTGAGCAACGTTGTCGGGCCCCCGTGCAGCTTCGACCAGACAGGCAGCGGGTTGACCAGCGACCCGAGCCTCGGACGCATCGGCGTCGCGATCGCCCCGTCCGACCCGAACCGGGTCTACACGGTGTTCGGCTCGCCGTTCGGGCCGGACAAGGGATTTTACGTCTCGAGCGACGGCGGCGACTCGTTCGCGTGCGGCGGGCGGCCCGGCGCTTCGGCCGGCTACCAGTGGTGGTTCGGGCGGCTGTGGGTCGATCCGAGGGACGAGAATCACGTGTTCAGCGCCGACATCAGCCTGCGTGAGTCGAACGACGCCGGCGTGACCTGGCACACCTCGAGCGGCCTGCACGCCGACCAGCACGCGATGGGCTGGGACCTCGCCGTCTCAGGCCGCGTCTACGTCGGCAACGACGGCGGAATCTCCAGGTCGGACCAGAACGGGGCGTCAGGAAGCTGGATTCACGCGACATACGAGCCGTGGAACCAGTCCTACCACCTCGCCGTGGCCAACGACGACCCGACGAGGCTCGCGACGGGCCTGCAGGACAACGGCAGCGTCCGCACATGGACGGCGGACTCGCCACCGTCGGACCTGAGCCAGTGGAATTCCTTCAACGGCGGCGACGGCCACTACGTGGTGATCGATCCGACCGACCACTCCTACTACTACACGTGCTTCCAGCCCGTGCCGCCGCGACAGGACTGTTCCGGCTTCCACGACGAGGCGGGCGTGACCGCACGGTGGAGCTTCCCCAACACGGTCTGGCCGAGCGACATGCGCTGGACGACGGACACACCGCTGGTGATGGACCCGAGCGACCCCGCGGTCCTCTACGTGGGCGGGACCGTGCTCGGCCGCTCGGCCGACCGCGGGCACACCTTCTCGGTGATCAGCCCGCCCGACCCGGACAGCCTGCCCGGCCTGCCACCCCCAGACGAGCAGGATCAGGGGCCGTTCTACGCCAACGAGTACGCCACGATCAGCGCGATCGCGCCGTCGAAGACGGCGCCAAGCACGATCTACGTCGGCACGGACACCGGACGCGTGTGGAAGACGACCGACCTCGGCGCGAGCTGGGCCCGGCTCCAGGGCCTTCCCAGCCGGTGGGTAAACGCGATCGTGGTCGACCCGAGGGACGCCAACCACGCGTTCATCGCGTTCTCCGGCTATCGCGAAGGCGACAACGCGGCGAACGTGTGGGCGACCGACGACGGCGGCCAGACGTGGCACAACATCAGCGGCAACCTGCCGAACGCCCCCGTGGAGATGCTCGCCTACGACCCGCCCGCCAACCAGCTCTACGCGGCGACCGACCTCGGCCTGTTCTACCTGAAGAACGGCGATAAGAACTGGGCCAGGCTCGGGACGGGTCTGCCCGACACGCCCGTGCTCGACGTGAAGCTCTCCGGCGACCGCCAGACCGTGTACGCGGCGACGTTCGGGCGCAGCGTATGGAGGCTGTCGCTGCCCGGCTAGCGGCGCTAGGCGCGCGCCCAAAGCCGGCCTGCGCGCTGCAGCCGGTGTGACACGCCCGCGCGGCCGTTAGGGATAAATTATTCCGAACGGCTCACGCGTCGTGTCACAGTCCTGCCCGTGCCGCCGGGCTTCCCGCGATCCAGCGCGCGATCGGGTCGCCATGAGTAACGACACGATGCGTGACCGAAGGTACGATTCATTGCGCATCGGTCGTTTCGGTGGACGGGGCGTTGGGTTCCGTTCGCCTGGGCGAGGGGACCACAGCATGGCATCCCGGTTTCGCGCATGGGCAGTGCTTGCCGTTGTCTGCTTGGCGTTGCTCGCCGGGCGCGCGGCGGCTGCTGACCCGGCGGGCACGGCCGGGCGTGCCGCGCCCCACGCCCGCGCCGCGTCCCACGCCCGCGCTGGTTTGGCCGCGGCAGGTTCCGCGTGCGATCCGACCGCGAGCCTGCGGCCGTCCGGCCCGCCGAGCGTGCCGCCCGGCTCCTATATGGTCACGATCCGCGCTCGCGGACATCTGATCGCGGGCGTGGACGCCAGCACGTACCGCTTCGGCTATCTCAACCCCTTCAACACAAAGTTCGAGGGGTTCGACATCGACATGCTGCATGCCGTCGCCGCGGCCATCTTCGGCGACCCGAACAAGATCCAGTTCAAGTCCATCCCTGACGCGGAGCGGATACCTGCCATCCAGTCCGGTTCTGTCGACATCGTGGCGCACACGATGACCATCACCTGCGAACGGCTGCAGCTTGTCGACTTCTCCACCGTCTACTTCGACGCCGGGCAGCGGGTGCTCGTGCAGAGCAACTCGCCTGCCAAGAGCATCGGTGACCTCGGCAAGAAGAAGGTGTGCGCGACAAAGGGATCGTCGTCTCTTGCCCGGGTCGCCGCCGCGCCATCCCATCCGGTCCCTGTGGCGGTCACCTACTGGACAGACTGCCTGGTGCTGCTGCAGCAGGGCGAGGTGGACGCTGTCTCCACCGACGATTCGATCCTGGCGGGCCTTGCGGCGCAGGATCCCTTCACCCGCCTGGTCGGCCCGCGGTTCAGCGATGAGCCCTACGGACTGGCCATCTCTGTTCAGCACCCCGACTTCGTCAGGTTCGTCAACGCGGTGCTTGAGCGGATCCGCGCGGACGGCCGGTGGGCGGCCAGCTACGCCCACTGGTTCGGCGGCCCAGCCCCCGCGCCGCCGCGGGCACGGTACAAGGGGTAAGCGATGACCTCCACCCTCGGGGCGCCCCGCGGCGCCGCCTCCGGATCGCCAGAACCCGCTGCCACGTCCTCGGCCAGGCCCTCGCTCACGCGCGTGCTGCGCGCAGGAACAACGCCCGGGCGGCTGTGGCTGCTGCTTGTCGGGCTGGTCGCGCTCAGCCTGCTCTGGGGGGCAGTGGCGGCATGGTCTGTGGCGCAGGCCGACTCCGCCGCGACGGACATGGCGACCGCGAGCGAGCCGCTCAGCGTCGACGCGCAGCAGATATACCGCTCGCTTTCTGACGCGGACGCCACGGCGACGACGGCCTTCCTCGCCGGCGGCGTGGCGCCCCGCGCCGCGCGCCTGCGGTATGCCGCGGACCTCGCCCGGGTGGCCACCGATCTGCAGGCCGCGACCGCGGCGGCCGGAAGCCCGGCGGTAAGGTCCCGGCTGTCCGTCCTTTCTGTGAACCTCCCCGTCTACGCCGGTGAGGTGGAGACGGCCCGCGCCAACAACCGGCTTGGCCTGCCACTGGGCGCCGCCTATCTGCGCGAGGCCTCAACGCTGATGCGCGCCACGATGCTCCCCGCTGCCCGTGACGTCTACACGATGGAGAACGCTCACCTCGCCGCCGTCGGCCGCCAGGCGACCCGCCTGCCGATCCTGGCCGTGGCGGCTGCCGCGCTCATCGGCGTCGCGTTCTTCCTGGCGCAGCGCAGGCTGGCCCGCCGCACCCACCGGGTGCTCAACGCCGGCCTGGTGATCGCCTCGGTGGTGGGCGTCGCCTCGCTGCTCTGGCTGCTGACCGCCTTCGGCGTGGCACGGGGCGACCTGCTCAACGCGCGTGACCGCGGGTCGGCGCCTGTCGAGGCATTCGCCCGGGCGGACATCGCCGCTTTGCGCGCGCGCGGTGACGAGAGCCTGACCTTGATCGCCCGCAGCGGTGACGACGCGTTCCAGCAGGACTTTGTTTCTGTGCGAAGCCAGCTTGGCCCCGGCCCAGGCACGCTGCTTGGCACCGCGGCGGCGGCCGCGGCGCGCGGTCCGGGCGCGGGGTCGGCCGGCGCCGCCAAGCGCGACGCGCCCGCATGGTACTCGGCCCATCAGCGGGTCCGCTCACTTGACAACGGCGGCAATTACGACGGCGCGGTGAGGTTGTCGATCGGGTCGGGCGCGAACGATTCTGCCGCCCTGTTCGCGCGGCTGGACGCGGACCTCGTCGGCGGAATCGCTCGGGACCAGGCGGCGTTCGCCTCCGGCGTTCGGGCGGGCCGCGGCGCGTTCACCGGCCTGGAGGCTGGAGTGATCGTGGCATCCCTGGTGATGGCCGTGGCCTGCGCGCGGGGGCTGACCCGGCGCATTGCGGAGTACCGGTGACCGGGCGGGGCCGATGACGATGACGGTGACGATGACGCGCGCGGAAGCGGCGGACGCCGTCGCCGCGGCCACCGCCGAACGGGATCGGATCCAGGCCAACCTGCTGGACCTGGAGGCCAGTTTCGGCATGCGGCTGCTCGCCGGTGCGAAACTGACCGGCGTGACCAAGGCGCGCTGGGACGCGGCGACGGCCGACGTGGCAGCGATGTGGGAGCTGTTCACGGCGTATTCGGGCGTGGTCGACCGCGCCGCGCAGGTGCTGAGCGGGATGGGCCGCTCGGCGGGGCAGGATCTGATCGAGATCACCTCGCTGCTCACCGGAGCGTCGGTTCGGCTGGCCAGGTCCGCACCGCCGCTGGCCCGCCGTGCCCTCACCGACCCCGGGTACACCGAGCGCACGGTGGCCGCGGCGGTCAGGGAGATGGCCGAGCCGTTCGCACGGGTGAGCGAGATGGCGAGCACGGCCGAGAGCGTGTGGACCGAGGCCAGCGACCGGCTGGAGCGGATCGCGTCCGCGCTTGGCCAGGCACGTAAAGGCGCCGCCGGTCTCGCTGACGATCCGCTCGAGGGCGCGCTCACTGTCGCCGACGCGGAACTGCGCAGCCTGCGCGGCGTGCTGGACTCCGATCCTCTCGCGCTGTGGCAGCACAGCGCGATGGATACCGGCAGGCTGGACCGCCTTGCGGAGCAGGTTCGCACGACAGCGGCGCGGGTCGCCGAGCTCGCGGCCTTGCGCGATGACGCTGAGCGGCAGATCTCTGCCGTGACCGCGGCGGTTGCCAGCGCGCGCGAGGCATGGCACGACGCGCGCGCCGCCCGGGGGCGAAGCGCGGAGAAGATCGTTTCTTCCGCGCTGCCGCCGGCGCAGCCAGCCGACGTCGCCGCCGAGCTGGACGGGCGGCTTGCCGAGCTTGAACCGCTCAAGGCGGCTGGCCGGTGGCCGCGGCTCGCGGCAGAGCTTGAGGCGATCGGCAGACAGGCGGCGAAGCAGGCGCAGCGGTGCAGGGAGATCGAACGGGCCGCGGTGGCCCTGCTGGAAAGGCGCGAGGAGTTGCGCGGTCTGCTCGGCGCCTATCAGGCCAAGGGCGACCGTCTCGGCGCGGCGGAGGATCCGGCTCTGGATGCGTGTTTGCAGCGTGCCCGGGCGCTGCTGTGGGTCGCGCCGTGCGATCTGGACGCGGCTGCCGAAGCGGTGGCGGCCTACCAGCGTGGTGTGCTGGCGTTGCGCGGAGGAGGTACGCGGAGATGACGGCGTGCGCCTATAACGGCTGCACAGGAACGATCGAGGACGGTTACTGCAGCGTCTGCGGGCTTGCGCCCGCCAAGCAGGGTCCGTCAGCGGCGGTGCCGCAGGGCTCGGCGCCGGTGTCCGTGACAGGCTCGGCGAGGTCCGTGCGGAGCGTGCCGCTCGGCGTGCCCGGCGCCAGCACGAGGACCGGGGCGTCGAGCGGCCGAGCGTCCCGCGGCTGGCTGGGCGCGGGGCTGGTGGAGGTTCCTCCGGTGCCCGCGCGCGATCCGTCCAGCGCGGTGCTCACCGATCCGAAGCTGGACGAGAACAAGAGGTTCTGCAGCAAGTGCAGGCGCCCGGTCGGGCGTGGCAGCGACGGCGCAGCAGGGCGCACGGAAGGATTTTGCCGCCACTGCGGAGCACCGTTTTCTTTCACGCCCAAGCTCGAGCGCGGTGAGATGGTCGGCGGCCAGTACGAGGTGCTCGGCTGCCTCGCCCACGGCGGGCTTGGCTGGATCTACCTGGCCATGGATCACAACCTTGGCAAGCGGTGGGTGGTGCTGAAGGGCCTGCTTGATGCGGGGGACGCCGACGCGTACGCGGCCGCGATCGCCGAACGGCGGTTCCTCGCCGAGGTGAAGCACCCCAACATCGTCGGTGTGTACAACTTCGTACAGCACAAGGACCGGAGCTCGGGGGAGACGGCCGGCTACATCGTGATGGAATACGTGGGCGGAAAATCGCTGAAGGAGATCGTCCTTGAGCGACGCGACGCCAGCGGGTCCCTGCCGCTTGGCCACGCGCTCGCGTTCGCGATCGAGGTGCTGCCCGCGCTGGGTTACCTGCACGACAGGGGCCTTGTCTACTGCGACTTCAAGCCGGACAACGTCATACAGACCGAGGAGCAGCTCAAGCTCATCGACATGGGCGGAGTCCGCCACATCGATGATGACGACAGCCCGATCTACGGGACCGTCGGCTACCAGGCGCCGGAGATCGCAAGCGAAGGGCCGTCGGTGTCGTCCGACCTCTATACGGTCGGTCGCACGCTCGCGGTGCTCACCCTGCGCTTCACCGGCTACACAACCACCTATCAGCACAGCCTGCCAGGCCCCGCTGACGCCCCGCTGCTCGCGGAACAGGAGTCCTACCGCCGGTCGCTGCTCCGCGCCACAGATCCCGACCCGCGGCGCAGGTTCGCCTCGGCGGCCGAGATGTCCGAGCAGCTCACCGGCGTCCTGCGCGAAGTGCTCTCGGTCGAAGACGGCCAGCCTCGCGCGGCGTTCTCCACGTTGTTCAGCTCCGAGTTGCAGGCTGTCGGCGTCGATCTCGAAGCGGCCGGGCAGGCCGACGCCGCGCGGCGGGGCATGCCGTCACCGGCCGAGATCGTGACGGGCATGCCGGTGCCGCTGGTCGACGCCGACGACCCGGCGGCCGCCTACCTGGCGACGCTGTCCGCACTCGACGTCGATCAGCAGGCGGCGACGCTGTCGGCTGCCGCCGCGGGTGCGCAAGGCGTGCCGAAGGATGTGGCCGAGTCGGCAGAACTTCGCCTGGCCCTCGCTCGCGCCCACATCGTGGCGGGTGAGGTGGCCGACGCGCAGATGATCTTGGCGCAGCTGGCGCAGCAGGGCCACGCGGACTGGCGGGCCGACTGGTATCAGGGCCTGTTGGCGCTGGCGGACGGGCGGCACGGCGAGGCGCGCGCCGCATTCACGGCATGCTACGACCGTTTTCCCGGCGAGCTCGCGCCGAAGCTGGGGCTGGCGTTCACCGCCGAGGCCGACGGCGACCATGGCGCGGCGGCGCGTTACTTCGAGGTGGTGTGGGCGGTCGACCGGTCCTACGTCAGCGCCGCGTTCGGCCTGGCCCGGTGCCGGCTCGCGTCCGGTGACCGGGCCGGCGCCATCGAGGCGCTTGGCTCGGTGCCGGAGACCTCGACCTATTACAGCGCGGCGCAAATCGCCGCGGTGCGGGCTGTGGTGGCCGGGCGCGACCCTGCCGAGCTCACCGCGGCGGAGCTTCATGAGGCGGGGAACCGGCTGGCGAGGCTGCGGCTCGACGCTGCCAGGCGCCAGGGCCTGGCGGCTGAAGTCCTGACGGCCGCGCTCGCGTGGGTGACGGCGGGCGCGTCGGCCACCGCCGGGGCGGGCGCGTCGGCCACCGCCGGGGCGGGTGCCGACGGCGAGCGGCTCCTTGACTGCGAGCTGACCGAGCGAGGTCTTCGGTTGGGCCTGGAGCGCAGCTATCGGTCGCTTGCCAGGCTCTTGCCGGGCAAAGACGCGCGGATCGAGCTTGTCGACAAGGCCAATGAGGTCCGTCCGAGGACGTGGTGGTGATGGGCGGCCCCGCCGCCGGCGCCTGCCCTGGCTGCGGTCAGCCCGTGGCCGCCGAGGACGGATTCTGCGAGGCCTGCGGGCGGGACCTGTACCCCATCACGGTGAGCGTCGGCGAACCCGGCCATGGTGGCCCATGTCCGGTCTGCGGGTCGCGGGTCGGCGCGGACGGCTACTGCGAGCAGTGCGGCCGCAAGGCGCCGTCCGGCAGCGACCACGTGGAGTTGGACAACGGGATGCTGGCCGGAATCACCGACCGCGGGCTACGGCATCGCCGCAACGGGGACGCGATGGCCATCGCCGCCACCGACACCTCGGCCGGCCCGGCGGCGGTCGCGGTGGTGTGCGACGGCGTCTCAACCTCCGCCCGTGCCGACGAGGCCGCCCTCGCCGCCGTGGGCTGTGCCGCGCGGGCGCTTGTCGCCGCGCTGCGCGCTGGCCCGACGGTGTGCTGGGTTGGGGACAGTCGCGCCTACTGGCTGCCGGCCGGCTCGCCTGCGGCGGCGCAGCAGCTCACCAGGGATGACTCGCTGGCCGAAGAGCTGACCGCAGATGGCTCGCTCTCGGCTTCGCAGGCGCTTGACTCCCCGCAGGCTCATGTGATCACACGCTGGCTTGGTGCGGACGCGGGCGAGCTGGTCCCGCACGTGACGACGTTGCGGCCCACGGGGCAGGGTGTCGTGCTGCTCTGTTCGGACGGCCTGTGGAACTACCGGCCGGAAGCGGCCGACCTCGCCTCGCTGGCCCTCCCCGCCGCCTGCGCCGATCCGCTGGCCGCCGCTGCGTCGCTTGTGGCCTGCGCGCTCGACGCGGGCGGCCGGGACAACATCACCGTCGTGCTGATTCCGGTCCCGCCCGCGCGGCGCACGCCGGTCACCTCTCCACTCAAGCTGAGGAGCGCCGCCCATGAGCGAGCCTGACTTCACCGTCGAGGTTTTCCAGAACGAGTACCTCACGGAAGGAAGCGGCGAGGTCGATGTCATCGTCACGGTCGCCTCGTCGGGCCCGGCTGGCGTGGCGCGGTCGGCGGACACGCAGGCCGCCGAGGTGATCATCATCGACTGCTCGGCGTCGATGAGGGCGCCGCAGACCAAGATCGCAAGAGCACGGGAGGCGACATCAGCCGCCATCGACGCGATACGCGACGGCGTGGCCTTCGCGATCGTGCAAGGCACGCACGGGGCCGAGCAGGTCTATCCGCCCGGTCAAGGCATGGCCACGGCCAGCGCCAAGACCAGGCAGGACGCGAAGAAGCTCGTTGCCCGCCTGCAGCCACACGGAGGGACCGCCATCGGCCAATGGCTGCGCCTCGCCTACAGCCTGTTCAGCTCACAGCCCGCGACGCTACGTCATGCCATCCTGCTGACCGACGGCAAGAACGAGCATGAGACCCCCCAAGCGCTCGCCGCCGCGATCCGGCTCTGCGATGGGCTGTTCACCTGCGACTGCCGGGGCGTGGGAACGAACTGGGAGGTGAAGGAGCTCAGGCGGATCTCCACCGCGCTGCTTGGCACCGTCGACATCGTGCCCGATCCCGCCGATCTGGCGGCCGACTTCACCAAGATGATGAAGACCGCGATGGGCAAGGAGCTTGCCGACCTCTCGCTGCGCGTGTGGACACCCCAAAACGCGTCGATCCTGCAGGTCAAGCAGGTTGCGCCCACGGTCGAGGACCTTACCGGCAGGCGGGCGCCGCAGGACAAGCCGCAGCTCAGCGACTATCCGACGGGTGCGTGGGGCGCGGAGAGCCGCGACTATCACGTCCGGGTGAGAGTCGCACCGGCCGCGGTCGGGCAGGAGATGCTCGCCGCACGTGTCAGCCTGGTGCACGACTCGCCGTCCGGGCCGCAGGTCCTCTGCCAAGGGCTGGTCAAGGCCATCTGGACCGACGACGAGGCCTTGTCGACTCGAATCAACTCCCATGTCGCCCACTTCACCGGCCAGGCTGAGCTGGCAGACGCCATACAGGAAGGCCTCGAGGCCCGCAAGGTCGGCGACGAGCGCACCGCGGCGGTGCGACTGGGCCGAGCGGTGGCCCTCGCACACGAGTCGGGCAACGACGACACGGCCAAGCTGCTCGCCAAGGTGGTCGACGTCGTCGATCCGGCCACGGGAAAGGTCCGGCTCAAGGCCAAGGTCGCCGACGCCGACGAGATGGCGCTTGACACCCGGTCGACCAAGACGGTCCGAGTCAAGAAGTAGGCTGACACGATCATGACGACCTGCCCCTCCGGCCACGATTCGACGGCCACCGACTACTGCGATGTGTGCGGGATGCGGATGGCCGCTCCGGTGCCGTCCGGGCTTTCCGCGGCGTCCGGGCCGTCCGTCGCGCCCGGGCCGTCCGTCGCGCCCGGGCCGTCCGTGGCGCCCGGGTCGTCCGTCGCGCCCGGGCCGTCCGTGGCGCCAGGGTCGTCCGTTGCGTCAGGGCCGTCTGTGGCGTCCGGGCCGTCCGAGGCGCCAGGGCCGTCCGAGGCGCCCCAGCCGTCCTGCCCGCGCTGCGGCGCGAAGAAAGAGGGCCAGTTCTGCGAGACGTGCGGATTCGATTTCGACTCCCCCGTGGCCACTGGGCAGCCCGAACCGCCCGCGCACGGCTGGGCAGCGGTGGTGTCTGCCGACCGCGCCTACTATGACGCGCTGATCGCCGCTGGCGGGGCCGATGCCGCCGACCTGCCGTTCCCCGAGCCTTGCCCGCAGCGGCGATTCCCGCTCACCGGCGCGAGGATGCGCATCGGCAGGCGAAGCGCATCCCGCGGGCTCGAGCCGGAGGTGGATCTCTCGGGGCCGCCCACAGATCCGGGCGTCTCCCACCTGCAGGCGATCTTGATTCTCCAGCCGGGCGGGGGATGGGCGGTGATGGATCCAGGATCGGCGAACGGAACGCTGGTGAACGGCGCGGAGATCCCGGCCGGTGATCTCGTGCCGCTCGGCGACGGTGACCGAATCAATATTGGAGCGTGGACCTCGATCACGGTGCATGAGCCAACGGAAGGTGCCGGCAGGTAATGGCCATCGACTATCACGGGCACACGCGCCGCCTCGATTGGCAGGACTCCTCGATCAGACAGTGGGATTGCGCCGTCGTGTGGTCCGACCCCGCCCACCCGGACGCGGGCGTCGTCCTGGACTCCTCGGCGTTCTACCCGGGCGGCGGAGGGCAGCCACCGGATCACGGCGTCCTGCTCTGGCAGGGCGTGCAGACGCGTATCGTCGGCACCCGCAAAGGCGACGACCTGTTCCTGCTGCCCGCCGAAGGGGAACCGGTCCCGCCGCCGGGTGCCCGCGTCCGCGGAGCACTCGACGACGATCGGCGCAGCACTCTCATGCGGACCCATTCCGGCCTGCATGTGCTGTGCGGCACCGTCTTTCGTGATTTCGGCGCGCTTGTGACCGGCGGCAACATGGAACCCGGCGAGGCGCGGATGGATTTCAACTTGCCGGACATTCCTGCGGGCTTCAAGCAGACACTCGAAGATGCGGTGAACGCGGAAATAGCGGCGAACCGTAAAATCGACGTTCGCTGGCTTCCGCGCGCCGAAGCCCTCGCCATCCCTGACATCATCCGCACCCAGGACAAGCTCCCGCCGGAAACCGCCGAAATGAGGCTCGTCGACATCGTGGGCCTCGACGTGCAGGCCGACGGCGGCACCCACGTGGCGTCAACCAGTCAGATTGGCCGATTGCAGGTGCGGAAGGTGGAGAACAAGGGCCGGCAGAACCGCAGAGTGCGCATCAGGCTGGCCGATTCACCTGCCACATAACGCCCCGCTCACGTCTTTGTACGCCAGGGTGTTGTTCCGGCCCCCGAAATATCGGCTAATAACGACATTCCGGACCCTGCTCGCTTACCCAACGCGGCCCGGCGGTCCGTGGCGCCGGCCTGAGCTGGCGGCGGCGCTGCGATGATTCCTGCCTGTTCCGCAACGGCGGGACCGCGCGGCGAGGCCGGAAACCGGTGTCCCCCTTGGTGTGGAGGGCACGCTGCCGCGGCGCGGCCGGCCCTGCGGGCGGAAAACTGTCCCGTCATGCGGCGCGAGGGCCGCGGTGTCGTGATCGCGGTGGCCTGCCAGTCA
>WNFY01006532.1_pt1 | contig 16608 bp, 15 predicted proteins | sample 5400091 | NCBI WGS metagenome assembly WNFY01 (sample SAMN13153364, study PRJNA577476) | soil metagenome | isolation source: 60 cm soil or saprolite under grassland replicate 1 | place: USA:California | collected 2016-06-15
TGGCCGGCGGCGAACAGGAGCCACGGCAGTGCATGGGAAGGCCGGTACCAGACGATCCCCGCCACGATCGTGACGACCGACGCGAGTCCGAGCGCGGGGTAGTAGATCGTGTCCTGGAAGAGCGAGTCGTGGGGCATCGCGTAGAACGCCGCGAGCGCGGCGAGCCCAACGAGCAGGTAGAGCCACAGAACCGGTGAAAGCAGCTCGCGCCTCGGCGGCCCGGGCCGGAGCTGGTCCCCTATCGCGGTCGACGCCGGCGCAAAAGCCAGCCGTGCTGTTAGATCGTCCACAGACGCCAGATCGGCGTGGAGCTCGCGATGCTTGAATCCGGCCTTGCCGGCCGCCTACGCCTCGCGGAGCTGGAACCAGAAGAAGCCGCGGGGCTTCAGCGTGAGCAGGTAGGGCAGGTCGCCGATCGGCGGGAACTGCGTCGGCCCGAACATCTCCTCGGGAACGAGGCCGCGGAACGCGGAGAGGTCGAGCTGGACGGGCTGGGCGGAGCTCGCGAGGTTCTGGACGCAGACGACGACCTCGTCGTTCCAACGGCGGATGTGCGCGAAGATCCGCGTGTTGTCCGAGCCGAGCGGCTCGTAGCTGCCGAGCCCGAAGACGGGGTGCTTCTTGCGGAGCTCGATGAAGCGGCGCAGCCAGCTGAGGAGCGACGTCGGGGTGCGCAGCTGCGCCTCGACGTTGACGGCCTGGTAGCCGTACACCGGATCCATCAGCGGCTGCAGGTAGAGGTGGGCGAAGTCTGCGCGTGAGAAGCCGCCGTTCCGGTCCCCGTTCCACTGCATCGGCGTGCGCACGCTGTCGTTCGGGCCGATCGACGTGTTGTCGCCCATGCCGATCTCGTCTCCGTAGTACAGAACGGAAGAGCCGGGCAGCGAGAAGAGGATCGCGTACATGAGCTCGATCTCGTCCCGGCCGTTCTCCATCAGCGGAGCGACACGGCGACGGACGCCGAGGCTCCGCCTCATGCGCGGATCCTTCTGGTATTCGCCCCAGAGGTAGTCGCGCTCCTCGTCGCTGACGAGCTCGAGGGTCAACTCGTCATGGATGCGCAGGAAGAACGCCCATGCGTACGCGTCCGACGTCGGCGGCGTCTGCTCGAGGATCTCGTACAGGGGTCGCGCTTCCTCCCGCCGCAGCGCCGCGAACATGCGTTGCATCAGCGGAAGGTGCGAGGAGACGTGACATTCGTCGCCATGGCCGAAGTACTCCGACGCGGCATCCGGCCACTGGTTCGGCTGCACCATGAGGATGCGACCGGGATAGCGTTCGTCGAGCTCCTTGCGGAGCTGCTTCAAGTAGCCGTGCGTCTCCGGGACGTTCCCGTCGGTCGCGTCGTCCCCCACGAACAGATACGGAACAGCGTCGAGCCGAAAGCCGTCGACGCCGTGGTCGAGCCAGAAGCGCAGGATGCTCAGCATCGCCTCGCGCACGCCCGGGCTCGCGAAGTTGAGATCGGGTTGGTGCTGGAAAAAGCGATGCCAGTAGTACTGGCCGCGCACGGAATCGAACGTCCAGTTCGTGGCCTCGCCCTCCGGGGGGATGACCGGGACGTCGAACGAGCGGTCGTCGGTGTCCGACCAGACATACCAGTCGCCGCGCGGCCCGTCGCGGTCGCTTCGGGACTCCTGGAACCACGGGTGGTCGGACGACGTGTGGTTCAACGCCAGATCGAGGACGACCTTGATCCCGTTCTCGTGCGCGGCTGCGACGACGGTCTGAAGATCTTCGATCGTGCCACAATCCGCATGCACCGCGCAGAAGTCCGCCGGGTCGTAGCCGGCGTGGCGAAGCGGCGACGAATAGATCGGCAGCAGGCAGATGCAGTCGACGCCGAGGAAGGAGAGGTAGTCGATCCGTTGCGCGAGGCCGCGAAGGTCGCCCGACCCGTCGTCGTTCGCGTCGAAGAAGCCGCGGACGTGGATCTCGTAGAAGACCGCGGTCTTGAACCAGTTCGGGTCCGGACCCGATTGCTTCTTCCGCCGCCCGCTCACATGCTGACCGTACTGCGTGCGCGGCTAGGCGTCGATCCCCGCAGAGCTAGTAACCGCTTTGCGCAAGCCGCTCGCGGGCGGCGATCGAGAGCCGGTCTGCCAGCTGCGGATTGTCCCGCAGCAGCGCACCGCACGATCCCTCGGTCAGCACGATCAGGTGCATCGCGGTCGCCGCCAGCACCGATGCCGTCCGCCATTCCGGGTCGACGAGCGCGACCTCGCCGAAGAAGTCGCCGGGCCCGAGCTCCGCGAGCCGCGCGGCGTCCTGCGACACGTACGCCCGCCCCTCCTCGATCACGTAGAACTCGTCGCCTCGCTCACCCATGACGGTGATCGCGAGCCCGGCCGGCACGACCGTCCGCTTCGCGCACGGCGCCAGCCGCTCGCGCTCCTCCGCGCTCAGTGCGGCGAAGAACGGGATCGTCGCGAGTTCGGCCGCATCCATGGCCCCCGAAGGCTAACGCCGTCGTCGGACCGAGTACAGCGGCCTACGAGGAGCCGTCGGAAGTCGGCGGCGTGCCCTCGAGGCCGGGCAGGCCCTGCCGTGCGAGCGCGCGGGCGATCTCCTCCGGCGTCTGGGTGCGGATCGCGCCGGTGAACTGGCGCCTGCGCACGACGCCCTGGGCCGGCCCGCGCGGAGCTTGCGGCGCCCCGAGAATCTGCTCGACCTGCGGGTTCTCCACCTGCTCGCGGACCTGCTCGAGGAGCGAGTCGACCGCTTCCGCCATCTGCGAGACGAACGTGTCGATCATCGAGTTGACCAGCGTCTCGTCCGTGCTCGTCTCCGCCTTGAAGCGGAGACGCCAGCGGAGCTCTTCGACGTGCCCGTAGAAGGTCGAGAGATCGGCTATCAACTCGTAGTCGGAGACGAGCACGCCGAGCGGCGCGCTCGACGCCTGCCACGAACCGGTCGGGAGATCCGGGAAGAAGTGCTTGTAGGCGTGCTGCTCGAGCTTCGTCCGGTCGATGCTCGCCTTCAGTCGCAGCAGCTCGAGCTCGAGCGCGCCGAAGCGGCGCCTGGCCTCGACGACCCGCCGATCCTGCTCCTGCTGCAGGCGCTGCTCGGTACGGTGCCGCTCGGCCTCGAGCTGCCGCACGTCATCCTGGAGCCGAGAGTGGCGATCCCACGCGAGGGCGGTGAGGAACGCGAGGGCAGCGCCCGAGTAGCCGCCGATCACGAGCGGCCACATGATCTCGCCGGTGTACAGCTGCGCCCCGACGAGCGGGGTCACGATCGCCGCGACGAGCGCGCCGATCAGGAGCTGGAGCGGCCGCGACTGCCTCAGGGCCGTGTGCGTACGGTGCACGAGTCCCCGGTTCTCGAGACCCTGGGCGGCCGCCTCCATTCCGCCCGATCTTAGCGAGCGCCCGAGCGATTCTCCAGCTCGGGCCGCCGGCCCGCCGAGCTCGCCGCGGTGAGCGCGAGCTCGATCGCGAGGTCGGGCGGCGTCGAGTGGCCCGCCGCCCACTCCTCGCCGAACCGCTCGTCGCCGAGCGCCTCCTTCACGGGCGGCACGAACCGCTCGCTGATCGCGACCTCGGAGCTCGACGGCGTCGCGCCGATCGCCTCGAGCAGCGCGTCGCCGGCGCCGAAGAGGCGCGCCGCTTCGACGCTCTCGCCCTGGGTGCCGATCACTGCCGCGAGCCCCTGCAGGCACTCGGCCGCGACGCGCTTGTCCCCACGATCCTTCGCGAGCGCGAGTGCCTCGGAAAAGAGCTTCGTGGCCTCGGAAGAGTCGCCACCGCGCTGAAGCGCGACCCGGCCGAGGTAGATGAGCGCGAGCGACATGCTCCAGGTGTCCTGCAGCTCCTGGGCGAGCCTCAAGCCCTCCTCGAGGAGCGGCGTCGCGCGCTCGTACTCGCCGCGGGTCAGCTCTGCTCGCCCGAGCGTCAGCACCGAGTTCGCGATCAGTCGACGGTCGCCCAGCTCGCGGCGGAGGGCAAGGCTCTCCTCGTAGAGCTTGCGCTCGGTCTCCTCGTCCCCCTCCCCGCCGGCGAGCTCGGCGAGGATGTTGAGCGCACCCGACTGCACGAGCTTGTCGCCGATCTCGCGCGCGAGCTCGAGCGCCCTGCCTGCAAGCTGGCGCGCCCGCTCGTCATGCGAGGCCTCGTAGCTGCCGCGCGTCATCACGATCCAGCCGATCTGCTGCAGCGCCTGCGCCTCTTCGTGCACGTCCTCGGCCTGGCGCGCAAGCTGGAGGCTCTCCTCGAAGAACGGCTTCGCCTGCACGTAGTCGCCCTGCCCGAGCGCTGCAAAGCCGGCGGCGTAGAAGGCCTTCGCGAGGACCGACGGCGGGACGCCGGTCGACGCCTCGAGCGCGTCCGCGAGCCAACGCCGTCCCTCCGTCATCAGCCCTCGGATGCTCCAGAAGCGGACGAGCGCGCCCGCGAGCCGGAGGCCGAGCTCGACCTGGTGGGACTCGAACGACCAGGCGAGCGCGGCGCGGACGTTGTCGTTCTCCTCGTTGAGCCGCTCGAGCCAGACTGCCTGGCCGGCGCGGGTCAGCTCGGGCTCGGCGGTCTCGGCGAGCGCCAGATAACGCTCGAGATGCTTGTCGCGGGTTGCCTCGAGCTCGCCGCTCTCCGACAACTGTTCGACCGCGTACTCGCGGATCGTCTCGAGCATGCGGAAGCGAGGCTCGCCGTCCGCGCTCTCGCCTTGCCGGAGGAGGCTGTTGTCGACGAGCTGTGCGATCCCGTCCAAAACCTCGCCGAACTCCAGGCCTAGCGACTGACCGGCGACCGCCTCGGCAGCGTCGAGCGAGCAACCGCCGACGAACACGCCGAGGCGAGCGAAGACCGCCTTGCCCGTCTCGTCGAGCAGGTTGTAGCTCCACTCGATCGCGTCGCGCAGCGTGCGTTGGCGGTCACCCGCGCTTCCGCCCGTCAGGAAGGAAAGGCGCTTCTCCTCGAGCCGATCGAGGATCTGCGGCGCCGTCAGCAGCTTCACGCGCGCTGCGGCGAGCTCGATCGCAAGCGGGATCCCCTCCAGCCGGCGGCAGATCTCGGCGACGGCCGCGGCATTCTCGTCGTTCAGCTCGAACGACGGCTTCGCGTCCCGCGCGCGATCGACGAACATCTGCACCGCCGCCGACCGTCCTGTCGAGTCCGCGCCGACGGGGAGGCCGAGCGGGGGCACCGCGTATTCGCGCTCGTCGCGCACGTGCAGCGGCGCGCGGCTCGTCGCGATCACCTTCAGGTTCGGCGCGAGCGCGAGCACCTCGCCGATCAGCGTTGCCGCCGGAATCACCTGCTCAAAGCTGTCGAGAACGAGGAGGGTCGGCCGGTCGCCGATGCGCTCGCCGAGCGTCTCTGCGATCAGCCGGTCGTGCGCCTCGCGCACGCCGAGGGCTTCGGCGATCGCAGAGCCGACGAGCTGCGGGTCCCGGATCGGCGCGAGGTCGACGAAGTACGACTCCTCGAACTCGGCCTGCAGCACCCGCCCGGCCTCCAGCGCGAGCCGGCTTTTACCTGTCCCGCCGAGGCCGGTCAGCGTGACGAGCCTCGGGTCAGGCTCGTGCACGAGTGCGATCACGGCCTGAAGCTCGTCGTCGCGCCCCACGAGCGCCGTCGCGGGCACGGGGAGATTCGTTTTAGCGGCGACGGCCCTCGGCGTGATCGTGATGCCCGGCACCACCGTCGTTCCGCCAGAAGGGCCGATCGAGTCGCCGAGCGAAGAGCGCGCCTCGTCGATCATCTCCCGGCAGGACTCGTAGCGCTCCCCGGGCGCCTTCGCCATCGCGCGGGCGATCACGGCGTCGAGCGCCTCCGGCAGCTCGGGCCGCTCTGTCGTCACCTTGGGCGGCGGCTCGGTCATGTGGGCGTACATGACGGCGACGTCGCTGTCGCGCACATACGGCTTCTTGCCGGTGAGGAGCTGATAGAGGACGCCGCCGAAGGCGTAGATGTCGGCGAGAGCCGTGATTTCCTTCGTCTCGATCTGCTCGGGCGAGGCGTAGTCGACGGTGCCGACGAACATGCCCGCCTGGGTCATCCCCCGGACGCCGCCCTGCTTAGCGATCCCGAAGTCCATCAGGTAGATGCGCCCGGAGCCGTCCTCGATCATGACGTTCGCAGGCTTGACGTCGCGGTGGATGATCTCGTACGCGTGCGCCGCGTCGAGAGCACCGGCGGCCTGCTCGAGGATCGAGAAGGCCTGGTGCGGCTCGAGGGGGCCGGCGGATTCGAGCAGCTGCTCGAGATCCGGCCCCTTCACGTAGCGCATCGCGATGTAGACGAGGCCTTCGCTGTCGCCCGCGTCGTAGATCGGAATGATGTTCGGATGGTCGATCGAGGCCACCGTCTGCGACTCGCGAATGAACCGCTCGCGGAAGTCGCTGCCGCCGCCCAGCTCGGGCGCAAGCATCTTCAGCGCCGCCTTGCGCTTGAGCAGCAGATGTTCGGCCTCGTAGACGAAGCCCATGCCGCCGCGACCGAGCAATCCGGTGATCCGGTAGCCGGCGAGCTCGGAACCAGGCTCGAGGGCGCCGTTCACTGCGCCCACACCCTAACCTGCAACGCGACTAACCGGCGGCTGCCGCGAGCAGGCGTCCATACTCCGACGCCGACCGCGGCCGCTGCTGGGGATCCTTTGCGAGAGCCGCGAGCAGCGCGTCCGCGAAACCGGCGGGCAGATCGTCTCGGAACTTGGCCGGGTCCGGCGGCGGCTCGCCGACGTGTGCGAGCCCCGCCGCAATCCCCACCTTGTCCGCAAACGGCGGCTGGCCCGTCACGCACTCGTAGAACGTGCAGCCGAGCGCGTAGATGTCGGTCGCCGGACTCGCGGGCTCGCCCTTGATCAGCTCGGGCGCGAGGTAGTCGATCGTCCCCATCACCTGGCCCGGCTTCGTCAGCACCGTGTAGGCCCGGCCTTTGGCGAGGCCGAAGTCGGTCAGCATCGCCGTTCCGTCGGCGTCCAGGATGATGTTGGAGGGTTTCAGGTCGCGATGGACAATCCCCGCTCTGTGCAGCGCATCGAGACCTGCCCCCACGTGCTGAGCATAGGTCGCGGTGTCCCTCACCTCCAGGCGGCCGCGCTCGACAAGGTGATCTTCGAGCGTGCCGCCCGAGACGTAGGCGACGGCGAGGTAGCGCCGCCCGTCGGCCTGTCCCGCCTCGAGCACGGGCACGAGGTGTGGATCGCGCACCTCGGAGGCCGCGCGGGCCTCCTGCTCGAAGCGCTTGCCGAAGACGGGATCCTCGATCAGCTCGAAGCGCATCACCTTCAGCGCGACGAGCTCGCCGTCCGATTCGCGGACGGCCTTGAAGACGAGCCCCATCCCCCCCTCGCCGAGCAGTTCCTCGAGGCGATAGGGTCCGAGCGTGTCGCCGGGCTGAAGCTCGCGGCCGGGAAACTCACGCATGAACGACATTGACGAGCAGAATATGCGCTGGCCGCCCGCGGGTCGAGGAGACTGGTCGTGCGCGTAGGCTTCATCTCCGATATCCACGGCAACCTCTTCGCCCTGGAAGCCGTTCTCGCAGACCTCGAGCAGCGGAACGTCGACCGGATCATCTGCCTGGGAGACATCTGCTTCGGGCCGCAGGCGCACGAGTGCCTTGCCCGTGTCAAGGGGCTGGGCTGCCCCGTGGTCCTCGGGAACTGGGATTCATGGTCGATCGACGGCTTCCCTCCGCGGGACGACCCGATCGGGATGATGCTCTACGAGATCGGCGAATGGTGGGCTGAGCTCCTCGACGAGGACGACCGGGCGTTCGTCCGCACATTCGTGCCGACGCTCGACGTGCCGCTGGACGACGGAACCGCGATGTATTGCTTCCACGGCTCCCCACGGTCGTTCTCGGACTGGATCTTCGCGACGACTCCCGACGACGAGCTGGAGCGAATGCTCGACGGGGCCGACGCGCAGATTCTCGTCGGCGGCCACACGCATCTTCAGCTCGTGCGCCGCTTCGGCCCTGCGGTTTTCATCAACCCGGGAAGTGTCGGCCAGCCGTTCGCGCAGTGGTGGCCGAAGACGATCCGCGTGGCGCCGTGGGGCGAGTACGGCGTCATCGACGGGAGCTCGGGCCACCTCGAGATCGATCTCCGCCGCGTGCCGTTCGACGTGCAGGCCCTCCTGCGCTTCTGCCGCGAGAGCGGCATGCCGCACGCCCAGTGGTGGGTCGACTCGTGGAACCCCTGCTAGGGCAGAACTGAAGCGCGGATTTCCGTTGGGAGGATCCGAGCGCGTTCGTAAGATGGGAACGTGCGTTCGGAGCAGCGTGTGATCCAGCAGGCGTTCCGGTTCGAGCTTGACCCGAACCGGGCGCAGCGTGTTCTGCATGCGAAGAGCGTGGGTGCCTCGCGCTCCATCTACAACTGGGGCCTCGCCGAGTCGCAGCGGCAGTACGAGCTGACCGGCAGGCGGCCTCGGCTCGGCGATCTGAAGAAGCAGTTGGTCGAGCTGAAGAACACGGAGGCGCCGTGGCTGTACGAGGTCTCAGCGCACATCGGCCAGTCCGCGCGCTACCCCCGGTTCAAGGAGAAGGGCAAGCGCGACTCAGCCCGCTTGTACGAGGTGACGCTCGAAGACAGGCACTGCGGATGCCGAACATCGGCCGCGTCCGCTTGAAGGAGTCATGTCCGAGGTCTGCGGCCTCTCGCTCGACAGGGACGAGAACGCCGCTGGAAACCTCCGCCGGCTCGGGCTGACGGAGCTACCGGTGGATCGCCGGGAAGTGACGCCTGTGGAGAGGAGGGCTCTGGCGTCCGTGCAAGCGGACGTGAAACCGGCCTCGTTGAAGCAGGATGCGACAGTTGACGGCACCTGCCGTTCGACTCGCGGAAGCACCCGGAAACAGGTACTAGTACGGGTTTGAGTTGGGATTTACCATCCCAACGCGAATCCGCACTTCAGGGCAGAACCAGCTCGACGTCGCCGAACTCGTGCCAGAGGTAGCCGCGCTCGACTGCGGCCGCGTACGACCTGGCGAGTAGCTCCTCGCCGGCCGCGGCACGGAGCAGCTGGAGGTGCGAGGACGTCGGATCGTGCCAGCCGGTGAGCAGGCCGTCCACGGCGTGGAGCCCGCGCTCGGGCGTGACGACGAGTGACGTCCAGCCCTCCCCCGGCGACACGGTCCCCGAGTCGGAGGCGACGGTCTCGAGGGCGCGCACGACGGTCGTTCCCACCGCGATCACGCGGCCGCCCCAGGCGTGGACGGCGTTGACGAGCCGCGCGGTGGGCTCGGGCACGCGGTAGCGCTCCGGATAGGGCGCCTCGCCGAGCTCGAGGGAGGAGACGCCCGTGTGGAGCACGAGCGGCGCGACGAGAATCCCCCGCGCGACGAGCTCGGTAAGCAGCTCGGGCGTGAACGGCCGCCCGGCGCTTGGAGGCTCGGCGCTGCCGGGCTCGCTCGCGTACACGTTCTCGTAGGACTCGAGCGGCCACGCTCCCGGAACGTAGCCGTAGCGGATCGGACGTCCGTTCTCGGCCAGGTATCGGTCGAGCGGCTCGGGCAGCGCGAGCTCGGCGAGCCAGAGCCGCTGCCCCCGCGCGTGGCGCGCGAGCAGCGTCGCCGTGCCCCCGCCCTGGAGCGCGATCCGCTCGCCTGTTGCGCCGCCTCTGAAGGGAGCCGAGTCCCGTCGGAGCTCGACGAGCCAGTGGCCGTCGGGCGTGGGGGTCGAAAGGCGCACCTCGAGGCCGGCGCCGTCCGCCCCGACCGCCGGCACCTCGGCAGGAATCATCGCCGACACGTTCACGACGAGCAGGTCGCCGGGGTCGAGGAAGTGGGGCAGCTCGCGGAAGCGCGTGTGGACGAGGCGCCCGTCGCCGCGCGTGGCGACCATCAGCCTCACCTCGTCGCGGCGAAGACCGCGCGCCTCGGGCGGCTCGTGCGCCTCCTGCGGCGAGACGCCGACAGCCACGCTCACTGCTTCGTCTCCAGCGCGACCAGGTCGGCGGCGCGGTAGCGCCCGCTCGGGAGCTCGCCCTCGATGAGCGCGAGCAGGCCTGGGACGCTCTCCTCGGGAGGCGGCCGGTCGGAGATGTCTTCGCCGGGGAACGCTTCCTGATGCAGCTGCGTGCGCATGTCGCCCGGATCGACCGTGTACACCCGCAGCTCCGGATGCTCGGCGGCGAGCACGTTGCCGAGCTGTTCGAGCGCCGCCTTCGAAGAGCCGTAGCCGCCCCAGCCCTTGTAGCCCTCCACAGCGGCGTCGGACGTGATGTTGACGATGCGGCCGCCCGCGGGGAGCAGCGGCAGTACGAGCTGGACGAGCGCGAGTGGCGCGAGCGTGTTGACGGCATACACCTGCTCGAGAACATCGAGTGGGTAGTCGGCGAGCCGAGGCTGCGGGCTAGGGCCGAGCACGCTCGCGTTGTTGACGAGCAGCTCGAGGTCCGGACCCGCGGCGGCGACGAGCTTGCCCGTTCGGTATCGCCTATTGGTCCTACGACCCCGCGAGACCCTCGCGAACCGCGTAGAGCGCGGCCTGCGTGCGGTCCGAGACGCCGAGCTTCGCGAGGATCCGGCCGACGTGCGCCTTGACCGTCTTCTCGGAGACGCCGAGCTCGAGCGCGATCCGCTTGTTCGCGAGCCCGCGCGTCAGCAGCTCGAGGACCTCCCGCTCGCGCGGAGTCAGCGGCTGCCGCGCATGCTCCCCGGTGGCGAGCGCCTGCAGCAACCGGCCCGCCGGCACGGGGTCGAGAACGGCGTTCCCCGCGTGCGCCGCGCGGATCGCTCGGACGACCTCCTGCGGCTGGGCGGTCTTGAGCAGATAGCCCGCGGCGCCCGCACGCACGGCGGCGAGGAGCCTGTCGTCGTCCGTGAAGCTCGTGAGGACGATGACGCGCACCTCCGGCCGGCGCTCGCGGATCCTCCGCATCGCCTCGACGCCGTCGATCCCGGGCATGACGAGGTCCATCAACACGACGTCCGGCGCGAGCTGCTGCGCTGCGGCGACGGCCTCGAGGCCGTCGGCCGCCTCGCCGACGACCTCGATCCCGTCCTGCAGAAGGAGAAACGTGCGCAGCCCTTCGCGGACGACGCCGTGATCGTCGGCGACGAGCACGCGGATCGGCTCAGCCAAGCGGCGCCTCCAGCCGCACCGTCGTTCCATCGCCGGCCGCGGAGCGGATCTCGAGCCGCCCGCCGAGCCGGCGTGCGCGTTCCTCCATCGAGCTGAGCCCGAGCCGGCTCGAACGGAGCTCGGGTGACAGCGGGTCGAAGCCGGCGCCGTCGTCGCTCACCTCGAGCTCGAGGACGCCGTCGCCTGCGCCGAGCCGGATGACGACGCGGCCGGCCCGCGCGTGGCGGAGCGCGTTCTGGAGGGCCTCCTGGGCGATCCGGAGTACCTCGCTGTCACGCCGCACGTCGGCCGCAAACGGGCCGGCAACGTGAAGGTCGAGCTCGATTGCGCGCGGCTGCAGCCGGCGAACGAGCTCGATGTGCTTGCGAAGCGTCGTCGCCAGCCCGTCGCGCTCGAGGTTGGGTGGGCGCAACTCCAGGATCAGGTCGCGCAGCTCCTCGAGTGCCTGCTGTGCGAGCTCGCGCAGGCGGCCGAGTTGGGCGCGCGCCGCATCCACGTCGGTGTCGAGGAGCGTGTCCGCGGACTCCGCAGCGAGCACGAGCCCGAAGACCTTCTGGCTGACCGCGTCGTGCAGCTCGAGCGCGACCCGGTTCCGCTCGTCGAGAATCGACAGCTCGCGGGTGCGCTCGTAGAGGCGTGCGTTCGTGATCGCGATCGCGGCATGGGCGGCGAGCAGCTCGATCACCTCCTGGTCGGCCGGCGAGAAGTCGGGGGCGGCTTCCTTGTCGGTCAGGTAGAACGCGCCGATGACGGCCTCGGCTGCCACGATCGGAACGCCCAGGAACGAGCGCATCACGGGATGGCCGCTGGGCCACCAGCCCCGGAAGCGCGGATCGCCGTGGACGTCGGGCGTGCGGTACGAGTCGCGCGACTCGAGCATCGCACCGAGCAGCCCGTGCGTCTGCGGCAGAGAGCCGAGCGACGCAACCTCGTCCGGGGTCATCCCCGCCGTGAGGAACTGCGCGAAGCCGCCGTCGCCGTCCGGCACTCCGAGCGCCGCGTAACGCGCGCCGACGAGCTCGCGCGAGACGTCGACGAGCCGCTGCAAAACCTCCTCGACGGCGAGGTTCGAGGCAACCGCCAGCACCGCGTCGCTCACCTCGCGCAGCGCCGGACTCAATCCTTCGGACATCACGTGCAGCGTACGTCGTGGCAAAACGGACGGGGAACTGAACTCGTGATGTAACCGGCAACGTTCGCCGGGCAACGTTACCGGCCACATCACTAGGATCGCGGTGGCGAGAGGCGTTATTGCGAATCGCGGTCATCTCTGACATACACGCAAACTGGCACGCGCTCGACGCGGTACTCGCCGATCTCGACCAGGAGCGTCCCGACGAGGTGTGGTGTCTCGGCGACCTCGTCGGCTACGGCCCACAGCCGAATCGGTGCACGACTGAGGCGAGCGAGCGCAGCGAAATCTGTCTCCTCGGCAACCACGACCTCGCGGCGATCGGGCGGATCGACCTCGCCAACTTCTCGCCCGACGCGGCCGAGACGGCCCGCTGGACGATCGAGCACCTCGAGGACGAGCCGCGGCGGTTCCTCGAGTCCCTCGAGCCGAAAGGCGAGCGCGAAGGCCTGCAGCTCTTCCATGCGAGCCCTCGCGATCCGGTGTGGGAGTACGTTCTCAGCGAGCCTGCGGCACGCAGCGCTCTCGAGCTGACGACCTCCGACGTCGTGCTCGTCGGGCACAGCCACATCCCGATCGCGCTCAGGCTCACCGACGGCACGCTCGCTGGAGGTCTCGCGAAGGGAGGCAGCGAGCTCGATCTCGCCGAAGGGCGCTGGCTGATCAACCCGGGGTCGGTCGGCCAGCCGCGCGACGGCGACCCGCGCGCCGCGTACCTGTTGCTCGACCTCGGCGAGCGGCACGCCCATTTCCGCCGGCTGCCGTACGACATCGAGGCGACGCAGGCCGAGATCCGCGAGCTCGGCCTGCCGGAAGACCTCGCGCTCCGCCTCGCGACCGGCGAGTAGCTCCCAGCTCGCTAGTACACCCGGCCGGAAGTTCGGCAGCTTCCCGGCGGCGTCTCGCCGCCCGTGGCCGCGTCCTCGGTCGCCCCGATAGTTGGACTATCGGGGCTCCGTGCGTCTTGCCACGAACGCCGAGCCACTCGCCGGATAACCCACTGAACTTCCGGCCGGATGTACTAGAGGCCGCTGCCGAGGCGGTCGGGGTCGAGCACGGTCGTCCGGCCGCGGGTGAGCTCGAGCGAACCTGCTCGCTCCTCGGCGCGAAGGACGCGATTGACCGTGGCACGAGACGTACCCGCAAGCCCTGCGATCTCTTCCTGTGTCAGGGGGATCACGCGTGTCCCCTCCTCGCCGTAGAGCTCCGCCAGCTCGCGCAGTCGCCGCAGCACACGCTTGTCGGCGGGGACGTACAGCGCCTCGGCGAGCAGATCGTTCGTCCTCCGGATCCGCGCAGCCAGGAGTCGGAGCAGCAGCTCATCCACCTGCGGCTGCTCGCGTCGCAGGCGCAGGAGATCGTCTCGCGCGATCGAGCGGGTCTCGGAGCGCTCGAGCGCGACGATCGTCGCCGAGCGCTCGTGGTCGTCGCCGATCAGCGCCAGCTCACCGAACGCGTCGGATTTCCCGAGGATCGCGAGCGTCACGACGTCGCCCCCGGGCATCGTGACGCGAACGGCGAACCTTCCGCTCCAGATCAGGTGCATCGCCTCGGCCGGATCGCCCTGATGGAACACGACCTCGTTCCTCGAGAACGTGCGCCGCCTTGCGACGGTGAGGAGGCGACGAACCTCCTCGTCAGGAATCCCCTCGAGCAGGCGCCACGCCATTTCAGGGGTAAGCGTATCGCGCGCCCACAGGATGCTTGTGTCACGGGGAAGACACAGCGTGTGTCGAATCCGCGAACGACAGGGCGGCCGACGAGGTACTACCCTTCGTTCGACATCCTGCGGCTTGGGCCGACGACCGAGGTAGCGATGGCACGGTACGAGATCGTCTTCGAGGGAGAGCCCGGAGCACGGGAGCCCGTACCGAGGCCGGGCGAGACCGTGGAGATCGCGGGCGAGCTCTGGGACGTCGAAAGCGTCGAGGACGCGGAGACCGAGCACCCGCAGGTTCATCTCGCCCCGCACGCGGCCGGCGACCCCGAGGTCGGAGTCCCCGAGGCCGAGCAGCACACCCTCCCCGTCAAGCTGGCCCCTCCGACGTCGTTCGAATCCGAGCTCGTCTACACGCTCAACGACCTCTCGACGAGGCTGAGCGGGCTCGCCGGCGTGCTCAGCGCGTACTGGGGCAAAGGCGCGGCGTAGCCAGGTAGCCCTCGCGCCTATTGCCGCGCGCGCGGAACGGTGTCACAGTCAGCCCGGAACGTTGGAACTGGGAGGGATCGTGAGGACAGAGAGCCCGGACTGCGGCTCGGACAGAGGGTTTCGCGCGTCCGAGGCGAGTTACCCTGTGCAGGCCGGGGCGCTCGCGTCCCGAACGTAGACCAATGGGTAGGCACGGCGGCCTGTACCGCAGACGGCTCGCAATGTTCCTCGGCGTCGCCGTCGTGGCGAGCGCGATCGCCTTCGCGGCGGACGCAGCCGGGATCCTGACGTCCCAGGAGCTTTCGACCGTCGACGTCCGCTTCGCGATCCGGGGCGGCCACGGAGTGCCGAACGACATCGTCCTCGTCCCGATCGACGACGTCACGTTCAACGACCTCGACGTGCGCTGGCCGTTCCCGCGGCACTTCCATGCGGAGGTGATCGACTCGCTTCGCAAAGCCGGTGCGAAGGTAATCGCCTACGACGTCCAGTTCACCGAGCAGACCGACAGCTTCAACGACAACGCGCTGATCAACGCCGTCGGGCGCGCCGGCAACCTCGTGCTGGCAGCGACCGAGGTCGACGAGCAGGGCCATACGAAGGTGCTCGGCGGTGAGGAGCTGCTGCGCCAGCTCCACGCCGTAGCGGGTAACGCCCTGCTGCCGACCGACACGGGCGGAGTGAACCGGCGCATGCCCTACGAGGTGGCCAAGCTGAAGACGTTCTCGGTCACCGCCGCCGAGCGGGAGAGCGGCAAGACGATCAAGCCGTCGGACCTCGGCGGCAAGACGGCGTGGATCGACTACGTCGGCCCGCCCGGAACGTTCAAGGGCATCTCCTTCTCGCGCGTGATCAAGGGAAAGTTCCCACGCGACTTCTTCCGCGGGAAGATCGCGGTCGTCGGGCCGGTCGCACCGTCGCTTCAGGACGTCCACCCCACTTCCGTGGGCGGCGGCGACCTGATGTCCGGCGCCGAGATCCAGGCGAACGCGATCTGGACGGCGCTCCACGGCTTTCCACTCAAGAACGTGCCGGGCGGCATCAACGAGCTGCTCGTCATCCTGCTCGCGCTGATCGCGCCGCTCGCGAGCCTGCGCCTCTCGCCCTTCCGGGCGTTCGCCGTCGCCGTGGCCGCCGGCGCCTTGTACGCCGTCGTCGTGCAGTTCGCGTTCAACCAGGGCTTGGTGGTCGCGTTCGTGTATCCGATGATCGCACTCGCCGTTTCCACGGTCGGCTGCGTCGCGCTGAGCTCGGTGCTGGAAGCGTTCGAGCGCGAGCGGATCCGCGACCTCTTCGGCCGCTTCGTCCCGGAGCAGGTCGTGGACGAGGTGCTCGCGCGCACGAGCGACGGGCTCCATCTCGGCGGCGAGCTCCGCGTCTGCACGATGATGTTCACCGACCTTCGCGGGTTCACGACGTTCTCTGAGTCGAGGCCCGCCGACGAGGTGATCCACATCCTCAACTACTACTTCGGTGAGATGTCGCAGGCCGTGCTCGACCACGGCGGGACGCTCGTCTCGTATCTCGGCGACGGCATGATGTCGGTGTTCGGCGCCCCGCTCGGACAGGAGGACCACGCCGATCGTGCGATCGCTTCGGCCCGCGAGATCCTGCTCGAACGCCTGCCGCGCGTGAACGAGTGGATCCGCGAGCAGGGCTACGGCGAGGGCTTCCGCATGGGCGTCGGCCTGAACAGCGGCTCGATCATGTCCGGCAACATCGGCTCGGAGCGGCGGATGGAGTACACGACGATCGGCGACACCGTCAACACCGCATCGCGGCTCGAGGGACTGACGAAGGGAACCCCCTTCCCGCTCTTCATCTCGGAGACGACGTTCGATCTGCTGCAGAACAAGCCCGACGATCTCGTCTATGTCGCCGAGCTCGAGGTGCGCGGCCGGACGGAGAAGGTGAAGGTGTGGTCGCTCGAAGCCTTCACGGCGCGACCTGCGCCCGCGGCCGAGGCTGAGGCCTCAGAAGCCGGCGCGGCCGTCATCGCGCCGACATAGCGTCGTCGACCGAGCCTCTACACTACGGGCGCTCGGGGCGTTAGCTCAGCTGGGAGAGCGCCGGCTTTGCAAGCCGGAGGTCACCGGTTCGATCCCGGTACGCTCCATACGAAAGGCCTGCAAGTGGAGATATTTGTTGCTCATACACGCAACAAGTTCGCTGTTGTTTGCTTAGCAGCGCTCGACATTCACTCATCTGAACAGTGTTCTTCTTCGCAGTTGCGCTGACGGATGCTCATTGACCGTCGGCTTCCGTGACCAGGCGTTTGCGTGCTGTAAGGGTC
>WNFY01002749.1_pt1 | contig 16592 bp, 16 predicted proteins | sample 5400091 | NCBI WGS metagenome assembly WNFY01 (sample SAMN13153364, study PRJNA577476) | soil metagenome | isolation source: 60 cm soil or saprolite under grassland replicate 1 | place: USA:California | collected 2016-06-15
CCCGTCATGGGGTAGGCTCGCAGATATTCGGCGACGGCATGGTCGAGATTGTCGTCGTCGCCAGGGGTCGGGTTAGCGCCGTTGCCAGGACGGCCGCGGTCATCAGGGCTTCCGTCGGCAAGAGCGCGGTTGCCGCCGCTGTCGGCAGGGCTTCTGTCGGAAAGAAGGTTGCCGTCGGCGACAGGCTTCGCTTCCTTCCCGTTTTTGTCATCACGCGGTGGTCTCACACACACCCCGCTGTGTGTGTTCTCTTCCTTGTTCTCTTCCCTGTTAGATTCCTTGTTATATGGACCGGAAGGGTAGTCTTCCGCCCTGGGTGGAAGTGGGGCTTCCGCCCTGGGTGGAAGTAGGGCTTCCGCCCTGGGTGGAAGTAGGGCTTCCGCCCTGGACTGCCATTCCTCAGCCGACACCCGGTCCCAGTTCCACTCGTAACAAGTGTTCCTTCTAGGATGTCGGACCTGCCGCATCCATCGCGCTTCCAGCGATGCGATTCCATAACGCACCGTCCGTTCGGTGCGGCCCATCTCCTGCGCGATGAGTTCCTGATTCGGATTGCACTGCCCCGTCTTGCTGTTGCAGTAGAGCAGCAGCAGGACGGCCGCGAGGTGAATGCCGGTGCGGTCAAGGTCGCGATCGGCGCAGATGTCGAGCAACAGGCCGTGGCGTCGCCCGATGTCGAACTGGGCTTTGTTGTTCATGTTAGTGGCTCTCCGTCGTTAGGTTGATTGGTCATAACAAAAAAAACCGAGCAGTCGGCCGCGGCCGGCCGCTCGGAACAGACCTCGTGATTGTTTGGAAGGTGATTCAGGCGCAGGATAAATAACACTGAAGGCGTCCTTTGGCGGGGGCGTTTTCAAATCTCCGTCAGGCACCCGGTCGCAAGCCGGGTGCCTTTCACTTTGTTCAGGCCGGTCGTCGCGGCGCGAGCATCTCTTCGACGTTCCTCACGTCTATCATCCACCGTTTCCCAATTTTAGCTCCCGGCAGATCACCGTTGCGCAATGAGTCGCGCACCCGGCGACCGTTGAGTCCGTTCTCTCGTGCCCACGCTTCGGCGTTAGCGAAGCGCTGACCACCCACATGTCGAAAATCACGTGCCTGCAGCATTCTGGTCTCTCTCCACAGTTCGAACGACACCACCTATTTAGCGGCGACTATGGGCACCTTCCGGCACCCACCGACTATTTAGTTCTGAAGATGTTACCACCATGCCAGGTCACGGAAGAACTTACAGAAATACAGGAGAGTGGTTCGAAATCGGCTGCGCAACGGCGCTCCGGCGCTCATTACACGACGGGCCGGTGCCTCAGTCGCGGCGCCGCCGATTCACCGCCCCGCCACCTGGGCATCCTGGCGCTCCGATGCGCCCTAAATCTTTTCATGCCAGCACGACGCCCCCGAGAATTTGGATACTTTGCGGTCGAAGACTGCACCCGGATCGCTGTGCAGCCGCTGTTCCGACAGGCAGCCACGCCGGCCAATCTCGCCGCCATCCGGGCCGGTCACGACGTGGACGTTGATGGCAGGCTTCCGGATCATCGCCTGGAATATCGCTTGCACCTGAGCGCCAATGGCGAATCCTGGCTGCACATCGGCAGGCCCGGCACCAGTGCGGGCTTCTATCTTGAATTCCAAAACATCAGCCGTCCCGTGCGTAGGAACGGCAGGTTCGTGCGGCCCAATCTGCTGCATCGGGTCATCGAACCGCGGAAATTGATCGGCATGCGCTGCTTCATTCGCGGTCTCGACAACCACCGCTATGCCGATTTGTTCGTCACGCCCAAAGGGGCGATCGGGGTTCGCGGAGATCTGTGCTTGACCTACCGCTCACGGCAGGTCGGGAAGCGGAGACGCCGGGAGCAGCGACGGCTCGACCTCATCCGCATTGCCATGCCGCTCGCGAGCGAACAATACGTCGTAGACTTTGCGCGGTCGCACCCCGCGTGGTGGCCGGAGGAGCAGCACCGCCTGCGGCCCAAAGGTCTGCGCCGGAAGGTCTGGGCCAAGCTCGTGGATGAGCTTCGCTCCCGGCCGGCCCTGCCCGTGCCGGCCCGTGCCAGGGCGGCGGCGGCACAACCAGCACCGACCGTGCCAACCGTGCTAGCGCGTGCGCCCACATCGCCGCCTGCCCCACCATCTGCGCCTGCGGCCGCACCACAATCACTACCGCGGGCGCTGACTGCGGACAGCCCGGCCGCCAAGCCGCACCATGGGACCGACCCGCTGGACGAAATCAGACAGATTTTTCCCGATGTGTTGAAATATCGGCTCTGAGGCCTTCTGCGGCGGCATCGCGCTCTCTCGTTTTGCGCTCTCGGGCCTTACATCGTGGCCTGACTATTTCGACGGTGAGCCCGATGGAGCCGACACCGACCAGGGAGCCGACCGATTCGGGGTCTGGGGAGCTAACCGAATTGCGCTCGTGAATTTCCTGCGGGAGCCTTCCCCCGATTTCCGTCACGCTACCCGCGAAGGCGTGCTTTGCGGCGGGGCCCTGCCCGCGCGTTCGTCTCTGCGCCTCGAGCCGAAGATAGGGAAATCGAGAAGCGCCACGGAGGCCGCCCTGATTGCCGAGACTGACGGTCAACTCCGGCTCATGCGCTATCGCGCCTTAGGCGCCAGCGGCTTTCCTCCGATTGCCTCGGCGAATTCAGCTCGGCCTGATCGATTAGAGTTTGGTATCGGAGGGGCGAGCATCACGGTCATCTGGGAGAGCCACCGATCTAATCGAAATAGCGGGAGAATCTCGCGGGTTTTGCGTGGCGCTTTTCACCCACGACCTTCATCGTGCATGACTCCTGTCCATTTCCCGGCCCCGATTATCCTGGGAGCCCGCATGCCCGGCAGGCTCCGCTGCTCGCTTGCCGACAGCAGCGTCTGCAGAAGCCGCCGATCCTCCTCCATGCCCTGGATCATCCTCGCCGCCCGCACGAGCTGCCGGGGCGAGACTTCCTTCAGCCGGTTCCTGTTCTCGATGAACCAGGCGACGGCCTCCTCGGCGACCGATTTCGGCATGCCCAGGGAGCGCAGCATATTCCCGTCCGTGCCGAGCCAAACGCAGTATTCGAACAGGTCCTTGATGCTGCTGGTGTCGATCCATACGGGATCCAGACCGCGGGAGCACATGGCCCGGAAGTGCGGCGCCATGTGCTTCTCGACGTTGGCCGGGTCGGTGAAGTCGATGTTGGTGAGCCAGATCAACCGGCACCGCACCTTGAACCGTTGCGGGGGAATGTTCGGATCATGCTTGGATTCATCGGCCAGCGCGTTCTTGCGAGCCTCGACCGTGTCCCGGATGACCAGCCGGGTCGGGCCCCACGCCATCTTGGCGATCCCGGCGACGACCTCGGACCGGGCCAGGGCGTCGCAGTCGTCGAGCACCAGCACCTCATCGTTGCGATGGTCGAAAAGCGTCTTGACGAACGCCGACGGGTTGGCGGGGGCGACGTTCTCGACCTTGATGCCGAGCCTGCGCAGCTCCTGCAGGGTGATGTAGGTCTTGCCGAGCCCCGGCTCGCTGCCGATCAGCTGCATCGGCTTGCGGCCCTGCGCCACGGCCCGAATGGCGTGGCGGGCCATGTCGACCTGCTCCCGCACGCTGCTGACGGCGGCGGCGGGTTGCGGCCGAGGTCTCAGTCGCTCAAGGACGCTGCGGTCAATCTTGCCGGCCATCATCATCCCACCTCCGACTGGAGCACGTTGAGCATCTGCCGAAAGTCAGGCCAGCACTCATCGAGGACGGCATCCAGGACGTCCTCGTCGCATTCGACCTGCTCGGCGGCCAGGATTTCCCACAGGCGGTTCCTGAACCCTTCGCGCATCTCGCTCCGGGCCGGCTCAACGTCGTAGTCGAAATCGAGCGTCAGGCTGCGGGACTTCACGGGAGGCCCGATCTTCTCAGGAAAGTTCGTGGTGAAGATGAACGTGCATCTCCCGTCGAAGTCCTCCATCCAACTGTGCGTGGTGACCTGCGCGTTGGCCTGCATCCGATCGGCCTCCTCGAGGACCAAGCATCGATGTTGCCGGTAGAGCGACGGAGAGGTCACGAAGTCGGAAATGTCGCCCCGCATGCTGGTCATGCTGGCATGGAACGCCGCGTTGACCACGTGGGTGTGCCACCTCAGCTCCTTGCCGATGGCCCGGGCTACCGTCGTTTTGCCCACGCCCGGCGGCCCCACGAGCAGCAGGTGCGGCATGGCGCCCTTGTCGATCAGACGGCGGAGTTTGGCCTTCAATGCTTTCGGCAGGATGCATTCCCCGATCGTCTGCGGCCGGTAGCGCTCCATCCAGGTCGAATGATTTTTCGGGAGGAATACGATGCTGTTGTCGGCGAACGAAATGCGTGCCTCTGGGTGGTCATACTCATCATTCATTCACGTCATCCCGGTGTCTTTGGTCCCTATAGAGAATATCGGGGCCCCGATGTTTGCGAGCAGAAGCTCGACTGTTTCGGTCTGGGGCAGAAGCCCACTTAGGTCGTCGGAGCAGAAGCCCCTTTCTGATGCGCATCATCTAACAAATAATATCACGGCTCGGAGAGCGGAGCCACATGAACCGAGTCTCACATATTCCGGGAATAACCCCCCGCTCAACTCGATCGCTTCCGGGAGATCGCCCGAAAGATGTTGGCGCGGCTCTTACCGGTTTTCTGCTTGACTGCCTCGACGGCAGCTTCTTTTTGCCCCGGCTTGTGGCCGCCTTCGCCAAGCACCTGCATCCTGAGCCGATCGTCGGCCCGCATTTTGTCAATGCCGCCCTTCGGCCGGCCGCGCCCCCCGGTGCGGATAAAGTCCGCCCGCCAACCCGCCCTGCCCTCAAGCGTGTCGGCAAGGCGATTCACGGTCTCTACAACACCCCGCAGATACCATCCGACCGGTTCCGCCGCACCCGCCTCAATGCATGCCCGAACCGTGGCATGGTCGGAGTCCCACTCACCTTGATCTGGTGTCTGAGCTTCGGATTCGGGCGCGAACTTCAATCGCCGGGCCGCACCTTCGGTAGGATCGAGGCGGTCGGCGAGCAGGTTCAGGATCTTGGTTACATCGCGCAGATACCAGCCGACCGGTTTCGGCTTGCCGTTCCGGATGGCTTCGCTGGCCGCGCCGTGATCAATCTCCCATTCGTCGAGTTCTTCAAATCGCCGCGGGTTCGGCTTCGATTTCGCTTTGTACTTGGCCATCGGGGTTCTCCGATCAGCGCATGACGAACTGCCCACGCGCTCGACGCCGTTGGCGGGCTTGTCGGCTCCGCTTCTTCCAGTAAATCCGGAGATTCTGAGACCGCATTATTGATGAATCAACGGCCAACATCGCCGATAATGACTGACATGGGACGTGGGCCTTGCACATTCAAGGAGCGTGATGTGAGCCGGGCGGTCAAGGCTGTGCGGAAAGCTGGCATTGACGTGGCCCGAGTCGAGATCGACAAGGACGGAAAAATCGTCGTTGTTGCGGGCAGTTCGGGCAACAGTGACGGACTGGGCGAAATAGCTCATAATGCAGACCGGAATGAATGGAATGACTGAGGGCAATGTCACGCCGCCTTCCCAAATACGTTAATGGCTTCGTTGACCGGCACGGCAGGGCGCACCACTACTTCCGTCGCCCTGGGCGCAAGTCGGTGCGGTTGCCTGGCCTCCCTGGGTCACCAGAGTTTATGGCCGCATACAATGCGGCGTTGATGGGCGGAGCGGCCCATGATGTCGAAACGCATGTCGAAATCGGGGCGTCTCGCACCGTCGACGGAACGGTCCATGCCCTCGTTGGCGCCTATCTCGACTGCTCCCCCCGATCAACTTCACCGTTCAAGACCTTTGCCCCCTCGACGCAACGCAAACGACGGAACCTCCTGGAATCCTTCCGTAACGACCACGGCGACAAACGGCTGTTCCGGTCCCGACCGGATGGCACCCGAGAGATGTTGTTGAAGCGGGAGAGGATGCAGCAGATCATCAATGAAAAGGCGGCCCGACCCTTCCAGCAGCGGAACTTCCTAATCGCATTACGGGGGTTGTTCCGGTGGGCAGCATCGGAAGGCAGGATGCCGGATGACCCGACTTTGGGAGTGAAAACAACACGGGCCAAGACGACAGGTTATAGGACGTGGTCCGAAGGCGACATCGAACAGTTCGAGCAAGCGCATCCAATCGGTTCACGACCTCGCCTTGCTTTGGCGCTCCTACTCTATACGGGCCAGAGGCGGGGGGATGTCATCAGGATAGGTCGCCAGCACATTCGCCAGGGCATCCTTACAATCGACCAGGGCAAGACGGATGCCCACCTGGAGATCCCCGTGCACCCGAAGTTACAGGCTATCCTCGATGCCACGCCGAGCGGCCACCTGACCTTCCTGACCACCATTCATGGTCAGCCTTACTCGTCAGGAGGATTCACCAACTGGTTTTGTTCGATGTGTCAGAAAGCGGGTCTGAAAGGCTTGTCGGCGCATGGTCTAAGGAAAGCCTGTGCCCGTCGCCTTGCCGAGATGGGATGCAGCGCCCACCAGATCGCGGCCGTCACTGGACATGCTTCGCTCTCCGAAGTCCAGCGTTACACGAAGGCCGCTGACCAGAAATGGCTGGCACATGAGGCAATGCGCAAGCTAGTTGAGGGGGAAACGGCGGTAGTTTGTAAAGGTCCGAAAAAGACCTTTAGCCGTTAGAACGACCGATAGAGAGTTTGTAGAATCTAAGTGTTTGATGTTGTTGAATCATGGCACGCCGAGCAGGATCCGCACGATGAAGATCGCCCACATCACCGCGAGCACGATCGTGCCGGCCAGAAACACCATGCCGCGGCGGGGGACATTGTTGTCGGTGACGTGAATGTAGGCGCGGACCAGCCGCAGGACCACGAACACCCAGGCCAGCAGCACGAACAACAGATCCGCGTGCCGGGTGATGATCGACAGGATCGTGAGCACGTAGAACAGGAGCGGAAGCTCGAGCTCGTTGTGATAGGCGTTGCCGACCTGGAGCGCGCGGGTCGGCCAGTTGGGCTCGCGCAGGGCGATGTCGCGCGGATGCACCTTGCCGCTGCGCACCGCATCGACGCGCAACGCCGAGAGCCAGAAGCCGAGCACGAGCGTCAGCACGACCTCGACGAACAGCGGGAACAGCACGGTCTGGATGGACATGGGCGCGCCTTATCCCTCCCCGAAGGGGAGGGTGGCTCCTCGCGAAGCGAGGAGCCGGGTGGGGTCAACTGAGTTCAATGCAGACAAGATCGTCTCCATCACCGCGTCGAGCTCTCGATCGATTTCCGGATTTGCAAAGCGAAGAATCTTGTACCCGGCACGGCGCAGATTCTCATCGCGTACGTGATCTCGTTTTCGATTTGCGTCGAAACCATGCTGCGTTCCGTCCACCTCGACAATGACTCCCGACCGGCGGCATTCGAAGTCGACAATGTACGTCAGGACCGGGGATTGCCGTCGAAAATGATGGCCTAAAGCGCGGAGTTCGCGAAGCTTGACCCAGAGCCTTACTTCCTGGGGCGTCATGGCCTTGCGGAGCTTGCGGGCTATCTCGTTGGCCATGTGCTTCTTCCAAAAAGCCCCACCCGGCTCGCTGCGCTCGCCACCCTCCCCTGTCGGGGAGGGATGCCCCACCCGGCTCGCTGCGCTCGCCACCCTCCCCTGTCGGGGGAGGGATGCCCCACCCGCCTCCTCGCTTCGCGAGGAGCCACCCTCCCCTGGCGGGGAGGGATTGTTAGCCCGGAGATTGATAGTTCGGGCTCTCGCGCGTGATCGTCACGTCGTGCACGTGACTCTCGCGCAGGCCCGCACCGGAAATCCGCACGAACTGCGCCTTGGCGTGAAACTCGGAAATGGTCTTCGCGCCGACATAGCCCATGGCGGCGCGCAGGCCGCCGGCGAGCTGGTGCAGCACGTTCGCGGCCGTGCCCTTGTAGGGCACCTGGCCCTCGACGCCTTCCGGCACGAGCTTGAGAAGGTCCTTGATGTCCTGCTGGAAATAGCGGTCGGCGGAGCCGCGCGCCATGGCGCCGACCGAGCCCATGCCGCGATAGGTCTTGTAGGAGCGGCCCTGATAGAGAAACACCTCGCCCGGCGCCTCGTCGGTCCCGGCGAGCAGCGAGCCGATCATGCCGCAGTCGGCGCCCGCGGCGAGCGCCTTGGCGAGATCACCGGAATATTTGATGCCGCCGTCGGCGATCACCGGAGTGTCGGTCGCGCGCGCGACCGCGACCGTATCCATGATCGCGGTGAGCTGCGGCACCCCGACCCCGGCCACGATGCGCGTGGTGCAGATCGAGCCCGGGCCGATGCCGATCTTGATGGCGTCGGCTCCAGCGCCGATCAGCGCCTTGGCGCCCTCGGAGGTTGCGACATTGCCGGCCACCACTTGCACGGCGTTCGAGAGCCGCTTGATGCGATCGACGGCTTGGAGCACGCGCTGGGAGTGGCCGTGCGCGGTGTCGACCACGATGAGGTCGACGCCCGCCGCGATCAGGCGCTCGGTGCGGACAAATCCGGCCTCGCCCACGGTCGTCGCCGCGGCCACGCGCAGCCGCCCCTGCTCGTCCTTGCAGGCGTGGGGATTGGCCACCGCCTTCTCGATATCCTTGACCGTGATGAGGCCGACGCAGCGATATTGCGCGTCGACGACGATGAGCTTCTCGATCCGATGCTGATGCAGCAGGCGCTTGGCTTCCTCCTGGCCGACGCTTTCGCGCACCGTGACGAGGCCGTCCGTGGTCATGAGCTCCGCGACCTGCTCGCGCGGATCGTTGGCGAAACGCACGTCGCGGTTGGTCAGAATGCCGACCAGCTTGCCGGGCGAGCCCTCGGCGCTGCGCTCCACCACCGGAATGCCGGAAATGCCGTGGCTCTTCATCAGGCCGAGCGCTTCGGCGAGCGTCGCGTCGGGATGAATGGTGACCGGATTGACCACCATGCCGGACTCGAATTTCTTCACCTGCCGCACCTGCGCGGCCTGGTCCTCCGGGTCGAGATTGCGATGCAGGACGCCGAGCCCGCCGGCTTGCGCCATGGCGATCGCCATGCGGGCCTCGGTCACGGTGTCCATGGCCGAGGCGACGATCGGAATATTCAACGCGATGCTGCGCGTGATCCGCGAGCGGATGTCGACGTCGGAGGGCAGCACGTCGGACAGCCCCGGCTGCAGCAACACGTCGTCGAAGGTGAGCGCTTCGCGCGGGCTTCCGTCGATTTTTGCCGCCATTGCCAAGCTCCTTGGGTCGCGGGACCGCGGGAATGCAGACCTGCATCGGCCGGCTCGAAAGCCGGACCGGCGGTCGAGCACCTCCGGTGCGGAGTTGGCGCCGGTCGATAGCACGGCTAGGGCGCGATTCCTAGGGCGCGGGGTCCGCGAATCCCAGGTGTGTCGTATCCGCGGCACGGTGTGGGCCTCACGCTCGGCTCGTTTGCTCGCTGACGCTCGCAACGAGCCACCCTCTCCCGCAAGGGGAGAGGGTGCCCGAGCCAGCATCCCGCTCAGCGCGAATAGCCCGGCGGCGGACCGTGGCGCTCGATCGCATCGACGATCGCGCGATGCCTGCGGTCCTCGCGCTTCATGTGCACGGCGATGATGGTGTGAAGCGAGGGAACGATCAGCAAAATGTGAAAGACGAGACCGAAGATCAGGCACGGGACGATCAGCACGAGGTTGAGCACCGCCGAGAACGGCTGCCCGTTGAGCAGGAGCCCGAGCGGCGGCAACAGTGCGGCGAGGAGGTAGATCATGGGGATGTCCGCCGGTCGCCTTGTTCATGGAGAATCTGGATTCCACCGTGATCGCCACGTCATTGCCGGCGATCGCCGCCGATATCGGCACCAGCCCATTGGCGCTCAAGCTGGCGGTCACCTCGTATCTGCTTTCGCTCGCGGTGTTCATCCCGATGAGCGGCTGGACCGCCGACCGGTTCGGCGGGCGCACCGTGTTCCGAGCCGCGATCGTCGTGTTCGTGCTGGGCTCGATCGGCTGCGCCGCATCCTCTTCGCTGACGGATTTCGTGGTCGCGCGCATCGTGCAGGGGATGGGCGGGGCGATGATGACGCCGGTCGGCCGCCTGGTGCTGATCCGCTCGGTCGACAAGCGAGCGCTGATCGACGCCATGGCCTGGGTCTCGATGCCGGCCTTGATCGGGCCGGTCATGGGGCCCCCGCTTGGCGGCTTCATCACCACCTACGCGTCGTGGCATTGGATTTTTCTTATCAACGTGCCGATGGGGCTCCTCGGCGTTCTGCTTGCCACGCGTTACATCGAGGACGTGCGGGTTGCGACCAACGATCGGTTCGACCTGCTCGGCATGGTGCTCGCCGGCACCGGCATTGCCGGGATGGCGTTCGGCCTCTCGGTCGCCGGGCTCAATTATCTGCCGGGATGGGCCGTTGTGGGGCTCATCATCGGCGGCGCGGGCTGCTTTGCCGGCTATCTCGTCCACGCGCGGCGGGTTGCCGCTCCGGTGCTCGATTTCTCGCTGCTCGCGCTGCCGACCTTCCGGGCGAGCTTCATCGGCGGATTCCTGTTCCGCGTCGGGGTCGGCGCCCTGCCATTCCTGCTCCCGCTCTTACTGCAGCTCGGCTTCAAGCTCAATCCGTTCGAATCCGGGCTGATCACGTTTTCGGCCGCGCTCGGCGCGCTGACCATGAAGGCTGCCGCCGCGACCATCCTCAAGCGCTTCGGCTTTCGCTCCGTGCTGATCGTCAACGCGCTCGTGAGCGCGCTGTTCATCGCCGCCTGCGCCGGCTTTTCGCCCGGCGTGCCATTCTGGCTGATCATTGCGGTTCTGCTCGTCGGCGGCTTCTTCCGTTCGCTGCAGTTCACCAGCATCAACGCCATGGCCTATGCGGAGGTCAGGCCCGAGCGCATGAGCCGGGCGACCTCGCTCGCGGCGGCCGGGCAGCAGCTCTCGCTCTCGACCGGGGTCGCGCTCGGGGCCGCGGTGGTCGAGATCGTGGTGCAGTGGAAATCGGTGCCGACGATCGGGGCCGGGGATTTTCCGCCGGCCTTCCTGGTGGTCGCGGCGATCTCCGGCGCATCGGCCCTGCTGTTCTGGCAGCTCCCGGCCGATGCCGGAGCCGAGCTCGCGGGCGGCGCCTCGCTGCCGGCAACGCGCGGCGATCAGCCGCCGCGATGACGGAATCCTGTAGCGAGCAGATAGAGCTCGGCGGATTCCGCACGGCTTGCCGCCGGCTTGACGTGCCTGACGGTTTCGAAATCGCGCTTGAGGCCCGCGAGCAGCGAGGCCTCGGTGCCGCCTTGAAACACCTTGCACAGAAAGGCGCCGCCCGGCGCCAAGATCTCGCGGGCGAACTCCGCGGCGGCTTCCGCGAGCGCCATGATCTTGAGATGATCGGTGCGGCGATGGCCCGTCGCGTTCGCGGCCATGTCGGACAGCAGGACGTCGGCCGGCCCGCCGAGCATGGCTTTCAGCCGGTCCGGCGCCTGCGCGTCGAGAAAGTCGAGCGCAAGGAACTCGACGCCCGCGATCGGCTCCATCTCCAGCACGTCGATCGCGACGACGCGCCCCCTGCCCTCGGCGGCGCCGACACGCTTGGCCGCAACCTGGCTCCAGCCGCCGGGCGCGGCGCCGAGGTCGACGACGCGCGCCCCGGGCTTGAGCAGATGATGCTTGGCATCGATCTCGGCGAGCTTGAAGGCGGCGCGGGAGCGCAGGCCTTCGCGCTGGGCGCGCGCCACATAGGGATCGTTGAGCTGACGCTCGAGCCAGCGTTTCGAGGAAACCGAGCGGCCCTTGCCGGTCTTGACGCGGGCCTTGAGCGGGCGCGCCATCGCTCGCGCATCATTCCCCATCGCGCTCGCGCGATGGGGACCCCGGGACGACGGGGACAGGCTCGCGGCCCCACACGCCATCCTCGCGCATGAGCTGCACCAAAATGCCCTCGCGCAGGCCGCGATCGGCGACGCGCAGGCGCTTGCACGGGAACGCGCGCCGGATCGCCTCGAGGATGGCACAGCCGGCGAGCACGAGGTCGGCGCGCTCGGAGCCGATGCACGGATTCGCCACGCGCTCGGCGTAGCTCAGCGCCACCAGATGCTCGAGCACGCGCGAGATCTCGGCATCGGTCATCCAGCAGCCGTCGACATAGCGTCGCTCGTAGCGCGGCAGCCGCAGATGCACGCCGGCAATCGTCGTCACCGTCCCGGAGGTGCCGAGCAAATGTGCGGCTTCGAGGCGAAGACCGGCGCCGTGCGCGGCCGCGAACGCGTCGACGTGGCGCGCGGCCTCGACGACCATGGCCTCGTAGAGCGCGGGCTCGACGTCGATGCCGCCGTGGCGCTCGGCCAGCGTGACCACGCCGACCGGCAGCGAAGCCCAGCCGCGAATCTCCGGGACCGGCGGTCCGCCGCCGTTCCACCGGCTGCGCCCCAGGCGGACGAGCTCGGAGGAGCCGCCGCCGATGTCGAACAGGATGGCGTCCTCCGCCTCCGGATCGAGCAGCGGCGTGCAGCCGCTGGCGGCAAGCTCGGCCTCGGTGGCGCGATCGATCACTTCGAGCTCGATCCCGACCTCGGCTGTGACGCGAGCCAAGAATTCCGGGCCGTTCTCGGCGGCGCGGCAGGCTTCGGTCGCGATCAGGCGGGCGCGCGTCACCTCGCGGTTGCGCATCTTGTCGCGGCAGACCGCGAGCGCCTCGAGCGCGCGGGCGATCGCCGGCTCGCTCAACCGGCCGCTCGCCAGGACCCCCTCGCCCAGGCGGATGATGCGGGAAAATGCATCGATGACGCGGAAACCGTCGCGGGTCGGTCGCGCGACCAGCAGCCGGCAATTGTTGGTGCCGAGGTCGAGCGCCGCATACGTCGGCCCGCGATAGGTGCGCTCAGCCGCAGAGCGCGGCCATCGCCGACCCCGCGAGCGCCGCCATGGCGCGCCGCGCGCAGGGTCGAGGCCGGAGCTCGCCCGGGCCTCGTCTCGCATTCGAAACCTTCCTGCCGCGCCGGAGCCCCTCGGCTCCACGGCCGGCCGCGATTGCGTATCGATATCGGGCAAATCTTAAGGAGCGCGGCGGGTCGGCGCAACCACGGCGGGCCTCGAGCCGCGCCCGCGTCCCCCCAGCCAAGCGAGTGCAGACCCGCCGCGGCGGAAGCCGGGACGGCAGAGCGGTTTGTCGGCTATGGTTTCGCCGCAAACGGCCGCGGTTTCCGCCCAACGCCCATGGATCTGTCCTACGCCGCCAATCTCGAGGATTACCACCTCGCCCGCGCCTTCGAAGGCCAGGCGAGCGGGTTCTATATCGATGTCGGCGCCGGACACCCGGTCGCCGACAACGTCTCGTGCTGGTTCTATCTCAGGGGCTGGCGTGGGCTGGTGGTCGAGCCGCAGCGCCGGCTCGTCGAGCTTTACCCCCTGGTGCGTCCCCGCGACATCGCGGTGCCAAAACTCCTGGGCCGCGCCGCGGGCGAGGTCGATTTCCACGTCGTCGAGCGCCTCAACGGGTTTTCCAGCATCTTTCCCGAGCACGCGCGCAACGCTCGGAAATTCGGCGCGGGATTTCACACCTGCCGGATGCCGATGACGACGCTTTCCGCGATTTGCGAGGAGCATGGCGTCGGACCCATCGATTTTCTCAAGATCGACGTCGAGGGCGCCGAAGGCGACGTGCTCGCCGGCGGCGATTTTCGCCGCTTTCGCCCCCGCGTCGTGCTGCTCGAAGCGCTCGCCCCCGGCACCATGGCGGAGAATTTCGCCGAATGGGAACCCTTCCTGCTCGACCAGGGCTACGTCTTCGTGCTGTTCGACGGGCTCAACCGGTTCTACGTGGCGCGCGAGGACGCAGCGCTGATCGCGCGCTTTCCCAAAGAGGCCGCGCCCTGGCTCGTGGTCCCCCACCTCGGCCACACCAACCGCGCCCCGGACCGGACCGACCATCCGGACCATGCATTCGCCCGGGCGCTGGTCGCGGGTTTCCTGGCCAGGCTGCCGCGGCTCGACTCGGAGCTGCTGCTCGCCTTCATCCTCGACGAGAGCCAGACAGAGCTTCGTCGCGAGCCGGATGCGTCCGATCGCGCAGCCGCGATCGCACGCCTGTTCCCGGTGGACAAACACCCGGACGGCGTGCCTGGCCCGACCGGGATCGACGCGGCGAACGTGCGGGAGCTCTACGCCAAGCTGATGGAGACCGATCAATTCCGGATCATGCTCGGGCGCATCGCCGCGAGCTACGACGGCGGACAGATCTTGGACTGAAACCGAACGCGGAGGCATCCATGGTTACCGTACGCGAGCCCACCCTCCATCCGGTTCCGATCGAGGACCTGCGCCCCACGCAAATCACCGTGGGCATGCGCGAGGTGGAGGAGAAGCGCCAGCGCTGGCGCGACTACAAGGGAAAGAAGAAGAGCGAATTTTTGGGCAAGCACATGATCCCGGTCATCCTCGGGCCGAAGGAACGGCCCTACGTCATCGATCATCATCACCTCTCCCGCGCGCTGCTCGACGAGGGCGTCAAGGACGTGCTGATCACCGTGGTGGCGGATCTCAGGGCGCTCGAGCCCGACGCGTTTTGGGTTGTGCTCGACCATCGCGGCTGGGTGCATCCCTACGACGAGGACGGCCAGCGTCGCGGTTTCCGCGCCATTCCCAAATCGGTGGGCGATCTGCTCGACGATCCGTTCCGCAGTCTCGCCGGCGAGCTCCGGCGGTAGGGCGGCTTTGCCAAGGAGACGACGCCGTTCAGCGAATTTCTGTGGGCCGATTTCCTGCGCCGCCGGATGGACCGAAAGGCGGTGCAGAAGGATTTCGCGAAGGCGATGGAGAAGGCCCTGGGCTTGGCCAAGAGCCATGAGGCGCATTACCTTCCGGGCTGGTGCGGGCCGGCAACGAACAGCGCGTGAGCGGACGGAGGCGGCAATGACACAGGTGTTTTGCCGGGCTTTGAGATCGGCTGCAACGGCGCTGCTTCCTTGCGTTGCGCTGCTCGCCTGGCTGGGATCGGCTCAGGCACAGGTCGTCGCGCTGGGCGCCAGCCAGACTTACGGCAAGGGCGTGGCGCGCAGCCAAGCCTATCCGGCGCAGCTCGAAGCGATGCTGCGGGCGAAGGGATACAGCGTGCGCGTCGAGAATGCCGGCATCAACGGCGATACGACGGGAGGCATGCTGGGTCGGCTCGGAAGCGCGGTGCCCAACGGAACCAAGGTGGTCATCCTGCAGCCGGGCGGCAACGATATGCGAAAGGGTACCGGGGCCGATCGCGGCGCGAACATATCGGCAATCATGCAGCGGCTGAGCGCCCGCGGCATCAAGGTGATCATGCTGGAGAACGGCAATTTCCGCGGCTTGCCGCATCAACCCGATGGGCAACATCTCACTCCCGAAGGCTACCGGGCGATCGCACAACGGATGTTGCCGCAGGTAACCGGCGCCATCGCCCGTTGAGCCCGGCGGGGTCGATTTCGTGTGGCGGACGTGCAGAATCGGCCATTTTCGGGAGGTATTTTTGTAAAAATATCGGGATGGACCAGAGGGTTAAGTCGATTCAATTCGCTAAAATACGTGTTTGGATTGTGAATTGCCTATTTGTAACTTGAACGGCTGCGCCCATATGGGCAACCCGACGGCGCCTCGTGTGCGGCGTGGTCGCGAGCAGGGAGGAGAAGACATGCAGGCGGTCAAGGATGCGAGCGGGCTCTACGAAGTCGAGCGCCGCGCAATCCATGCCGAGCGGCCCGGCTTCCGCATCACCGAGCTGCAGATCGGCCCGAAGCAGAAGGTGCCGTGGCACTGCCACAGCAACGTGAAGGACACGTTCTATGTGCTGGCCGGCACCATCCGCATTTTTCTGCGCGAGCCCAAGCAGGAGGTGCGGCTCGAGCCGGGCGAGACGTATACGGTGCCGCCGAAGCGGCCGCATCTCGTCACCAATGCGGGCGAAAATTCCGCCGTGTTCCTCGTGCTGCAGGGTGTCGGTGAATACGATTTCGTGCCGCTCGCCTGACGGGCTGACGGGGTGGACGGGGTGGACCCTCGTCCGGGATGGCCCTATATACGGCGCAAATCCGGACCCGCGGTCAAAGCCTGGCCGAATCCGCCGCGGCGCGAGCAACCAGGCGCAAGCCCGCCGCGCCGACGCGACGCAAAAACCCGGCGGCAAGCGCTCGCACTGGGGGATAGTTCAACGGTAGAACAGCGGACTCTGACTCCGTTAATCTAGGTTCGAATCCTAGTCCCCCAGCCATTTGACGTTACAGGGCTTTTTCCCTTTCTCTGTTAGAACCGACCAACGCAGTCGGGAGCGCAGTCGGGAGAGATTTGATTACCTTTCGTTCCGGTTTGCAGTCTCAAGTTTCGTGATGGCGCTCTCGCCGAGAGCCGGATCGCGAGACAAGTAATGCGTGTCGAGGATCGCGCGGACGCTGCGCAGCGAGTGTCCGGTGATGGTCGCTATTTCAGCTTCCGTGCAGCCGGCGAGCGCAAGGCGTGTTACAGCACTGCCGCGCAGATCATTGAACGTCACTTCCTCGATATTGGCGGCCTTACAGGCTTTGCCCCACGACGCGCGAAAGCCGTCCTCGGTCCAAGGTCTGCCTCTAGAGTTGACCAAGATGGTCGGGGATTGCTTCGGCGTGGCATCGAGTACGGCCTTGAGCG
>WNFY01002934.1_pt1 | contig 16585 bp, 5 predicted proteins | sample 5400091 | NCBI WGS metagenome assembly WNFY01 (sample SAMN13153364, study PRJNA577476) | soil metagenome | isolation source: 60 cm soil or saprolite under grassland replicate 1 | place: USA:California | collected 2016-06-15
TCGCCAGAGCGCACGCTGACCCTCGGCCCGGCGGCCGAGACGCGCGGGCGGCGGTCGCAGTTGGGCCTGCGGAAAGATAATGAGGGCCGCCAGTTGTTGAAAGGTTTGCACATCGCCGGGGTGGATATGGAGCCGGCGCATCTCCAGTTGGGAATGGGTCCACGCTGTCTCAAAAGCGCGTGCGCAAGTGTGAAACTCCGCGTAGCGCTCGGCCAGTGCGATAACCGCTTCGCGCGACTCCGCCACCACGGTGACGAGCGCAAACTGAAATCGCTGGTTAGGCGGGATCGTGACGCGCCGGCGCAGGCTGAAGATCGGATCGAGCATGGCGCCGACCCGATTCGTTAGGCCCCGGGTGATCGCTTCGGGATTTTCTGGCGTGCGGCCCCGGCCGAGGAATTGCGCGCGGTCGGTTTCAAACTCGGTCGAGGCGGTAAAAGGGGAGGACCCGGGGACCATGAGGTGCGCGGCCCAGATCGGACGATCGTCCGGAGCGCGGAGGCGGCGCCGCGCGACCAGGGCTTCACATTGAGGCAGCCATTCGGTTTCGACAAAGAGTTTGTTGAAGGCGGGGTGCGCGCGATCGGTCTTGTGCGGCGCGAGGGCGAGTTCCATATAACTGGTCAGATCCAGCCGGCACGATTTGCGTGAGGTATTTACCAGTGTCACGCGTCGGACTTCGGCGGCGTCTTCTGCAGAGATAACAATTTCCGTAAAGGTGTCGCACGGCCCGCTTTTCCGGCGAAACTCCGCTTTGTCCGCTAAATCCCGGATATAACAAACCGGCCCCGGCATGTCGCAGGTCGTGTCGGCGCGCCACCGTGTGACGTCCAAATCCTGCCAGCGCAGGCAGCCGCCGCCGGAGTTCGTCACGGTAACCGAGCAGGTTCCGTTGGAGAGCAGGTGAATGCGAGGCGTGGAGGTGTCGGGTGTTTGCGCGACGGCGGCTGCGGCGCCGACGATTGGGGTCGTCCGAGGCAGCGGCCGCTCCTCGGGCATCTCACCGCTCGTCGGCAAGATTTGTTCCGGGATATGCTCGTGCAACAGCGGCTCTGTGGCGCGAATGCGCGGGTCAGAATGAAAACGCCTCCGCATCGCATTGTCGTGTAAAGCGTTGTCGTAGGCGAGGAGCGACATTCCCTGGTGATGGACCATGTAGCAATGGATGATGATCCCGGCCGCGCCGCCGGATTCGGTCTGTCGCGAATAATCGATCGCTTCATAGTAGCCGTAGTCGCCGAACAGCGCCGAGTCGCCCAAGGTGGCGAGCCGCCGCAGATTCTTCATCGCGGCGGCCGGTTCCACGCCGAGAGCGAGCGCGGCGGCATACGGCGCTACCACCAGGTCGTCTTCCTGACCACGCTTCAACGCCAGCGCCGGCACGCCAAAGGCCCTGTATTGATAAACGTTGTGCCGGTCGAGCGCGCTAAAGGCGGATTCCGACATGCCCCACGGCACACTGTTTTGCCGGGCATAGGCTATCTGACAACGCACGGCGTCGTAACTGGCGCGATCGAGCAGCGAATTCTCATGCGTCCGGGTGAACAAGAGCGGCATCAAATATTCGAACATCGTCCCGCTCCAAGAGAGAAGCGGCAGCCGCCCGTAGGCGGAACCAAAGGGCCGGCTCAAAGCCCACCAATGTTCCACCGGCACTTCGCCGCGCGCGATGGCCAGGAAACTCGTTAGGCGCGCTTCGCTTGCGAGCAGATCGTAAAACGAGCTGTCGAGTCGGCGCTCCGCTACCTGGTAGCCAATGGCAAAAATCCGCCGTTCCTCATCGTAGAGAAATCGCAGCCCCATACCGCCTTCCAGTTGCTGGCTCTTGGCGATCAATTCGTCCAATTGCGCGAGCTGCTCCGAGGCGCTCCGGCGCGAATGCTCCACCTCGGTGACGAGAAGATCGAGCCACTCGCGCACGTCGGGAGGAATCTCCTGGTCCTCTCGCCGCTCATGAAAAGCAAGCAGCGGCACCAGTCCGGAGATGCCCTCGATGGCAATGTTGCGCAGCGAAAAGGTGGCGGCGAGCGCGTCCCGCCGGGATTCGTGCGTCGCTTCGCCTAACGACATCAATTGCGCTGGCGGAGCCATCAGGATTTCCACCGGTTTAAGATATTTGTCGATGACGCCATTCCACGCCGCGACCTGCTTCGAAATCTGTTGGGCCCAATAAGCGCGCGGGTCGGTTTCCTGCCCGCGGTAGTGGAGCAGAAGATCCTGCGCGGGCTGGCGAGCCGCCCGTACGCGCAGGATGATTTCCTCCAGATCCACCGGCTGGCCCGTCGTTAGTTCCGCCAGACGGAGAAACGCAGGAGGGCGTTCTGCTTCTTTCATGGTGGCGGCGATTTGCCGGAGCACGCTTAGCGTGTCGGCTATTCCACGCAATGCGCCCGCATCCAGAAGGGGACGCGCGGCCAGTTCATCGCAGCTGGTTTCGAAAGTCCAGAGGCTGGCGAGCAAATTTCCGCTGTCCACGGTGGAGACGTAGCGTGGACGCAACGGCTCCAGCGTGCTCAGGTCGTACCAATTAAGGAGATGGCCTTCGAAACGCTCGAGCCGCCCCACCGTTTCCAGCGTGCCGAGGTTGCGCTCCACCAGGTCGTCGATCGTGATGTAACCAAAATCATTGGCCGCCACGGTCGCCAGCATCCACAGCCCGATGTTCGTCGGTGAAGTGCGCAGGAAAATTTGCCGGCTTGGCGTTTCCTGGACATTGTCCGGCGGCAGCCAGGAGGTCTGCGGTCCAACAAAATCATCGAAGTATCTCCAGGTTCGTCGCGCGGCGGTGCGCAGGAACCGCCGATCGTCCGCCGTTAAAATTCCACCGCGCCAGCTCTTCGCGGGGCGGTTGATCACCATCACCGCCACCGGAAAGAGCGCCCACAAAAGGAGGAACGGCGCGACGGCCACCATGGCCGAAGTTCCCCGCCAGGCCGCGCCGGCGAAAAGAAGCACGCTTCCAGCCGGGATCCAAAGCCGGCTCAGAACAAACTGCAGTTGCTGATTTTTTGCGCGCTGGTGAGCTTCTAGCGCCGTCTCCCATTCGAGCATCAGCCGATGCGACGCGATTCGGCGGTAGGTGACGCGAGCGATCGCATCGAGTGTCATGCCCGCATAATCCGGCAGAAGAATAACCGCGAACATCGAGCGCAGCAGGCTGTCTCGCGGATCGCGCCAGAACCTCGTCCCGGGCGGCGGCGGATGGAACAAGAGCGCGAGGAGAGAATTCAGGACCGGCCACAACATCAGGGCCGCGATAATCCCGCTCCACAGCATCGGAGCAGGCGTGAAAAACCAGCCCGTCAGGAGGAGGGCCACAGTTGCTGGCGGCACCAGACTGCGGCGCAGATTGTCGAATATTTTCCACCGGTTGAAGGCGGAAAGCGGATTGGGTTCCACTCTGCCACCGCCCACGGGCACCCGCGGCTTCAGCCAATCAATGATTTGCCAGTCGCCGCGAATCCAACGGTGCTGCCGATTCCACCACGCGATGTAACTGCTCGGAAAGACGTCCAGCAGCTCGATGTCCGTCGCCAGCCCCACGCGAACATGGCAGCCTTCCAGCAGATCATGGCTCAACAAGTGCGCGGTTGGAAATCGCCTGGACAAGAGGCGATGAAATGTCTGCAGTTCGTAGATGCCTTTGCCGTGATAACTGCCTTCTCCGGCCAAATCCTGGTAAATATCGGAGACGGCGTGCGTATAAGGATCGATCCCACGCGGATCAGCAAAGATTCGTGAGAACCATGTCGCGGTGGCGCTCGGAAGCGAGGCGCTGACGCTTGGTTGAATGATCGTGTAGCCACGAATCACGCGGCGACCATCCGGCGAAAGGCGCGCCTGATTTAGCGGATGCGCCAGGGTTTCGATCATCCTCCGGGCGGTATCGCGCAGCAATTGGGTATCGGCATCCAGCGTGATGACAAACCGAATGCCCTCGAGCCGCGCGCGATCGCCCGCGCAGAGAAATCCTTCCAGCTCGGGCGCGGATTCGCCGATGAGGAATCGATTGAGTTGCTCGAGCTTGCCGCGCTTGCGCTCCCAGCCGATCCAGCGTTGCTCGCTCTCACTCCACGAGCGTCCGCGATGAAAAAGAAAGAAGCGCCCCGCTCCGTGGCGGCGATTCAGTTCCTCGATCCCGCGGGTCACGATGTCGATATACTCTGTATCCTCCGGCATGCTCTGCCGCGGTGCGTCAGCAAAATCGGTCAGGATCGAAAAGCGCAGATTCACATCCGTATTTCCGAGGTAACGAATTTCGAGGCGGTTGAGTTCGTTTTGGATCGCGTCCGGAGTGGTCAGCAACAGCGGCACCACCACCAGCGTGCGGCAATCATCGGGAATGCCTTCTTTTTTGAAGGACATTTTCGGCAAGACCTCCGGCGACAGGAGCGAGGTCACGAAATAATTCACGGTCAGCACCGCCAGCTCGCTCGCGGGTAAGAGCAGCAGAACTCCCAGCAGCCCGAGTGTCAGCCCATGAACCGATTCAGAAACGAAAAGGAGAGGCGCTGCCACCATCGCGACCGTAAGCAGGAAAATGCTCCCGAAGAACGAGCCCGCCGCGTGCGCCCGGAGCCCTCGGCGCGACCGTTCCGCCAGCGGAACTCTGGCGCTCGTCGCCCGCTCGAGCGCCGGCCGGCCCGCGTCGATCAAATAATAGCCGACGTGTCGCGCGACTTCATCCTCAGCTGCCTTGGCCAGCGCCAACGCCTGGTCGATGGTTTTTTGTTCCGAACACTTTGACCATCGGGCGATTTCCTCCACCGCGCCCCGGCATCGATCACGCGTCTCAAAATCCAGGCGGGCATAAACGCCGGCGGGATCGGCAGCCAATTCGCTTTCCGCCCAGCTGATCGATTGGAAAAGTTCCCGCCAGGCGATCTGCGCGAGGCGGCGGCAACTCGTAATCACATTGGCGAGCGCGGTCTGCTGCACGGCCTGGCGCCGATGTTCCTGCTGCATCACCTCAAGCAAGGGCGCGCGGAGCGAGCGTTCCAGCCAGCTGCTCACTAGCGGGAGCGTCGCCTCTTCGTCGTAGAGATGCGCCACCAGTTCGCTCGCAAAATGCGGCGTCGGCTCGGGATACCGTTCCATCAGTTCCTCCATTTTCCTGAGCAACCGCGGAGAACTGCGGCGCACGGCGGTAATGAGCCGATTCGCCCAAAAGTCCGCCTCCTCGCTCTGGCTTTGCTGTTGCTCGACCTGGATTGCAAGCTCGCGCAGGCATTCGAGTAACTGCAGTCGCAACATCAGCGGCAGGGCCCAGAGTTCTCCGATGTCAAGCGGCGTGATCTCCTGAAAAGCGACCAGAAATTTCCGGATAATCTCCGGCTCCAAGGCGCCGCCGCTCTCGGCCACCATTTCCGAGGCCACATGATAGACCCGCGGCAATCCCATCTGAGGACCGCTGGCGATGAGAGGCAGCTCTCCATAATATTTTTGGGGGAGACTCCGCCGCAGATCAGTTACCTGTTCCCGAATTAAATAGGCATTATCGAGCAGCCATTCCGCCGATAGGGTGAAGGCGTGGTGCACTTCAGCCGACATCGTGAGACTCGCGTTTGCCCATTCCAGAGCGCCCTCGATCTCGCGCAACCGGCGCAAAAAGGATGGCCCGCGCGGCTTCGCCGCGCGGCTGACCGGGATCGCGCGCGCGAGGCGCGCCGCATTTTCCGCGAGACGCTGACTCGAAGGCAGCTCATGGCCGAGCGGTCGTGCGGTCGATTCGAATGGAAAAGGCGGCGGCGAATGAAAAGCAAACGTCACGGGCGACTCTGCTTCCACGTCCCGCAAAATCGCCAGCACACGCGACGTTTCGCTGGCTTTGACTTCGGCCATGACCACCACTTCATCCGGCAGGATCGAGCTCGTGCATCGGGCCAGGTTCGCAGGATCGACGTGCTGATGGAGCAACCGGAAAAAAATCCAGCCGGCCACAGCGCCAGCCGAAGCGAACGCAGCTAGAAGAAGTGCAAGTCCCGCCGGCCGGTAATCGGTCAGCATTCCGCGCTGCCAAGAGATGAATGCACCAAGGGCTAGACTTACTGTCGTGGCGGTGGCCGCTGCGCCGATCGCCGAGACGCCATATTCCTCGACTCGCGGCCGGCCGCCGGCCGAAGTGTGGATTGCGGCCACGCGGCGAAAACGGGCCCGATGGAGATTCTTCAGGAGGGTCCGACCGGTCCTCGGACTTTGGAAAATGCCGACCACCAAAACGCGATCGCCATTCTTCCGCCAAAATCTCATACCCAACCTTACAGGATATGACTTGGGAATATCGACGCGATTGTTCAACTCTGGCGATGGCGTCGGATTCTTTCGGGGATCAAATGGCAGCTAATCGCCTTCGTGGCTGATTTCAGAAGTTTGGATTTCGCGACGCCAGCGCTTTTATCGTATCGCACCACATATTGGCTGCACAACACATTCAATTCAAAGTCAGATTCCGAGACACCGATAAGAATTTTTTTAAGAAGCCCTCTTCCGGGGACGGAGGTCGATTACGAAAGGCTTGCTCAACGTCAGAAGATCGGCCCTTAGATTCGAACCAAATCTTGCACAGATTCTTGACCAAGCCGGTCTTTCACTGCCGATGCGCTACATAGAGGTTGGCAAGACGCAGTGGCCTAGAACAGGCCGAGCAATTTGAGTACGATCACGCGACACGTGCGATCGAACGCTCTAGCTGCCAACGCTTCGCCCGCCGCCCGATGGATGTCGATTCGAGGAGCGCATTCGCGATCTTGAGCGCAGCCTCCGCGAGGGAGGTCGCACCTTGCGGGAAGCGGACGCGCTTTATCGGCTGCTCGCTTTCCGCCGTTTCGAGCAAACTTTGTTCGCACAACCGCGCGTATCTCCGACCAAGCGCAAGCAATTGCTCGTGCGTTCCGCGCTCGATGATACGGCCGTGATCAAGCACGAGAATCTGGTCTGCGTGCACGATAGTGGAAAGCCGGTGCGCGATTACGATGGAAGTGCGGTCGAACATCAGATTCTGCAGCGCTTCCTGGATGAGTCGCTCCGTTGTGGTGTCCACGCTCGCCGTCGCTTCATCCAAAATCAGAATTGGCGGATCCTTCAACAGCGCCCGCGCAATCGAGAGCCGCTGCTTTTCGCCCACACTCAACTTTACTCCGCGCTCGCCCACCACGCTGCTCAATCCGTGCGGCAGCCGATCGATGAAGGGACGCGCGTTTGCCGCCGCCGCTGCCTCCAGCAATTCTTCATCCGTCGCATCCGGCTTCCCAATTTGCAGGTTCTCGCGGATGGTGCCGTTAAACAAAAAGCTTTCCTGCGTCACCATCCCGATCTGTTGCCGCAGCGCGCGAATGCTGAAATCACGAATCGGACTTGCGTCGACCAAAATCTCGCCGCTATCGAACTCGTAGAAGCGCGTGAGCAGATTGATCAGCGTTGATTTTCCCGCGCCGGTGGTGCCGACGAGCGCGACCGTCTCACCTGGCCGTGCGTGAAATGAAATGTCAGTCAGCGTCGGCAGCTCGCCGGAATAGCTGAAACTGACATGCCGGAACTCAATCTCGCCGCGCACTGTCTCAGCAAACATTTCGCCACCCTCCGGCTCGCCCACTGAATCGAGAATTTCGAAGACGCGTTCGCCCGCGGCCCGTCCTGCCTGCACCAGTTGATTGAGTTCATGCAATTTCCCCACTGGCTCGTAGAGAAAACTCGCGAGCAAAAGAAAAGCGCCAAGATCGCCCAACTGGAAAGCGCCAGATAAAATACCGCGTGCCCCCACGGCCACCACCAGCAGCACGCCGAGCGAACCGAACAAATACATTGAAGAATGGTAAAGTGCCCACACCCGCGTGACGACGAGGGTGGCGCGCCGCAAGTCGTCACTCTCCTTGTTGAAGCGGCGATCTTCCTCAGGCTCGCGTGCAAAACTTTTGATCTGACGAATGCCGGAGAGATTGTCGTGCAGGAGCGAATTCATGGCCGAAGCGGCGTGGCGGTGCAGCCGGTATTGCCGGTGCGCCGTGAGCGTATACCAAAGCGCTCCGCCGGCTAGGAACGGCACCGGCGCGAGCGCGACCAGCGCCAGTTTTGTGCTGAGATAAAACATTCCCGCCACCACCACCACGATCTGCAATACCGCGACCGTGCCTTTCTCGATGCCGTCGATGAGGACGCGCTCAACCGAGCTCACGTCCTCCAGAATCCGCGTCATCAAATCGCCGGTGGCGCGATTATCGAACCAGCGCAGTGGCAAAGTTTGAATGCGCGAATACAGATCGCGGCGCAGATCGAAAATGACTTTTTGCTCGAAGGTGTTGTTGAGCAAGAGGCGAAGATAGTCCAAGCTTTTCTGAAGCAACATGGCGAAAGCCACGAGAATAAGCAGCGGGAGCAAACGTTCGGGGTGGTGACCGTTGATGACGTCATTGAGAATATATTTCGTCGCCGCAGGGGGAACGATCACCATGAGCGTGCCCACGATCGCGCAAGCCAGCGTCGCGATCGCGAGCATCGGATAGCGTTTTAGATAAACAAAGACGCGCCAGACCGTTTTCACTTTCCTTAAAAATCCGTGACGTGGGCACCCAGCATTTATTCAGCAAATTCGCGCTCCGAACCCTTTGCGGTTACTCCCTGCCGCCGTACGGTTGCCCAGGCAACATTGGTTGGCCCGCGTAGTTGAGCTGGACGGCGGGGGCGGGAAGAACCTCGTGCACAGTAATGATTTCTTTGTCACCAATTGCCAGTGTGATTTTAGCTGCGCGGGAATAATTAGCAACACGAGCCGTCCCAAAAATGAGACGGCCCGTTCCCAATCACGGAACAACTTCGTTGTGTCTTTCGTGCGAATTGCAGTCGCAATAATTTCGTGATGAGTAACTTACAGCGCCGGCGCATCTCATGGCACGCGGGGTGCATAAAGCGTTGTTATGAACAATCAATTCGAATCCACTTACGCTCTTTTAGTACGCTCGGAAGAGAAAGGCCGTGGCGTTCTCGAGACTCTAATTTACGCGATCTTCATTCTCTGTGTCGTCTTGTCGATCTGGCAGTTCGCGCAGAGCCCGATAAAAATCCCGGCAGCCGGTATCGAGCGCTGTGTCGTCTGCGAACCGACGGTGCCGCGAGCGGCATCACAAAGTTAATCGCATCGGCACTTATTAGTTCGATTCCGCTCTAGCTCTAACTAGATGCACGAACTGCGCGCGAGCTCGGGATTCGGCTCGCCCTTGGTGCGAATCGCGCGGATGTTTTTCGGGATTGGCCTAAGCTGTGGATTAAATCGCGGACGCGGTCTCGCCACCATTCTCCTCTATGGCGTGAGTGCCTAGGATTCGCCGGCTTTTTTCCGTGCTACGATTACGTTCGCCGTGGTCGCGTGCGCGGCCTGCTGGTTGCCCGCCCTGTGCGCGACGCAAGTCGATCCGATCGTCGCCTTGCGGTGTCAGTAGCGGTCGATTTCGCGTCATGCGGTTGAGAAATATTTCACCCGATCGACATGCGAAAGGATTTAGACTTCGCGGGCACTTTTTGAATCCAAAATCACCGCTGACCGCATCTCAATGAAAACTTAGGTTTTCATGATCCAGGATTTCAAGTTTGCGTTGCGGCAGCTTCTCAAGGCGCCGGGATTCACGGCAGTAGCGGTATTGACGCTCGGGTTGGCGATCGGAGTTAACTCCGCGATTTTTGCGCTAATTAACAGCGTGGTTCTCCATCCGATGGTCCCGCTGCGACCGCAGGAAGTCGTGAACGTTTTCAACTGCCGGCAAAATGCCAACCACGATTATCGGCAGTTCTCCTACAATGAATATCGCGAGCTACGTGAGAATAGCGCCGACGTGTTTGTCGATCTTGCCGCGCTTGAGTTCGCAGTGGCCGGTATCGGGCGCGATCAGGAGATGCGGCGCAGCTTCGCGTTCCTCACGTCGCAAAACTATTTCTCGCTGATGGGTGCCCAGGCATTTCGCGGACGATTCTATAACGCCGAAGAATGCAAACCGAACGCGAACATTGCAGTCGTAGTAGCGAGCTACGGATTTTGGAAGCGCCAAAGCGGTCGCGACGATTTTGTCAGCAGTACGCTCCAAATCAATGGCCAGCCCTACACCGTGATCGGTATTACGCCGGACGGATTCAGCGGCGCGAGCGCCGTCATGGCGCAAATCGCGCTCTCGCTCATGTTGCTGTTCGCCGCGGGATTATTTTTTCGTGGCGCGCTGAAAGCCGCGGGCTTGAATCCCGGGTTCGTCGCCGCCGGCGACCTGATCACGGAAATGGACTTCACCCTGGTGAAGAAAGAACCGGCGGATGCGCGACGTGAAATCTTCAACATTGCGCAACGCGCGCGCGAACTGCCCGGCGTTACCGCAGTCGGCGTCGCAACAATGTTGCCTTACAACAATTTCACCAACACGCGCCGGATCATGTCAACGCGGACAATATTGTCGAACGATCCGAAAGCGCCCGATCCCGGTGCAACCGCGCTCTATACCGCGAGCACGCCGGGATATTTCGACGCGATCGGCGTGAAGTTGTTGCGCGGCCGCGATTTCACGCAGGCCGAATGCCAGGACAAAGACGGACGGCGCGTCGCCATCATCGACGAAGAGATGGTGAAGAAGCTTTTTCCAAATGAGGATGTGATCGGCCAGCATGTTCGCTACACCATTCCACCGAAGGATGGCTCGCCTAACGACATGGAAGTCATCGGAGTTGTCGGTAAACATCGCCACGATGTGCAAAACGACACGCCGCTTACGCGATTGTTTGTTCCATTCGCGCAAGGCTACAGCGGCAATGTGGTCCTACACGTTCGATTCAACACTCTGGATCGACAAGCGGTAGTCGGAATGATCCCGACCATCCGCTCGACCTTGCGCGAAATCGATCCGGACCTGCCGCTTCTGACCATCGCACCATGGGTTGATCTGATGGAAAGAAGCGTCGGCCTTTGGATCGTTAAATTGGGTGCAACCCTCTTCGGCGCCTTCGGCGCAATCGCGCTTCTTCTTGCGGTCGTCGGCGTCTACGGTGTGAAAGCGTACGCCGTCGCATGTCGCACCCGTGAGATCGGCATTCGCATGGCGCTCGGCGCGCATCGTAAGGATGTTTTCGCGCTCATTATGCGTCAAGGCGCGATGCAGACGGCGCTTGCCGTCAGCGTCGGACTTCTGCTTTCGTTGGGTGCGGGACGTGTGCTCTCGCAAATTTTGTATGAAGTAAGTCCAAGCGATCCGTTCGCGTTGATCAGTTCGAGTTTGTTGCTCGCGGTGGCCGCGCTCCTCGCCTGTTTTCTTCCGGCGCGTCGCGCCATGCACGTGAATCCAATCACGGCGCTGCGCACCGAATAAGAGACAGAGAGACTGAACACACATCGTTCATCAACTACGACTCGACAATCCTGACAGTCTCGTCGGCAGCCGGCGCCTCCGTGTACTAGAACTTGTGCGAGAATGGCCGGATTCTACCTGCTGATCGCGAACCCAAAGATTTTGGCCGAAATCGCCGCTTTTCTCTCGTAAAACACATCAGCTTTGAAAGGAAGAGTAATGTCGTGAAATTGATGGTGTTGAAATCCTAAGTCTGGCGCGTCGGCAACACAGCAGAATCGTTGCAAACTCGACTCAGGCGAGCCGGATAATCTGATTCACCAATGGTCGCATTGTGGTTGCGAAGTTTTAGCGGCTCCGCGCCTCGCCCGGAATCTGTCCAGAACGATTCGATAATCTGTGCTGCAATGCGTTTTGCAGCCGCGATCTCTTTTGTTCCTGTGCTGCGAAATACGACTCGCCGCACGTCGTTGATCGCAGGCGGTGTGAACCGGACGTGCCAATCATTCCGGCCGGCTGGGGGCGATGAAGATAGAATTTCCGCATTTGTGCAGCGAGTTGGTATGAGTAATTTTCGTTCCTTCACGTGCAAAATGCCAACACAACGCGTAATTTCATGCTAGCGAATCTGCTACCGATTTTGCAAGCACGAAAGCACACGTTCATGCAGCATTTGCCTGGAAAATAGCTATTTGCACCGTTAGCTCAATTGGCAGAGCAAGTGACTCTTAATCACTGGGTTGCAGGTTCGATTCCTGCACGGTGCACTTTTCTGCTAGTGGGGCGAGACTCAGCTTGCCCTGAGTTTGTCGAATGGGAGCCGACGAAGTTTCCTCAATCGACATATTTTTGGGCAATCGGCATGCGACGACCGATACCAAATGCGCGGCTGGTTACCTTCAATCCGGGCGCGGCCTGCTCGCGTTTATACTCGTTAAGATCGACACGTCGCTGCACCCAGCGCACTGTGTTTTCATCGAATCCGTGGTTGATGATGTCGCGCGCACTCAAGTTGTCCTCGATATAAAGCCGCAGGATCTCATCGAGAATCTCATAGGGCGGAAGGACATCCTGATCCTTTTGATCTGGCTTCAACTCCGCGCTGGGTGGCTTTTCGATGATCGATTTTGGAATGATTTCGCGCGCGCCACGGGGCGAGTCCGTCCGAATGGCGGACGTGCCGCCTCCTCGCGAGGAGTAATCGGAGTTGATCCAGCGCGCCAGTTCGTAAACCATTGTTTTCGGCACATCGCTGATCACGGCCAGCCCGCCCGCCATGTCGCCGTAAAGAGTACAATAGCCGACGGCGAGTTCACTCTTGTTTCCTGTTGTCAGTAAAAGATGTCCGAATTTATTTGAAAGCGCCATCAACGTCATCGCGCGCAAGCGCGGTTGCATATTTTCCTCGGTCTCGTTTTCGGGCAGTCCCTTGAAAACTTCCTTGAACTGCCTTTTGAAAACTTTGAACGAATCGGTGATTGGAATCTCGAGGCATTTGATCCCGAGATTGCGGGCAAGCGCCAGCGAGTCATCAATGCTCCCACGCGATGAATACGGACTCGGCATGGAAACTCCGATCACATTCTCTGCTCCAAGCGCATCGACAGCGATAAAGGCAGTGACCGCGGAATCGACGCCGCCGCTCAGACCGAGCACCGCCGATTTGAAATTGCACTTGCGCAAATAATCGCGCAGGCCTAGCGACAGTGCCGAAAAAAGTTCCTCAGGTATTTTGCCTTCGCGAAATTCGATTCCCGACTTTGATTCTGTATCGATGACTGCTTCCTCTTCCCGAAAGCTCGCCAACTGTGCGATCAAATCGCCGGAAGCATTCACAGCGATCGAATTTCCATCGAAGATCAATTGATCGTTCCCGCCCACGGCGTTGCAATAGCAAATCGGTCGCCGATAGGCGCGTGCCAGCGCTCCCACCATCTCATGGCGAATCGCCGGTTTGTGCAAGCTAAACGGCGATGCGCTCAAATTGACGATGATTTGTGCGCCCTGCTCAATCAAACCGCGCACCGGTTCGACATCGTAAAGTGGCCGCGGCAGATAATGTTCCGTCCAGATATCCTCGCAAAGTGTCACGCCGATTTTTCTGCCGCACAGATCAAATGCCTCGACCCGGCTGGCCGGTTCGAAGTAGCGATCTTCATCGAAGACATCGTAGGTCGGCAGAAGCGACTTATGGGCTTTGCGGATGGGTTTGCCGCGCTCGAGCAGAGCGGCGGCATTATGAAACGGCTTTCCGCGTCCTTCATTGCGATCAACAAAACCGACAAGCAAAGGCACGTTCCCCATCCGAGAATGAAGTTGATCGAGGACCTGGAGATTCTCCGGGACGAAACGCGATTTGAAGACGAGGTCTTGCGGCGGATACCCGGGAATCGCCAGTTCCGGTGTGAGAACCAGCTCGGCACCGGCCGCAGCGAGACGCTCGTAAGCGCGGATGATCTTCTCGAAATTGCCGCTCAAATCCCCGACAATCGGGTTAATTTGAGCAAAACCAATCTTCATGCTGCGCTACGGCAGGTTATGCGCAACGCCGCCTACAGCAATCCCTTTTGCTTGCCTTGATGGTCTGTTCTCGCCGCTGTCTTCCTCGAACATCAACAAAAGCGGCTGCCTTCCGCCTTGTTTCTTCTATTCCATCCTTCGTTTGCGGTAGGCTGAATGCAGGGGCACCAGAATTACCATCGAGAAATAAACCCAGCCGCTCCATTCGATCTGCTCTCTCGGCAGAGTGAGAGCCAGGACAAGGGAAACGATTCCGACGCCGACTGGGACGCACCAGCCCGTTACCTCATGGAGCGTGATCAACCTCTCCTTCGCGTCCAGCCGTAGTGGCTCCCGCAATTGCCAGGCACGCAGATTCAACAGCACCACTTCCAGTGCGATGGCAGTAAAGCCGAGCGCAAACACCGCAAAAATTGCGCGCGCTTGCGATTCGGAATGAGGCCCGAGTGTGTGGCCTACTCGACCGCTGCTCAGCAGAAACCACATAGAGCTAAAAATCGCTTTCAACGGATACATATAGATCAGAATTGTGACAATCATCGCCCAGCTAATGAAGATCGAGACGCCATCTTCGAGGCCATAACGCCGGCTCCATAACCAATGCCCTCGCCAAAAGATTCCGAGCACGATGACGCTCGCGACAAAGGCGGGCACATTCTTGAAAGCGGCCAGGAGGGTTTCGATATCGTCTGGAATTTGCTGCGCGGCGATCACCAGCATCGTAATTGCGAATGCAAAGGCTGCGTCGATGAAGGTTTCCAGCCGCGTCATCTCCAAGCCACGCAGACGAAATCCGCGGAGCCGCGGCAGCGAATCCAATTCCACCGGCATCGTGGACGCGATCTCTTGATGCCGCTCGTTCATGGCCGGCCGATACTATCGCAAAGGTGGGTTCTTATCGGTGGAATTTTTGAATAATCTTTCTCGCCCCGTGCCGAAGAAAACCACAGCCTCTGCCGCAGTCGAGCAGATCGACACGATGATCCGCACGATCCGAGGCACGCGTGTGATGCTGGATCGCGACCTTGCGCAGACTACGGTGTTCCGACCAAAGTGCTCAACCAAGCTGTGAAACGCAATGCCGCTCGCTTTCCGGAAGACTTTATGTTTCGACTGACCAAAGAAGAAGCCGAAGCAGTTCGGGTTTCAAGGTCACAAATTGTGACCTTGAAGCGAGGTCAGAACGTTAAATATCTCCGCTACGCGTTCACATCCTCAATCCGCCGCCACCACGGTCCGAGCCGCCCCGGCGCAGAATCGGTTTTCACTAGTCCTAAATCACGCAGTCTTGTTTGCCATGCCGTAGTCTGACGAAGGCAGTCACGCCAAAAGTCACGGCGAAGGCGGAATCCTTATTCTTAATTCTTAATTTTGAATCACACCATTAAGAACCTCGCGTTTGGAATCGGCGGCACGCTGCCGTTTCTTGCGCTCACCATTTGGGGTTGGGGCGATTGGACAACTTTCTTTTCCAATCCGGCGCGCGTCGGCCTCATCATTCTCACGTTGGTCGGCGCAATCGCTTACGCCTTTTCCGGAAGCAGCAGCCTTGGAATCGGCCGGCGCGAAGATCCCTCCAGCCGGTGGATTTTCGTTCCGTTGATTATCATCGCCATCGGGTTCGCGTGGCTGCCACCGCATCTCGATCGTCTCGACCGTTGGTCGATCGACGGCGACACTGTCCGCTACCTCGGGCTGATCATCACCGCTTTCGGCGGATTCGTCCGCGTCGCCACCGTCTTTGAGCTCGGCCACCGCTTTAGCATGTTCGTCGCGCTACAATCTGATCACCGCCTGAAAACCGACGGCTTTTACCGTTTCGTCCGGCACCCGAGCTATCTCGGAGCGTTACTGGCGATGGCGGGTTGGGCGCTCGTCTTTCGGAGCGTCATCGGTCTGCTCTTAACCGCGGCGATGTGCGTGCCCATCATCGCGCGGATCCGTGCCGAAGAGGAATTTCTCGTGCGCGAATTCGGCGACCAATATCGCGCCTACCAACAGAGCACTCGCTGGCGCCTATTGCCCTTCATTTACTGACGACCCTCCAATCTCTCGCCCTTCGCCGATAAAATTTCCCGCTCCATATCAATGTTTCGTCTGCGACCGCCCTGCCGTGCGCGCCAGGCTTCACGACTAACGATTTCCGCTTCACTGCTTCAACAGCTCACCGGTGTCTTACATCCAGTCCGTTCGTCGCGCCCCGAATCGGTTGTATGTACAATCGTTTCATGACTACTTGTTCCTCTTCTCATGACATCACTCGCAACCGCGGCGCAATTGCAGGAAGTCGCCAGTTTTCCGAACCAGCAGATCACCGGCGTCGGTGTCTCGGTGAAATCCGGCCGGATCTTCGTGAACTTCCCGTATTGGTCTGATGACCATTCATTTTCCGTCGCTGAAATCGTCAACGGCCAACCGAAAGCATTCCCCAATGAGGAATGGAACGAGCCCGGGCCAGCCGGTTCGCGTTTCATCTGTGTCCAGAGCGTGGTCGTCGACGACCAGGACAATCTTTGGATTCTCGATCCAGCCGCGCCCAAGCAGCAGGAGACCGTCAAAGGCGGCCCGAAACTGGTCAAAGTTGACCTAACGACTAACAACGTCGTACAGACGATTCCGTTCGGTGAAGATGTCGCGCCAGCCAAGAGTTATTTGAACGACGTTCGCATCGATACCGCCACTAGCACCGCGTTCATCACTGAGTCTGGCAAAGGCGCCATCATTGTTGTCGATCTCAAGAGTGGTAAAGCGCG